>Ga0157369_10003784_pt1 | contig 17976 bp, 15 predicted proteins | sample C25metaG_FD_113461 | JGI IMG/M metagenome (GOLD analysis project Ga0157369, IMG submission 113461) | Corn rhizosphere microbial communities from Kellogg Biological Station, Michigan, USA - C2-5 metaG | ecosystem: Host-associated > Plants > Roots > Rhizosphere > Soil | place: USA: Michigan... | reverse complement strand
GAACGCACCACGTCCATCGGGCTCAACTGGTGCGCCTCGAGCTTCACCGGATCGACGTAAACCTGGATCTGCCGATACTTGCCTCCAAATGGCTGCGGTACAGATGCACCGGGAACGTTAGCGATCTGATTGCGCACCACAAACTGGCCGACATCGTGCAACTGCGTCTCGTTCAGCCCCTGCCCTTTGAGCGTGATGAGACACACTGGCAGCGAGGACGCATCAAACTTCAACACGACGGGCGGCAATGTACCTGGCGGCAATCGCCTGAGCTGAGCCATCGCAAGGTTGGAGATTGTCGAGACCGCGGAATCCGGATTCGTTCCCGGCTGAAAGTAGACACGAATGAGCGACACACCTGTGAGCGATCGCGACTCGATGTGGTCGATGCCCGAACCGAGCGTGAAGAATCGCTCGAAGGGATCGGTGATGTTCGACTCGATCTGTTCCGGCGGCATGCCGTTGTAGAAGGTTGCCACCACTACAACAGGAATGTTGATGCTGGGGAACAGATCGACCGGCATGCGAACAAGCATTGTGGTGCCCACGACGCCGACTACGAGGCACAACATGATGATGAAGAACGGATAGCGAAGCGCGAAACTAGACATCTACTGCGCCTCCGCTTCATGGAAACTGGTCATCGTATCGACTCTTGGCTGAACGAGTTCTCCAGCCTGGTACGACGACAGGTTCGTTGCGATGATCTTGTCTCCCGCCTGCAGTCCGCTCAGGATTTCCGTGCGGTTCGCGGTTGAGATTCCTATCTGGACAGCGCGCCGCTGCACGTGGTTCGAGCTGTCCACCAGCATTACGGCCGGCTGCCCTCCGCTCTGGTCCACCGCTTGGACCGGTACCGCCAGCGCGTCCCCTGCTCTCTGGATGTCGAGCGTAACCTGCGCGTACATTCCAGGCGCAAGTTGACCCTTCGGATTCGGGACGTCGATCTCCACCTGCATGGTGCGGGTCGAAGGATCGAGTGCGGCCGTATCTCGCGTAACCTTCCCCGAGAACTTCCTATTGAGCGCTTGCACCTGAATCTGCGCCGTATCGCCAACGTGAACGAATGGCGCGAGAGACTCCGGCACTGGGAGCCGGAGACGCAACTCATCGATCTCGGCCAACTTCACTACAGGCAGCGAACCAGAGTTTGAAGTGCCGGCCTGGATGAGAGCTCCTGTATCCGCATAGCGCCATGTCACGACGCCGTTGAACGGCGCCGTTATTCGCGAGTAGTCTGCCAGCGACGAATAGTGCAACTGATCTGCCTGCGAGACGCCGAGCTGCTGCTCAGTCGCGGACAGCGCAGACCTCGCCGCATCCACTTGCGCTGCCGCGGCCTGATCCTTTGCCATCGCATCGTCCAGCTCCTGTTGCGCGATCAAACCAGGTTGGGCCTTCGACGCCTGCTGCAGGCGCTGCGACTCCGAATGTAGAGCGTCGTAGTTGGCCTGGGCCTGCTGGACTTCACTCTTCGCACGTGTGATCTGTTCACGTGTCTGGCGGACGCCCGCGGTCGCACCTTGAACCTGCGCTTCCAACTCAGGGATATCCAGGATTGCCAAGACCTGACCGGTCTTCACGCGGTCGCCAATGTCGACGTTTATTCGTTTGATATACCCTGCGACCTTCGCGTGGAGTTCGACCTCCTGATAGGGAAGGAACTCGCCGGCGACCTGGAGGTTGTTGGCTAGCTGGCTTCGCTCAACCACTGCGACTGGCGCAACGGGCACCGATGCATTGTCACGTTGCACATTGGAATCGTGGCAACCACTGATTAAAACAAGACAGCACGTCAAAGGCAGTATGCCTTTGCAAAACCCCGTCGCGCGGACAAGAGGCTTACACATCGATTGGACTCGCTTTGTTGGTTTCAGCCGATGACACAGGCGCTCGCCGCATACTTCGAGCGGGGGCCTACAGAGGTCATCTAACAGGCGGGCGGGGGCCGCATCGCTAACGCGGCAAAGCGCTCCAATGGCGGATGAAAGACGGGGTCTTCACCCTGGCGCGATGGCTCAGCCCATACGAGGCACAAGCTCAGAAGAAATATCAGCTCGACAGTCGTTTGAAGCGGAACGCTTGAACCGGGGAGGGCGGTATCGACTGCTACACTCTTTGCCTTCCAAACCTTCGTCGCAGCGATCGATTGGGCTGCCGCTTCTTTGGAGTGATACCACGCCACCTTGCTGCCGACTGCGAAGAACAGCATCAGGCAGCAGATGCCGATCGCGATCACGTGATCGAGTCCACGACGGCGCACGAACTGAGCGATGAATCTCACTTCCCTAAACAGCATATCGCACGCCGAGCGAACCCGAACAGGCCGAGGGCTCATCGCTGCGAGGTCACTACCTGAGGCTCGTCAACCTTCAGTTTGTTGCCGTAACCAACGATCACGGTGGAACCAATAAGCAGTGTCAACCCTAAAGTGACCAACATCTTTGTCGTGCGGCTGGTTCCCTTCCACTCGTGCAACACCAGTCCCCACAAAGTCGCAAAGATGATGATCGACGCCATATGGAGCGTCCATGACGAAAAGTCGTACTTGCCCATCTTCGTCTGACCCATCGAGTAGAAGAAGAACTGGAAGTACCAGATCACGCCTGCCATGGCAGCAAAGATGTAATTGCTGAATAACGCCCCGCCTGAAAGGCGGCGGTGGGCAGGGTTCGCGGGGTCAAACTCCGCGAGCGTCTCGCCAGTGGTTGCCGTGGCGCGCATGGGATTGCTGCCTGGCTCGCCTGCAAACTGCCGCACCGACCGGTTCTGGATGATGAGGATTGCGGACCAGACGAAGTTCGTCAGGAACCCGCCCCAGAGAACAATGATGAGAATCGGCAGGTTCTGCCAGAGATCGAGATGTCCCCCTGCAAGCAATTGCGCCTTGGCGATGTCACCGAGGGGCTTGCCGGCCGCCAGCCCGAACGCAAAGAACGAACTCATGAATCCGGCGAGGATCGCGATCAGAATCCCCTTAACGAAGTTGTAGTCGCGCTCGCCCGCCTCGGCTCTTTTTTCGGGCGTAAGCTCCCGTTCCTTCCAGTAGCCGGCCGCGCCGTTCACGGCAACGCCGAGCACGCACACCACCACGCCAAGCAGGATCACCTTGCCTGAGGTGGCGTGCGCCATCACAAAGATCTCGCGTTGATTCAGCGGCGGAAGGCGATGCACAAATGGGGGCACCAGGGTCCCGAAGAACGCGCACAGTCCCAGCGCAATCGCGTATCCCAAGGCGATTCCGAGGTAGCGGATCGCGAGTCCGAAAGTAATCCCACCCACACCCCACAACACGCCGAACAGAAACGCGTACTGAAGACTGCGCGGGTATTCGCTGTAGGCCTGCCCAAGCATCGGCCAGACGTGCGGAACGAAGATGCTAGCGAGCACAATCGGCGCAACAATCCAGGCGGCGAATCCCTGGATGATCCAGTAGACCTCCCACGACCAGCGCCGGATCTGCCGAAAGGGAATAAAGTTGGTAGCGGAAGCGAATCCGCCGATCCAGTGATAAATCAGTCCAAGAAACGGATTTGCTCCCACAGGTTCTCCGTAGCTTCGCGCGCGAGTTGCGAAAAAGTACAGACCATCCTACCGGACCGGCAACGTCATTGTGAAATAGAATCTGTATTGAAATTGTGACCAGCCTAGGAGACCCCCTGCGCATCTCGCTTTTCATCACCTGCTACAACGACACTCTGTTCCCTGCTACGGGTCAGGCGGTCGTGCGCGTGCTCGAGCGCCTGGGGCATACGGTTGACTTCCCCGCCGGCCAAACCTGTTGCGGGCAGATGCACGTCAATACAGGTTATTGGGACGAAGCTCTTCCGATGATTCCACGCTTCGTCGAGCAGTTCCGCAATTCTGAGGCCGTCGTAGTTCCCTCCTCAAGTTGCGTGGCTCATATGCGCGAACACTATCCCGCGATGGCACGGCAACTCGAAGCTACGGGCAAATACAGCGGGCTCGCTGCGGAGGTTGAGGCTCTTCTTCCGCGCGTCTATGAGTTCTCCGAGTTGCTGACGAAGCGTTTGGGAATTACGGACCTTGGTTCCATCTTTCCGCATCGCGTCACCTATCACGCCAGCTGCCATGGACTGCGTTCTCTCCAGCTCGGCGACGGCCCGACCTCGCTCCTTCGCTCCGTCAACGATATCGATCTCGCACCCCTTCCTGGACTGGAACAATGCTGCGGCTTCGGTGGCACCTTTGCCATCAAGAACGCCGACGTGTCGAGCGCCATGCTCGATGAGAAGCTCGATGCTGTCCTCAGTACGAAAGCCGAAATCGTTACGGCATGCGACAACAGTTGCCTGATGCACATTAACGGCGGCCTGCATCGGCGTGGATGCAATGTTCGGACGATGCATATTGCAGAGATTCTCGCGGGCGAGGAGGAAGCTCGATGAGCGGACCTCTACTCGATCCGCGCACGGCTCCGTCCTTTCCAAAAGCCGCGCACAATTTACTGCGCGACGCACAACTACGCAAGAACGTGCACCACGCGACCTCCGTCATCCAGAACAAGCGCGCGCGCGTTGTCGCAGAACTCGGCGATTGGGAGCAGCTTCGCCTCGCCGGCGAGCGCATTCGCGAGCACACCATGACGCATCTGGACGCCTACCTCGAACAGTTCGAGATGAACTGTACGCGTGCGGGCGGCGTCGTCCACTGGGCCCGCGATGCGGAAGAGGCACGCCAGATCGTTGTCCGACTTGCAAAGGAAGCAATCGCAGCCGAACAGCGCGAGTCGCCAAGCCCCGCCGAGATCCTCAAGATCAAATCGATGACTACCGAGGAGATCGGTCTCAATGGAGCGCTCGAAGCCGCCGGTATCCGCCCCTATGAAACCGATCTCGCCGAACTCATCATTCAACTCGGTCGCGATAAGCCCTCGCACATCGTGGTCCCTGCGTTGCACAAGAACCGCCAGCAAATTCACGAGATATTCCAGCGCGAGATGCATCTGCCTGACCTGGGCCATTCACCTGAAGATCTCGCTGAAGCCGCACGGCTCTTTCTTCGTGAAAAATTCTTGCGCGTACCAACCGCCGTTAGCGGTGCAAACTTTCTCATCGCCGAGACGGGCGGCGTCTGCATCGTCGAGAGCGAAGGCAATGGCCGCATGTGCCTCACGCTGCCACGCACGCTGATCACTGTCGCCGGAATCGACAAAGTGATTCCCCGCTTCCGTGACCTGGAGGTCTTCCTTCAACTCCTCCCGCGCAGTGCCACCGGCGAGCGCATGAATCCTTACAACTCCATCTGGACCGGCGTCTACGAAAACGACGGCCCGCGCGCCTTTCATGTCGTCCTGATGGACAATGCGCGAACCAGCGTACTTGCAGACCGCGAGGGCCGCCAAACACTGAACTGCATTCGTTGCGGAGCGTGCCAGAATATCTGCCCAGTCTATCGGGAGACCGGCGGCCACGCTTACGGCAGCGTTTACGCGGGTCCCATCGGCGCCATCCTCACGCCGCAACTTCAGCAGATGCAGCACGCGCGCAGTCTTCCCTACGCCAGTTCGCTCTGTGGAGCCTGCTACGAGGTTTGTCCTGTCCGGATCAACATTCCGGAGATTCTCGTTCATCTGCGCCATAAGGTCGTGAAGCACGACACCAAAGGTCTCGGTGCCCTTCGTCCGGAAGCCCTGGCAATGAAAATCATGAGCCACATCTTCCAGAGCGAGTCGCGCTTCCGCGCTGCACAGCGTCTTGCTCGAACCGCAGATCGCCCTCTCGCTCGTAAAGACAAATCGGGTGAATCGTGGATCCACTGGCTGCCAGGCATGCTCGGGGGGTGGACGCAATCTCGGGACCTGCAAGCGCTTCCCTCGCAGACCTTTCGCGAGTGGTGGGAGAAACGCGATCGTGCAGCGCAGCCGAAGCCAACCTCGGCGAAAGGGGATCAGCATGCCCGCTGACTCGCGCTCTGCCATCCTCTCCGCAATCCGCTCTGCAAATGGCCGCGCGACTGATCCTGCACTCGCCGAACTCGACTACGCGCAAATTCCGCGCACGTATACCCAGCACTCTTCTCTCTCGCACGATGAAGCCCAGGCACTCCTCATGGAACGCCTGATCGATTACAACGCAAACGTCATTCCTTGCACGGCCGATGAAGTCCCGTCAGCGATTCGGAACGCATTGCAGCACCATAATGCTCACAGCGTCCTCGTTCCCGAGGACCTGCCCACCCATCTGCTACCCGATGGATTCGAAGTGACAGTCGACCACAATCTCTCACCTGCGGAGCTCGACCGGTTCGACGCAGCCGTGACGCTTGGCGCTATTGCGATTGCAGAAACCGGAACAATTGTCCTTGAAGGCGTCTCAGGCCAGGGGCGCCGGGCCACGGCCCTTGTGCCGGACGTGCATATCTGCGTGCTGGACGCCGAGAACATCGTCACCAATGTGCCTGAGGCCTTCGCTCGACTCAGTTCGGCTGCCGATCTGCCGCTCACGTTTTTCTCGGGCCCGTCCGCCACAGCCGACATCGAGATGACCAGAATCAAGGGCGTTCACGGCCCGCGTCATCTTCACATTCTTCTGCTCCAAAAGCCCGCTTAAAGGCGGGTGCTACGAAACCCTTTGACAACGGCGTGAAAATCAGCGAAGCTTGCAATTTCAATAGGTACTGAATTTCTCATTCGACTGCACCGGTGGAAAATATGAAGGACCAGAGCATAGAACGGATCGATAAAGCCCTTGATCAGTTCCGTATCGAGATTCCCTCCTGGGGCTTCGCTAACACCGGAACACGCTTTGGCAAGTTCATCCAGGACGCTGCGGCCACCACCACGGCAGAGAAGTTCGCCGATGCCGGCGAGGTCTTCCGTCTCACGGGCATCACCCCCACCGTAGCCCTTCACGTGCTGTGGGACATGCCGAACGGCCTCGACGACGTCTCCTCCATCCGCTCCCTCGAACGCAAGTACGGTGTCCGGGCGGGCAGCATCAACCCGAATCTCTTCCAGGCACAGGAGTACAAGTTCGGCTCGATCGCGAACCCGTCGGCTGAGATTCGCCGGCAGGCCCTTCAACACATCCTTGACTCCATCGAGATTGGGAAGGCGCTTGAAAGTCGCGACGTTTCGCTCTGGATTGCGGACGGATCCAATTACCCCGGCACACAATCAATGCGCCGCCGCATCGGCTGGATGGAAGAGGTGCTCGCCGCGAGTCACTCCGCGCTTGGCGCCAACCAGCGCATGCTTATTGAGTACAAACCCTTCGAACCGGCGTTCTACCACACGGATATCGCCGACTGGGGCATGGCCGTTCTGCTTGCTCGCCACTGCGGCCCGAAGGCCAAGGTGCTCGTCGACACAGGTCATCACTACCAGGGAACCAACATCGAGCAGATCGTGGCGTGGCTGCTTCATTCCGACGAACTCGGCGGCTTTCACTTCAACGACCGCAAGTATGCCGACGACGATCTCACGCTCGGCTCCATCGATCCCTACCAGCTCTTCCGCATCTTTGCGGAGATTCTGTCCTCTCCTGACGGCGCTAACGAGATCGCTTTCATGATCGACCAGAGCCACAACCTCAAGGGCAAGATGGAAGCCATGATCCAGAGCGTCGTCACCGCGCAGGAGCTCTACGCCCGCGCTGCCCTGATCGACTTCAAGCGCCTTGCCGAGTTGCAGGATGCCTGCCGTCTGGTCGAGGCTGAAGAATGCTTCCGATCCGCCTTCTGGACCGACGTGCGCCCGGCGATCCGCGCATGGCGCGAACGTCGCGGCCTCGCTGCCGACCCGCTCCAGGAGCTTGCCTCGAGTGGTTATGTTGAACGCATGAGTCGCGAGCGGGGCGAGCGCAACCGCCAGTCCACGGCCACATACGCCTGAAGATTTTTCGAATTCGTACCCTTTCGGATTCAATAGCGAAACGTTATCATTCTGAGCTGTAAGTCAGTTCAGGAGTTCCAGTTGGCGAAATCAAGTCCGCGCCTTTACTTGATCCCGGTCCTCTCCAAAGCCCTCGACATCCTCGAGTTGCTGCAAAACGAAAACCAGCCGATGACCCTCGAGGCCATCCATCGCCGCACGCGTGTCTCCAAGACCACCGTCTATCGCGTGCTCAAAACATTTGCGCATCGCGGCTACATCTCGCAGGCGCAGGATGGAACGTATCGCCACGTTTCACGTCCCAAGAAACTTCGCTTCGGATTCGCCGGACAGAGTGCCGACATGCCCTTCTCCGTAGAAGTCACGAACAGCCTCATCGAGGCTGCAGCCGGATGTGGCGTCGACCTGATGGTGCTCGATAACAAATACGACGGTCCCACGGCCATCAAGAACGCCGAAGAGTTCATTAATGCTGGTGTTGATCTCATCATCGAATTCCAGGTCGAGCAGGAGGTCGCACCGATTATTGGCGACCGCATCGCGGCTGCCAGAATTCCGCTTATCGCCATTGACATCCCGCATCCGCACGCGACCTTCTTCGGCGTCGATAACTATCGTGTTGGTGTGACCGCCGGCGAGGCTCTCGCGCAGTTCGCTATCTCCGAGTGGGACGGCAAGGTTGACTGGGCGATCGGTCTCGATCTCCCCGAAGCCGGTTTACTCGTGCAGAGTCGCGTCTCCGGTGCCTTCGAGGCCATCCGCTCCGCCTTGCCCGAGCTCCCTGTCGAGGCGTTCGTCCGCATCGATGGCCGCGGAATTCGCGAGCGCAGCCGCAAGGTGATCTCCGAATTCCTGGAACGTCATCGTCGTGAAAAGAATATTCTCATCGCGGCGGCAAATGACTCGAGTGCTCTCGGTGCGATAGACGCCGCCCGCGAGCTCAAGCGCGAGCGCCACATCGCCGTAGTCGGCCAGGACTGCATCCACGACGCTGTTGAAGAGATGCGCCGCCGCACCACGCCTATGATTGCTTCTGTCTCCCATGAGACCATCAGCTACGGTCCTGCACTGATGAACCTTGGTCTTGCTCTGCTTCGCGGTCAGACTGTTCCGCCCTACAACTACGTCACACACCGGCTCGTTACACGACGCGCGATCCAGGAGAACACAAACTCGAATTTTGAGTAAAGTTCAAATAAGAAACTTTTGCTCTATTGCCTTTCGGTGTGGGACAATGGTTGGGATTTTCCTTCCTGAGAGCTCTTTATGCCCCAAACGACAGCGCCAGCCAAGCTCAAGTTTCTTGAAGACAAGTGGGACGATTCCTTCGCCGCAACCCTCGACGCTCCCGAACTTCTCCGCTATCGCTCGAACCTGTTAGGTTCCGACCTCCGCCTGACCAATTTCGGCGGCGGCAACACCAGCTCGAAGCTGGAGACCGTAGATCCGGTTGATGGCCAGAAGAAGCTCGTACTTTGGGTTAAGGGCAGCGGTGGCGACCTCGGCAGCATCAAGCGCTCGGGCTTCGCGACACTCTATCTCGACAAGCTGCTCGCACTGGAGAAGCAATACCGCGGCGTTGATGAAGAGGACGCCATGGTCGAGCTCTATCCGCTTGTGACCTTTGGCAACAACCCCACAGCAGCCTCCATCGACACTCCACTCCACGGCTTCCTTCCCTTCCCGCATGTCGATCATCTGCACCCCGACTGGGCCATCGCGCTTGCGGCCTCGGCCAACGGCAAACAGCGCATGGAGGAGTTCAACGCGGAGTTCGGCCACAAGCTCGCATGGCTTCCCTGGCAGCGGCCCGGCTTCGAACTGGGGATGATGCTTCGCAAGATCGTGTCTGAAACCCCCAACTGCGATGGCGTCGTCCTCGGCGGTCACGGCCTCTTTACCTGGGGCGACACGCAGCGCGATTGCTACCTGAATACCATCACGATCATTGATCAGATCGGCCAGTTCATCGAGCGTCACGCGGCGCGTCCCGATTACAAGCGCTTCGGCGGCACAACTTCCACCGCGCGCGACGACCGCAAGCAGATCGCTGCGAAGATCATGCCGCATTTGCGCGGCGCTGTGTCTCGCCGGCAGCGTTTCATCGGCACCTACACGGACTCGCCCCAGGTTCTCGAATTCGTCAACTCCACGCAAGCCGAGCGACTCGCTCACCTGGGCACAAGCTGCCCCGACCACTTCATCCGCACAAAGATCCGTCCGCTCTTCGTCCGGTGGAATCCAGCCGACGACCCCGCGCAGCTTCCCGCACTCTTCGATTCCGCGCTCGAGACCTACCGCGCCGAGTACGCCGATTACTACAAAAAACACGCGCTACCCGAATCGCCCGCGCAGCGCGACGCGAGCCCCACCGTGGTGCTCATCCCCGGCATCGGCATGTTCTCCTTCGGCAAAAACAAAGCCGAGTCCCGCATTACCGGCGAGTTCTATACCAACGCCATCGGCGTCATGCAGGGGGCTGGTGCTCTCGGTGACGGAAAGTCCTGCGCCGAAGTCCCGCAAGCGTCCGCACGCATCCCGTCGGATCGATTCACAGTGCATGACAACTACGTCGCGCTTCCGCCCAGCGAGGCGTTCCGCATCGAGTACTGGGCACTGGAAGAGGCCAAGATCCGTCGCCAGCCAGCCGAAAAGCAGCTTTCCCGGCAGATCGCCCTCGTTGTCGGCGGAGGCAGCGGCATCGGCCGGGAGGTCGCGCTCCTCGCCGCCGAGCGTGGCGCGCACGTGATGGTCGCCGACCGCGACATCAAAGGCGCGGAAGCCGTCGCCAAAGAGGTTCAATCAAAGTACGGTCGTGAGGTCGCCGACCTCTGCTCGATCGACATCCGCGACCGCGCCGCAATCCGTTCTGCGCTCGACGCCGCCGTCCTGCGTTTTGGCGGTGTCGACATTCTCATCAACACCGCTGCACTCTTTCCGTCCTCGCCAGACGGCATCGTCTCGGACGCCCAGTGGGCGCTGACTCTCGAGGTCAACGTCACCGCCAACTACCTGCTCGCCGACGAACTCAAGTCGATCCTCGACGCCCAGGGCCTCGAAACCAGCATCGTTCTCACCAGTTCGGCGAACGCGGTTGTTCCCAAGCGCGGCACGGAGGCTTATGACGTCAGCAAGGCGGCGCTCAGCCACCTTGTGCGCGAACTTGCCGTCAGCCTCGCTCCTAAGGCGCGCGTCAATGGCATCAGCCCCGCGACCGTCGTCAAAGGCTCGACGATGTTCCCGCGCGATCGTGTCATCGCGTCCCTCAAGAAGTACAACCTTCCCTTCGACGAGTCGGGCTCTGACGATGATCTGCGGAACGTGCTGGCGCGCTTCTACGCCACCCGAACGCTCACGCATCAACCTATTGACCCCAAGGACTGTGCTGAGGCCATCATGTTCCTTGCGGGGCCGCTGGCGCGCTGCACCACGGGTCATCTCATCCCGGTCGATGGCGGTCTCGTGGAGGCATATCTACGGTGAGTCAGGCAGCTCTTCGAGTCCCAAAGGACAAGCGCGCGCTGATCGCGGTTGACCTCGGCGCCGAGAGCTGCCGCGTCTCCCTCCTACGCTGGCAAGGCGATGCCGCCGAGATCACGCTCGTCCACCGCTTCCCCAATGGCCCCGTTGAAGACAACGGCCTTCGCTGGCCCGTCGCCGCAATCGAAGCCGGTGTCGACGACGGTCTCCGTCGCGCCGCCGAGCTTGCCCCAGAAGGTATCCGCTCCATCGCCGTCGATGGCTGGGCCGTCGACTACGTCCGCCTTGACGCCGACAACCGTCCGCTCGGAGCGCCCTTCTGTTACCGCGATGAGCGCACGATCGCGGCGCAGGAGCAACTCCACGCCAGGATCTCACCGGAACGCCTTCACGAGATCACCGGCATCCAGCTCGCGCGGCTCAACACCCTTTATCAGCTCTACGCAGACAACACAGGCAATCTGCCACCCGGCACACGCTGGCTCAACCTGCCGGAATACATGCTCACGCGCTGGGGAGCCCCGCCCTTCGCCGAATACACGAACGCTACACACACCGGCATGATTGATCTCGCCACCCGCGACTGGAGCCCTGAAATCTTCGCCGCTGCCGGCCTCGATCTCAAGCGTGCCGCAGCACTCATTCAGCCGGGCACCCGTCTTGGCAAGCTCCGCGGCCCGCTCGCCGATCTCCCCGCTTTGCGCGACACCGAGCTCATCGCACCCGCCTGCCACGACACCGCCTCGGCTATTGCCGGCATTCCTACGCACGCCGATCAATGGGCCTATATCAGCTCGGGCACATGGTCGCTCATCGGCGCGCTCCTCGCCTCCCCGTGCAACTCGCCGGCCGCCCTCGCCGATGATTTCACCAACCTCGGAGCTGTCGGGAATCGCATCTGTTTCCACAAAGCTGTGAACGGCATGTGGCTCCTCAAGCAGTGCATGGATGCCTGGGCCGATGCCGGAACCGCTTTCACCGTCGAAGAGCTCGTCCGCCTCGCCTCGCTCGAACCCGCGCCCGCCGTCCTGCTCGACGTTGCCGATCCCGAGCTTGGGCTGGTCGGCAATATGCCCGGACGCATCAACGCTCAACTCCGCGCGAACGGCCACGCGCCGCTGGATGAATCCCCCGCCGGCGCTGCGCGCATGGCCGCATTGATCTTCCACGGGCTAGCAAACGCCTATGCGCGCACACTTGAGGAATTGCGCCACCACACCGGCCACCAGCCCACCGAGATCGTTGTCGTCGGTGGCGGCTGCCGCAATGAGCTTCTGTGCCGCCTCACCGCTGAGCGCACCGGCCTTCCCGTCCGCCGAGGCGCACCCGAAAGCTCCACCATTGGCAACCTGGCGGTACAGCTTGCTGCACTCGAAGGCGTCTCCCCCGCAGATCCGAATCTCTTTGCCGCCGAGGTCTCCTTTTGGGCCGCCATGCTGATTCATTCCACCGAATCTCCATCCACCTCGCCCGCGCCCACTCCCGTATGCAACGCCGCGAACTCCTGAAGGCTGCCGCTCTCGGCACGCTGGCGCCGGCCATACGTCCGTTTGCGCTCCTCGCGCAATCCCCTACCCCCTCCAGCAACGCCCCATCCTTTTCCACCTCCAACGCCCCGTGGCAGCATGCCTATGATCGAGCGCTCGAGGTCCTGGCCGGCAATGTGCAGGTCCTTCCGCACTTCCCCGGACCCGTCCTCATAGAAGGCGCCGAATACGCGGGCATCTGGCAGGAATGCGGGCCGCACGAATCGCTCGTCTACTCACAGTTCCGCCCCGACGTCGCGCGCAACACGCACATGACCTTCTTCGCGCTTCAACATGAGGATGGCCAGCTGCCCGCAAACAACAAACGATCCGAGACCGGTTTCGGCCAGATCCAGATGGTCGTACCTATCGCAGCCACTGCATGGGAGATCGCCCACGCCACCGGCGATTCAGAACTCCTGCAGACCGCCTATAGCGCCTGCTCGCGCTGGGACGCCTGGCTCCTGCGCTACCGCAACACGCGCGGCACGGGCCTCATCGAAGGCTTCTGCACCTATGACACAGGCATGGACAACAGTCCACGCTGGGCTGGCATGCCCCGCCAATGCCCGGATAAAGACGCACGCAAATGCGCTCCCGTGTCCACCCTCCCGCGTCTTTGTCCCGATCTTTCCGCCACTACTTACGGCGCACGAATGGCCCTCGCTTCTATGGCTCGCACTCTCGGCAGGAATTCCGAAGCGGACCAATGGCTCGAGCGCGCCGAAACCCTCCGCAAACTCATCCTGACCAAACTCTACGTCCACGATGACGCAGCCTTTTACGACCTCGACGCCCAGAATCATTTCGTCAAGATCAACTGCGACATCCTGTCCCGCATCTGCGGCGAGCACGTTGTGGATCAGCGGCTTTTCGACACACTCTGGACTCGCCAGTTGGGCAATCCGCACGCCTTCTGGGCCCCGTATCCACTCCCCTCCAGTGCTCTCGACGACCCGACCTTCGTGCGCCCCATCCCGCGCAACTCATGGGGAGGCCCATCGCAGGCTCTTACTGCCCTTCGCGCAGGCCGCTGGTTCGATCACTACAACCGTTCGGCCGAGTTCGCGCACATGATGGAACAGTGGTGCAACGCGATCGTGCGTGACCCCTCATTCCGTCAGCAGCTCGACCCCCTAACAGGGGACTTCACTCAATCCGGCTCCGCCAGCTACTCTCCCTGCGCGCTCGTGCTCTACGACTACACCTGGCGCCTCGCTGGCGTGCGACGGCAGAACGACGAGCTCCACTGGAACGTTCGCCCTGACTGCCCCGCCAGCCAGAGCGCCTGCTTCCGTGCCCCATTGAACCGCAGTGGTGCCATTGCCGAGCTGCGGTACCGTCCTCACACTGCCGAACTAACGATCAATAACAGGCCTGTTGCCCAGCTCAACGGCTGCGCTCGGCTGATCACTGATCTCGACGGAACTCCGCGATCTCTTCTCGGCACCAGTACCACGGTAACCACGTTCAGCTTCCGGCTCACCGGCCATCCATGGCGCCGCATCACCTTGGCTCCCAATGAACGCAAGTCTCTCACCTGAGTGAAGTTGTAGGTTCTTCCAATATTTCTCTGTGTTCAGCGACGATCCGATCGTCCGTTGTTACCTTTGGAACTCGGTGCCTTACCTAAGTTGTGGTAACCACGGCTAAAGTTACCAAAATGAATTGACATCGCGTGTACCGACTGATACTTGTAACGGCACGATAGCCGATAGGGAAGAAGGATTGAGCCGGCCAGGCGGCACGCAACGAGAAAACTCACTCGAGGCGAACCTTCACTCCGCAAGCTACGTGTGTGCGCGTCCTTCCCTTATTGCGCTGTGCGGACGAGCGATTGTGATTCAACGATCGGGCTCGCTTTTGTGAACGACTACAACCGAATAGCAGGATCTTTTTATTTTCCCAAGGAGAACCGACCATGAATTTACGCAGTCTTGTTTCCAGTCTTCATGAGAGCGAATCCGGTCAGGACTTGATCGAGTACGCCCTCATCTGTGCACTTATCGCCCTGGGAGCGGTCGCTGGCATGAAGACCGTCGCCAACTACATCAACAATGCGTTCAGCTCGATTGGCAGCCAGCTGAGCAGCGCCACCCAGTAACTGATTCGACTCTGCCGGCCGTACAGGCATCATCCAGTACGGTCGGCGGAGTTACGCTTTCTCCCGAGAATGGGCTTGCAGGGCAAGGGGACACGAATGGGCATCTGGTTGCTCGATGGAGCGGTTATCGTAGCGCTTCTCGGCGCCTGGTTCGACGTGATCTCCCGTCGCATCCCGAATCGGCTTACTTACCCGGCGATGATCGCCGCTTTGCTGGTTCGTCTTGGCTTTCTGGGCTGGCACGGTCTGCTTGAAGGATTCCTCGGACTGCTTCTTTGCGGGGGCGTTTTCTTTCTGCTCTTTGTAATTCATGCGATGGGTGGCGGTGATGTCAAACTCATGGCCGCCGTTGGCGCCTGGGTGGGATATCACAACGCCGGTATGGCTCTCATCGTCTGCGCTTTGGCTGGTGGTCTCATCGCATTGGGATATGTCATCGTTCTCAAGCGATACCGTACTACCCTCTCTAATATCACTTCGCTCGTCCGGTTCCACGCGTCCAGCGGTCTGCGCGAGAATCCCGAGCTGAATCTGTCCAGCGCCAATGCCGTGCGTATGCCCTACGGGGTTGCGATTGCTGCGGGTGCCGTCGGCACCCTGGTGTCAACGGTTTGGAAGGGTTGAATCATGGATATTCGTCGACTCTCGTTCGCTCTGTTCATCGCCCTCGTTCTCTCCGCAGGTGCAACGTATCTTCTTTACTCGCGCATCAAGAACCAGAAGTCCGCCGCACCGGTGACGATCCGCGTTGTAGCTGCTGTCGACCAGTTGAATGCAGGGACACCCCTGGCTCCAGAGAATCTGAAGATCGTCGACTGGCCAGCGTCCATACCGCTCACGGGCGCCTTCTCCAAGCCTGAGCAGGTCATCGGACGTTCTCTTATTTATCCGGTGAGCCCCAATCAGCCTCTCGTCGAAAACGATTTAGCTGCCCCCGGCTCGGGCATCGGACTCTCCGTAAAGATTCCCGATGGTATGCGTGCCATCTCGATTCGCTCCAACGACGTTGTGGGCGTCGCCGGCTTCCTCTATCCGGGCTCTCATGTTGACGTTCTCCTTACCTTCCGCCCAGACACCAATGGGGGAGCGCCCCTGACACAGACCATCCTTCAGGATGTCGATGTTCTCACCGCCGGACAGACGCTTGAACCGGATCCCAAAGGCAAGCCGCAGACCGTCAACGTGGTCACGCTGCTGCTCAGCCCGCGTGACGCGCAGAAACTCGTACTCGCAACTCAGCAGGGCTCCGTCCAGTTTGTTCTGAGAAATGGAGCTGATCAGAACAAGCCCGAACAGAAGCCCGTTCTGGCCTCGCAGCTGATGGCAGACGTTGCGCCACCCGCTCCTAGACCGCATGTCGCAGCCGCTGCTCCTCCAAAGGCTCCCCGTCCGCCCGAGTACTACACGGTTGAAACAATCGCTGGAGACAAACACACGGTCGAGAAGTTCTAGTCGAGACAGGATGAGGCTACTCTAATATGCACGTTCGAGCTGGGCTGGCTTTTACCGTCGTACTTTCCCTTTGCGTGGCACTGCCTGCATCGTCGCAGGACAGCGCCGCGCCTCAGACGCCGTCGCCGGCCCCTGCGCCCGCGACCGTACAGGCACTGCCTGCACAGACATCTGCCGAGACCGAAAATGTTCACATTCTCGTTGGGCGCTCCATCATCGTCACGATGCAGGCCCGGCTACGCAAGGTTTACGTCAGTAATCCGGTCGTTGTGGAGAGCACCACAACCTCGCCGAATCAGGTTGTGATTACCGCCAAGAGCCCAGGCTCCAGCAACGTCGTCTTCTGGGATGAGGAGGGCCGCTCCCGCATGCTGGAGGTCTCAGCCGACGTAGATATTGCCGGCTTCCGCGACGCCCTGCAGCAGACCTACCCGAACCAGCCCATCGAAGCTCGCGCCGAAGAAGGCAAGGTCATTATCTCCGGCACAGTCTCCGAAAAGGACATCGCCGACAACGTCTACAAGATGGCGCAGAACTACTCCAAGGAGGTCGTCGACGCCCTCCTGGTGCATGTACCGCCGCACGGCAAACAGATCATGCTGAAGGTCCGCTTCGCTGAGGTCGATCGCGGCAAGATGAACACCTTCGGCATCAACATTATCAGCACCGGTGCAGCCAACACCCCCGGCACAATCACAACGCAACAATTCACCTCTCCCTCAACCGGAGGCGCGATCACGGGTACCATCGGCGGAAACGTTCAGGGCACTGTTTCCAGCTTCAACGTCAGCAGCCTGCTCAATATCTTCCTCTTCCGGCCGGACCTCAACCTCGGCGCCACTATTCAGGACCTCGAGACGAAGAACGTCCTTCAGATCCTGGCGGAACCCGATCTTATGGCCATCAGCGGGGAGCCCGCCCACTTCCTCGCTGGGGGTGAGTTCCCCTATCCTGTAGTTCAGGGAACTTCCGCCGGAGGCGCAGGGGCCGTTACCATCCAGTTCCGCCCCTACGGTATAAAGCTCGACTTTACTGGTACCATCCAGCCGGATAATTCGATTTTGCTGAAGGTAGCGCCTGAGGTCAGTGCTCTCGATTACGGAAACGCGGTCGTCATCTCGGGCTTCTCGGTTCCTGCCATATCCACCCGTCGCGCTGAGACGGCGGTTGAGTTGAAAGATGGCCAAAGCTTTGGTATCGCCGGGCTCCTCGACTCGAACACTACGATCCAGCTGAGCAAAATCCCCGGGATCGCAGATATCCCAATTCTGGGCCAGCTCTTTCATTCGCATTCGAAGAACTTTACGTCCTCCGAGCTCCTCGTTGTCGTCACTCCGACGATCGTCGATCCGCTCGGCATTCCAACCGCAGTGCCGCTACTGCCGAAACCCGTGGTCCCGGCACTCGATCCAAATCGTTTTGACCAGCACTTCCCTGGTTCCCACCAGGTCCCAGGAACGGCCACACCGATCGTACAGAGATAGGAAATTACCGTGGCGAACATGTTCGGAACATCGAACTCGGAAAATGCTCAGGACCTCTCAGTCCTGGCAATTCAT
>Ga0157369_10003783_pt1 | contig 17976 bp, 13 predicted proteins | sample C25metaG_FD_113461 | JGI IMG/M metagenome (GOLD analysis project Ga0157369, IMG submission 113461) | Corn rhizosphere microbial communities from Kellogg Biological Station, Michigan, USA - C2-5 metaG | ecosystem: Host-associated > Plants > Roots > Rhizosphere > Soil | place: USA: Michigan... | reverse complement strand
GAGCTGGAATGGCTGCCCTACACGCTGCGCGTTGCCGAATTCATGGGAACGGTGGAGGAGCGTACGCCGCACTTCTGGCGCAAGGTGCGCTACGCCTATATGGACGCGAGGCGCTTCGCCAATGCGCAGGGCCTTACGATGAAAGGCCCGCGGCGCATCTATGACGCCTTCTATTCCAGCGCCGGCATGCTGTTCGCGCAGCGCCACGGGCTGTTCCGGCCCTATCACGACACGGTGTTCCGCCGCTTCTGGAGCCATGATCTCGAGATCGATGAGCTGTCGGATATTTCCGGCGTGATCGCTTCGATCGGCGGATCGGCAGGGGAGTTCGAGGCCTATGTACACGGGCCCGCGCGGGCCGAGCATGATCGCATCATCGATGAGGCCGAGGCGCTCGGCGTGTTCGGCGTGCCGACCATGGTGTTCAACGGCGAATTGTTCTGGGGCGGCGACCGCATCGATATGCTGATCGAGCGCATCAAGAACCCGGATTCGATCGCGACCGCGCTCGGAAGCCGGCACCGTAAATAGTTCTCCCACCTCTCCCCGTTGGGGGGAGGTGAACGGAGCACGAGCATGATCGATACTACCAAATTACACGCCGCTCTAGGAACGCGCGAGCGGCTCCCAGCAGCCCGTTCGCTCGAGCACGGGCTTTAACCCGGCGCGGTCTGCTTCCGAGAGGCCAGCGAATTTTCCGCGGAGCTGCTCCAGGCATTTGACCTGATATTTGAACGGCGCCAGCACATAAGGCAGGCCCCAGACCTCGATGCGCAATTTTTCCCGGCCCTGCGCGAAGGCTTCCGCATTGGCGATCAGGAACGGCAAATAAAGCTCGCCGGCGATCTTGAGTAGCGCTTCGGCCATTCCCTCAAGCGCCTGCTCGCGGGAATACCACGCCCCCTCCACGCCGGAGGCATCGTCGAGCCGCCGCACCCAGTGATCGGTGAACGGCGCCTTCTGGCGCATGATGCGCATCGGCGTCGGATCGGTCGCCATCTCGCTGAGCTGGCCGAACCAGGCGAAATCGGCCAGCGACGGCCGGCCGCCGAACAGATACCGGGTCATGCCGACGTGAGGTTCGAAGGCCGCGAGGATGCGAAGATAGCTTTCCTCCAGCAGCGGCTTGTTTTCGGCGACCGCGCCAAGAATAGGCATGCGCGAAATCTGCCGCTCGCGAAACTCCTCGACTTCCTCGGGGCTGCCGGTCTCGGCTTCCGACGTCGACCATTCCTCGGCCGCCCATCGCGACACATAGGCCTGGTCTTCCGGGTCCCACCAACGGTAGAGAAACAAGGGTTTGACGGCCCATTCGTCGGCGAGGTCTTCCAGGAGATCGCAGACAAAGGCCAGCCCCTTGTCGTCGGGGATGACGGATCGCCCGGCGTGTCGTGCCTCGAGATCATAGGCCAGAGTCGTCGTTTCGCCGCGGAGCGTCCCGTCAGGATATCGCAGCACCGGAATGAGGCTTGGCCGCAGATGCGCCATCGCCTTCCGCCACGCCTTGGTCATGATGACCCAGTCGAAGGGAATGCGGCGGTAGCGCATCAGGGCTCGAAGCTTGATCGCATAGGGCGACGCGGTCGAGCCGATGAGCGTGTAGCGTCCTTCGTTCATGTCCGGCTGTTCATCCCGATCGCCGGCGTCAAGCTCGCTCGTGCAAGCTCGACGCCGGCTCTCGCACTATCTCAGGCCTTTAGCACAAACGGGTCCTGCACGTCGCGGCTGAGCTCGCACCAGACGCTCTTGGTCTGCAGGAATTCGTGGATCGCCTCGGCGCCGTTGAGGCGACCGATGCCGCTGTTCTTGTAGCCGCCAAACGGCGAATTGAACGCCATTGCGCGATAGCAATTCAGCCATACCGTGCCGGCCTGAAGCCGGCGTGCCATGGTGTGCCCACGGCGGATGTCGGAGGTCCATACGCCTGCGGCCAGCCCGAACGGCGTGGCGTTGGCGAGCGCGACGACTTCATCTTCCGTCTTGAATGGCGTCACGCATAGCACCGGCCCGAACACTTCATTCTGCATGATGAAGTCATTGGGCTTGGCACCTTCCAAAATCGTCGGCGCGTAGAAGAAGCCGCCTTCGAGCCCGGCCGGACTGCGGCGCTTGCCGCCCGTCAATATCTTGGCCCCCTGCTCGACGGCCTGCGCAACCATGCGCTCATCTTTCGCAAGCTGCGCGGCGGTCGCGACCGGTCCCATCTGCGTTTCGGCCTTGAGCGGATCGCCGATCCTGATCTTCTCGGCGCGCTCGATCAGCCGGGCGACCAGCCGATCGTAGATGCCCGCCTGGAAGAAGGCGCGCGATCCGGCGATGCAGGTCTGTCCGGCGGCGGCGAAAATGCCGGCGAGCACGCCGGCCTCGACCTGGTCGATATCGGCGTCGTCGAAGACGATGTTCGCGCTCTTGCCGCCAAGCTCCAGCGAGATCGACTTCAGATGCGAGCCGGCCTTGGCCGCGATCGCCCGCCCCGCCATGTCGCTTCCGGTGAACGAGATTTTCGCTACCCCCGGATGATCGACCAGGGCTTCGCCGGCGAGCCGGCCGCCGGTGACGACATTGACGACGCCATGCGGAAGACCCGCCTGCTCGGCGAGCCGAGCAAGCTCGATGGCGGAAGCGGAAGTCACCTCGGAGGGCTTGATCACCACGGTGTTGCCCGCCGCAAGCGCGGGCGCGACCGTCATGATCGTGAGAAAGGTCGGCGAATTCCACGGCACGATCACGCCGACGACGCCGAGCGGCTCGCTGGTCGTGTAGTTGAGGACGCTGGTGCGATCGAGCGGGACGACCCGCCCTTCGACCTTGTCGGCAAGTCCGCCGAAATAATACAGCCAATCCTGGACGATCCGGGCCTGAAGGCGCATTTCGGCGATCAGCTTGCCGTTCTGCTCCGTCTCCATGGTCGCGATGCGCTCGGCATTCTCGGCGATGAGATCGCCCCAGCGCATCAGCAGGCGACCGCGGCGCGTCGGCGACAGCGCGCGCCACGGCCCCTCGAACGCCACCTGCGCGGCCTTCACCGCATCGTCGATATCACCCGCGCTGGACTCGATGAACTGCCCGAACAATTTGCCGGTGGTGGGATTGACCGATTCAAAGGTCGCCGCCTCGCGGCCTTTGCTTTCCCGGCCATTGACGAAGTTCGTATAGCGTGTTGCCTCTGTTGTCGCGGACATGGACGTGATCTCCTCACCTTGATGTTTCTTGTTCGTCGCGGGGTGTCTTTCGCTTTGGCGTTCTCTTGGCTTCCCGTTCCCTGCACCTTTATTTGCGCAATGCGATGGACTGCGCAAGGGCCGCTGGGCTCGCCCTTGCCATGCCAAATCCGCAATGCGTCGAAGGCGTCATTTCCCTCGAAAATATAGCCTTTCCACCGACCTAGCCGAGCCGTGATTTGACGGCGGAAATAACCAACTTTAGCATCAGGCCATCGGTTCATGGGCGCGCAAGATCGGGGGGTGACAACGTGGTGAAATTTTCCTGGCATGGACCGGGCCGCTGCGGCCACCCGCAATGTGCGACCACATTGTCACGCCGGCAATTCGTCGCAAGCGCCGTGGCGCTCGGCGCGGCGGCCATGGTTCCGGGCCAGCCGGCACTTGCCGCGCCGGCGACGCTGATCGACACCCATCATCACTTCTATCCGCCGGAATACCAGAAGCTGTGGCTGGACTATGAAGACGCGCGCAAGATCCCGCATTTCCCGGGCCAGGTCGCGTGGTCGAAGGAGAAAGCGGTCGAGGAGATGGACAAGGCCGGCATCCGCACGGCCGTGCTCTCAATCGCCTCGACACCGGGCGTCTGGTTCGATGTCGGACCAGACAAAGCCAGCCAGCTCGCGCGCGGTTGCAACGACTACGCCGCGCAGATGATGCGCGACCATCCGGGCCGCTTCGGCCTGTTTGCGACCTTGTCGATGCTCGACATCGACAAGACGTTGAAGGAAATCGAATATGCCTTCGACGTCCTGAAGGCCGACGGCGTCGGCCTGCAAAGCAACTACGGCGACAAATGGCTGGGAAATGCCGTTTACAAACCGGTGTTCGACGAACTGAACCGCCGCAAGGCGGTGGTTTACGTTCACCCGCTGGTCGCAAGCTGTTGCGCGCAGCTCAGCGTCGGCACCTTTCCGGCCGTGATCGAGGTACCCCATGATACGACGCGCACCGTCACGAGCCTGCTGCTCTCTGGCGGGTTCGCGCGCTGGCGCGACATCCAGTGGCTGTTCTCACACGCCGGCGGCACCATTCCGATGATGGCTGGACGGATCGATTCCTTCTATGGTGCGCGCCCGAACCTGAAAGAGTTTGCGCCCGAGGGCATCTTGGGCGAATTGCGGCGCCTGAACTACGACACCGCCAACGCCACCAGCGCGCCCGCGATCGCAGCGCTGCTAAAGCTCGTGCCGGCCTCGAAAGTCACCTACGGCACCGATTATCCCTATTTCGGGCTCGACCAGATGAAGAGCCTGGAGCAGCTTGGGCTCGCCGCCGCCGACCTCGAGGCGATCGGCAGCGAGAATGCGATCAAGCTCATTCCGCGGCTGAAGGCATAAGTATTCGCGCGCTACCCAGCGCGCGTCGTAACGAGCTCGCGATAGAGATCGGCATAGCGGCTGGCGCGGCTATGCCATGACACGTCCGTCGACATCCCGTTCGTCTGAATTATCCGCCACGCATCTTTGTCGCCAAAGGCGGCATGCGCCCTTAGCACTGCGGTCGCGAGACCGTCGGTCGTCACAGGCGCAAACTTGAAGCCGGTGGTTGCGTCGCTAGCCTCGGCATCGACGACCGTGTCCTCCAGCCCACCGACGCGGGACACGATGGGCACCGCCCCATATCTCAGCGCACAAAGCTGGGTCAATCCGCACGGCTCGAACCGCGATGGCACGATAAGAGCGTCGCTGCCGCCCTGGATCAAATGCGCCAGCGCCTCGTCATAGCCGATGACGGCGCCGACCTTTCCGGCATGAACCTCGGCAGCGCCACGATAGCCCTCCTGAAGATCGGCATCGCCGCTGCCGAGCACGGCGAGCTGGATGTCTCGGCCGAGCAATGCCGGCAGCGCTTGAAGCAGGAGATCGAGCCCCTTCTGCCAGGACAGGCGGCTGATAACGCCGAGCAGAAAGGCGTCCGCTCGCGGCTCCAGGCCAAAGCGCTGCTGCAGCGCCAGCTTGTTGGCCGCGCGGGAAGCGAGATTGCCGACGTCATAACGGCTGGCGAGATGCGTATCGGTTGCAGGATCCCAAACACCGGTATCGATGCCGTTGAGAATGCCGCTGATATCGCCCGACCGCGCTCGCAGCAGGCCGCCGAGACCCATACCGCCCTCATCGCTCTGGATTTCCCTGGCGTAGGTCGGCGAGACCGTCGTGATCCGATCGGCGAATTGCAGGCCGGCTTTCAGATAACCGATGTCGCCATAATATTCGACACCGTGCATGGTGAAGGAGTCCGGCGGCAAGCCGATCTGTTCGAGCATGCTGTACGGAAATCGCCCCTGAAAGGCGAGATTGTGAACAGTGACCACCGTGCCTGGCCGCGGCCGGCCGCTATAGTGCAAATAGGCCGGCGCGAGCGCCGCCTGCCAGTCATGGGCATGAACGATGTCGGGCACGAAGGACGCCACCGCGCCGAGCCCGATATTATCGGCCATGCGCGCCAGCGCCGCAAAGCGCAAACCGTTATCCGGCCAGTCCTTTCCATCGGGCGACAGATAAGGGTTGCCCGGCCGCGCAAAGAGATGCGGCGCATCGAGCACGAACAGTTTCAGCTCGCCGCACGAACCCTCGACCAGCCGCGTCGCGCCGCCAAAGAACAGCGGCCATTCGAACAGCTCTTGCGCATCGGTGAGTGCATCCATCACGGCCGGATATCCCGGCACGAGGCTGCGGACCTCGATGCCCTCAGCGGCGAGCGCGAGCGGCAACGCGCCCGCGACATCGGCGAGGCCACCAGTCTTGATGATCGGATAGATTTCCGAGGCGACCGACAGGACGCGAACAGGCGTCATGCATTCAGTCCGTCGATCATCGGCTGCGTGATCAGGCAGATTCCATTCGGCGACATCCGGAAGCGCTTGCCGTCAAGCTCGGGGTCTTCGCCGACCACGAGCCCCTCCGGAATCTGCACGCCGCGGTCGATCACGACATTCTTCAAGCGCGCATGCCGGCTGACGTCGACATAGGGCATGATCACTGCGCCCTCCACTTTCGCATGCGAGTGCAGATGCACGCCGGTGAAAAGCAGCGAGCGCCGCAACGAAGCGCCCGACACGATGCAACCGCCCGACACCAGCGAGGTGACGGCCTCGCCGCGGCGGCCTTCCTCGTCGTGGACGAATTTTGCCGGCGGCGTGATTTCCGCGTAGGTCCAGATCGGCCACGAGCGGTCGTAGAGATCGAGGTCGGGCACCACGTCGGTGAGATCGATGTTGGCCGACCAATAGGCATCGACCGTTCCGACGTCGCGCCAATAGCTGGACTTGTCGGTGCCGGTGCGCACGCAGGAGCGGCTGAATTGATGCGCCACCGCGCGTCCGTTTTTGACGAGGTAGGGGATGATGTCCTTGCCGAAATCATGGTTCGAATTGGGATCGGCCGCATCGCGCTTGAGCTCGTCGAGCAGGAATTTCGTGTCGAACACATAGATGCCCATGCTGGCAAGCGACATGTCGGGCTTACCGGGCATCGGCGGCGGGTCCGCCGGCTTCTCCAGGAAGGAGTGGATCAGGTCGTTCTCGTCGATATGCATGATGCCGAAGCCGCTCGATTCCGCGCGCGGCATTTCGAGGCAGCCGACCGTGACATCGGCCTTCTGGTCGACATGCTGCTGCAACATCACCTCGTAATCCATCTTGTAGATGTGATCGCCGGCCAGCACGACGGTGAACCGCGAGCCATAGCTCTCGATGATGTCGATGTTCTGGTAGACGGCGTCCGCGGTCCCGACATACCACATGGTTTCCGAGACGCGCTGGCTCGCGGGCAGGATATCGAAACTTTCGTTTCTTTCAGGGCGGAAGAAATTCCAGCCCATCTGCAAATGGCGGATCAGGCTATGCGCCTTGTATTGGGTGGCGACCGCGATGCGGCGAATACCGGAATTGAGGGCGTTCGACAGCGCAAAATCGATGATGCGCGACTTGCCGCCGAAATAGACCGCAGGTTTCGCTCGCTTGTCGGTCAGCTCCAGGAGCCGGCTGCCTCGGCCGCCTGCGAGAACAAAGGCCAAGGCATGCCGCGCCAGCGGCTCGTTTGCGACGGCACGCATGTGCTTCCTCCCATTGAGCAACATAAACCCGCAGTCCGGGGTAGTCGTTCCAGCCTGACAGGAACAGAATGTATCCTGTCGGCCGGAACGACCAGCACAAAATTGCCGGCTTCGGGGGTTGCGTATGGGAGCGTTAAGCTATTGTTGCGGCTGGCTGTCGAGCACGCGATCGCGGACGAGGCGCACGGCGCCCCGCGACCAGGAGTAATTGGCACCCATGCGCAGTCCGCTGTCGCCCTTTGAAACAATGGCGCCAGTCCTGCTGTCGCGGATCTGAAACCGGACGACATATTCCGTGCGGCTGACGCGTCTCACCACGCCGACCAGCGACGCGTCCGCGCCGAGCCCCTTGGCGAGGCCGGCATCGCACCCGTCGCAATCGCGCAAGTCGTGTCTCTTCACAGCGTCCGCATTGGCGCCATCGGCCTCGATCACGCGGTAGCGTCCCGATTGCGCGAACAGTTCTCGAACGCCTTTCGTGACATCGGCGAGATAGCCCGCATCGGGGGCCGCGACACTGCCGGTCGAACCGGCGGCGGACATATCCTCGAGCTCGAAATCGAACACCGCAATCCGGATCAGCGCCGGGGCGGCCACCGGCATTGCCGCCGTGGACGCCGCCAGCACCGCGCGGACGTCCTCCGATATGAAGGCCTCGGCGTGATCCCAGGCCTGATCATTGTCGCCGCGAAAGGTGTAAAGCTTGTCGGACAGGACGCGATTGGTGTTAACGTCGATGACCGTGACTTTCGCCCATTGGACAAGGGTGCTCGTCTTGTGAATGCCCCCGATGACCCGAATCCCGGAGCAGCATTCCGCCGGGACGTCCCGCCTCAACGCCGTCATGAACGCCTTTAGCTGCCCTTGATGCCGTGCGACCTGGTCGGTCACTTCGCCAGAGGTATCGACATAGCTGAAATCATCGATGGTGACGCCGGCCGGAGGGGTGGCGGTGTCCGCGGCGGCCAGCCCGGGGCCCGGCAACAGTGTCAGGAGAAACGTCAGGGAAAGAGCGTGCAAAGCTGAACCGGATCGATACATAGCGGGCCTCATGCGATGGAAGGATCGTCTGAGGCTATGCCGCTCGCCTACGGTCCGAAGCGGAGCGCCTCCCGACCGGTACCGGGAAAATCTCCCGACGTCATTTCGAGCGACACGCCTCCGCTTTCCGCCGCTTCCGTTCTGCCGTTAAATGCAGGCGACGGCCTCCCTCCCCCACCGTCATCCGCTCGAGGATTCGCCGATGTGGTCACGTTTTGATCTCAAGGTCCGCTTGACATTGCAGGTTGCGGCGGTGTTGGCCCTCTGCTTTGCCGCTATCTCCGCCTATTTCCTCGTCGAGGCCGATAAAGCCCTGCACGCGAGACTCGACACGGTTGCCGCCATCGCGGCGAAGACGCTGGAATTGCAGCAGAGCAAGATGCAATGGGCGAACAATCCGCGCTCGGATTTCCCCGACTTGCATCTCGTCGCCACTTCCGTCATGGCGCCGGGCCTTTGCCTTGCGTTTCGGACGCCCCCTGGCGAAATCCCGCAGCGCATCTGCGGCGGCGCGGCTGACGAAGGCAACGATCCGCCGAAACTATTCGCAGATATCTACCGCCGCCTTTTCAATCCCGGCCGCGAGGTGACGCGACCCGTGGTCGCTCAGGGCGAGACGGTCGGCGAAGCCGTGGTATGGGTCGATCAAGCCGTGCTCACGGCGGACGCCTGGCGCGAGGCCGGCCGGATGATGGCGGCACTTGTGATCGCATTGCCTCTGCTCTGCGTGCTGGTTTATGCCGCGCTGGCGCGAGCGCTGCGCCCGACGCGGCTGATCCGCGCGGGCCTGCGGCGCATCGCTGCCAACGACCTCACGGCGCGGCTGCCGCCGTTCGACCTTGCCGAGCTCTCGGCCATCCGCGACGGGTTCAATCACCTCGCCGAAAGCCTCGGCAACGCACTGGCCGAACGCAACGAGCTGACGCGGAGGCTGATCGCCCTGCAGGACGACGAGCGACTGCATCTGGCGCGCGAGCTTCATGACGAGTTCGGGCAGTCGCTCACCGCCATCCGCGCGCTGGCGGCCTCGATGCGCCAGAGCGCGGCGCAGGACTGCCCTGGCCTGCTCAGTGAATGCGATAGCATCGCGCGCACGGCAACCGACATGACGGAGACGTTGCGCGGCGCGCTGTTCCGGCTGCGTCCGCCCGACGTCGACGAACTCGGGCTCGCCGCAAGCCTGGAGGGCCTGATCGCCGGCTGGAACGGACGGCTCCGCGGACAGCCCCGCTTCGAGATCGGCTTCTCCGGCTCGTTCTCGAACCTGCCTGCCATCGTCAGCGCCAATCTCTATCGCATCGTGCAGGAGGCGCTTACCAATCCCGCGAAGCACGCGGGCGCGACGCGGGTTGCCACGCGCCTTCAGATGCATGCTACCGACGATCACGCCGCTCAGGAAATCGAGCTCGCGATCGACGATGACGGCGAGCCCGGCAGTGCCGTGGTCAAATCCGGGATGGGCCTGCTCGGAATGCGCGAACGCGTTGCGGCGCTAGGCGGGCGTCTGACCTTCGGAGCCGGGCACAGCGGAGGCTCTGTGTTGCGTGTCGTGATCCCCATCAGCCCGGCGCAGGTCACGCCGATGGAGCGCGCGGCATGATTGGTGCAGACCACTCCATCCTGCTGGTCGACGATCATGCCGTCGTTCGCGAGGGCTATCGGTCGGTGCTGCAGAAGCAACCGGGATTATGCGTCGTCGCTGAAGCCATCGACGGCGCTGAGGCTTACCGGCTATTCAAGGTCCACGCGCCCGATCTCGTCATCATGGACCTGAGTCTGCCCGGCATCGGCGGTATCGAGGCCATCCGGCGGATCCGGCAATGGGACAAGCATGCGCGCATCCTCGTGTTCACCATGCACCAGAACGCGGCCTTTGCCGTGCAGGCGATCCGCGCCGGCGCGATGGGTTACGTCACCAAGACCAGCCCGCCGGAGGTGCTGGTAAAAGCCGTAATGGAGGTCCTAGCAGGAAAGATTGCCATCAGCCCCGACATCGACCATGAGTTGGCGCTCAACCACCTTTCAGCGGAAGCCAACGCCGCCGATGTCCTCACCGCGCGGGAGTTCGAAGTGCTGCGCATGCTGCTCGCCGAGCGAAGTACGGAAGAGATTGCCGCGGCGCTTCATATCAGCCCCAAGACGGTCGCGAATCTGCATTCCCTGATCAAGGACAAGCTCGGCGTTGGCACGGATATCGAGCTTGTGAGGCTGGCGCTGCGCCAGGGAATTTTGACGCAAGCCGATGTGAACGACGCATAGAAGCCGTTCAGAGCCCGGAGACGCTGACTGCCCGCGTGGAGTGCACGAACTCGGCCGACGGCAGATAGCTTGCCCCTGCCTCGCCGAGAAACTCCATCATCGCCTGCGCGGGCGGGAGCAGCGTCTTGTCCGACCGGCGCACCGCGTACCACTGGCGCATGATCGGAAGGCCGGCGACGTCGAGCACGACGAGCCGGCCGTCGGCGAGCTCGCTCGCGACCGTATGCAGCGAAATGAAGGCAATGCCGAGCCCGGCGATCACCGCCTGCTTGATCGTCTCGTTGGAGTCCATCTCCATGCCGATCTTGGGTTGCAGGTCGCTCGACTGGAAGAACTGCTCCATCAGCATGCGCGTGCCGGAGCCGCGCTCGCGCGTGATGAAGGTCTCGTAGGTCAGATCGACCACCGCAAGCCCCGCGTCCCTGGCGAGCCAGTGACCGGCCGCGGCGACGATGGCATGCGGATGCTCGCCCATCAGGCGCTTCTCCACGGGAACGTCCGGCGGCGGCTGTCCCATGATGGCGAGGTCGAGATCGTAGCCGCGCAGCGCCTGGCGGATTTCCTCGCGATTGCCGATCTGCAGCACGATGTCGATTTTCGGATGCAGCTTGGCGAAGGCGGCAATCGCAAACGGCACGAAATATTTCGCGGTGCTGACGGAGCCGATCGAAACGCGGCCGCCGCTGCGGCCGGCGATCATGTCGAGCGCCTGCTCGCAACCGACCAGCGCCGCTTCAATGCGTTCGGTCAGCGCCATCACCTCGCGCCCGGCATCGGTCAGCCGCATTCCCTCGCCGGTTCGCTGAATCAACGGAAGGCCGGCGAGCGCTTCAAGATTGCGAAGCTGCAACGTCACCGCAGGCTGCGTGAGATTGAGCGACCGCGCGGCCGCCGTCACCGAGCCCATGGTGTGCACCGCGCCGAGGGCGCGCAGCTGCCGGATTGTCAGGTCGCGTCGAAAATGGACTGCCATGCTGACCTTTATAAGCAGGACTTTGGCCGAACCCAAGATATTGAAATTTTACTTATTGTCCAATCCCGACGTTTCATGTGGGCGACCCGCACGATCAACTCTCCGGCTGCGCGGGCGATCAGGCAGAAAAGCCCCTTCCCTGAATAAAGGGGCGTCACCGCAGGGAACGACCAATGGACCAGACCCCCTCGTTGGACGTGTATCTCGACGGCGTCGCCCCCTCGCTCCCGCAGGGAAATGCTCTGGCGAACGTGGTGTCCCGTCTCGCCAAAGCGGCTGTTGAACTGGCTGACCTGATCGCAGCCGGACCTTTTGCCGGCATCGAGGGCCGGTCGAGCGGCACCAATTCCGGCGGCGATGCGCAGATCGATCTCGACATCGCGGCCAACACGCTGATGTGCAGCGCGCTTCGCGATGCGCCGGTCGCTGCCATCGTCTCCGAGGAAACCGACCTGCCGGAGATCCTTCACACCGAAGCCGAGTTTTGCGTCGCGATCGATCCGCTCGACGGCTCGGCCAACCTCGCCAATAACGTCTCGACGGGAACGATCTTCTCGATCCGCCCGCGGTCGCGCGACGCGCTCTCCTCCTTCTTCGAGCCCGGCACGACGCAGCGCGCCGCCGGCTGCTTCATCTATGGCCCGCAGACGACGCTGGTGCTCGCGCTCAATGGCAGCGTCGACGTCTTCCTGCTCGATCGCCGGAAGGGTGAATTCGTCCTGATCCGCCGCAATGTCCACATTCCCGCCCACGCGGCAGAATTCGCCATCAACATGTCCAATCGCCGGCACTGGAACAGTGCGGTGCGTGCCTATATCGACCAGTGCCTGCTTGGCGCTGCGGGCGAGCACGGCGAAGACTTCAACATGCGCTGGATCGGCTCCCTGGTCGCCGAGGCGTTCCGAATCCTGACGCGCGGCGGGGTGTTTCTCTATCCGGCCGATGCGCGCCGTTCCTATCGCGAGGGCCGGCTGCGGCTGCTCTATGAGGCGCATCCGATCGCGCTGATCATGGAGTGGGCGGGCGGCGCCGCGAGCACCGGGCGCGACCGCATCCTCGATCTCTGCGCGCGTATGCCGCATCAGCGCGTTCCGCTGATCATGGGCTCGGCGCGGGCCGTGCGCGATCTCGACGTCCTGCACCAGGGTACCCGCCCCCTGTTCGAGAGCAGCGACGCGCCGCTGTTCGCGCGCCGCGGCCTGTTTCTCTGAGGAGATCGAACATGTCCCGGCGCCATCCCATCATCTCCGTGACAGGCTCTTCCGGTGCCGGCACCACGTCGGTGAAGAAGACCTTTGAGCAGATCTTCCGCCGCGAACAGGTGACTGCGGCCTATATCGAGGGCGACGCCTTCCACCGCTACGACCGCGCCGAGATGCGCGCGAAGATGGCCGAGGAGGCCGAGCGCGGCAACAGGCATTTCAGCCATTTCAGCCCCGAGACCAACCTGTTCGAGGAGCTCGCCAGGACGTTTCGCGAATATGGCGAAACCGGCACCGGGATGACGCGGCATTATATCCACGATGCCGAGGAAGCCGCGCGCTATGGCGGCGAGCCCGGCACGTTCACCGGCTGGAAGCCGCTGCCCGACGACACCGAGCTCTTGTTCTACGAAGGCCTGCATGGCGCCGTCGTGACCGACACGGTCAATGTCGCGCAACACGCCGACCTCAAGATCGGCGTCGTGCCGGTCATCAATCTGGAATGGATCCAGAAGCTGCATCGCGACCGCTCGCATCGCGGCTACTCGACCGAGGCGGTGACCGATACCATCCTGCGCCGCATGCCGGACTACGTGAATTACATCTGTCCGCAATTCACCGAGACCGACATCAACTTCCAGCGCATCCCGACGGTCGACACCTCGAATCCGTTCATTGCCCGCTGGATCCCGACACCCGACGAATCGATGGTGGTGATCCGCCTGAAGAATCCGCGCGGCATCGATTTCCCCTATTTGCTCTCGATGATCCCGCACAGCTTCATGTCGCGCGCGAACTCGATCGTGATCCCGGGATCGAAGCTCGACCTCGCGATGCAGCTCATCCTCACGCCCCTCATCCTGCAACTGATCGAACGCAAAAGGCGCTCGCTATGACGATCCATTCCGCCACGGCATCGAATGTCCTCCGCACCCTGCCCTCGCATGCCGCGATGGCGAATGCAGTGCGCTTCCTTGCTGCGGACGCAGTGGAGAAAGCGAACTCCGGTCACCCGGGGATGCCCATGGGCATGGCCGATGTCGCGACCGTCTTGTTCTCGCGCTTCCTCAAATTCGACGCCACCGATCCGCGCTGGCCGGACCGCGACCGCTTCGTGCTGTCGGCGGGCCATGGCTCGATGCTGCTGTACGCGCTGCTGTATCTCACCGGCTACGAAACGCTGACGCTGGATGAACTGAAGCGCTTTCGCCAGTGGGGCGCGAAGACCCCGGGCCATCCAGAGTACGGCCACACCGACGGCGTCGAGACCACGACCGGACCGCTCGGCCAGGGGATCGCGACCGCCGTCGGCATGGCGCTCGCCGAGCGGATGCTGAATGCGCGGTTCGGCGACGATCTGGTCGATCACTACACTTATGTGATCGCCGGCGATGGCTGCCTGATGGAGGGATTGAGTCACGAAGCGATCTCGCTCGCCGGTCATCTGAAGCTGTCGCGCCTGATCGTGCTGTACGATGACAATCAGATCACCATCGACGGCGCGACCTCGCTGTCCTGCTCCGACGACCAGCTGATCCGCTTCATGGCCTCGGGCTGGTCGGTGCGCCGCGTCGACGGCCACGACCACGACGCGATCGCGAAGGCCATCGGCGAAGAGCGCGAGACCAACCGTCCCTCCCTGATCGCCTGCCGCACCGTGATCGGCTATGGCGCGCCGACCCGCCAGGGCACCGAAAAGGCCCATGGCGCTCCGCTCGGCGGCGATGAGCTCGGCAAGACGCGCGACGCGCTGCACTGGCCCCACGCGCCGTTCGAGATTCCCGACGATCTGCTCGCGCGCTGGCGCGCGGTCGGTGCGCGCGGTCGCATCGCCCGTCACCGCTGGATGGAACGGCTTGAGCTGCTCGACGATTTCGCCCGCGAGAATTTCATCGATGCCCTAAGGGGCGAGGCCAGCAGCGAGATCGGCTTTGCCCTGCGCGAGATCGAATGCCGTTTTGCCGACGAGCGGCCGAAGATTGCGACCCGCCAGGCCTCCCAGCAGGTGCTCGAGGCGATCACACAAGTGGCGCCCAATCTGCTCGGCGGCTCGGCAGACCTCACCCATTCCAATCTCACGCTGACGCGTGCGCAGCAGCCGGTGCGCCCCGGCACATTCGGCGGCACTTACATCCACTACGGCATTCGCGAGCACGCGATGGCGGCCGCGATGAATGGCATCGCGCTGCACGGCGGATTCATTCCCTATGGCGGCACGTTCCTGGCGTTTTCCGACTATAGCCGCCCGGCGATCCGCCTCGCCGCGCTGATGGGCGTGCGCGTCATCCATGTCATGACCCATGATTCGATCGGACTCGGCGAGGACGGACCGACGCACCAGCCGGTCGAGCATCTTGCCGCCTTGCGTGCCATTCCCAACCTCCTGGTATTCCGCCCGGCGGATGCGATCGAGACCGCGCAAGCCTGGGATTGCGCATTGCGTGCGGCGCGCCAGCCCTCGGTGCTGTGCCTGTCGCGCCAGGCGCTGCCCGTGCTCGATCGCTCGTTCGCCGCCGAAAATCCGGTCGCGCGCGGCGCCTATGTGGTGAACGAGACGGAAGGTCCGCGTGACGTGACGCTGCTCGCGACCGGCTCGGAAGTCGCGATTGCCGCCGCTGCGGCGCAATTGCTCCACCGGCGCGGCCTGCATGCGGCGGTGGTGTCGATGCCCTGCTTCGAGCTGTTCGCGGCGCAGCCACGCGACTATCGCGCCAAAATCCTTGGTCGGGCGCCGCGCATCGGCATCGAGGCGGCGGTCGAGGGCGATTGGCGGCGCTGGCTTGGCGAAAACGGCGAGTTCGTCGGCATGACGGGCTTTGGCGCCTCGGCGCCGGCGGGCGAGCTCTATTCGCAATTCGGCATCACGGCCGAGGCGGTGGCTGAGGTTGCGGAGCGAACCGTGGTGCGGGCCATGTCCGAATCGAGCGCGGTGCCGGCCTGAGCGCGCGGCAACATCGAAAACATCTGGAGTGGAACGATGGCAAAAATCACCTTGAGGCAGTTGCTCGATGATGCCGCCGAACGCGGCTATGGCGTGCCGGCCTTCAACATCAACAATATGGAGCAAGGGCTCGCGATTATGGAAGCCGCCGACGCGGTCGACGCGCCCGTGATCATCCAGGCCTCGCGCGGCGCCCGCTCCTATGCCGGCGACATCATGCTGACGAGGATGATCGACGCGCTGGTCGAGACGTTCCCGCACATCCCGATCTGCCTGCACCAGGATCACGGCAATAACGAAGCCACCTGCGCCACCGCCATCCAGCATGGCTTCACCTCAGTCATGATGGACGGCTCATTGCAGGCAGATGGCAAGACCGTCGGCGACTACGCCTATAACGTCGACATCACGCGGCGCGTCGCGCAGATGGCGCACTGGATCGGCGCCTCCGTCGAGGGTGAGCTTGGCGTGCTCGGCTCGCTGGAGCATGGCACGGCCGACAAGGAAGACGGTCACGGCGCGGAAGGCACGCTCAGCCACGACCAGCTCCTGACCGACCCGGACCAGGCCGTCGATTTCGTCCGCGCGACCTCCGTCGATGCCCTGGCGATCGCGATGGGCACCTCCCATGGCGCCTACAAATTCACCCGCAAGCCCGATGGCGAGATCCTCGCGATGCGCGTCGTGGAAGAGATTCATCGCAGACTCCCCAACACGCATCTCGTCATGCACGGCTCGTCGTCGGTGCCGCAGCCGTTGCAGGACATGTTCAACGCCTTCGGCGGGGAGATGCCGCAGACCTGGGGTGTCCCGGTGGACGAGATCGTGCGCGGCATCAAGCACGGCGTTCGCAAGGTCAATATCGACACCGATTGCCGGCTCGCGATGACCGCGATCTTCCGCAAGGTAGCTTCGCAGTCGAAAAGCGAATTCGATCCGCGCAAATTCCTCAAGCCCGCGATGGACGCGCTGTGCGAATTGTGCCGCGAGCGTTTCGAGCAATTCGGCACTGCAGGCAAGGCGAGCCGCATCAAGCCCATCCCGCTCGCCGAAATGGCGCGCCGTTATCGGTCGGGCACGCTCGACCCGAAAATCGAGCGCATGACAGAGGCGGCCTGACGTCCGTCCGCGAAACAGAAGGAGACTTGAGATGAAACATGAATCGATCACGGTGCGCGGCAAGGATCGCTACAAGTCCGGCGTCATGGAATACAGGCGCATGGGCTATTACGAGCCGAGCTACGAGCCCAAGGACACCGACGTCATCGCGCTGTTCCGCGTGACGCCACAGGAAGGCGTCGATCCGACGGAGGCCTGCGCTGCGGTCGCCGGCGAATCCTCGACCGCAACCTGGACCGTGGTGTGGACCGATCGCCTGACGGCGGCGGAGAAATACCGCGCCAAATGCTATCGCGTCGATCCGGTGCCGAACTCGCCCGGCAGCTATTTCGCCTACATCGCCTACGACCTCGACCTGTTCGAGCCCGGCTCGATCGCCAACCTGTCGGCCTCGATCATCGGCAACGTGTTCGGCTTCAAGCCGCTGAAGGCCTTGCGGCTCGAGGATATGCGCATGCCGGTCGCTTATGTGAAGACCTTCCAGGGTCCGGCGACGGGCATCGTGGTCGAGCGCGAACGGCTCGACAAGTTCGGCCGGCCGCTGCTCGGCGCAACCATCAAACCGAAACTCGGGCTGTCGGGGCGCAATTACGGGCGCGTGGTCTATGAGGCGCTCAAGGGCGGTCTCGACTTCACCAAGGACGACGAGAACATCAACTCGCAGCCGTTCATGCATTGGCGCGAACGCTTCCTCTATTGCATGGAGGCGGTCAACCGCGCGCAAGCTGCAGCCGGCGAGATCAAGGGCACTTACCTCAACGTCACCGCGGCAACGATGGAGGACATGTACGAGCGTGCGGAGTTCGCCCGCGAGCTCGGCTCCAACATCGTCATGATCGATCTCGTGATCGGCTACACCGCGATCCAGTCGATGGCGAAATGGGCGCGCCGCAACGACATGATCCTGCATCTGCACCGCGCCGGTCATTCGACCTATACGCGGCAGCGCAATCACGGCGTCTCCTTCCGCGTGATCGCCAAATGGATGCGGCTCGCCGGCGTCGACCATATCCATGCCGGCACCGTGGTCGGCAAGCTCGAAGGCGATCCCAACACCACGCGCGGCTACTACGACGTCTGCCGCGAGGACTTCAATCCGATGAAGCTCGAGCACGGCCTGTTCTTCGATCAGCCCTGGGCGAGCCTCAACAAGATGATGCCGGT
>Ga0157369_10003782_pt1 | contig 17978 bp, 15 predicted proteins | sample C25metaG_FD_113461 | JGI IMG/M metagenome (GOLD analysis project Ga0157369, IMG submission 113461) | Corn rhizosphere microbial communities from Kellogg Biological Station, Michigan, USA - C2-5 metaG | ecosystem: Host-associated > Plants > Roots > Rhizosphere > Soil | place: USA: Michigan... | reverse complement strand
GCGCACGCAGTTCATCTCGCCGATGCTCGCGCCGCTTTCGAGCAGTTGCGTGTTGATGCGCTGCTTGTCGGCCAGCGTCAGGCCTTCGGCCGGCAGCACCAGCAGCGACGAGCCGCCACCCGATATCAGGCACAGCACCAGGTCGTCGGCCGTGAGGCCCTTGGTGAGCGCGAGGATGCGCTCGGCTGCCCGCAGGCCGGCCTCGTCAGGCACCGGGTGCGCGGCCTCGACCAGTTCGATGCGCTGCGGCAGGCCCTCGGGCCGCGGCGGGATATGGTCGTAGCGCGTGACGACCAGCCCCGACAGCGGCGCGTCGGCCGGCCACAGGGCTTCGAGCGCCTGCACCATCGAGCCGCCCGCCTTGCCGCAGCCCAGCACCAGCGTGCGGCCCTTGGGCGGCGGCGGCAGATGGGGGCCGAGCGTGGACAAAGGCAGCGCGCGGTCCACCGCCACGCGGTAGAGATGTTCGAGGAAGGCGCGCGGGTCTTTGCGTGGATCGGGGGCGGGGGCCAAGGACGGATTCGAAGCGGTCATTGCGGTTTGTCTCCAGACCGGCAATTGTGCTGCGGACCAGGCCCCGCCCCTGCCGGTCAGTTTTTTCGGGATGCCTAGTTGGTCGTCTTCGCGCCGGCCTGGAACCACCGGCTGATGAGCGCGCGTTCCTCATCGGTGATGCCGGTCGCGTTGTTCATCGGCATGATCTTGGTCACCACCACCTGCTGGTAGATGGCCTGCGCGTGCGCGGCCACCTGCTCGGGGGAGTCGACCCGCACGTTCTTCATCTGCACTGCAGGGCCGTGGCACATGAAGCAGCGCTGCTCCAGCACCTTCTGCACGTCGGAGAAAGGCACGGCGGGCGCCGCGGCGGAGACGACCGGCGCAGCCACCGGCTCGGGCTTCATCCAGACGATGGTCAGGCCCAGCACCACGATGCCGACCATGGCGTACGGCAGCGGGTTGCCCGCATTGCCCAGCTTGAAGCGGTGGCGCACCACGAAGAACTGGCGAATCGCCGCGCCGCCCAGCATGATGAGCAGCAGCACGATCCAGTTGTACTTGTGCGTGTAGGTGAAGCTGTAGTGGTTGCTCAGCATCGCGAACAGCACCGGCAGCGTGAAGTAGGTGTTGTGCACGCTGCGCTGCTTGCCGCGCTGGCCGTGCACCGGGTCCACCGGCTTGCCTTCGCGCAGTGCCGCCACGTTCTTGCGCTGGCCGGGAATGATCCAGAAGAACACGTTGCCGCTCATGGTTGTGGCCATCATGGCGCCCACCAGCAGGAAGGCCGCGCGGCCCGCGAACCACTGGCAGGCCAGCCAGGTCGCGAAGGCGATGAAGACGGCGATCAGCACGCCGACGATGGTGTCGCCGTGCTTGCGGCGCCCGAAGATCTGGCAGATGCCGTCGTAGACCATCCAGAACACGACGAAGAAGGCCAGCGCCACGGCAATGGCGGCGCCGGGCTGCCAGTCCATCTTCGACTTGTCGATGAGATAGGTGCTCGCGTTCCACAGGTACGACATGGTGAACAGCGAGAAACCCGTGATCCAGGTCGAATAGCTCTCCCAGTACGACCAGTGCAGGTGGTCCGGCAGCTTCTTGGGCGCCAGCGCGTACTTCTGCATGTTGTAGAAGCCCCCGCCGTGCACCGCCCACTGTTCACCGCCCACGCCCTTGTCGAGCGATTCCTGGTCCTGCGGCTTCTCGAGGCTGTTGTCCAGCATCACGAAGTAGAAGGAGGCGCCGATCCAGGCGATGGCGGTGATGACGTGGACCCAGCGCAGCAGCAGGTTGGCCCAGTCGAGGTAGTAGCTTTCCATGTGCTCTCTCTCAACCCTGTGCGCGCGTGGGGACGCCGCAAAGGGGTTTCAGCCTGCTCACCACCGCGGGCGCTGTAAGCAGAGAAAGTGCCGCGAACGCAGGCTCCATGGAATGGGCCTCGCTCCGCTGCGGCTTGTTGTCGACCGAAAGTGTATACAGTTTTGGCAAAGGGCGGGATGCTTTTTTTGGGGCGCCACCGCCGGGAAAACCCTGTTCAGTCCAGCGATTGCAACAACTGTGCCGCCACCGCCACGGCGATCACCTCGGGCTCCTTGCCGGTGATGCCGGGCACGCCGATGGGGCAGGTGATGCGGGCCAGCTCCTGCGCCGTGAAGCCGCGCGCTTCGAGCCGGTGGCTGAAGGTGGCCCACTTGGTCTTGCTGCCGATCAGCCCGATGTAAGGCAGGTCGTCGCGCTCGCGCAGGCGCCTGAGGCAGGCGATGACGATGTCGAGGTCTTCGGCATGGCTGAAGCTCATGATCAGCACGCGGCTGCCCGGCGCGATCGCTGCCACCGCGTCCTGCACCGGCTCGGAATGCTCGGTGTCGATCTGCGCGGGAAGTGCGTCCGGGAACACGCCGTCGCGGCTGTCGATCCAGCGCACCGAAAACGGCAGTGCGGCCAGCAGGCGCGCCAGGGCCGCGCCGACGTGCCCGCCGCCGAACAGCGCCACGGGCTTGAGCTGCGCGACCAGTTCGCGCTGCAGCACGGGCGCGTCGGCCGCGGTGATACGCCGGTACGACAGGAACATCACGCCGCCGCAGCACTGCCCCAGGCTGGGACCCAGCGGGTAGCGCTGGACGCCGTCGAACGGCGCGCGCAGGCCCGCGAGCAACTCGCGCGCTTCCTTCGTGGCCTGGAATTCGAGCTGGCCGCCGCCGATGGTGGCCGTGAGCCCGTCGGCCCACACCGCCATCCAAGTGCCGGCCTCGCGCGGCGCCGAGCCCTGCGTGGACTCGACGCGCACCAGCACGCCGTCTTCCTGGCGAAGACGCGCCAGCAATTGGTCGACCGCACCGCTCATGGTGATGGATACCTCCGGTTGCCCGGACCGTGGAGAGTCACGGTATAAACCCGGCGATGAATCGCCAGCTTACGCCCCGACGCCTCGCGCTCGCAGCCTCCCTTCTTTCGGCCCTCTGGCTCGCCGGCTGCGGCTCCACCGGGTCGGTGCCCGGCCAGTTGAGCGGCGCCAGCGGCGACGTGGGTTCCGGCCCCGTGCCGCGCGCATCGAACGCGGCCAGCGCGCGCGACTACCGCCGCGACGCCGCCCGCCACATCTACGACGCCAACCGCTCGCGCATCTACAAGGGCCAGCTGCCGCCGGTGCTCTATGCCGTGGGCACGCTGGAAGTGAACCTCGACACAGGCGGCAAGGTGCGTTCGATGCGCTGGCTGCGCGCGCCCAAGCACGCACCCGAGGTGATCGCCGAGATCGAGCGCACGGTGCTCAAGGCCTCGCCCTTCCCGCCGGCCACGCGCCTGGGCACCGTCACATGGACGGACACCTGGCTGTGGGACGAAAGCGGCCGCTTTCAACTCGACACCCTGACGGAAGGCCAGCAGCAAGGGGACTGACCTCAGGAGCCACGGTACGTGGAGTAGCTCCACGGACTCACTAGCAGGGGCACATGGTAGTGCTGGTCGGTGTGCGCCACGCCGAAGTCCAGCGACACCTTGTTCAGGAAATTGGGCTCCGGCAGCTTGACGCCGCGGGCCTTGAAGTAGCCCGCCACGTCGAACACCAGCCGGTAGGTGCCGGCCTTCAACGAGTTGTTGTCGTACAGCGGCCCGTCGCTGCGGCCATCCGAATTCAGCGTGAAGCGCTTGACCAGCGTGGCGGCGTCGCCGTCGGTGGTGTACAGCGCCACCTCCATGCCCGCGGCGGGGCCGCCATGCATCGTGTCCAGTACGTGAGTGCTCAGGCCCATGGGGCGCTCCTTGAAAGTCCGAAGGTTGGATCGGTGGGTGCGGGATATTCCGGTGGACAAAAGTGTATACAGTTCGCGGCTTTGGGTCTATCATGAAAAACATGGAGTCCTCCACCACCCGTTCGATCGTCGATGCCCTCACGAAGGCCATCGTCGAGCACCGGCTTCAGCCCGGCACCAAGCTGGCCGAGCAGAAGCTGGCCGATCACTTCGGCGTGTCGCGCACGCTGGTGCGGCAGGCCCTGTTCCAGCTGTCGCAGAACAAGCTCATCCGCCTGGAGCCCGCGCGGGGCGCCTTCGTGGCCGCGCCCGCCGTCGACGAAGCCAAGCAGGTGTTCGCCGTGCGCCGCATGCTCGAGGCCGAGATGACGCGCGAGTTCGTGCGCACCGTCACGCCCGCCAAGATCAAGGCGCTGAAGGAGCATGTGGCGCTCGAGAAATCCGCGGTATCGGGCGAAGACATCTCCGGGCGCACCGAGCTGCTCGGCGATTTCCACGTGCGCATGGCCGAGCTCATGGGCAACCAGGTGCTGGCGCAGATCCTCGGCGAGCTGATCTCGCGCTGCGCCCTCATCACGCTGATGTACCAGAGCACCAGCGCGGCCGAGCACTCCAACGACGAGCACGCCGACATCGTGAAGGCACTGGCCGCGCGCGATGAAGAACGGGCCGTGCGCCTCATGACCGAACACCTCGAGCACGTCGAGGCCAACCTGACCTTCGACCGCAAGGTCCCGACCAACGACATCTCGCTGGCGCTGTCCTGAAAAGCCTATGACCGTCTACGACTCCACCCTGCCCTACCCCCGCGACCTCGTCGGCTACGGCCGCAATCCGCCCCACGCGCAGTGGCCCGGCGGCGCGCGCGTCGCGGTGCAGTTCGTGCTGAACTACGAAGAAGGCGGCGAGAACGCCACGCTGCACGGCGACGCGGGCTCCGAGCAGTTCCTCTCCGAGATGTTCAACCCGGCGAGCTTTCCCGACCGGCACATCAGCATGGAGGGCATCTACGAATACGGCTCGCGCGCCGGCGTCTGGCGCATCCTGCGCGAGTTCGAGAAGCGCGGCCTGCCGCTCACCGTGTTCGGCGTGGGCATGGCGCTCGAGCGCTACCCGGAGCTGACGGCCGCCTTCAAGGAACTGGGCCATGAAATTGCCTGCCACGGCTGGCGCTGGATCCACTACCAGAACCTCGACGAAGCCACCGAGCGCGAACACATGCGCCTGGGCATGGAAGCCATCGAGAAGCTCACCGGCGAACGCGCCCTGGGCTGGTACACCGGCCGCGACAGCCCGCGCACGCGCCGCCTCGTGGCCGACTACGGCGGCTTCGAGTACGACAGCGACTACTACGGCGACGACCTGCCCTTCTGGATGAAAGTGCGCAAGACCGACGGCACGGTGGTGCCGCAGCTCATCGTGCCCTACACGCTCGACTGCAACGACATGCGCTTCGCGCTGCCGCAGGGCTACTCGCATGCCGATCCGTTCTTCCAGTACATGAAGGACACCTTCGACGCGCTCTACGCCGAGGGCGACCCCGCCGGCGACAACAGCCCGAAGATGATGAGCATCGGCATGCACTGCCGCCTGCTCGGTCGGCCCGGGCGCATCACCGCGCTTCAGCGCTTCCTGGACCACATCGCACGGCACGACAAGGTGTGGGTCTGCCGCCGCGTCGACATCGCGCGCCACTGGAAGCAGGCGCACCCCTTCGAAGCAGGAGCCGCATCGTGAGCCTCACCATCGCCCAACTCAATGCCGCGGTGCCGGCCGCAGCTGTCGCGCTGCTCGACGGCATCTACGAGCATTCGCCCTGGATCGCGCAGCGCGCGCTGGCCGCCCGCCCGTTCCGCTCGCTCGCGCACCTCAAGCATGCGCTGGTGCGCGCGCTGGCCGAATCGTCGGCCGACGAACAGATCGGCCTGATCCGCGCCCACCCGGAGCTGGCGGGCAAGGCCATGGTCAGCAAGACGCTGACGGCCGAGTCGACCAACGAGCAGAGCAAGGCCGGCCTGACCGACTGCACGCCCGAGGAGTTCGCGAAGATCCAGCAGCTCAACGCCGACTACAACGCCAAGTTCGGCTTCCCGTTCATCCTGGCCGTGCGCGGACCGCGCGGCACCGGGCTGGCCAAGCGCGAGATCATCGAGACCTTCGAGCGCCGGCTGCACAACCACCCGTCGTTCGAACTGGGCGAGGCGCTGCGCAACATCCACCGCATCGCCGAGATCCGCCTGAACGACAAGTTCGCCGCCGACGTCACGCTCGGCAACGACGTGTGGGACTGGCAGGAGCAGCTCTCGGTGCACACCGACCCCGGCTACGCCGAGAAGGGCCAGCTCACCGTCACCTACCTGACCGACGCCCACCGCGCCTGCGCCGCGCAGATCAGCGCGCTGATGCGCGACGTGGGTTTCGATTCGGTGCACATCGATGCCGTGGGCAACGTGGTGGGCCGCTATGAAGGTACGACGCCCGACGCAAAGACGCTGCTCACCGGCTCGCACTACGACACCGTGCGCAACGGCGGCAAGTACGACGGCCGCCTCGGCATCTTCGTGCCGATCGCCTGCGTGCGCGAACTCAAGCGGCAGAACAAGCGCCTGCCCTTCGCCTTCGAGGTGGTGGGCTTCGCCGAAGAGGAAGGCCAGCGCTACAAGGCGACCTTCCTGGGCTCGGGCGCGCTCATCGGCCACTTCGACCCGCGCTGGCTCGACCAGAAGGACGCCGACGGCGTCACCATGCGCGAAGCCATGCAGCACGCGGGCCTGAAGCAGGAAGACATCCCGAAGATCCAGCGCGACCCGGCGCGCTACCTCGGCTTCGTCGAGGTGCACATCGAACAGGGCCCGGTGCTCACCGAGCTCGACCTGCCGCTGGGCATCGTCACCTCCATCAACGGCAGCGTGCGCTACGTGGGCGAGGTCATCGGCATGGCCAGCCACGCCGGCACCACGCCCATGGACCGCCGCCGAGACGCCGCGGCCGCCGTGGCCGAGCTGATCCTCTACACCGAGCAGCGCGCCTCCAAAGATGGCGACTCGGTCGGCACAGTCGGCATGCTCGAAGTGCCGAGCGGCTCCATCAACGTGGTGCCGGGCCGCTGCAAGTTCAGCCTCGACCTGCGCGCGCCCAACAACGAACAGCGCGATGCATTGGCCACCGACGTGGTCAACGCGCTGAAAGACATCTGCGAGCGACGCGGCGTGCGCTTCGAGCTCGAAGAGACGATGCGCGCCGCCGCCGCCCCCAGCGCGCCTGCGTGGCAGCAGCGTTGGGAAAAGGCGGTCGACGCACTCGGCATTCCGCTCTTTCGCATGCCCAGCGGCGCCGGCCACGACGCCATGAAGCTGCACGAGGTGATGCCGCAGGCCATGCTCTTCGTGCGCGGCATCAACTCGGGCATCAGCCACAACCCGCTCGAATCGAGCACCAACGACGACATCCAGCTCGCGGTGCAGGCCTTCCAGCTGCTGCTGGACAACCTGGCCGCCGAACAAGCCCACTGATTCACAGAAGAACAACCATGACCGACTACGCAAAGCTCGACGCCTGGATCGACGCCCACTTCGACGAGGAAGTGAAGTTCCTGCAGCAACTGGTGCAGGTGCCCACCGACACGCCGCCGGGCAACAACGCGCCGCACGCCGACCGCACCGCCGAGCTGCTGAAGGACTTCGGCCTCGACGCCGAGAAGCACGCCGTGCCCGCGCAGGACGTGAAGGACTACGGCCTCGAATCGATCACCAACCTGATCGTGCGCCGCAAGTACGGCAACGACGGCCTGACGGTCGCGCTCAATGCCCACGGCGACGTGGTGCCCCCTGGCGAAGGCTGGACGCACGACCCGTACGGCGGCGAGATCGTCGACGGCAGCCTCTACGGCCGCGCCGCCGCCGTCAGCAAGAGCGATTTCGCGAGCTTCACCTTCGCGCTGCGCGCGCTCGAAGCCGTCGCCAGGCCCGCCAAGGGCAGCGTCGAGCTGCACTTCACCTACGACGAGGAATTCGGCGGCATCCTCGGCCCAGGGTGGCTGCTCGACAAGGGCCTGACCAAGCCCGACCTGATGATCGCGGCCGGCTTCAGCTACGAGGTGGTCACCGCCCACAACGGCTGCCTGCAGATGGAAGTGACGGTGCACGGCAAGATGGCCCACGCCGCCGTGCCGGCCACCGGCATCGACGCGCTGCAGGGCGCGGTGAAGATCCTCAACGCGCTGTATGCGCAGAACACGCTCTACCAGCAGGTCACGTCGAAGGTCGAGGGCATCACGCACCCGTACCTGAACGTGGGCCGCATCGAAGGCGGCACCAACACCAACGTCGTGCCCGGCAAGGTGGTGTTCAAGCTCGACCGCCGCATGATCCCCGAGGAGAACCCGGCCGAGGTCGAAGCCACCATCCGCAAGGTGATCGCCGATGCCGCAGCCGAGAGCGCCGGCATCACGGTCGAGATCAAGCGACTGCTGCTGGCCAACTCGATGAAGCCGCTGGCCGGCAACAAGCCGCTGGTCGACGCGATCCAGAAGCACGGCCAGGACGTGTTCGGCGAGCCGATCAAGGCCATGGGTACGCCGCTGTACACCGACGTGCGCCTGTACGTCGAGGCCGGCATTCCGGGCGTGATCTACGGGGCCGGGCCGCGCACCGTGCTCGAGTCGCACGCCAAGCGCAGCGACGAGCGCGTGGTGCTCGAAGACCTGCGCCGCGCCACCAAGGTGATCGCGCGCACGCTCAGCGACCTGCTGGCCTGAGCGCTCCGGGCGCGCGGCCTGCCTGCTCAGGCCGGCCTGGCGCCCGACATGGGGGAGATCACCGCGGCCGCCCTGGTCCGGGCCTCGGCCCACGCCGTCATGTTGGGCAGGGGCGCCGGCCGCGCCAGGTGGTAGCCCTGCACCAGCGTGCAGCCCAGCGTGCGCAGGACATCGAGTTCTTCCTGCGTTTCCACGCCCTCGGCCACGACCTGGATGTTCAGCGAGCGGCCCAGCTGCACGATGGAATCGACCAGCACCACGTTGCCCGGCGACGCCGCCAGCCCCAGGATGAAGCTGCGGTCGATCTTGACCTGCCGCACGTATTCGCTGCGCAGCGACGCCAGCGATGAATAGCCCACGCCGAAGTCGTCCACCACGATCGCCACGCCGGCGGCCGACAGGGCGCTGAGGCGGCTGCGCGTCGCGTGGGTGTCGAGCGCCACCTCTTCGGTGATCTCGATCTGCAGCCGGGTCGGCGCGATGCCGCGCGTCTTCAGCATGCCGAGCACGATGTCGTCGACCGCGAGCTGCGCCATCTCGCGCGGCGACACGTTGATGGCGATTGGCACGTTCGCCAGCACCGAGCCCGAGGCCTCGAGCTGGCGCATCGCCCGGCAGACCTCGTCGACCAGGTGGCGCAGCAGCGGCTCCGCGACGCCGGTGTTGGCGGCGGCGAAGATCACTTCCTCGGGGGCGATGTGGCCGTGGCGCGGATGGTGCCAGCGCATCAGCGCCTCCAGGCTGTGGATGTGCTTGCCGTCGCAGCCCATGATCGGCTGGTACCACACGCCGATGGCGCGCGCTTCGATGGCGTTGAGCAGGTCGCGCTCCACGTCCCTGCGCGTGCCCAGCCGCAGGTTGAGGGGGGCGTCGAAGAACTGATAGCGGTTGCGCCCGGTGCGCTTGGCCTCGTAGAGCGCCTCGTCGGCAAAGCTGATCATGTCGGCGATTTCGGCGTCGCCCGACACCGAGATGCCGATGCTCACGCCCAGGTGGCCGCCGTAGTGCGCGGTGGCGAACGATATCGAGCGGATCAGCGCCTGCGCGATGGCCGCGGGCGCCTGGCGGGTGCCCTGGAGGCTGTAGAGCACCGCGAACTCGTCGCCGCCCCAGCGGCTCAGCACCGCGCGCAGGTCGGTGAGCTCGCGCTGCAGCCAGCCGGCCACGTCCTGCAGCACGCGGTCGCCGACCTTGTGGCCGAAGGCGTCGTTGACCGCCTTGAAGCCATCCAGGTCGAGCAGCAACAGGCAGTGCTGCTGGCCGCGGGACGAGACGATGTGCAGCGTCGCCGCCTCGGTGAAGCCTTCGCGGTTGAGCAGCCCGGTCAGCGAGTCGTGCGAGGCGCGGAACGAGAGCTGCTGCGTCGCGTCCATCGACAGCGCGTGCACCTGGCGCAGCTGCTCCGCCATCGCGGTGGCCTCGTTGCGCAGCCGGCTGCCCTCGCGGAAGGTGCGCTCGCTGTGCACCGCGCTGCGCACCAGCGCCCCGAGGTACAGCAGCACCATCGCAGCCAGGCTCAAGTTGTCGAAGCCGCCCCAGTACACCAGGCACCCCGCCACCGACAGCAACGCCGGCGTGATGAAGCTGATCGGCACGAACGCGAAGGCCGTGCCGTAGGTCACGGAGCCCGCGCAGATGCCGCACACCACCGTCAGATAGAACACCGCCTGCGGCGATGAGTAGCCGTTGCACAGCAGCGGAATGAGCGCCCAGACCAGGCCCGAGACCCCGGCCAGCACCGCGGCCAGCCGCAGGTGCCATTCGACAGGCCGCCCCTTGGGCGAGGTTGCCACGCTGCCGTCCAGCAGCACGCCGCGCGACGGCGCGAACGGCCAGCGGCTGACATAGCTGCGCAGCCCGTTCACCGCGAGCGACAGCATCAGCCAGCACAGCCCCTCGAACGCGCGGCCGGAGTTGAGTGCCACCAGGGTCGCGGTGAAGCTCAGCACGATGTTGATCGGAATCGCGGCGAGCACGCTGCGGCGCACCATCACCAGCTGGTCGGCCCGCACCATGCGCGAGAGCAACTCAGCATCGACGGAAGCGGTGAGCGTGGGGAGAGGCGCGCTGAGATTCATGGAAGGGGTCGAGTTTATAGAGCGCGAACGACCGTGCGGCCAGCGAAGGCCTTGTTCTCGCGAATTTGGGGTGCGGGAACAACGAACTTTCGTTTCTCTTTCATCGAGGCGTCATGGCTGCCTCCGAGACTCCGTAGCCCTTTTTGGGTCCACGTGTTCAACACGCCTGTCATCTTTTCAGAACGCCATGTCCTACCGTTTTTCGATTGCTCCCCCCTTCCGCCGCACGCTCTTTTCCACCCTCGCGATTGGCACGCTGATGCTGGCCGGCTGCGGCGGCGGCTCCGATGCTCCGGGTTTCGTTCCGCTGCCGACGGCCACCGCGCCGGCTCCGGCGCCCGCCCCTGCTCCTGCCCCTGCGCCGGCCCCAGCCCCGGCAGCCGGCCCCACGGGCCGCTGGACCATCGGCGACCTGCACATCCACACGATGCAGTCGGACGACGCACAGCAGGTCAACAAGCTCGAGCAGGTGCTCGCCCAGGCATTCGACCGCTTCGGGCTCGACTGGGCTGCGCTGTCCGACCACTTGCGCATGTCTTCCTACGACAACGACGGCAACAAGCTGGCGACGGCGATCCCGTTCTCGGAGGGCATGGCCAAGTACCAGGTGCCGCGCATCAAGGCATTGCAGGCCGCAGGCAAGTACGCGGACAAGACGATCTTCGCGTCCTTCGAGTGGGACATGCCCTCGCACGACCACGGCAACGTCGGGCTGCTGACGGACAACCCGATGTCGGCCACGGCACTGAAGGCCGCGAACCAGTTCGAGTACCTCTTCACCAACCGCCCCGCCTCGGCCTTCGCGCCGGAAGACGTGGCGGCCTGGGGTCCGAAGGCCGGCACCGGCTACAACACCCACGCGGAGACGCTGGCCGCCATCTCGTGGCTGAAGAGCAACTACCCCGACACCAGCTACCTGCAGATCAACCATCCGTCGCGCAATCCCGGCAAGTACACGATCGCGCAGCTGCGTGAAATGAACGACCTCGCACCGAACATCGTGTTCTCGCTCGAAGGCATGGTCGGCAACCAGATGGAGCCCGACCGCGGCGGCTACACCAGCGACTACATTCCGGCCAATCTGCCATCGCGCGTCTACGGCGGTGTCGACTACCTCGTCGCCAAGCTCGGCGGCACCTGGGACGCGCTGCTGTCCGAAGGCCGCCACATCTGGAACGTGGCGGACTCCGACTACCACTTCACGATCTCCCAGGGCCAGTACAGCAGCGGCTACGCGCCGGGCGAATACGCCAAGAACCACCTGTGGGGCGACATCAAGGACCCGAAGTCGCTGCTCGCGGCCATGCGCTCGGGCAAGCTCTTCGCGGTGAACGGTGACCTCATCAACGCACTCGACTTCAAGGTGCAAAGCGCCAAGGGCGCGGGCGAGATGGGCTCCGAAGTGGCGGCCAAGGCCGGCGAAGATTTGAAGATCACCATCCGCTTCAAGAGCCCCGAGCGCAACAACTTCGAATACCAGCTCGGCAGCGGCGTCTTCGCCAACGTGAAGCCGGCGGTCGACCACATCGACCTGATCGCCGGCGACGTGACCGGGCTTGAGAAGCCGGGCACGCCGGGCTACTCGCGCGACACCAACACGTCGACCCGCGTGCTCAAGCGCTTCACCCGCAACGACTGGAAGCTGGACGCAGACGGCTATTTCGCCGTGACCTACACCGTGAAGGCCGGCAACAATCAGTACTTCCGCCTGCGCGGCACCAACCTGGGCACCGACGTGCCGGGCGAGACGGCCGCAGGCGAACCGCTGCCCGACGCCAAGGTGGTGGTGACCGACAACGTCGCGCGCTTCAACGCCATCAATGCGCGCAACTACGCGGATCTGTGGTTCTACTCGAACCCGGTGTTCGTGAAGGTGGCGGCGCAGTAGGCATGGCGAATGCGCCCCGGGCTCCCCTGGGGCGCTTTGGCACTGCAGGCGTGGGAGCTTCAGTTGCCGTCAATGTTTGACGGATGCGGTCTGCGCGACGCAGCAGGCAACGTCGTCAATCCGACGGGCAGTTGGCAGTCCTATGATTCAGCGACCCGGCAGGCCTACGGCTCGCAGTCACCGGCCCGGACGGTGGCTGGTTGGTGACATGACCTACGACCCCGGCCTGAGGGTTGCAGCAAATGAGTACGCCCTCCAAGAAGCATCGCTCAGAGCCCCCCGCCAAAAACTGATGAACTTCATCTTTCAGGGCACTGGTGGAGCGAGGTCACCCTACGTTTTCGACACCACCGATGTTGTACGGGCCAAGCCCAACGCCAGATCACCTCAGTGCGCAACAGCTTTGTGTGCGGTGGGCATGTCTCCAAATGGCTTGCATAAACAACCGGATTACATTCCGGCTCAAGGAAATTTCTACGTACCCTCCGGCAGATTTGCAATTAATTTATATGACGGATCGAGTTACTGGCAGGATATGTAGGGCGAGCTTGTTGCAACTACAAGAGAAATAGGCATTGGCACTCCCAGACTATTCAGTCTCGCCGCCACCTATCGCGCGTCAAGGCAAAAAAGTTAATTTCAGATGAAAAAAATGGAAGACGCCTTTGAGCGGAATGTAAAAAGAAGTCTGGCTAAAACCAGGGGTCAGATATATCAAGAACTGCCACTCAGGCAGAAAGCAGTTTATTGGATTCTTGTAATTTCGATCTTTGTGACTATTGGGGTGTTCGTATTTTCTGACTATTTCTTTGAGCGACTCTAGCGTCGGCATTTTTCTGAACAAAATGATCGATGCCTGGGCTCGTCTCGCACGCCGTCGCGTTGGGCCGATGCGTTCGTGCATCGCACCGCCGGTGCGATGCTTGTGTTTCGAGCCCCGCCCGCGCCGATAGCGGTCAAGAGTCAGGTTCCTTTGTTCATCTACATACCTTCGAGTGCAACAGGGCCCGCACAACCCGAGCGGTCGATACTCGTCGAGTTGCGCCGCGATACCAAGACAACGGACGCGCAGACGTTCGTCACCGAAGAGGTACTGAATCGACTGGAGCCGCGAATCAAGCGAATGAGGCAACCGAACGACGCGCCCGATCTAACGTGCCGCTCCTGAACTTCCTGATCGCAGGACCCGCAGCACTTTCTCGTGGTGAGTCGAGCGCCCTATTGAGCAGAGATCCTGAATCAGCCGAGCGATTGGCGCGCAGACGCCAGCTTGTCAAGATGACGACGGGTACGCCAATTCGTCCAGGCCAGAAGAGCGACCAAACAGGTCGCAGCTGCCAGTGCCAGCCCGACGAAGAATCTGTTGCCAGCCTGAAATTTTCCGAGCGCTTGAGCAGAGTCCGTATATGAGCAAGCTACATTGCCAGCTTGAGCCAATTCGAACAACGTCTCGTCCATACGCAGCACGTCGATCTCAGTTTCAAGCGGCAGGCGCTTCAGCTCGGATACACAGGCCCAGAGACGCAATCGCTCATCGCGACCGTTGATTCGCATCAGCAAGTACTCATAGCTTGAATAGCGGCTGTGCTTTGTCTCGAAACCGACCAGCGTCCCCTTTTCACTTGTAAGTTTTTCCGGACGAGGGACGTCCTGCTGCCAGACAGTCATGCTCGCAATACCCCCAAATGCCAAGAGCAGCAGGGCGACTGTCGAAGCTCCCTTGATGTTTCCAATACCGGTTTGCACAAGAGGCATTGTGCGCTGCATCGAGCGAAGCTGGCCTGCCAAGCCGAGGCACCGCACCGCTGAATTCGAGGGTTGCGGCGGCAACCGACCGCCCGTGCCCGAAGCGCGACAGGCCAGCAACACCCCTCCCGGGATAACCCTCTGACCCTCCTAAAGTCTTCTTGCCTACATTTCTTGTATGCAAGAAAAGGCATTGCTTGCATGCAAAACCTCGACAAGACAGACAGGAGACTCCATGCCTCGCTTCGCCAAATCGCTTTTCGGTCAGGTGGTCATCGCGCTGGTTCTTGGCGTGCTCGCGGGGCTCCTTGCCCCGGAGTACGCCGTCAAGCTCAAGCCGCTGGGTGACGGGTTCATCAAGCTGATCAAGATGATCATCCCGGTGCTGGTGTTCTGCGTGGTGGTGCATGGCATTGCCGGCGCGGGAGACCTCAAGCGCGTGGGCCGGGTGGGCGTGAAGTCGCTCATCTACTTCGAAGTGCTGACCACCATCGCGCTGGCGATGGGCCTGGTGCTGGCTTTCGTGTTCCAGCCCGGCGCCGGCATGAACGTCGACCCGTCGAAACTCGACCCGGCCGCCATGAGCGCCTACGCTTCGAACGCCGACAAGCTCACGAGCGGCGGCACGGTCGAGTTCCTGATGAAGCTCATTCCGACCACGGTGGTCAACGCCTTCGCCACCGGCGACGTGCTGCAGGTGCTGCTGTTCGCGGTGCTGTTCGGATGCGCGCTCACGCTGCTGGGCGATCGCGGCAAGCCGGTGGCGGTCGTGGTCGATGCGCTCTCGCTGGTGCTGTTCAAGATCATGGGAATCATCATCAAGCTGGCGCCGCTGGGCGTGCTGGGTGCCATCGCGTTCACGGTGGGACAGTACGGCATCGGCTCGCTCAAGCAGCTTGGCATGCTGGTGGCTCTTTTCTACGGCGCGGTCCTGGTCTTCGTGTTCGTGGTGCTCGGGCTGGTGATGCGCATGTCTGGCTTCAGCCTGATCAAGCTGCTGCGCTACCTGCGCGAAGAGCTCACCATCGTGTTCGCCACCACCTCTTCGGACAGCGTGCTGCCGCAGGTCATGGCCAAGCTGCGCCGCATGGGCATCCGCGATTCGACGGTCGGGCTGGTGATTCCCACCGGCTATTCGTTCAACCTCGATGCCTTCTCGATCTACATCACGCTGGCCGCGGTGTTCATCGCGCAGGCCACCAACACGCCGATTTCGATGGCCGACCTGATGACGATCCTGGCAATTGCGCTGGTCACGTCGAAGGGCGCGCACGGCGTGCCGGGCTCGGCCATCGTGGTGCTGGCCGCCACGCTGCATGCGATCCCGGCCATTCCCGCCATCGGCCTGGTGCTGGTGCTGTCGGTGGACTGGTTCATGGGCATTGCCCGCGCGCTGGGCAACCTGATCGGCAACTGCGTGGCAACGGTGGCCATCGCGGCCTGGGAAGGCGACATCGACCGCGAACGCGCGCACGCGGTGCTCGACGGCAACTACGCCCCCGAAGCCCTGGATGGCGAGCCGCTGGCAGAGGCCGCGCCCGTGGCAAACGCAGGCACCGCCACCACCACCCCCGCACACTGAGTGAGCCACATGCCCACCGACGTCAGCCCCACCGCCATCGCCGAGCGCGTGGTCGAGGCCATCCTCGCGCAGAAGCTCGCGCCGGGCGAGCGGCTGGGCGAGCAGGCGCTTGCGGAGAACTTCTCGGTGAGCCGCACCATGGTGCGCGAGGCGCTGATGCAGTTGCAGGCGCGCGGCTTCGTCGAGGTGCAGTCGCGCCGCGGCTGGTATGTGGTGGAGCCTTCGGCCGAAGAGGCGCGCGACGCGTTCTCGGCACGCCGCATCGTCGAGGCCGGCATCCTGGCCGCGAGCGAGGGCCGCCCGCTAGGCAAGGTGATCCGCAAACTGCGCGACCACATCGCCGACGAGCAGCGAGCCATCGAAGGCGCCGACGCCGCCACCCGCGCCTTCCTGCTGGCCGACTTCCACGTGTGCCTGGCCGAGCAGATGGGGCATCAGTTGCTGGTCGACGTGCTGCGCGACCTCACGGCGCGTACCACCCTTGCGGCCACGCTCTACCAGTCGAAGCACGAGGCGGGGCAGTCGTGCGCGGAGCATGGCGCGATCGTCGCGGCGCTCGAAGCGGGCGATACGGACCAGGCGCGCCGCTTGATGCTCGACCACATCGGCAATGTCGAGCGGGCGCTGGAAGTCGACGCTGCGGCGGAGCCGGATGCGACGAGCAGGCTGAAGGCTACGCTGGCCCCCGTAGCATTGCCGCGCGCCAGGCGCTGAAGCTGTGTACTAGTACCGGCGACCGCTATCGGTTCGATAGCAGCGATCCCCAGCCGCGCAGCGACTCCCGGCAGTTTCCCCTATGAATCCCCTTGGCCGATACGAGGGCGCGCCCGCTGACACAGGTGCGGGTTCCGGCTCGGCTACAGTCCGAGACACTTATGAACTCACCCCAACTCCAGCGCGGCGTGTTCCTCGCCCTTCTCGCCGCTGTCACCGCTGCCTTCATCTGGGTGCTGCTGCCGTTCTTCGGCGCGGTGCTCTGGGGCGTGGCACTGGCGATCCTGTTCACGCCGCTGTTCCGCTGGCTGCTCAGGAAGATGCCAGGCAAGCTCAACGCCGCCGCCTTGCTGACGCTGGCCATCTGCCTGTTCATCGTGATTCTTCCGCTGGCCATGGTCGGCGTGTCGCTGGTGCAGGAAGTGGCGCTGGTCACGCAGAACATCCGCTCGGGGCAGATCAACTTCGCGGCCTACTTCCAGCAGATCCTGGACGCCTCGCCGCAGTGGCTGCTGAACGTGGTCGAACGCTTCAACCTCGGCGACATGGCGGCGTGGCAGGCGCGCATCTCGGCCGCCGCCGGCCAGGCGAGCCAGATCATCGCGAGCCAGGCGCTGGCCATCGGCCAGAACACCTTCGACTTCGTGGTCAGCTTCTTCGTCATGCTGTACCTGCTGTACTTCCTGCTGCGCGACGGCGCGGCACTGTCCAAGCGCATGCGCGACGCCGTGCCGCTGGCCAAGCCGCACACGCACTACCTGCTGAACAAGTTCACCACCGTCATCCGCGCGACCGTCAAGGGCAACGTGGCCGTGGCCATCGCGCAGGGCACGCTCGGCGGGCTGGCCTTCTGGTTCCTCGGCGTGCAGGGTGCGCTGCTGTGGGCGGTGCTGATGGCCTTCCTGTCGCTGCTGCCGGCGGTGGGCGCCGCGCTGATCTGGGGCCCGGTGGCCATCTACTTCCTGGCCACGGGGCATTTCTGGCAGGGCGGCGTGCTGATCTTCGTGGGCGTGTTCGTGATCGGCCTGGTCGACAACATCCTGCGCCCGCTGCTGGTGGGCAAGGACACGCAGATGCCCGACTACATCGTGTTGATGTCGACCATCGGCGGCATGGCGCTCTTCGGCATCAACGGCTTCGTGATCGGGCCGGTGATCGCGGCGCTGTTCATGGCGGCGTGGAGCCTGTTCGCGGACTCGGGGCATGTGGGAACGGGGCACGACGAGCCGGCCGAAGGCACGCAGGCCGTCCAAACCACCCAAGACACCGAACACAAGAAGCGGAGCTGAGGCGCGGGCTCACCCGCTCCATGCCGCGCCGCGCGCATTTCGCGCACGCTGTGCGGCATTCCGTCGCATGGCACTGGGCACCGCGCGGGGCCTGAGAGATCGTCGGGGCCTCAACTTCCGACGAGGCCCCTCATGCAACTTCCCGCCCTCCTGTCCCGCCCGATCGTGCGCGCACT
>Ga0157369_10003781_pt1 | contig 17980 bp, 15 predicted proteins | sample C25metaG_FD_113461 | JGI IMG/M metagenome (GOLD analysis project Ga0157369, IMG submission 113461) | Corn rhizosphere microbial communities from Kellogg Biological Station, Michigan, USA - C2-5 metaG | ecosystem: Host-associated > Plants > Roots > Rhizosphere > Soil | place: USA: Michigan... | reverse complement strand
GTTGACGACCTCCTGGGCGTACTGGTCGGCGCGCATGCCGCTCTGCCGGGCGCGGCGGACGATCTGGTCGGTGAGCTCGGGCTCGGAGACGCTGAGCTCTTCCTTGCGGGCGATGGCGTCAAGCAGGAACTGCGCCTTGATCGCCTGCGCGGCGTTGGTCTCGATCTCGGTGTCGATCTCCTCGACCGAGCGGCCCTCCATCTCGGCGTACTGCTCTTTGGTCATGCCCGCGGCGGTGAGCTGTTGGTCCATCGACTGCTTGCGGTAGTCGACCTCGTCGGCAAGGACGCGCTCCGGGATGGGCAGGTCGGCACGGTCGAGGAGTACCTCGAGGACGCGGTCGCGGGCCTGGACGCCCTGCTGCATCTTGCCGATGCGCTCGACCCGCTGCTTCAGGTCGGCCCGCAGCTCGTCGAGCGTGTCGAACTCGCTCGCGGTCTGCGCGAAGTCGTCGTCCAGCTCGGGCATGTCCTTCTGCTTGACGCTGCGGACGGTGACGGTGGCCTGCGCGTTCTCGCCGCCGCGGTCGCCGGCGCGCAGCTGGGTCTCGAACAGCTTGGACTCGCCGGCGCTCAAGCCGACGATGGCGTCATCGAGGCCGCGGACGAGGGAGTCGCTGCCGACCTCGTAAGAGAGGTTCGTGGCGGAGGCGTCCTCGACCGGCTCGCCGCCGATGGTGGCGGCGAGGTCGAGGGAGACGTAGTCGCCGAGCTGGGCGGGGCGCTCGGCGGTCTTGAGGGTCGCGAACCGCTCGCGCAGCGCGTTGATCTGCTCCTCGACGAACTGGTCGCTGGCCTCGACGTCGTCAACGGTGACGGGGAGGCTGGAGTAGTCGGGGAGCTCGAACTCGGGGCGTACGTCGACCTCGGCGGTGAACACGAGCTGGTCGCCGTCGTTGAACTGGGTGACCTCGATCTCGGGGTGGCCGAGGATGGCGACGTTGTTCTCCTGTACGGCCGCTCCGTAGAGCCTCGGCAGCGCGTCGTTGACGGCCTCCTCGAGGACGGCGGCGCGCCCGACGTACTGGTCGATCATGCGCGGCGGGACCTTGCCCGGGCGGAAGCCCTTGATCCGGACCTGCTGGCCGATCTTGCGGTAGGCGGTGTCGAGGCTGGGCTTGAGGTCCTCGAAGGGGACCTCGACGGTGAGCTTGACCCGGGTGGGGCTGAGGGTCTCGACGGCGCTCTTCATCGAACTCTTTCTCTATGTGGACCGGGCGTTCGTCGGGGCGGGGAGACTCGAACTCCCGATCTCCTGCTCCCAAAGCAGGCGCGCTAGCCACTACGCTACGCCCCGCGGCGTCGGTCGATTCTAGGGGCCGGGGCAGCACGCGGGCGTAGCTCAATGGCAGAGCCCCAGCCTTCCAAGCTGGCCATGCCGGTTCGATCCCGGTCGCCCGCTCCACGCTTGAGTGCCGGGGTCCCTACCCGCCCGCCACTGCCGCGCCACCCAAGGCAGTTCTCCGCGAGAACGTCCTCGGCCGCACCGCTACGGGCAGGCCGACGTCTGATGTCGGAAAGGCTCATCGGCGCCCGGAGCGCATTGTTACCGTTGGTTAGGTGACGCAACCTTCGGCGGTCCGCCACACGCCGCAGCAGACGGCAGACAAGATCCGCGCCGTCACGGCGCAGGTGGTCCAGAGCATCAACGAATTCACGTCGCGCACGTTCCGGACTCGCGGCGGCCGAATGGGCAGCGGGATGGGCGGCATCCTCGAAGGGCTGTACGGGTATTACGCGACGCAACATCTCGAAAACGATGGCCTGGAACTCGCCTGGATGTCAGACCACGCCTACAACGATTTTGCCGTGGTCGACGACGCCGAGAACTGGGATCCCGCGACAAAGGCAGGCGAGCTGCTCCGCATCGAGATGAAATCCATGAACTTCGGCACGGACGAGCCGAAAGCACACTTCGACGAGATTCAGGAGGCCTTGTCCCCCGACGATCTCTTGGTAGTACTCGTTTGGCGTTGGCAGCCCGAGGACACCGGATGGCGGAGCTGGCCCAAGGTGGCCGATGTTTTCGTCGATCGGGCCCTGCCGGTGGCCGAACTCCGCGACGCCCTCCACCTGCAGCGCGGGGGTTCCTTCGTTCGAGATCCGTGTCCTGACGGCTGCGACCCAACGCCCTGCTCGCACTACGGTGAGCCGCTCAACAGGGAAGGCACTCGGGAGCGTCGAACGGGACCGATCTCGCGAAAGCCGAAGAACAGCGATTACGGCGCGAACTTCGGCGGACTCAAACGAATGCTCGGCACACGCGGAGCGGCCGCTCTCCAGCTGAAAGCTGACATCTGCAAAGCGAATCCGGCCGCGGCGGAATACGTCCGGTTCATCGAGAGGAACCTCGCGCCCGGCTCATGAGTCGGAACCCGTGAGACTCAACGCGTCTTCATCCTCCCCGCCAATCGCCCGCCAAGCGAAGGCGAGCTCGAGCTCCGTAACCTTCGCATCGAGGGTCACGACACCAGCTCTGGCGTCGGCGATGAGTTCTGCCTCCTGGAAAAGCCGAACCCGAGCCTCGCTGGGAGGGCAAGGAACATCGACATGCAGCAGATCCTTGGCGCTGACCCGGGGAAGGCTCGCGCCGGCGACCAGGCGCATGACACTGCTCGTGAAGCGGTCACCTCTCAACACCGCGGCGTAGAAGGCCGCCGCCTCGGGTTCCGTCGGAGTCAGCGGGAGTATGTCCGTGCTGCACAGGCCCGCTTCGCGCGCTACTGCGCACTTGCGAAGGTTCGGACGCAGCTTTCCGTACAAGAGGTCACCAGCCTCGTAGCGGAGTTTGCCCGAAGTGACGCCGGCCTCTCGCAGGGTCACCGGCGCGTAGTAGCCGGTGCCGCTCGCGATGTGTTCAAGCCCGACGTACGGCGTGCTCGCGTCAACGGTCAGCGGATCGACGCTCTGCCTACGAAGCTTCACCACAGTCGAAAGTGGATCCCACCGCCACGTGCGCGCTGCCACAGCAGTCATCCTCCAACTCGGCTAAGCCGCTCCAGCACGTGGTGAATATGCCGAACCGTGAGTTCGCAGTCCTGCAGCGCATCCTCGAAGGACATCGTCGGACGGCCAGGAGCCACCGGACCCTCGATGTACCGGCTGGGGTTGAGATTCGCCCTCTCTCGCAGCACGCGATCAAGCCCAACCGACGCACACTCCACCGTCGTGGTGTCACCGGTTCGCACAGCACGAACAACCTCGTCCAGCTGAGAGCCGGGCACCGGTAGGCGGCGGTCATCCAAGCTGTACCCGTCGTTGGTGATGCGGTAGAAACGCACGTCCTCGGTAGTCGTGGCCCGCTCCCAATAGATCAGCGCCGTCTTCACGTCCGTGTAAGGACGGAAGACACCGCTCGGCAACTCGATGACCGCACGCACCGTGTCGCGCTTGAGCAGACGCTCGCGGAGGCCACGGGCCGCAGCCGACGTGGACGTGAGAACTCCGGTGGGAACTACGACGCACGCGCGCCCCCCATCCAGCAGACTGCGCTGCATCAGCTCGAGGAAGAGCAACTCGGTCTTCAATGTCGGCGTCTCGAAGTCGGCCACACGCTCCGCGACAACCGTCCCCGCGAAAGGCGGATTGGCGAGGATCACGTGCGCCTTCTCGGACAACTTCGAAAGGCTGTCCGCGTGGACGATGCGAGCTCCGCCCATTCCGTGAAGCAGAACGTTCGTCCGGGCGAGACGGTGCATGTTCGCATCGACCTCGTAACCGACATAGGGCTCGTCGGACCCCCTGCGATGCTCATGCGCGCCGACCAGGAATCCGGCGGTGCCACACCCCGGATCCATGACGACCTCTCCCGCGACGGGGTCGACGATCTGCACCATCGTGGTGACGAGATGACGCGGTGTTCGGAACTGGCCGAAGTGTCCTGCGGTACTCAGATGGGCCAGTAGATACTCGAAAAGGTCACCGAGCACATCCGCGTTCCGCTCTGACAATTCGAGTGCCTGCACGTCGTCCATCACGCGGGTGAGCGTGTGCAGATCACGAGCGAGCAAGGCGGCCAACTGCTCAGCGTGGTCGTCGAGACCGTAGGCCCGTTGGGCTTCGGCGGCGAGATGGCCGACGCTCGCGGCATCCTCGGATGCCGCCGCCGCGTACACATCGCCCCACAGCAGCTCGGCCGGCCTTCCCGCCACGTCGCGGTGCCCGCTCGACTCCGCCAACCGCCGAAGCAACAGGAGAACGGTCAGGTATTCGATGGCCGTCAGAGGATTCGAGATGCCGCTCGACCAGACGCGATCCCACACGGCATCGACCTGACGCTTGAACTCGGCAGTGATCATGGATGGGTCTCCGTCTCGGTGCCACCGGTTCGTAGTGCGGGCCGGTGACAGTTTCGAGATCCGGTCGTCGGATCCGACCCCGAGCGGCGGGCGGCGGGCGCGCCGACCAATCTCAAACTCAGCTCGTGCGGGATCCGCATCACGCGGTGATCATCCCAGGCAAGCACCAACCGCCTGCCATGACCGCGCACGCTCGCGAGAACTCTTCAGTTGGCGCAATCCCGCTTCGCCTCGAAATTGGGTCATGTGCCGCCCGGTTCCACCGCCGATGGACCGGGACAAGTCCTGAAAACGCCCCTCCGCGCAAGGCAAAATCGGTTACATTCGGACGGCGCGCTGCGACCGCGCGCCTTGGGGGGCTTGACGTGCGACGTACGCCGGGGCTGCCCGTCGTCGTACTCCTTGCGGCCGCGGCGGTCATCGGGCCCGAATCAGCCGCGCACGCCGACGCCCCGCAACCGTGGGCCCTGCGCACCATCGCCGGCGGCCCCGGGCAGGGGCAAGCGACATCGCTGGCGGCAAGACCGCAGGCCATCGCCTTCCGCCCCACGGACCACAAGTTGCTCATCCTCGGCGACAAGCTCGTGCGCTCGCTCGACCTCACCACCGGCACCGCGACCATCGTCGCCGGCACCGGCCTCGACCAGCCACTCACCGAGCAGACACATACGCCGCCCGCCCCCGCGATCGTCGGACCGGGCCGGCTGGAAAGCATCGCCAACGTCGACCACATGTTCGTGCGCCCCGACGGCTCGGCGGTGCTGTCCGGCTACGACGCGTCCAACTGGGTGACCTTCGAGCTCTCCCCCACCAACCGCATCCGATCCGCGCAGTGCTGCACCGAGTACGAGTCGCAGGTCATCCCCGACGGCGCCGGCGGCTATTACTACGTCAGCAGCGCCACGCAGATCCGCCACCGCCTCCCCGACGGCTCCGACGCCCTCGCGGTCGGCAACCAATACAGCAGCTACACCTGCCCCGTCGGGCCGGCGCTCAGCACGTCGATCGACGCGACCAACATCGCGCAGATGACCCTCGACGCCAACGGCAACGTCGTGTTCGCCGAGCCCGAGTGCGTCGTCCGCTACGACGTCGCCACCAGCAACCTCGTCCGCCTCGCCGGGTCCGACACCGGCACCGGCAGCACCGGCGACGGCGGCCCGGCAGTGAACGCGCACCTCGACACGGTGCGCGGCATCGCGTACGACGCGGCCGGTGACCTGTTCATCGCGACCGGCCCCGAAGTGCGCGAGGTCGACACCAACGGCACCATCACCACCGTCGCCGGAAACGGCACACCGGCCACCGGCTACTACGGCACGCCCAACGGTCCGGCGCCGCGCACCGCCGCCACCATCGGTGACGGCGGGCCGGCCATCGCCGCGTCGATGGACGCGACCGGTGTCGCCGTCGACGGCAACCGGCTCGCGATCATCGACCACGCCGACAACCGCGTGCGGCTGGTCAGTCCGATCGCGCCGTCCGCGACCATCACCACCGTCGCCGGCAACGGGTGGATGGCCACCGACAACTACGTCAACGAGGGGCCCTACGGGCACTCGCTCGACGGGCCCGCGCTCGACGCGCAGATCGCGCCGCTCGGCGGCGTCGCGACCGCACCCAACGGCACGCGCTACGTCGCAACACGGTGGAACACCATCGCCGCGCTCGGCGTCGACGGCGTCGTACGCAACTTCGCCGGCAACGGCGTGCAAGCCGACAGCGCGGACGGCTCGACCGCGGCGACCTCCGCGCTCTACCAGCCGTCGGACCTCACCGTCGGCGGCGACGGCACCGTCTACTTCGTCGACCACTACAGCAAGATCCGCGCGGTCACGCCCACCGGTACCCTCACGACCCTCGTCGGCGGCGGCACCAACACCGGAGACGGCGTCGCCGCGGCGTCCGCGCAGGTCGCCCCCGACGGCGGCCGCATGGCCGTCGATGCGCAAAGCCGCATCTTCTGGGCCGAGATGTACGACGGCGACACCCTCAAACCGCGAATCCGGATGTGGAGCCCGTCGAACGGCCTCGTCACGACGGTCGCGGGCGGAGGCAACTCCACGTCCGACGGGCTCGCCCTCTCCGCGCAGCTGTCCAACCCGAGCGCACTCGCGCTGACGGCGGACGGGCGGCTGCTGTTCGCGGACGCCGAGCGGCTGCGCGTGGTCGTCGGCGCCGGCACCCCGGGCGCCGCCGTCACGACCATCGCCGGCGTCAGCGGCAGCAACACCTGCACCGCGCCACCGGGCGGCAGCGGGTCGGTCGCGACGCAGTCCGTACTCAGCGGCGTATACGACGTCGTCACCACCACCGGCGGTGACATCTTCTTCATCGACGGCTCGGCGCTCGAGCACATCGACGTGCACGGACAGCTCACCCTCGTCGCCGGCCAGCGCTGCTACGGAAACCCGGCGCCGTTCGACGCCGTCGGCAACGACCGCACCGTGTTCTACGGCATCCCGTCGACCGGTCTCGACACCGACGGCGAACCACTCGTCGTCGATCACGTCGCCGGGCGCGTCTACCGCGCGACACCGGACCACGTCCTCGGCGCACCGACGATCAGCAACGTCGCGACGTCGTCCACGCAGCTTCAGGTGACGTGGTCCGCGCCGGCGGTCCCCGCCGACTCGTCCGGCGTCCGCACCTACACCGTCGACGCCGAGCCCGGCCATCACCTCGCCGTCGTCTACGCGACGACGACACAGGTGGTGCTGCGCGGCATGACCGACGGCCAGCAGTACTCCGTCACCGTCAGCGCGCAGAACACCGCCGGCGACAGCGGGCCGTCCTCGTCAGTGCAGGCGACACCCGGAGCCGATCTGCCGAGCGCGCCGCGGCAACTCTGGATCGCGCCGCTCGCCGGTGCCCTCGTCGTACATTTCCAGCCGCCCATGCACGACGGCGGCAGCGCCATCACGTCGTACGTCGCGACGGCGACACCCGGGAACATCAGCGTGACGGTCGGCGCCGGATCGGAGTCGGCGACGATCCGCGGCCTCGCGCACACCGCCTACACCGTGTCGGTCCGCGCGGCCAACGCCGCCGGTCAGGGCGCGGCGGCCGCGGCGAGCGGTACGCCGTACCTCGCGCCGACTCTCGCTCACGGCATCGCCACGAGCCCGCGGACGCACATCGTGCTGTCGCGTACGGCGGGAGTCCGCGACATCGACACCGCCGACTTCGCGCTGACCGATGCCAAGGGCCACCGGCTCGCCGTCGTCGTGCACTGCCTGTCCGGATCGGGCCTGCCGGTCTCGTGCGACCAGCAGGTCGCCGTGCGCATCGTCGTGACCCCGTCGGCGAAGCTGTCGCCCGGCGCGCGCTACTCGCTCACGATCAACCCGACCGGCGACGCATACCCGATCACCGACGTCGCTGGCAACGCCGTACCGCGGTTCGGATTCGCGTTCGTCGCGGGGAGTGCGGGATGACGCGCATGGGTCGCATCCTGGCCGCCGCCGCTGTCGTCGCGAGCGGCGCGCTGACTCCCCTTCTGACGGTGACGGCGCCCGCCGCCGTGGCGACGGCGCCGGCGCCCGGCACGTTCCACCAGATCGCCCGCGCCGTCCTCGCCGACACCCGCACGGGGCTCGACACCGACCAGCGCGCGATGGCCGCCTACGAGTCGCGGCGCTTCGTCGTCGCCGGACAGGCCGGCGTCCCGACTGACAACGTGGCCGCGGTGCTCGTGCAGGTCGTCGCCGAACGCCCGGCGCACGCGACCACGCTGCAGGTCTGGGACGACGCGCACCGGCCGCACGTCGCGGCGATGCCGGCACCGGCCGGGCGCGAGACGATGACCACCGCGCCGGTCGGCCTCACGGGTGGCGCGATCGCGGTCACCAACGGCGCGACCGCGACGCACATCCAGCTCGTGGTCGAAGGCTGGTGGTCGACGCCGGGCGGCCCGGCCGGCATGCAGCTGCGACCCGTGTTGCCGCGGCTCGTCTTCGACCAGACCGTGAAGGCCGGCTCGCCGGTGCCGGTCGACGTCTACCGGACCTACCTCGTTCCCGCCACGAGCGCCCTCATGGTCACGGTGACCGCGACGGCCGCAACGTCGTCGGGAACCGTGTCCGTGATGCCCTACGACAACACCTCGAGCGACTACCCACCCGACCTCGCGATCGGTCCCGGCCAATCCGTCACGCAGACATCCGATGTCGCGGTCGGGCCTTCCTCCGAGACCATCAAGGTGAGCACGACCACGGCGTCGGTCCGGGTGCAACTCTGGATCTCAGCCAGCGCGGGCTTCACGAGCAGCGCCCCCGACGCCTCGCTCGCCATGCATCCGGTCCGCGTGTTCGACACGTTGAACGCGACCTCGACGGCACCGAAGCCGGTCGCGACCGGCGCGCCGCGCGTGTTCCGGCTCGGCGGGATGTTCGGCGTACCCGATGACCATGTCGGCGCCACGGTCGTCGCCGTCACCGTCTACGCCCGCTCGGCGCAGGCCGCGGTGACGGTCACGCCGACCGACGCCGTCGACACCGCCGACTCCCCTGTCGTCGCGCTTACCGGCTACCCCGTGCAGACGACGCGGCTGGTCCGGTTGGGTACGGCGGGGCGGCTCACCGTCGCTGCCACCGGCATCGCGGACGTCGAGGTCGACGTGCTCGGGTGGGTGACCGCGAACTCGATGCTCATGCCGAGCATCCAGGAGAACCCGCCGAATCCCCCCAGCATGGATTTCTCGCCGTCGGGCCTGGCCGACCCCGTCATCGCGCCCGACGGAGAGACGGCGTACACCGCGGACATCGGCGCGCCGGTGCTTCGCCGGTTCGACCTGCGTTACGGGATCGAGCTGAAGCCGATCGCGCTCACCGCGCCGGCGACCGGCATCGACCTGCTCCCCGGCGGCGGCGCCGTACTCGCGGTCGAGCCGTCACCGCTCACGGCGGTGCAGCCCGGCAACTACCAGACCTCGTTGCGGGTCGAGCACGTCGACCTCGGGACCGGTGCGCTGTCGACGGTCCCGACACCCGCGCGGCTCAGCGCCCTCGACGTCGTACGGATGTCGGACGGGACGATGCTCTACGCACCGCCGGGCGGCCGCATCGCGTCGAACACGGCGCGGACCGTCGCCTGGTTGTACGGCGGCGGCTACCCGCCCAGCGGCCGGTGGGACATCACCGACCGGACCTGGCTCTACGGCGACATCGGCCTCGGGTCCGTCAACGACGACGCGACGGTCGTCGGGAACCCCGGCGGCGTCATCGAAGCGCCTGCGGACGGACCGCTCCGGACGATCCCGGTGCCGGGTGGCGATCCCTGCAACCTGCTCCTGCTCTCGGCCGACGGCGCGACCGCCTACTGCGAGCAGGGCACCGACCTCATCGCGATCGACGTCGCATCGGCGACCGAGAAGTCGCGGGCGCCGATGCCGGACGCGCCGGGCGATCTCTACTACCCGCTGTCCGGCGCCGGCGCGGTGTCGCCCGACGGCCACACCGTCGTCGTCGCGACCAACCACGGCCTCTCGGTCGTTGGCGTCGGCTAGCACCACCGGCGGCTGTCGCTCGGAGCGGTCTAGACGTCGAAGCGGCCGCGAACGCTCGCCCGGCTGAGGAAACGCAACGTGAGCGCGGACAGCGCCAGCTCGAGCAGCGCACCGCCCGCGAAGCCGGCGCGCAACCACGGGCCGCTGACGGAGACCGCCAGCACGACGAGCACGGTGCACGCGCACATCGCCCAGACGACGGTGAGGGCGACGCCGTACGCGCGCATCCCGCTGATCATCTGCCACCAGGGCGACAACTGCCGACGCTCGCCTGCCATACCGTGATTGTCCCCCATCTGGTTAGCGTGACGCCGTGACCCCCGGCCGGATGGAAGCATTCAGCGACGGCGTGATCGCGATCCTCATCACCGTCATGGTGCTCGAACTGCACGTCCCGCGCGGCACGCACTGGCACGACCTCAACAAAGAGGCGCCGGTGCTGCTGACGTACGTCTTGAGCTTCGTCTACCTCGCGATCTACTGGAACAACCACCACCACATGCTCAAGGCGACGAGGCGGGTCAATGGCCTCGTCCTCTGGGCCAACATGCACCTGCTGTTCTGGCTGTCGCTCGTGCCGTTCACGACCGGCTGGATGGGCCAGCACCACTTCGCGACGACACCCACCGCGGCGTACGGGATCGTGCTGCTCGCCGCCGCGCTCGCCTACTACGCGTTGCAAGCCGCGATCATCGCCGAGCAACGCGACGACCCGATCCTCAAGACCGCGATCGGCCGCGACCTCAAGGGCAAGAGCTCGCCGCTGCTCTACGTCGCCGGCATCGCGTTGGCGTACGTCGACCGTTGGCTCGCCGTCGCCGTCTACGTGTTCGTCGCGCTGATCTGGCTGGTGCCGGACCGCCGCGTCGCCGGAATGATCCGCGCGGCCGAGCGCTAGCCGGGCGCCGGCGATCCTGCCGCGTGACCGCCGGCGTCCTCGGTCGTTGTGCTGACCGAGACACCAAAGCTCGCGGAGGTGAGCCGGATGACTTGCTCACACAGCCCGGTCTGTCCGGGCCGGGACGACCGGGACGCGGTCGCCGCAGTCATCGTCGCCGACCACTGCGAGCAGGGCTGGTACCAGCTGTGCAACGGCCTCATCCTGTTCGAGGACGGCGGCTGCCTGCCCTGCACTCCGCACGCGGCCTAGGGCAGCGAGTACGGCGCGGCGAAGTACGCCGCGGCCCGGTCGCGCAGGTAACCGCCGTCGTCGTCCGGCACCGTCGAGACGCGCGACGTGCACAGCAACGTGTGCGAGTGCGAGCCCCGCGTCGTACACGTCGGCGATCCGTTCGTCACCCCGTCGTTCTGCAGGTCGAGGGTCGCACTGCTGCCGGCCGTCCCGTTGCCGAAGATCACGCCGACGAGACCGGCCGCCGCCAGTTCCGGGATGTGGTCGAAGAAGTACTGCACCCGGTTGTCCTGGTAGTGGCCGGTCGTGTCGTTCTCGGTGAGGTAGACCGTGTTGCCTTCGGGCACCTGCCACACGATCGCCTTCAGCCCGGTGTCGCTCGTGATCCGCTGGATGTAGGCCTCCCAATGGGCGAAGTTGGGCAGGTCGATGTTCTCGGTGTCCCACCAGTAGTCCGGGTTGCCGCCGCGCAGCTCGGCGTACGCCGCGTCGTGGTCGAGCACGTCGTTGAACAGCAGGTCGTAGCGCGAGGTCGCGACGCCGGGCAGCGACAGCGACGGGTCGGTGCTGGCGCCGTCCTGCGCGGCGAACGACGCGACCCGGTCCGCGAGCGCGGCCGCGTCGACGGCGACGTGGCTCTGGCCGATGTCGTTCGTCTTGTCGTCGGGCGACGTCTTGCGATAGACGTCGGCGGTCGCCCAGTCGCTGACGTGATAGGCCAGCGACACGCGCGGCGCGTACAGGTCACGCAGGTGCAGTACGGCGAGGTAAAAGCCCTGCAACGTATCGGGAAAGTCCTTCACGTCGGCCTGCCCGGACAAGGCAACCGCGGCGAGCACCGCGGCCGGCGACTCCGCGGTCACCGTCGGCACGCAGTCCGTACCGCAGCGCGTGCGGTCGTTGACGAGCATCTGCGCGTAGCCGGAGAGGTCGGGCTCGAAGTGCATCAGCATCGGCCCGCCGTACTGCGCGTTGAGTGCCTTGAACGCCGAAATGAGCCCGTCGAAGTAGTAGTACATGAATCCCGGGTCCTCGAGATGGTCGAGGTTGCGCTTCGCCGAGTCGCCCGAGGTACATGCGCCCGTGCACCGCGCGGGCACCGACGCCGGTCCCCACGCGTCGCCGTCCATGCGGAAGTACGACAGCACCGGCAGGTAGCCGTAGGCATGCGCGATCTTTGCGTAGGCGACGATCGTCGAGACGTGGTAGTCCCCCGGCGTACCGGGGCCGTCGCCGCTCACGTACTGGTAGACGCTGTCGAACGGGATGCCCGTCTGCGGCGCCCACGTGATCGTGCCCTGCGCGGTGAGCCGGTCGCGGACGCCGATGCTGAAGTGCCCGACGTCGAGAGCGGCGGCGCGGGCGGCGCGCTCGGCCGCGAAGTCCTGCGCGCTTGCCGGCGTCACCGTGACGACGGTCGTCGCGAGTACGGCGGCCGCGACCGCGACGGCAAGCCTTGAGCGCATCACTTGTCTACTTGGTCACCGGTGACGGAGATGTCGAATGCGCGGTTGACGATGCACGCCGCGACGGCGCCGTCACAGCCACCGCCCACGAGGTCGCCCGCGGCCGCGAAGTCGAGCAAGCCGGGCGGGTACTCGAACGTGTCCGCGGCATGGAACGACGCCGTCAGCAGGTAGGCACGTTCGGTGGCGTTGTTGACGATCGCCGCGGTCCCCGTGACGAGCACCGGAATCGGACCGATCAGCAGTCCGGGGTCACTCGCGTCCGGGATGTAGAAGCTGACCACTCCGCTCTCGGTGCACAGCGCCGCGTCGCATTTGCTGAGAACGTTGCCCGAGAAGGTCGCGACGTTGCACGAGCGCGGGACCGGGATATCGATGCCGAAGTCGTCTTCCGCCTCGGTCTCCTCGCAGATGGTCGAGGAACCCGAGATTCCCCACAGGTCGGTGAGCGAGCAGCCGGAGGTGCAGTTCCACGTGCCGTTGATCGTGAAGCTCTCGACCGCGGCACCGGTCGCCGAGGCGGCCGTCGGCTGCGCCACCCCGACCAGCGCGATCACGGCAGGGACCAGCCACCGAACGATCCGGCGTCGTGCCGTCCCGCCCGTCAACACACCGAGTACCGACATTCCCGATTCCCCCTCGTCACAAGCTCGTCGTGCGTGTGGCCGGGGCTTCGACCCCGGCGCGGCGATCCCTGCCGCGCAGCGCAGCGTCGGCGCCGGGCAAAGGGCGCATAACACCCAGAGGCATCTAGTCACTTCGAACTATTTCGCTGTTACTTAGTGCCCAGCCGCTCAAGCCTCGCGACTTCCAGACGAACCCCTTCTCCATAGTCCGCACCGCAATGGAGGAGCACCGCATGCCAGGCGCACACCGCACGGCGACCACCTCGTCCCGCTGGTCGCTGCGAGCGAAAGTGATGTCCGCGACGTTCGGCGCGGTCATGGCCGGCGCAACCGCGTACGCCGCGACCAACTGGGCCGTCGGCCTCAACGCCGGGTCGTCCGCCGAAGGCCAGTCGGCCACCATCACGAACCTCTCGATCTCGGCCGTCGCGAGCCCCTCGGCGACGAACCTGCTCTACCCGGGCGCCAACGGCGACGTCGTACTGAAGATCAGCAACCCCAACGCATTTCCGGTCACCCTCACCGCCGTCCAGTTGCCGGCGAACACCAGCTTCGCGGCCGGGTACGGCGACGCCGCGCTGACCACGGCGAACGGCGGCTGCACGACCGGCAACAGTGGCGTCTCGTGGAACTTCGCCACCGCGAGCAGCGGCTCGTCGCACGCCCTCACCGCCCCGCTGACGGTTGCCGGCAACGGCACGCTGACCGTCACGATGACCAACGCGGCGAGCATGTCGACGTCGGCGCCGGCCGCCTGCGCGGGCACGTACTTCTCGATGCCGTCGCTCGCCGGCGTCAGCGCGACCGGCGGCGCGGCGACGCCGACCACGGGACCCGCGACCGACTCCTGGACGAGCTGACCCCGCCAGTCCCGGCAACAGGACCGATGACGATGACGGCCACCCACCGCAGCCGCGCGTGGGTGGCCGTCATCGCGTGCGTGCTCGTGCCGGCCATCGGCGGCGCGACTCGCGCGCAGGCGAGCACCTGGACGGTCCCGGCCCAAGCAGCCGCGTCCGGCGTCGCCCAGGCGATCGCGCCGCAGCCGCCCAGCACGGTCGCCGCAACCTGCACGACCGGCTCCGACAGCCGCACCGTGACGGTCACGTGGACCGCCGCCGCCTACGCGACGTCGTACGTCGTCTACCAGTCGACGACCTCGAGTACGGCGGGGTTCAGCGTGGTCGCGACCGGGGTGACCGATGTCACGTGGACGAGCTCGGTGCTGAAGAAAGGCACGTACTGGTACGCCGTCGCCACGGTCACCGGTGCGGCGTCGTGGACCAGCGCGATGTCCACGTCGAGCGACGCGCGGAGCATCGCGACGAGCCCGCGCTGCAGCTAGGCGCCTACACTCGGCGTAGTGACCGCGACCCGATGGAACCGTCTGGCGGTGACCTGTGCGGTTCTCGCGACCGGCGTCGGCATCACCGTCGGAACCCTTAGCGGCGGCGGGTCCGCCGGCGCGCACAAGACGCTCCCCGCGATGGCCGCGCCGCGCGCGCACACGCCCATCCCTGACGACGCCACCCGGCGCAGCCTCGCGCTCGACCCCGCGCTCTCGCCGAACGCACCGCTGGCCGGGATGCCTCCCGTGCTCGCCGGCAACATCTACGCCGCCACCGGCGCCGGCATGCTCAGCGCGGTCGTCCGCGCCGATCCGTACCGCATCTACGTCCCCGAAAGCGGCGGCTCTGCGGTCGACGTGATCGACCCGGCGACCATGCAGATCGTCAGCCGTTTCACCACGGGCCGCAACCCGCAGCACGTCGTTCCGTCGTACGACCTGCGGACGCTCTACGTCACGAACGACCTCGGCAACAGCCTCACGCCGATCGACCCGCACACGACGCGGCCGGGCCGCACCATCGCGGTGGACGACCCGTACAACATGTACTTCACCCCCGACGGCAAGTACGCGATCGTCGTCGCGGAGGCGCACCGCCATCTCGACTTCCGCGACCCGCACACGTTCGCGCTGCGTCACCGCGTCTCCGTCGACTGCCCGGGCGTCGACCACATCGACTTCTCCGCCAACGGCGGCTATCTCGTCGCGACCTGCGAGTTCAGCGGCCAGCTCGTGAAGGTCAACCTGCACACGTTCTCGGTCGTCGACTACCTGCACCTGCCCGGCTCGAGCCCGCAGGACATCAAGCTCGACCCGACCGGCTCGGTCTTCTACGTCGCCGACCGGTTCCGCGGCGGCGTGTGGGAGATCTCGGCGTCGCGGTTCCGCCCGATCGGGTTCATCAAGACCGGCCGCGACGCGCACGGCCTCTACCCGAGCCGCGACGCGAAGTACCTCTACGTCACCAACCGCCGCTCCGGCAGCGTCACCGTCATCGACTTCGCGACCCGAAAGATCGTGAAGGTCTGGCACCTGCCCGGCGGCGGCAGCCCGGACATGGGCAACACCTCGCCCGACGGCAAGGTGCTCTGGCTCGCCGGCCGCTACAGCAGCCGCGTCTACGCCATCTCGACCGTCGACGGCCACCTCATCGGCAGCATCGCCGTCGGGCCGTCGCCGCACGGGCTCTGCGTCTGGCCGCAGCCCGGCCGCTACTCGCTCGGCCACACCGGCGTCACGCGGTGACTTCTCGCGGCCTCGGTGCCGCCGCGCTCGCCGTACTGCTCGCGGCCGGATGCTCCTCGTCGTCCTCGGTCGGGTCAGGCCGCGCCGGCGGGCCGCCGCCGGCGTCGCCCTCCGCCACACGGTCCGGTACGACGCCTCCGTCCTCCGCGGCGTCGGTACGGCTGCGGATCGCCGTCGCGGGCGAGCTGCCGCACGGGCTGTCCCGCACCGTCGCGGTCGCCGTGAACGGCAAGATCCTGTTGCTCGGCGGGCTGATCACGGGCGACACGACGACGTCCACGGTGCTGCGGTTCGACCCGGCGAGCGGTACGACGACGACCGCCGGCCGGCTGGCCCGCGCGGTACACGACGCGTCCGGGGAGCTGCTGCGCGGGCGCCCGGTCGTGTTCGGCGGCGGCGCGGCGACGTCGGTGTCCGACGTCCAGGCCTGGAGCGGCGGCACCGGCTCGGTCATCGGCCGGCTGGCCCGCGGCCGGTCGGACTCGGCGGCCGCGCTCGTCGGGCCGACGGCGTACGTGGTCGGCGGGTTCGACGGCACCGGGATGGTCCGCACGGTCGAGGCGACCGCCGACGGCGTCCACGTGGGCACCGGCGGGCGGCTCGTGCTCGGGGTGCGCTACCCGGCGGCCGCAGCGGCCGGCGGCTCGGTGTGGATCGTGGGCGGGCAGCTCGCAACGACCGAGAGCACGCGAACGGGCGGGCAGACCGACGACATCCAGCGCTTCGACCCCGCGACCGGCCGTACGGTCATCGCCGGGCACCTGCCCGAGCCGCTCGGGCACGCGACCGCGTTCTCGCTGGGCGGCTTCGTCTACGTCGCGGGCGGCCGCACCGGCACGCACGCCGTACGTACGGTTTGGCGGATCGACCCCGCGACCGGCCGGGCCACCGCGGTCGGCACGCTCCCGGTCGCCGCGTCGGACATGGCCGCGGTCGTCATCGGCGACACGGCTTGGCTCATCGGCGGCGAGACCACCGGGCCGGAGGCGCCGCTACGCACGGTCCTGACGATCCGCGCCGGCTGACCCGAGTTCTCCGCGAGTTGTCCGAACCAGGCCGGGCCCGAGCCCGGTGTGGTTCGGACAAGTCCAGCGGGCGGGAAGCCGGTCAGGCGAGGGCGGCAGAGCCCGAGCCGCCCCGGCGGCGGCGGGCGAACCACGCCGCGGCCACGACCGCGCCCAGCGGGATCTCGATCAGATAGCTGAACACGCGGAACAGCACGACGCCGGCGAACGCGTCGCCCGCGGAGGCGCCGAAGCCGATCAGCACCGCGGTCGCGGACGTCTCGACCACGCCGACGCCGCCCGGCGTCAGCGGGACCAGGGTGAGCAGCCGCTCGATCGCGTAGGCGGCGACGACCGCGCCGATCGACACGTGCACCTGCAGCGCGATCAGGCACGACCACAGCAGCGCGATCTGGAGCAGCGGGTAGCCGATGCCGCCGACGGCGAGGCCGCGCCAGCCGCGGCGCAGCACGTGCGCGCACTGCATCCAGAGCTGCCGGAAGCCCTCGGCGACCCGGCTCTTGCGCTCGCCGTGCCGCCACCGGGCCCCGAGGATCGCGGCGGTCACGACCAGGAGGCCGACGACCGACATCATCGCGATGCCACCGGGCGACGTGGGACGGGACAACTGGCTCGCGACGTCGGGCATGAACATCAGCGCGACCACACCGGTCAGCGCGATCGCGATCTTCACCAGCGCGACGACCAGGTTGCTGACGGTCGCGAACGCGCCGATCTGCACCCGGTTGTAGCCCCAGGACCGCAGCATCGCGTAGTTGAGGCCGATGCCCGCGGCGCCGCCGAACGGCAGCACGTTGGACACGCTGCTGCCGCCGAGGTTGAGCGCCCACGCCCGCCGCCGGCTCAGGCCGGGAAGCGCGCGGCGCAGCAGGATGGTGTGCGTGGCCAGCCCGGCCGCCCACAGACCGACGAGGCAGGTCATGTCCCAGAACGGGATGCCCTCGATCTCGGCCGTCGTGTCGTGCCAGCTGATGCCGAGCATGCCCGGAAGAACGACCGCGAGCAGGTAGCCCGCGAGCGCTAGGGACACAAGGGCAGCAAGAACTTGCCCGATCCGGCGCACCCGATCAGTTTACCCACTGCCACGCCCCGAGAAGAGCTCATTCCGCGGTTTCGACGGCACCGGCGCGCCCACCTCGACGTACCACTCCCGCCCGAGCACGGCGCGCGAGATCGGCCACGGCAGCCGCGCCAGCAGCGAAACCGTACGTACGTCTTGGGGACCGGCGCCGGTGGTCTGGGACGCGTGCGCCGCCAGCGCCGCCTGCTTCACCGCGACGAAGCGCCGTACGTCGATCGCGTGCGTGATCTCGCCCCGGCCGCGAAAGGCGCCGG
>Ga0157369_10003780_pt1 | contig 17985 bp, 18 predicted proteins | sample C25metaG_FD_113461 | JGI IMG/M metagenome (GOLD analysis project Ga0157369, IMG submission 113461) | Corn rhizosphere microbial communities from Kellogg Biological Station, Michigan, USA - C2-5 metaG | ecosystem: Host-associated > Plants > Roots > Rhizosphere > Soil | place: USA: Michigan... | reverse complement strand
ATGACCTCGAACCTCGGCTCGCAGATGATCCAGTCGATGAGCGACCAGGACTACCAGGTCGTGAAGCTCGCCGTGATGGGCGAGGTGAAGACCCATTTCCGCCCCGAGTTCGTGAACCGTATCGACGAGATCGTGGTCTTCCACGCGCTCGACGAGAAGAATATCGCCTCGATCGCGCGGGTGCAGCTCAAGTACCTCGAGCAGCGCGTGCGGGCGATGGACATGGACATCCGCTTCTCGGATGCCGCGGTGTCGGAGATCGCCAAGGCAGGCTTCGATCCGGTGTATGGTGCGCGGCCCCTCAAGCGCGCGATCCAGCAGCAGGTCGAGAACCCGCTCTCGAAGCTGATCCTCGAGGGCAAGTTCGGGCCGAAGGATGTGATCGAGGTGAACGCGAAGAACGGTGTGTTCACGTTCGAGAAGTCCGATGTCGTGGAGGCCGAGCTAGTGGAGGCCTGACCCACACCCCGGCGAAGGCCGGGCCCAACATGCATGATTGAAGGGCCGCGCCAGCGGCCCTTTTTTTGCGCGATATGCCGTGAATGCCTTTTTTCGGCGGGAAGCGGACAGCGCACTTTACTTGGTCCCAATTGCGGCGTTCACCTTCTGGCTTTCTCCGATTGAAAGCTGGTTGATATGGTTGCCTGCGCCAAGTGCGGCACGCGCGTGAGATTTGTCTTCCATCACCTTGGCGGTGTTGAGCGGATGCGTGGCGCCACAATGGCCAAATTCAGGCGAAGTGATGACGACCGTCGGTCGCGCGCATACTTGTGATCCCCCACCCGGAGGACACGATCATGGCGGTCAAGAGCGCGAAGGATGTGAAGGAGCTGGGCGTGCGCCGCGGGGCGCCCTTGGGCACGCCGACGGATCTCGGCAGCAAGGCGGCGGCCAATATCTGCGCCGCGATGAACGCGATGCTCGCGGATGTATTCGCCCTCTACTTGAAGACGAAGAACTTCCACTGGCACATGAGCGGCCCGCACTTCCGCGACTATCACCTGCTGCTCGACGAGCAGGCGGACCAGGTCTTTGCGATGACGGATCCCATCGCGGAACGCGTGCGCAAGATCGGCGGGCGCACGCTGCGATCGATCGGCGAGATCGCGCGGGTGCAGCGCCTGCTGGACAATGACGCCGACTACGTCGATCCGCAGGACATGCTCGCCGAGCTTCGGGAAGACAACAAGCAGCTTGCCGCGCGTTTCCGCGAAGCACACGACGTGTGCGACGAGAATCGCGATGTCGCCACCGCGAGTCTCATCGAGGTCTGGATCGACGAGACCGAGCGACGGACCTGGTTCCTGTTCGAGGCGAGCCGCAAGGCGGCAGAGCCGGGACGCTAGCCGCGCGCGGCATGTCATCCGGTGAAGGTCAGGGTCGGACTTGAAATCCCAGGGCCGCGCCCGCGGCCCCTTTTTTCCTTGGTTCGCTACTTCAGCGCGCCGCCGGGCTGCAGCCCCATGATCTCGAGAGCCGCGCGCCCCATCGGCGCATAGGGATTCGAATACGTCTCGGCGAACTCGAAGTGGTTGTAGCCCGGCGCCACGATGAGCTTCACGTTCTTCCCCGCCGCGGCAAGGGCTGCAGCGAAATCGTCGCTCTGGCGCTGGAACTCCGGCGTCTCCTTCGTTCCGTGCCCGAGGATGACCGGCATGTGGATCCGGTCCATGTGCAGGATCGGGCTGAGCTGGTTCATGGTGTCGGCCAGGTTGAAGTTCACGTAGAGGTTCCGGGCGGACAGCGAGACGGGGTACAAGTCGTACATGCCGCTCGCGCACACCGCTCCCTTGATGAAGTTGGCCGGCAATCCGCGCGCCGCCCAGTCCGTGGTGATCACGACGCCGCAAAGATGGCCGCCCGATGAGTGGCCGGACACGTAGATGCCGTTCGGGTCGATGCCGAGCTGCTGCGCGTGCTGGTACACCCAAGCGACGCCCGTGCGCACCTGCTCCGCCATCGCGATGAGGTCGCCGCCGGTCTGGAGCACGTTGATGAAGTCGAGGACGACGAGATTGGCGCCGGCCTGCACGAAGTTCTCGGCGAAATACCCATAGCTCGACGAGGCACCCGATCGCCACGCTCCGCCATGGATGAAGATCATGGTGGGCGCCTTCTTCGCCAGTCCCGGCGCGGCGAGGCCCGATCGATAAAGGTCGAGGCCCTCGTGGGAGTCCGGCCCGTAAGCGTAGCGCTCCGGCGCGCCGTGCGCGGCGATGTAGTTGTTCGTGAGCCACGTGTCGCGCGAGCCGGTGTCCGGCGGATCCTGTTGCCAGCACACCTGATCGTAAGTCGAGTCCATCTGCGGCTTCGTGTACTGCGTCCCCTCGGGCGTCGTATAGACGATCGGGTCGCCCGGCTGAGCCGGAGGCAGCTTCCATGCGGGCCACGGGCAGTAGGACGGCGACGCGGGAGGCGTGAAGGCCCACCCCTGGCCGGCTATGAGTGCGAACGCAGCAAGAATCGCCCAACGAATGACACGTCTCATGGTTTCCCCCCTCGTCTTTAGGAATTGGCCCGGCAGTTCTGCCTGGCAGTAAGCGAGGTTGCGTTGGGCGGACGGGTATTTTCCGGCGTGCCCGGATCTTTTCGCAGGATTGGGCACGCGTTCGCAGGCCTGCGTGCGTCGCGTCGGGCCTCGCGTGTTGAACTCGCATCTTTCCCGACTCGGTGGCATCACTTCGGCGCAGCTCGCACGCGCGCGGGCGATGCCTTTCAGCAGCAGGCTGTTCAATCGTGAGGGGGACAACAATGCGAAGCGAAACCGTCGCAAACATCGTCCGTCTGGCAGCGATATCGACCGCCGTCGGATGGGCATGCAATGCGGGCGCCGTGAGCCAGAGCGGCGAAGCCAAGAACATGCACCGCGTGGGCCACGTCGACCTGCAGGGGCGCGCGTCGTACCAGCCGAACGTCATCCAGTATCCCGACGGAAGGACGATCGCGTTCGCGGGCACGCACAACGGCTCCGCGCCGAACCCGCTGAACGGCGGGGCGATCGAGAACAACGGCACCATGATCATCGACGCGACCGATCCGCAGAACCCGAAGGAGACGTTCCACATTCCCGCGCCCGCCGGGGGACAGGCCCAGATGGTGCGTCTCTGCCTCGGCTCGCAACTGCCCCATGGCGTCCCGGGCAAGGTCTATCTGCTGCGCAACGTGCAGGGCGGCGCGTCCTCGGGCTACGAGGTCTGGGACGTGACCAACATCAGCGCTCCGCACCTGACCGCGTCGTTGACGGGCATCCGTTCGACGCACAAGGACTGGTGGGAATGCAGCACGGGAATCGCGTACATGCCGGGCAGCAAGAGCACTCCGCCCCTCTGGCGCCAGGCGCAGTCGATGGTGATCGTGGATTGGAGCAACCCGGAAGCGGCGCCGGTCTACCTGCGCACTTACGGGCTGCCAGGGGGACAGCCGGGCGCCACGGGACCGGTCCCGCCGTCGCTGCACGGCGCGATCTCGGCGCACGACCATCCCGACGCGGCGAGCTCGCTCGCGCGCGGAGCGACGGCTTCGGACGTCGTCGGCAATCGCGTGTATGCCGCGTGGGGCGTGGGTGACGACGGCGTCATCACCATCCTCGACCGCAACAAGCTGCTGCCGACATCGGCGGGTGGCTCGTACACGGGTCCGGCCGATACGCCGAGCGATGCGGATCTCAACGCGCCCATCGCGGGCATCATGACGATGTCGCCCGACCAGGGTGGGCACACGACGATGCCGGTGTTCGGCGTGAGGCCGCCGAGCTTCGCGAGCTACAGCGAGTTCAAGACGCGCGACATCCTGCTGGTCTCCTCCGAAGCCACGAGCAACAAGTGCCAGGAGCCGCCGCACTGGAGCTTCGTGGTCGACATCACCGTCGAGAACTCGAAGACCGCCCCGCCCGGGACGCGCGTGGAAACTTATCCCAACCAGGGTCCCATGGTGCTCTCGACCCTGTCGGTGGACCCGCGCTCCGGCGAGAAGTATCCCCGCGGCAACTACTGCTCGCGCGGCGCGCGCTTCGGCTCCCACTCGAGCGAGGAGAACTTCCGCAACCCGTTCTACGGCAAGCTCACGTCGGTCGCGTACTTCACGGGCGGCGTACGGTTGTTCGATATCCGCGAGCCGCAGGCGCCCGTGGAGGTCGCCTTCTATGTGCCGGAAGCCAACGCCAACACCGTGCAGCCCGACGGCTACATGACCAACAACGTCGAGATCGACAATCGGGGCTATGTATACGTCACGGACCGCAACGGCTCGGGCCTCGACATCATCGAGCTCATGGGCCCGGCGAAGGACGTCGGGTTCGGCCCCCGGCCTTGAGCTTGCTTCGCGTAACCCCAAGCCCGGCGCCCGCCGGGTTTTTTTCGAGGCGGCGAGCGGGCGAAGCCTTCAGCTGTGCGCGGTACCGCACAGTCACGGCGCCAAGGGAATGACACGATGGATGGTCGCGTCCTTTCAATGGAATTCCGCCATGCTGTATACCATCGCCGTCGTCCTCGTCGTCCTGTGGCTCCTGGGAATGGTCACCTCGTACACCATGGGCGGGCTGATTCACGTCCTGCTGGTGATCGCCGTCATCGTCGTGCTGCTGCGGATCATCAGCGGGCGACGTGCCCTTTGAGCCGGACGAAGCGGAAAAGCATGACGGACGCCTAGGTCCCGGCGGGGCGCCCGCGCTTGCAAAGGATGGTCCCGGCATCACGCTCGGGACCGTCACCCTCCTGACGATCGGCGTCATTGCCGTCGTGGGCTCCCTCTATCTCGCCCGCGCGTTCTTCGTTCCGCTGCTGATCGGCATCCTTGCGAGCTACGCGCTGAGGCCCGCCGTCGACGTGCTCAAGGGGTGGCGCATCCCGCGGGCCGTGGGCGCCGCGCTGGTGCTCGGCGTGCTCGTCGCGGCGCTTTCGTGGGCGACCTATTCCCTCGGCGACGACGCCACATCCGTGATCGAGAAGCTGCCGGAGGCCGCGCGCAAGGTGCGCATGCACATGGGCGAGGCACGCAAGAAGGGCCCCACGGCGCTGCAGAAGATCGAGGAGGCGGCGACGGAGATCCAGGGCGCGGCGTCCGATGCGACGGCCGCGCGCATGGCGCCCGCGCATCCTGCGCGCGTGACGGAGGCCGCGCCGAGCGCCTGGTTGCGAGACTACATGCTCGCCCAGTCGGCCCTGATGGTCACCGTGGCGGCGCAAGCACCGATCGTGCTGCTGCTCACGTACTTCCTCCTCGCGGCCGGGGAGCACTTCCGGCGCAAGCTGGTCCAGGTGGTCGGTCCTTCCCTGTCGCGCAAGAAGGACGCGATTCGCATCCTCGAGGAAATCGACGTGCAGATCCAGCGCTACCTCGTCGCCGTCGTCGCATCGAACGTCCTCGTCGGACTCGGGACGTGGCTCGCATTCGAGGCGCTCGGCATGGAGCACGCCGGCGTCTGGGGAACGATGGCGGCGGTGCTCCACTTCATTCCATATCTCGGCCCGGTGCTCTTCGCGGTCGCGAGCGGCCTGGCGGCATTCATGCAATTCGGCACCGCCGCGGGCGCGTTCTCGGTCGCGGGCGCTTCGATGCTGGTGGCGATCGCCGTCGGCACCCTCATCATGACGTGGCTGCAGAGCCGCTTCGCGCGCGTGAACGCGGCGGTGCTTTTCATCGCGCTCCTCTTCTTCGGCTGGTTGTGGGGGATGTGGGGGTTGCTGCTGGGAGCGCCGCTCGTGGCGATCGCCAAGGTGATCTGCGACCGCGTCGGCGCGCTCGAGCCCGTGGGAGAGCTCCTTGGACGATAGCCTCGTGCATGGCGATCCCGCCCGGATCGCCCGCGGCGCCCATGATTTCTGGGCGGTGCTCAGGCGATCGGCGGACGCGTGGATCGACCACCGCGCGGGGAGCAAGGGCGCGGCGCTCGCCTTCTACACGCTGTTCTCCATGGCGCCGATCCTCGTGCTTGCCATCGCCGGCGCAGGGTATCTCTTCGGCGCCCCGGCCGCCCAGGGCGAGATCATCGCCCAGGTCGAAGGGCTCATCGGCCGCAACGGAGCCCAGGCGATCCAGGCGCTGCTCGACGGCGCACGCGATCCGGTGCTGGGGCTCGCAGCGACGGTGGCTGCGGGCATCCTGCTGCTGGTGGGCGCCACGAGCGTCTTCGTGGAGCTCAAGGCGAGCCTCGACGAGATCTGGGGGCTCGAGCCGCGCAAGGGGCTCGCCGTCGTCCGCTTCCTGCGCACACGGCTCTATTCGTTCGGGCTCGTGCTGGTGCTCGCCTTCCTGCTCCTCGTTTCGCTCGCGCTCAGCGCGGCGCTCGCCGTGCTCGAGCGTTATGCAGGCGGCCTCGCGACCTATACGATCCTCACCGCCTTGTCCTCCGCGATCTCGTTCGCGGTGATCACGTGCCTCTTCGCGGTGATCTACAAGGGATTGCCCGATGCGCCCCTCTCCTGGCGCGACGTGTGGATCGGCGCCGCGTTCACGGCGGGATTGTTCACGTTGGGCAAGTATGCGATCGGCATCTACCTCGGCAACAGCGCGGTGGCGTCGAGCTTCGGAGCGGCCGGCTCGCTCATCGCCCTGCTGCTATGGGTTTACTACTCGGCGCAGATTTTTTTCTTCGGGGCGGAGTGCACGCGGCAATACGCGCTGGGCTTCGGCAGCCTGCGCTCGGGCCAGCCCGTCGAGGCCGGCCGCGCGCCGGTCGCGGCGTGAGCTCCATCGGCCGTCATCGGAAGCGGGCGACCAGCTTCGCCGCCATCCTGCCGACGATGAGGACTTGCGCCGCGATCGCAATCAACCGCGCCTTGCGGCTGAGGGCTTCGTGCATGTCGCCTGCCTGCCGCCGCAGCCGCAACCGGCAGAGCGCCGAGCGTGCGACCAGGGCTTGCCTCTCGAGCGCCAGCAATCGCGCCGTCGCGTTCATCGGGCAACGAGCTGCGCGAAGTCTTCCGCCAGCTCACGACGCGAGGCCGCGAACGGCGCCGGGCTGTCGATGGCCGCACGGCGCAGCTTGATGAACGCGGCCGCGCCACCGGCGAAGTAGAGCGCGGCCATCGCACCGATGGCGCCGAGGCGATGATGGGTATCCCAGAAGAACGCCGCCACGAGCACGCTGAAGAAGACGAGGGCCATGTGCACGAGCGCGATGCCGGCCACGGCCAGCCAGAGCATGCTCCTGCGCCGCCCGATCTCCTCGCGCAGCTCGACGGCCAGGAGCGCGCCACGCACGTGGGCCATCTCATGCAGCGTCGTGGCGAGGGCGCGCAGCGCGGCAGTCATGCCGTGCGCTGCCGGGGCTGCCGTGCGGCGTGGGCTCATGTGCCGCGCCTCAACGGCGAGCGATCAGCAGCCCCGCGACGAGACCGGTGATCCCGCAGACCGCGGCGGCGAGACCGGCCACCTGCCACGCGTTGTCGCGCACGTAGCCGTCGGCCGCCCGGGTGACCGCGGTGGCCTGTTCGAGCGATTTCTCGCGTATCGCGGCGACGCGTTCGGCGGCGCTCGCCAGGCCTTGTTCGACGCGAGCCTCCAGCGTCCCGGCCTCGCCGCTGCCCGCGGTCGCGAGCGACTGCAGGAGCCGCTCGGTTTCCGTGACGACGGAAGTGAATTCGTCGAACAGGCGTTCCCTGGTGACTTCGCTTTGGATCTGGGTCATGGTTTCGATCTTTGTAGGGTCGGACGGCGGCATTTCCAGCGTTGTCGCAGCCTAACGGTCCGCGGCCGGCGGGTCCGTGCGGTGGCGCACCCATGACACTACGGATCAGCAAGTCTCGACGTATGCGCCGTGGGTGCTGACGAGCGGCAGTACCTTCGCGGCGCCGTCGCCAGTGCGTATCGACACGGCGCACGGTCCCTCACCGGGGCCGATCATGCGTTCATGAACGACGCGGGCAAGGGACGACGAGGGCGAGCCGGCGGCGCTCGCGAGCATCAGCACAGTGCGCTCCACCATCACCTCCAACGCCCGCACGCCGGTGCCGGTGACGTCGATCGCCGGGGTATTTCCGGCCGTGTCGCCCAGCATGGCCCGATAGCGCGCAGCCGAGACGCCCAGGTCGTCCACCGCCACCACGATAGTGGCGACGCCAAGAGCGCCATTCGGGTGGCGCCGCACATCGCCCTCGGGCACGCGTAGCGAGCGAGGCGTCACATCCGCGCAGAAGAAGGGCAGGTCGAACGTCGCCTGCCGCGCCGTCCGCCACTCGAGCTCCACGCCATCGGGCCGGACGCGGCCGCCGTCGATCGGTCCATTGAGCGGCAGTCCTCGCGCCTTCGCATCCAACGTCGCGCGCGGCAAGTCTTCGGGAATCAGGGCGAAGTCCATGAAGCCATCGCCGTGCCGGCGATGCATCACGTTCCAGCGCTCCGCGTCGTTGGGCGCCGTCCATGCGATGAGCTCGATATAAGCGCCGTCCTCGAAGACGATCAACGCGTTGTGCGACGTACGCCCGGGATGGCGGCCGCCGGGCACGACGGTGAAGCCGAGCGACCGGAAATCGGCGATCGCCTGCTCGAGATCGCCGACCGCGATCACGACGTGGTCGAGGGCGAACTTCACTCCTCGACCTTGAGGCCCGTGCGCTTCACGAAGTCGCTCCAGCGCTCGTACTGCTCGTGCGCGAACTGGTCGAGCGCCGGGCCATCGGTGGCCATCACCTCGAAGCCGGCGTCGGTGAGCGCCTTCGACACTTCCGGCGTACGCAGCGCGGCCTGGAAGTCGTGCGAGAGCTTGGTCACGGTCGCGGGCGGCGTCGCGGCCGGCGCGAAGATGCCGATCCACGAGTAAGCCTCGAACCCCGGGAAGCCGGATTCCGCGACCGTCGGCACGTTGGGCAGGTCGGGAAGCCGCTGCGTGCCGGTCACGGCGAGCGCCTTGATCTTTCCGGACGCGATCTGCCCTTTGAGCGCCGCATACGAGAGCATCGTGAGGGTCGCCGTCTTGCTGAGCACCGCGGTCACCGCGGGACCTCCGCCACTAAAGGGGACGTGCAGCAGGTCCACGCCGCTGCGCCGCTTGAGATCCTCGGCGACGAGGTGATTGAGCGACCCGACTCCGGTCGAGGCGTAGCTGAACTTTCCTGGCTGCTCCTTCGCCGCGGCCAGGAATTCCCTGAGGTCCTTGCCGGGGGCCGACGGATTGGCGCCGATCACCAGCGGGAATCGCACCGCGAGCGAGACGCCGGCGAAATCCTTGAACGTGTCGTACGGCAAGTGCTTCTTGACGATCGGATTGATCGCGTGGGTGTCGAAGCAGACGAGCAGCGTGTTGCCGTCCGGCTTGGCACGCGCGACATACTCGGTCCCGACCTGGCTCGCGGCGCCGGGCTTGTTCTCCACGACGACCGGCCGGCCGATGCGCTTCTGCAGCTCGGGCTGCACGATGCGCGCGGTGATGTCGGTGCTGCCGCCGGGCGGGAAGGTCACCACGAGGCGCAGCGGGGCTTCGGCCTGGGCGAGGACGTGGGGGATGCCCGCGGAGGCGAGCGCGGCGCCGAGCGCCTGCAGCAGCGCGCGGCGGGACGGGGAGTGAGTCACTGTCGTTCCTTTTTGAAATTGGACCCCGGCCTGCGCCGGGGTGACGAATGAAATTGGACCCCGGCCTGCGCCGGGGTGACAAACGATCAACCCATCCACTGGCTGACGGGCACGGCGGTGTCCTGCAACTGCTGCGAGATCACGTCGACGAGCGCGGGGCCGTCGTGCGCGAGGGCCGCGCGGATGGTGCGTTCGACGTCCTCCGCGGCCTCCACGCGCCAGGACTTCACCCCGAAGGCCTCGGCCACGCGGGCATGGTCGGTACGGTCGAAGTCCACGGAGAAATAGCGCTCGCCGTAGCCCGCCTTCTGGCTCGCCTTGATCCAGCCGAACACGGCATTCGAGAACACGATCATCTTGAGCGGCACGCGGCGCCGCACGATGGTCTCCAGCTCGCCACACGTGAAGTTGAAGCTGCCATCGCCCATCGCGGCGACGACCGTCGCATCGGGGCGGCCGAACCAGGCACCGACGCCGGCGGACATGGCGAAACCGAGTGCGCCGTGCGCGCGGTTCGTGATGAAGTGGCGTCCGGCTTGCGGTTGCTGGAAGAACGCGCCGAAATACGGGCAGGGCGTGCCGGGGTCGGCCACGACGATCGCTTCCTTCGGCAGCGCGCGATTGAGCGCATCGACCACGCGCTCGGGCTTGATCGGCGTCTCGGTCGACGCCGCGAGCTTCTCGAATGCCGACCACTTCGCCGCGCGGGCGCGGGCCACGATCGCTTTCCCATCGGCCGCGCCCGCCGGACGCTTCGGCAGGCGATCGCGCACCGCCGCGTTGAGGTCCGCGAGGCCGAGTGCCGCGTCGCCCACGAGCGCGACGTCCGTGCGGTAGTTGGTCGCGATGGTTGCGCCGTCGATGTCGAGGTGGACGATGGTCACGTTGCGCGACGGATGCTTCCAGTGCTCCGTCGTGGTCGAGCCGGCGCGCGCCCCGATGAAGAACACGAGATCCGCGCCCATGACCACCTCGCGCGTCGCGGGCACGCCGCCATTGGTGCCGACGATGCCGGCGTTGAGCGGGTGCATCTCGGGAAGCGTTCCCTTGCCGCTCACGGTGCTGCACACGGGTGCATCGAGCATCGTCGCGAGCGAATTCAATGCCTCGCAGGCACCCGCGATGATGACGCCGCCGCCCACCACGATCACCGGCGCGCGGGCGGCGACGAGCTTCTCGGCCGCGAGCTCGACATCCCGCGGGTCGGGGCGGCTGCGCATCGCGGGATAACGGTCGTGTCCCCCCTGCGCCCACACCTCGGATGCGTCGATCGGCTGCTTCTGCAGGTCGTAGGGCAACGCGATGTGCGCGGTGCCGGGCCGGCCCGTCGTCATCGCACGGAAGGCGCCGCGCACGGCTCCCGGAACCTGGTCCACGCGATCGATGCGCGTGTTCCACTTCGTGAGCGGGCGGTAGAGCGATTCCTGGTCGAGCTCGGTCAAGGGAAACTTGCCGCGCGCGCCAACCGGGACGTCGGAGGTGATGCCGAGCACGGGGATCGACGACTCGTTCGCCTCCACGAGACCCGGCAGGAGATAAGTCGCGCCGCCGCCGCTCGGCCCCTCGCACACGCCGGGCCTTCCGGTCACGCGCGCGTAGCCGTCGGCCATGTACGCGGCGCTGCGCTCATCGCGCGTGAGGATGTGGTCGATGCCGTGGTCGAGGCGCGCCAGCGCGTCGTAATACGGCAGGCTCGTGTCGCCGCAGAGCCCGAAGATGTGCTTCACGCCGTAGAGTTGCAGCATGCGCACCAGCGCGTCGGCGCCGTTCATTGTGTGTTGCCTTCGAAAAGGCGAAATTATATCCGGCGGAGTTGTCACAAAATAGGAATCCCGCCCGTCTGGCGTTTCATGGATACCGGATTGCCTGCCACGGAAGATCGCCTGGCCACCTTCGAGCGCCACCGCCGCCGCCTCTGGGGCGTGGCCTATCGGATGCTCGGCTCGCGCGCCGAGGCCGACGACATGGTGCAGGAAGCGTACCTGCGCTGGCATCGTGTCGACGCGGCGGAGATCCGTGTTCCGGAAGCGTGGCTGGTGACGACGATCACGCGCCTGTCCATCGACCGGCTGCGCGAGCTGCGGACCGAGCGCGACGCGTACGTGGGCCCGTGGCTTCCCGAGCCGCTCGTGGAGGCGGCCTCCCCGGGTGCCGACCAGGCGGCCGAGCTCGCCTCGGACCTTTCGGTGGCGTTCCTCGCGCTCCTGGAGCGCCTGGCGCCCGAGGAGCGGGCCGCTTTCCTGCTGCACGAGGTCTTCGAGTCCGATTACGGCGACATCGCGCAGATCCTCGGCAAGAGCGAGGCTGCGTGCCGCCAGGTCGTGAGTCGCGCCAGGTCGCGCGTGCGAGCGGCACGACCGCGCGTGCAGGTGAGCGCGCATGCGCGAGCGCGGCTCCTCGAAGGGCTCGTCGACGCGATTCGCGCCCATGACAAGGACGGCCTCATGGCGCTGCTCGCCGAAGACGCCGCGTGGATCTCCGACGGCGGCGGCAAGGCCAAGGCCGCGCACAAGGTGATCCGCGGCGCCGACCGGGTCGCGCGCTTCGCGGTGGGCGTGCTTCGCCGCCATGCCCACCTGCTCGAATTCCGCAAGGTCGACGTGAATGGCGAGACCGGCATCGCGCTCGTCCACCAGGGACGGGCCTTCTCGATCATGTCCATCCGTACCGACGGCGTGCGCATCCTCGACGTCTACGCAATCCTCAACCCCGACAAGCTGGAGAGAGTGAGCTTATGAAACCCCGCATCGATACCTTCCGCGTCTCCCCCAGGGCTTACCAGGCCATGAACGGCCTGCAGCAATACGTGAACGAAAGCGGCCTCGAGCACAGCCTGCTCGAGCTCGTGAAGATGCGCGCCTCGCAGATCAACGGATGCGCCTTCTGCCTCGACATGCACAGCAAGGACGCGCGTGCCGCCGGCGAGACGGAGCAGCGCCTGTACCTGCTCGATGCATGGCGCGAGGTCGACCTCTACACCGACCGGGAACGCGCCGCGCTGCAATGGGCCGAAGCGGTCACCCGGGTGAGCGAGGGTCACGTTCCCGATGAAGCCTTCGCCGCCGCCCGGGCGCACTTTTCGGAGCAGGAGCTGGTCGACCTCACCATGGCGGTCGTCGCGATCAACGGCTGGAACCGGCTCGCGATCGCCTTCCGCGCCGAGACGGGGAAGTACCAGCCGGGAATGTTCAAGCAGAAGAAGAGCGCCTGAGCCTATTCGCCGTGCAGCGTCCAGCGGCGCTCGTCGCGATCGTAGCGGTAGAACGATCGCTTCGCGGCGTCGCTGAACGGATCGTCGCCCTCGATCAGGATGACGCGGATGTCGGCGCTGTCCTTGCCGAGATCGAGGGCGGCGCGGAAGACGGCATCCCGCGGACCGAGGTGGGGCTCCAGGCAGATGTGGCCGTCGACTTCGATGAAATAGCGGGTCTTCGTGGCTTTCAACGTGCGTGCTCGACTGCGTCCGTGAATCGTGGCCGCAATTTAGTGGCGCCCGCTCGCGCCGCCAGTGAAGTGATCCACATTCGAGGCGTTCCTCGAATTTCACTCGTAGCGCACGCCGCCGTGTGTGAAGATTCGATGCCACACGAGTGATCGTCCTCACAACGCGAATGGACCCGCGTCGATTGCGCTTCGGCCCATCTGACGTGTTGTCGTCGTGGAGGCCGCCGGACTTGTCGAACCCGAGCAGTTCGCCGAGCTCCGCGACACGCGGATCGAGCGGCCGCCCGAGCCTACTGGCCGGATGCCGCTGGATGTGTTCGAGACTGCGAGGCGGGCCGATCATGGCGCCGCGCACACGCAAGAGCGTTACCATCCCCGGAACGCGGCCTTTAACCACAAGAACACGGCACTTTTCACCTGATGACCCTCAACCTCAAGCTGCCCCGGATCTCCTGGCGCGACCTCGCGAGCACGCTCGGCCCCTATGTGCTCATCACGATCGTCGCCTTCGCGATCGCGGTGCGCTTCATCCGTCCGGCGCCGCCGGGCCGCATCGTCATGGCCGCGGGCAAGCACGGAACGGTCTTCGAGACCCATGCCGAGCGCTATCGAGACATCCTCGCGCGCCAGGGCGTGACGCTGGAGATCGTCGCCTCCGATGGCTCGCTCGACAACCTGCGCAAGCTCGCCGACGAGAAATCGCGCGTGGACGTCGCCTTCGTGCAGGGCGGGCTCGCGGGCGCGGTCAAGCCCGACAGCGTGGTCTCCCTGGGGAGCGTGTCTTATTCGCCCGTCTCTGTCTTTTATCGCCTGCCGCGGCCCATCGAGCGCCTCTCGCAGCTCGCGGGGCGCACCATCGCGATCGGCGGGGAGGGAACGGGCACGCGCGCGATCGCCGAATCGTTCCTCGCCGCCAACGGAATCGGGCAGGGACGGAAGACCAGGCTGCTGAGCCTGGAGGGGCAGGACGCCGCCGCCGCGCTCGTGGGCGGCAAGGCCGATGCGGTCTTCCTCACCGGCGACTCGACTTCGGCCGCTTCGATGGCCGCGCTCGCGCACACGCGCGGCGTGCGCCTCTTCGACTTCGTCCAGGCCGAAGCGTACGTGCGCCGCTTCAACTACCTCAACCGGATCGAGCTGCCGGCCGGATCGCTCGACCTCGGCACGAACGATCCGCCGAAGCCGATCACGCTCGTCGCGACCACGGTCGAGCTCCTCGCGCGGCCGGACCTGCATCCCGCGATCGCGGACATGCTGATCGAGGCGGCGCGGGAAGTGCACGGCCGCGCGAACCTCCTGCAGAGCGCAGGCGAATTTCCGGCGCCGCTCGAGCACGAGTACGCGGTGAGCGACGAGGCGAAGCGCTTCTACAAGTCGGGCAAGAGCTTCCTGTATCGCGTCTTCCCGTTCTGGGTCGCCAGCCTGATCGACCGCACGGTCATCCTGCTCCTTCCGATCCTCGTGGTCGTGGTTCCCGGGCTCAAGCTCGTGCCGATGCTCTACACCTGGCGCGTGCGCGATCGCCTGTACCGCCGTTACGGCGAGCTCATCGCGATCGAGCGCGCCGCGTTCGATGCGCGTTCGCCCGAGGAGCGGGCGAGCCTCGTGAGGCAGCTCGACGAGTTCGAGGAGGGGCTCGTGAGGCTAAAGCTTCCCGCGTGGCTCGCCAACGAGCTCTACATCCTTCGCAGCCACATCGATTTCGTGCGCACGCAGCTCGCGAGGCGCCCCGGCGAGGCGGTGCCGGCCGCGGCCGGCTAGGGCCAACCTTAAGGTGGGCGTATGATGGCCGCGACCTTATGTCCCGGCTCCTCAGCGCGCTCGTCCTGCTGTCCGCGGCCCTGTGCAGCGGCCACGCGTGGGCCGCCCAGCCCCCGTGGCGCGTGGTGGTCATCCGCAACTGGGATTCGCTGTACCGCGTGAACATCATGCGCGAGGAGGGCTTGCGCGAGACGCTCCTCGCCGATTCGCCGCGCGAGATCGAGCTCTACCCGGAGCAGATCGACACCCTTCGCTTCGGGAAGGAGTACAACACGGAGACGGCGGCCGTGCTGAAGCGCCGGTATCGCGACATCAAGGTCGACGTCGTCGTCGCGACGGGCATCGAGCCGCTCGAATTCGCGGCGGCCTATCGCGACCAGGTGTGGCCCGACGCCGTGATCGTGTTCATGGGCGTGACGGACGGCTGGCTGGATGGGTGGAAGCGCCCGCCGCGCACGACGGGCATCACCACGGACCTCGACGTCGCCGGGACGCTCGAGCTGGGCCTGGCCCTCGAGCCCCGGGCGCGCGTCGTCTACTTCATCGCGGGCACGAGCGAGTTCGACCGGCGTTATCTCGAGCAGGCGAAGGCGGTCGCAAAGCGCTTCGAGGGGCGACTCGAGGCGCGTTACATCGTGGGACAGAGCCGCGACCAGATCGTCGAGAGCGTGTCGCGCGCGAAGCCGGATTCGTTCCTCCTCTACCTCACCGTTTTGCAGGACGGCGCGGGACGCTATGGCGGCCCTTACGACCACATCCTCTCGAGGATCAACGAGCGCTCGCCGGTGCCGCTCCTCTCCGCGGTCCATACGCAATGGGACCGCGGCCCCGTGGGCGGATCGTCGTCGCGCACCGACGAGCATGGCCGGGCGGGGGGACGCCTCGTGCGCCGCGTGCTGGAGGGCGCGGATCCCGATCGCATTCCCGTCGCCGCGGTCCCGGCCGCCACGTGCGAGGTGGATTGGAGAGCGCTGCAGCGTTGGTCGATTCCCGAGGGGAACGTGCCGGGATATTGCCTCGTCACGCATCGCGCGCCCCAGCTCTGGCGCGATTATTTCTGGCAGTTCCTCGGGCTCGTCACGATCATCGTGCTGCAGTTCGGGCTCCTGTGGCTCCTGGTCGTGCAAAGCCGCGCGCGCCGCACCGCCGAGGAGCAGCTGCGTGAGCGGGCCGCGGAGCTCGCGCGCGTGGGCCGGCTCGCATCTCTCGGAGAGCTGGCGGCGAGCATCGCGCACGAGGTCAACCAGCCGATCGGTGCCATCCTCAGCAACGCCGAGGCCGCGAAGATGCTGCTGGACCAGGGCGCGCTCGGGGAGGTCCATCTGCGCGAGATCCTGGACGACATCTGCCAGCAGGACCTGCGGGCCGGAGAGATCATTCGCGGCGTGCGCAAGATGTTCGCGCATCGCGAGTTCACCCTCGTGCCGGGCGACGTGAATGGGGTCGTGGCCGAGGCGTCGCATCATCTCGCGCTCGATGCGGCGCGGCGCGGAGTCTCCATCCAACCCGCTTTCGCGGAGCTGCCGCGGGTGCGCATGGATGCCGTGGAGCTGCAGCAAGCGGTGGTCAACCTCGTCGGCAACGCCATGGACGCGGTCAGTACGGAGCCCGAAGCGGCGCGCTCGGTTCGTGTCGAGACGCGCGCAACCGGAGGCGGAGTCGAGATCGTGGTGGCGGACAACGGGCCGGGATTGTCCGCCGCCCATGCGCGGCAGGTCTTCGAGACCAGCTTCACCACCAAGAGGGAGGGCATGGGGCTCGGGCTCCCGATCGTGAGGCGCATCGTGGAGCTGCACGGCGGGCGCGTGACCTACGAGCCGAACCGCCCGCGCGGCGCGGTGTTCCGGCTCTGGCTTCCCGCCGCGGACGGGTGAAGCGGGGTGGATGGGAATAGGCGGCGGGCGCACCATGTTCACACGTCGGCCCCATCCGTTGCGGAGGCGATCATGTGCAGAAATTCCCTGCGGTCACTCGTTGCTGCCGTCGTCCTGCTCGCGAGCTTCGGCGCGCACGCCACTTTCCACCTCTGGCTGATCACGCAGGCCTACTCGAACGCGGACGGCTCGGTCCAGTACATCGAGCTCACGGCTTATGCCAGCGGCCAGCAGTTCATCGCGAACCACACCATCGTCGCGTCCCAGGGCACCACGACGCATTCCTTCACCATTCCCGGCAACCTTCCCGACGATACCGGCACCACGACCGACGACGGCGGCTATTACGGCGGCGGCGGCAACACCACGTACCGCTCGATGGTCATCGGCACGCAGGGCTTCGCCGCGCTCGGCATCCTCACGCCCGATTACGTGGTGCCGAACGGCTTTCTCTTCACATCCGGCGGGACGCTGCGTTGGGGCGAGGGCGCGGACACGTGGAACTATCCCGCGCTTCCGACCGACGGCAACCTCGCGTTGCTTCGAAACGGATCGACCGCGGTGAATGCCCCGATGAACTTCAACGGGCAAACGGCCAAGATCACGCTCACGGCCGCGACGGCCAATACGCCGGGCGCCTTGAGCGGGCTCTGGTGGAACGCCGCCGAGTCGGGATGGGGCATCGACCTCACCCAGCGGCGCGACGTGATCTTCGCGGCCTGGTACACCTATGACGCGAGCGGCAACCCGAAGTGGTACGTCGCCTCCGCGTGCAACATGGCGAGCGCCGGCCTCACGAGCGGCACCTGCAACGGCTCGCTCTTCGAGGTGAACGGGCCCACGTTCTTCGGGCCGCCGTTCAATCCGTCCATGGTCAACGTGAGCAGCGCGGGCTCGCTCGCGATCACTTTCCAGGACGCGAACAACGCGTCGCTCACGTACACGCTCGGCACGCAGACCCGGACGCTCGCGATCACGCGCCAGCCGATCTCGGGAGGATCGATCCCCGGCGTCGACTACACCGACCTCTGGTGGAACTCGAGCGAATCGGGCTGGGGCCTCGCGATCGCCCAGCAGGGCAGCGTCATGTTCCTGGCCTGGTACGTCTACGACGCCAATGGGAAGCCCACCTGGTACGTCGCGTCCAACTGCGCGGTGAACGGCACCACTTGCAGCGGTGCGCTCTACCGCACGAGCGGTCCGCCGTTCGGCGCGACGTTCGATCCGACCGCGGTGAAGGTCACGCAGGCCGGGACCGTGTCGGTCACTTTCAGCGATCCCAACAACGGCGTGCTGAGCTATACCGTCGATGGCGTGACGGCCACCAAGAACATCACCCGGCAGACGTTCTAGCGCACGCGCGGGGAGCCGGCGCCATCCGGCTCCCGCAAGAGCAACT
>Ga0157369_10003779_pt1 | contig 18002 bp, 12 predicted proteins | sample C25metaG_FD_113461 | JGI IMG/M metagenome (GOLD analysis project Ga0157369, IMG submission 113461) | Corn rhizosphere microbial communities from Kellogg Biological Station, Michigan, USA - C2-5 metaG | ecosystem: Host-associated > Plants > Roots > Rhizosphere > Soil | place: USA: Michigan... | reverse complement strand
GCCGACGTCGGCGCCGACCTCGTCGGCAAGGTCGAGCAGGGCATCCCCGAAGACGACCCGCGCAACGCCGCGACCATCGCCGACAACGTCGGCGACAACGTCGGTGACTGCGCCGGCATGGCCGCCGACCTCTTCGAGTCCTACGCCGTGACCCTCGTCGCCTCGCTCATCCTCGGCAAGGTCGCGTTCGGCATGCAGGGCCTCGTGTTCCCGCTCATCATCCCGGCCGTCGGCGTCATCACCGCCATCCTCGGCGTCGTCGTCACGTCGCCGCGCGAGGGCGACCGCTCCGGCCTCACCGCGATCAACCGCGGCTTCTTCATCTCCGCGATCGTCTCCGCGATCCTCGTGCTGATCGTGTCCTTCACCTACCTGCCGTCGTCGTTCTCGAAGCTGACCGGCGCGACCCGCGAAGTCACCCACCTGTCCGGCAACCCGCGGGTGACCGCGTTCCTCGCCGTACTCGTCGGCCTCGTGCTCGCCAGCGCGATCCAGGTGCTCACCGGATACTTCACCGAGACCGATCGCAAGCCGGTCCAGGAGATCGGCCGGTCGTCGCTGACCGGTCCGGCCACGGTCATCCTCGGCGGCATCTCCGTCGGCCTCGAGTCGGCCGTCTACTCCGCCGTGCTCATCGGCGGCGCCGTGTACGTCGCGTTCCTGCTCGGCCACGGCGTCACCGTGCTCGCGCTGTTCGCGGTCGCCCTCGCCGGCACCGGCCTGCTGACCACCGTCGGTGTCATCGTCGCGATGGACACGTTCGGCCCGATCTCCGACAACGCCCAGGGCATCGCGGAGATGTCCGGCGAGATCGACGCCGAAGGCGCCGTCGTACTCACCGCGCTCGACGCGGTCGGCAACACGACCAAGGCCATCACCAAGGGCATCGCGATCGCGACCGCCGTGCTCGCCGCGACGGCGCTGTTCGGATCGTTCGCGACCGACGTCGGCGCGGAGAAGCTCAAGCAGAGCTCGCACTTCGTGTTCGCGCTGTCGGTCAACAAGCCCAACGTGCTGTTCGGCCTGATCCTCGGCGCGTCCGTGGTGTTCCTGTTCTCCGGCCTCGCCATCAACGCGGTCGCGCGTGCGGCCGGCCGGGTCGTGCTCGAGGTGCGCGACCAGTTCCGCAGCAACCCCGGGATCATGGACGGCACCGTGCGGCCCGACTACGCCCGCGTCGTCGACATCTGCACGAAGGACTCGCTGCGCGAGCTCGCGACGCCGGGCCTGCTTGCCGTCCTCGCGCCGATCTCGACCGGCTTCTGGCTGGGCTGGGAGCCGCTCGGCGCCTACCTCGCCGGTGCCATCGCGGCCGGCGTGCTGATGGCGATCTTCCTGGCCAACTCCGGTGGCGCCTGGGACAACGCGAAGAAGCTGGTCGAGGACGGCAACTACGGCGGCAAGGGCTCCGAGGCGCACGCCGCGACGGTCATCGGCGACACGGTCGGCGACCCGTTCAAGGACACCGCCGGCCCGGCCCTCAACCCGCTCATCAAGGTGATGAACCTCGTCGCCCTGCTGATCGCGCCGACCGTCGTGAAGTACGGCGTGCACGGCCAGCACGAGAACACCGCGGTGCGCGTCATCGTCGGTGTCGTCTCGCTGGGCCTGATCGTCGGCGCGGTCGTCGCGAGCAAGCGCCGCAGCGTCGACATGGGCTACACCGCGCCGCCCGTCGAGCCCGCCTCCGCGCCGTAACGGGGGCGCGGCAGGTCGCGCCGCCACAGCGGGCTCTATCCCGCCGTGACGGCGATGATCTTGGTGTCCGCGTAGTGTCGGGCGGCGATGAGCCAGATGTCGCTGTTCTCGGCGGCCGCGCGGGAGCCGCGGGTCGCTGATCTCGACGGCCTGCTCGCCGGTCCCGGCCAGCTCGTACGCCGGGGCGGGACCGCGCGGATCTCGGTCGTCGTCGCGGACGAATGGCGGGTCGAGGCTCTGGCGGCGGAGATGGCGGCGATGGGCATCGTGGCCGAGCGCGACGAGGCCGAGCCGGGCGGTACGACGGTGCGCACGCCGTGGCTCGCCGAGCTGCGGGCGGTCGCAGACGCGTGGACGGCCGGAGCGGTCAAGCGGCCGCCCGCGCACTGGTCGCTCGACGGGGCCCGGCTGCGCTGGTGGTGCCTCGCCGCCGGCTCGGGCCAGCCGGGGCTGTATAGCCTGGCCCTCGGCGTGAGCGACGAGCCGGCGTGGCAGCCGATCGGAGCCGCGCTGGCGGCGAGCGGCGTGCCGGGCGTTCTCGTCGGGCCGCGCGCGGACGGACCGGCGTACCGCGTCGTGGGGCAGCGGCGGCTGGCCCGGCTGCGCGAGCTCGTCGGCGATCCGCCCGACGGCGTGCCGGAGGGCGCATGGCCCACACTGATCTACCGATGACCCCAGATTCGATGAACGCCGACGGAGAGCGAGACGACGTGGCACGGGCGAGTACGACGCGAGCCGGCGGCTCAGCGGCCGGTGCTGGGCTGCGCCGGCTCGTCATCGTCGAGTCGCCGGCGAAGGCGCGGACGATCGCCGGTTACCTCGGGCCGGACTACGTCGTGGAGTCCTCGATCGGCCACATCCGCGACCTGCCGAAGAGCAGCGCCGAGATCCCGGCGGACAAGAAGAAGGAGCCGTGGGCCCGGCTCGGCGTCGACGTCGACCACGGCTTCGAACCGCTCTACGTCGTCAACCCCGACAAGAAGCAACAGGTCGCGAAGCTGAAGGCCGCGCTGCGCGACGTCGACGAACTCCTGCTCGCCACCGATGAGGATCGCGAGGGCGAGGCCATCGCCTGGCACCTGCTCGAGGTGCTCAAGCCGCGCATCCCGGTACGCCGCATGGTGTTCCACGAGATCACCCCGCAGGCCATCCAGGCCGCGGTCGAATCGCCGCGCGAGATCAACCGCTTCCTGGTCGACGCACAGGAGACCCGCCGCATCCTCGACCGGCTGTACGGCTACGAGGTCTCGCCGGTGCTCTGGAAGAAGGTCATGCCGCGGCTGTCGGCCGGCCGGGTCCAGTCGGTCGCCACGCGGCTGCTGGTCGAGCGCGAGCGGGCGCGGATGCGCTTCCGCAGCGCCGACTACTGGGACCTCGAAGGAACGTTCGACACGGGCGCAGACACCGGCGACGCCGGCGAGCCGCACGCCTTCACCGCGACACTCGTCGGCCTCGACGGCAAGCGGATCGCGACGGGCCGCGACTTCGGCGAGACCGGTGAGCTGACCGCCGATGTCGTGCGGCTCGACGGCGACGCGGCCGGTGCGCTTGCGGCCCGGCTTGCCGACAGCTCGTTCACCGTGCGTTCGGTCGAGGAGCGGCCCTACCGCCGGTCGCCGTACCCGCCGTTCATGACGAGCACGCTGCAGCAGGAGGGCAGCCGCAAGCTGCGGTTCCCGGCGAGCGTCACGATGCGCCTCGCGCAGCGGCTCTACGAGAACGGCTACATCACCTATATGCGAACCGACTCGACCACGCTGTCGGAGACCGCGCTGACCGCCGCGCGGGCGCAGGCGCGCGAGCTGTACGGCGAGGCGTACGTCCCGCAGCAGCCGCGGCGGTACGAGCGCAAGGTGAAGAACGCGCAGGAGGCGCACGAGGCGATCCGCCCGGCGGGTGACCGGTTCCGCACGCCCAACGAGGTGCGGCACGAGGTGAGCGGCGACGAGTTCCGGCTCTACGAGCTCATCTGGCAGCGCACCGTCGCCTCGCAGATGGCGGACGCGACCGGACAGTCCGTGAGCATCCGCGTCGCGGGCACGAGCAGCAGCGGCGAGGATGCCGAGTTCGCCGCGAGCGGCAAGACCATCACGTTCCCCGGCTTCTTGCGGGCGTACGTCGAGGAGACCGACGACGACTCGACCGACCGCGAGGACCGCGAGCGCCGGCTGCCCGTGCTCACGCGCGACCAGTCGCTGACCGCTGCCGGCATCGAGCCGCAGGCACACGCCACGAACCCGCCGGCGCGCTACACCGAGGCGAGCCTGGTCAAGGCGCTCGAAGAGCTCGGCATCGGCCGGCCGTCGACGTACGCCTCGATCATCTCCACGATCCAGGACCGCGGATACGTGTTCAAGCGCGGCACCGCGCTGGTGCCGTCGTTCACCGCGTTCGCCGTCGTCGGGCTGCTCGAGCAGCACTTCGGCCGGTTGGTCGACTACGGCTTCACCGCGTCGCTCGAAGACGACCTCGATGACATCGCCAACGGGCAGCGCGAGCGCGTGCGGTGGCTCGCCGACTTCTACTTCGGCGGCGACGGCGAAGGCGCCGAGGTCGCGGACGGAGAGCAGGGCCTGAAGGAGCTGGTGCATCTTCGGCTCGGCGAGATCGATGCGCGCGAGGTCAACTCGATCCCGATCGGTGCCGACGCCGACGGTGTCCCGATCGTCGTACGGGTGGGGCGCTACGGGCCGTATGTGCAGCGCGGCGACGACCGCGCCAGCGTTCCCGACGACCTGCCGCCCGACGACCTGACCATCGAAAAAGCGTTGGCGCTGCTGGAAAAGCAGAGCGACGAGCGGCTGCTCGGCCAGGACCCGGACAGCGGTGAGCCGGTGCTCGTGCGGGCCGGCCGTTACGGGCCGTACGTCACGACGCAGCCGCTCGACGGCGCCGACCCGCGCACCGCGTCGCTGTTCGCGTCGATGTCGACGGAGACCGTGACGCTCGAAGATGCGTTGCGCCTGCTGTCGTTGCCGCGCGTGCTCGGCATCGTCGAGGGCGATGACGTCACCGCGCAGAACGGCCGCTACGGCCCGTACGTCCGTCGCGGGACGGAGTCGCGTTCGCTCGCGTCCGAGGAGCAGATCTTCACCGTCACGCTCGATGAGGCGTTGGCCCTGCTTGCGCAGCCGAAGACCCGCGGCCGTCGCGCCGCGGCCGCGCCGTTGCGCGAACTCGGTGCCGACCCCGCCTCGGGCAAGCCGGTCGTCGTACGCGAGGGCCGGTTCGGCCCGTACGTCACCGACGGCGAGACCAACGCGAGCCTGCGCAAGGGCGACAGCATCGAGGAGATCACGATCGAGCGGGCGGCCGAGCTGCTGGCCGAGCGGCGCGCGAAGGGACCGGCCGAGCCGCGCAAGCGCGCGGCCAAGCGCGCCGCACCGGCGAAGAAAGCCGCCAAGAAGACCGCCAAGAAAGCGGCCAAGAAAACGGCGACCAAGGCTGTGCGCAAGTCGACCTAGTGCTGCCTGAACGGTCGTTACAGTGGCCGGTGTAGCCGGTCCCTAGGCACGGAGTGAGGACATCGACCGCCCCCGCCGCTTCTTCGCCAACGGCGCTCACGTACGACGGCTGACCGAGGTCGCGGCCGCGCCACCGAGCGAGGCCGAGGTCCGGCATGTCCTCGCGCTCAAGCCGTTCCGGCGGCTCTGGATCTCGCTGTCGTTGTCGAGCCTCGGCGACTGGCTCGGCTTCCTCGCAACGACGTCGCTCGCCCAGCAGCTCGTCGGCAGCTACTCCGCGAAGCTCTACGCCATCGGCGGCGTGCTGTTCGTCCGGCTGCTGCCCGCGCTCGTGATCGGCCCGGTCGCCGGCGTGTGGGCGGATCGGTTCAACCGGCGTACGACGATGGTCGTCACCGACGTCCTGCGGTTCGGGTTCTTCATCTCGATCCCGCTGCTGCAGACGCTGTGGTGGTTGTTCATCGCGTCGTTCCTCATCGAGTGCGCGAGCCTGTTCTGGATCCCGGCGAAAGAAGCGTCGATTCCCAACCTCGTGCCGCGCAACCGGCTCGAGTCGGCGAACCAGCTCGCGCTCGTCACGACGTACGGCTTCGGTGCGGTCGCGGCGGTCGTGTTCTCCGCGCTGTCGTTCGTCAACCGGGTGCTCGCGCACGAGTTCTCGTTCTTCCGCACCAACCCGGTGAACCTCGCGCTGTACCTCGACGCGCTCACGTTCCTGGTGTCCGCACTGACGATCCTCGGCTTGTCGGAGCTGAGCTCGGCACGGCCGCGCGGGCTCGCGGCCCAAGGCGCGCAGCAGCCCGGGTTGGTCGCGTCGTTGCGCGAAGGCCTGTCGTTCGTCGGCGGCGAACGCTGGCTGCGCGGGCTCGTGCTCGGCGTGTCCGGCGCGACCGCCGCGGGGGCCGCGGTCATCGGGCTGTCGCGGGTGTTCGCCGACGACCTGAACGGCGGCAACGCGGCGTACGGCGTGCTGTTCGGCACGGTGTTCGTCGGCCTCGCGTCCGGCATGTTCCTCGGCCCGCGCGCGATCGGGAACTTCCCGCGACGGCGCGCGGTCGGTGTCGCGATCCTGTGCTCCGGCGTGACGCTTGCGATCCTCGCCGTCGTACCCAACCTCGCCCTCGCCGTCCTCATGACCGGCCTGCTCGGGTTCTTCGCCGGCATCGTCTGGGTGATCGCGCTGACGCTGGTCGGCTCCGAAGTCGCCGACGAATTGCGCGGCCGCACGTTTGCCTTCATCTACAACCTGATGCGCGTCGTGCTGCTCGTCGCGGTCGCGGCCGCGCCGTTCCTCGCCGGTGTCATCGGCCCGCACACGATCACCGTGCAGAACGCACACGTGCGCGTCGACGGCGTCACCGTCACGCTCTTCATCGCGGGCGTGCTCGCGGTGGCGGCGGGCGCGGTCTGCCTGCGGCTCATGGACGACCGGCGCGACGTACCGCTGCGCACCGACGTGCTCGCCGCGGTGCTGCGCCGCGATCCGGAGCAGGGGCGCGGCACCCGCGCCGGTTACTTCCTCGCGTTGGAGGGCGGCGAGGGCGCGGGCAAGTCGACGCTCGCGCGCAGCCTCGCGGCCGAGCTGCGCGGTCGCGGCTACGAGGTGTTGCTGACGTTCGAGCCCGGCGACACCCCGGTCGGCGCGCGCGTCCGCGAGGTGTTGCTCGATCCCGCGAGCAGCGGGATGTCGCCGCGCACCGAGGCGATGCTCTACGCCGCGGATCGTGCGCAGCACGTCACCGAGGTCATCCGCCCCGCGCTCGAACGCAACGCGGTCGTCATCTGCGACCGTTACGTCGACTCCTCGCGGGCCTACCAGGGCGGCGGCCGCGCACTCGACGACCGCGAGATCTCGCACCTGTCGCGGTGGGCGACCAACGGCTTGCAGCCCGACCTCACCGTGTTGCTCGACATCGATCCGGACGAAGGCCTGCGGCGGGCCAGCCGGGTCGGCGAGAGCGACCGGCTGGAGGCCGAAGCGGTCGACTTCCACCGTCGGGTGCGCGCGGAGTTCCTTGCGCTGGCCCGCCGCGGCCGGCACCGCTACCTCGTGGTCGACGCGCACGACGAACCGGATGCGATCCTCGAACGCGTGCTCACCCGGCTCGACGAGGAGGCGCTGCCGGATCTCCCGGCCGGCCGTACGACGATGACCATCCCGCTCGCGGAGGCACCCCGATGACCGTGTTCGACGGGTTGATCGGGCAGGCCCGCGTGGTCGACATCCTGCAGTCCGCGGCCGCCGCTGCAGCGTCGGGGCTGCGTGGCGAGCCGACTTCAGGCATGACGCACGCGTGGTTGTTCACCGGCCCGCCGGGGTCGGGTCGTTCGGTCGCCGCGCGCGCGTTCGCCGCCGCGCTGCAGTGCCCGCGCGGCGGTTGCGGCGAGTGCCACGAGTGCCATACGGCGATGGGCGGCTCGCACCCCGACGTCACGGTCGTCGTACCCGCGGGCCTGCACCTGCTCATCGCCGAGGCCCGCGAGATCGTCGCGAGCAGTGCGCGCGCGCCGGTGCTCGGTCGCTGGCAGGTCACGGTGATCGAGGACGCCGACCGGATGGAGGAACGCACCGGCAACACGTTGCTGAAGGCGCTCGAAGAGCCGCCGCCGCGCGGCGTGTTCCTGCTCTGCGCGCCGTCGCCGGAGGACCTGTTGCCGACGATCCGGTCGCGCTGCCGGCTGGTGACGTTGCGGATCCCGCCGTACGACGCGGTCGCGGACTATCTGGTGAGCGAGGGGATCGACCGGGCGACCGCGGAGTTCGCGGCCCGGGCGGCGCAGGGCCACGTCGGGCGCGCGCGCCGGCTGGCGCGCGACGACGAAGCGCAACGGCGGCGCCGCGAGGTGCTGAAGCTGCCGACACAGGTGGAGACGGTCGGCGGTTGCTTCGCCGCCGCGGCCGCCCTCGTCGCCGCCGCTCGCGAGGAGGCGTCGGTGCTGACCGGCGAGCTGGATGTCGCCGAGTCATCGGCGTTGCGCGACGCGCTCGGCGACACCGGCGTGCGCGGAAAGGCGCGACCGCGTGGCGCGGCGGCGGCGGTCGCGGATCTCGAACGCCGGCAGAAGTCGCGGTCGACAAGGACCCAGCGCGACGCGCTCGACCGCGCGCTCATCGACCTGGCCGCGTTCTACCGCGACGTGCTGGCGGCGCAGGTGGGGGCCGCGGTCGAGCCGGTCAACACCGACCTCGCCAAACCGATCCGCGCGCTGGCGGAGTCGAGCTCGCCGGAGTCGACGCTGCGGCGGATCGAGGCGGTGCTCGCGTGCCGCGAGGCGATCGACACCAACGTCGCGCCGCTGCTCGCGGTCGAGGCGATGGCGTTGTCGCTGAACGCCGGGTGATTGATTCCCGCTAGCGCGGACCGTCCTAATTTGGGGGCTAGGCACGATCACGACATGGTGGGTAATGTCCGGCTACCCGAAAGCCGGTATCACTCATCCAGGGGGCAGTCGTGAAGAGAAGTGTGGTGGGAGCGGTGCTGGGGGCAGCCGCTGTCTCGTTGGTCGTCGCTCCGACGAGTTCCAACGCAAGCGGTGGCTACACGTTGAGCTGTTCCGGCACGTCACCGGGCGTGCCGGCACCGGTCCCGAGCTCGTTCGTGACCTGCACGCGTCCGGGAACTCCCAGTGACGACGACGGCGCCTATGCGTTCAGCTACAACCCGCCGCTGGCGTGCTTCGGCTCCGGCAGCTTCACGGTCGCGCCGGCCGGACCCGAGGGGTCGCTCACGCCGTTCGGCACGGGCAGCTACGTGACGACACCGGCACCGCCGACGATGCTGGTGACGTTCTCGTACTTCGTGCTCGAGCCCACTACCCCGCCATCGGTCGAGCAGCACAACGTCAAGCTCTCGATCGACTGCCTGACCGGCGCGACCACGGGAACGCTGTCGGAGTGACCGTAACGTGACCATGGGTGCGGAGGCGACGGCTTAGGCTCGTCGTCGTGCCGATGGTCATGGCGGTGAGCTTCGAGCGGTACGGCCGCTTGTACTACCTCGACGCCGCCGACCTCGCGCCGAAGGTCGGTGACAAGGTCCTGCTGCCGACGGACGGCGGCACCGAGGTCGCCGAGTGCGTGTGGGCGCCGCAGTGGGTGGACGACGAGATCGGCGGGCTGCCGGTGCTGGCCGGCCTCGCGACTGACGACGACCTGCGCCGCGACGAGACGAACCGCCGCCGTCGGGCCGAGGCGAAGGTCGCGGCGAAGAAGCTGATCCGCAGCCACGACCTGCCGATGAAGGTCGTCGGCGTCGACTACCTCGACCGCGGCGAGCCGCGCAAGTTCGTCGTGTATTTCTCCGCGCCGCACCGGGTCGACTTCCGCGAGCTCGTCCGCGACATGTCGCGCACCCTCGACACGAAGGTCGAGCTGCGCCAGCTCGGCGCCCGCGACGAGGCGCGCGTGCAGGGCGGCATCGGCCCGTGCGGTCGTGACCTGTGCTGCGCGACGTTCCTCAAGGACTTCGAGCCGGTCAGCGTCCGGATGGCGAAGGACCAGGACCTGCCGGTCAACCCGCTGAAGATCTCCGGCGCGTGCGGCCGGTTGCTGTGCTGCCTGAAGTACGAGCACCCGCTCTACCAGGAGTTCAAGGCCACCGCACCGCGAGTCGGCGAGACGATCGGCACGCCGGAGGGCGATGGTCGCGTCGTCGGCCACAACGTGCCGGGCGAGTCGGTCGTCGTACGGCTCGCCGCCAGCGGGCAGACCTGCCGGTGCTCGCGCGCGGACGTGTGCGCGCCGCGCCGGACGCATGACGACGCGGTCGCCGCCGGTGCGCGGCCGACCGCCGACGAGAAGGGAACTCAGCCATCCGACGACTAGCCGCGATCGCCGTCGCCGTCGCGCTGGGCGCCGCGGCCTGCACGAGCAGCGGGAGTACGCCGACGCCTCCGCCCCCGGTCGCCTCGGATACTTCGTCGCTGCCGTCGCCGTCGGCCACCGATACGTCGACGCCGTCGCCGGTCGCCGCCAACCTGATGAAGTTCTACGCGCAGCACCTGTCGTGGCACGCGTGCGGCCACGGGTTCCGGTGCGCGACGATGACCGTGCCGCTGGACTACTCGCAGCCGGCCGGCCCGACCCTCGGCGTCGCGGTGGCGATGCATCCGGCGACCGGAAGCCGGCGCGGCGCGCTGATCGTGAACCCCGGCGGCCCCGGCGCCTCCGGCATCGACTTCGCGCAGGAGTGCTTCGCCTGCTTCAGCGCGTTCACCGACCACTACGACCTCGCCAGCTTCGACCCACGCGGCGTCGGCCGGACCCGGCCGGTGCGCTGCCTGACGCCGGCCGAGCTCGACGCGTTCTTCGACCTGCCGCCGTACCCGACGACCGCGGCGCAGCGCGCCCAGCTGATCGCCGGGGACAAGAAGTTCGTGCAGGGCTGCGAGCGCCGCAACGGCTCGTACCTCAGCCACATCGGCACCATCGACTCGGCCCGCGACATGGACGTCTTCCGCGCGCTGCTCGGCGATCGGAAGCTGACCTACTACGGCGCGTCGTACGGCACCTACCTCGGCGCGAAGTACGCGCAGCTGTTCCCCACGCACATCCGCGCGCTCGTCCTCGACGGCGCCGTCGACCCCGCGCAGGACAACCTCACCGGCGCGGCCGTGCAGGCGAGCGGCTTCGAGGTCGACCTCAACGACTTCCTCCGCAACTGCGCGGCGACCGGCTCCTGCCCGCTCGGCGACAGTGCGGCGGCGGCGCGCCGCGGCTTCGACGCCTTGCAGGCGCGCATCGCGGCGCACCCGGAGCAGGTCGGCAGCCGGCGACTAGGCCCGGCCGAGTTCATCGGCGGCGTCGCGCAGGGCATGTACGCCGTCGAGCTGTGGCGCGACCTGCGCACGGCGCTCGGCGAGGCCGAGCACGGCGACGGATCCGGCGTGCTCTACCTGTTCGACCAGCTGGTCGAGCGCAACAAGAACGGCAGCTACAGCAACCTGCAGGAAGCGTTCAACGCGATCAGCTGCATCGACCGGCAGAGCCCGAAGGACCTGTCGGCGTACGACGCGTCGGTGCGCGAGCACGCGAAGGAGTCGCCGCACTTCGCCGCGCCGATCATCTACCCGTCGTACGTGTGCGCGCTGTGGCCGGTGCCGCCGGTCGAGCAGGCGCACCCCATCAGCGCGCCGGGTGCGCCGACCGTTCTCGTGATCGGTACGACGCACGACCCGGCGACGCCGTACTCGTGGGCGCAGGCACTCGCGTCGCAGTTGCACGCACGGCTGCTGACCCGCGAGGGCAGCGGGCACACCGCCTACCTCTCCGGCAACGAGTGCATCGTCGCGGACGTCGACGCGTACATCCTGTCGCTGCGGCTGCCGGCCGTCGGTGCCCGCTGCTCCTAGCAGTACGGCGACCGGCCGGCTCAGGTTGTGGCTCCTGCTGGTCTCCTCGGCTCGGTTCGACCAGCAGGATCTACACCGTGGATCTCCGTTAGACTCTCCGGGTCGCGCCGCTCCGGTGGCGCGTGCCGCCTTAGCTCAGTCGGTAGAGCGATTCACTCGTAATGAATAGGTCGTCGGTTCGATTCCGACAGGCGGCTCCACCCATCGCGTTTACAGCGTCGGCGGCAGCAAGAACCGCAGGAAGTCCGGGTTGATCGGCAGGCTGCCCGGGTTGATCAGCGGCGTTCCCGTCCCGTTGCCGTACGCCGGGCAGTCGTAGACCCAGATGTTGCTCGTCCCGACCGGCTGCGCGAGATAGATGTCGCCGTCGGCGTTGACGAAGACCGCACCCAGCACCCGGTGCCCCGTCGCGTTGCCGATGGTGACCAGCACCGGGCACACGGCGATGTCAGCGGCCTGCTTCAGCCCGGGCAGCAGGTCGATGATCGGCTGGGGCGGCACCTGGGCCTCGCCGATGTCGCGGCAGTCGGTGCCGGTGCTGCCGTCCGGAGCGACCCAGGTCGAACCGTCGCGGAACGTCACCTGCTGGCAGAGCTGGATCAGGGCGTCAAAGCCGTCCGCGATGAACGAGATCTGCTTCTCCCCGGCCTCGACGCCCGGCACCGTGTCGTCGGTGACGGTCAACGGGTTCGTCGCCTGGTTGCCATTGATCGCGATCCAGCAGCTGACGGTCGCGTCGCTGGGCAGGCCGCTCTGTTCCTCGCTCACCGAGAGGTTGTAGATGTAGCCCACGTTCGAACCGATGGTGACGACGCCGTCCTGGGCGGTGACGAACCCGCACCCGCCCTTGAACGTGTCGCCGAAGTCCGCGTGCGCGGACACCGCCGGCCCGGCCAGGGTCACGACGGTCGCGGCGAGCGCGACCCATCCGGCCTTCATCGTCGTACGTCGCACGAGAATCTCCTCCAGCTGGGTGAAGTGACGGCCGTTAGTACGGCGGATTGGTCCGTTCGCAACAGGACTACTGCCGGCACAGCCGTTCGCTTACGCGGCAACCTCCGTGGCGGCTCCGGGACAAAGCCCGTACCGTCGACATATGCGTCGTTTCCGACTCGTCCCGGTTGTGCTCGGCCTCGCGCCGGCCGTCGCCCTCGCCACCGTCGGCGCCACGGCGTCGTCGGCAGCGCCGGCCGCCCCGCGCCCGCACTACACGACGGTCAAGCTGGCCGGGTCGTCCGGCTCGTCGGAGCCGCGGGTCACCGTCACGCCCGACGGCAACCGGTACGTCGACACGAACGCCACGGACGGCACCGAGGTCATCTACCGGTCGCCGGACGCGGTCCACTGGGTCCGGACGTCCGGCGCACCCACGCAGGTCGCCGCGACGACCGACGTCGACATCGTCTCTACCCACACCGGCCGGCTCATCGCGAGCGAGCTCGACGACGCCGGGATCAACTTCCAGACGTCCTACTCCGACGACAAGGGCGCGACGTGGACGCCGTCGGCCGGGCACACGTTCGCGGACACCGACCGGCAGTGGTTCGCGGTCGGACCGGACGACCCGACGACGCACAAGCCGCGCGTCTACCTGTTGTTCCACAACCTGCTGTCCGGCGCGCTGACGCACAACATGTTCGTCGCGACGTCCACGGATGGTGGCGCGACGTTCCTGCCGCCGGTGCCGGTGGCGACGCCGCCGCAGCAGGACTGGCTCGACTTGCAGTGCGCCGACTCCGGCGGACCGTCGAACATCTTCTATGACAAGAAGACCAACCGCGTCTTCGTCGTCTTCGGCACCCGTAGCTCTCCGGCCGGCGGCTGCGCCGCGACTCCGGTCGAGATCAACGTCGTCGCGGCCAACCGCGTGTGGGTCGTCGGGGCCTCCGCGACCGCGACCGAGCTGCCGATCTCGTGGACGCCGCACCTGGCCGTCAACGACACCGGCGTCAACGGCGCGCCGTCGAGGATCGTCGGGATGCAGCTCGCCCCCGCGACGTCCGATTCGCAGGGCAACGTCTACGTCGCCTACCCGGAGTCGATCAAGGACTACCCGGACTACGACGGCGCCGCCATCAAGGTCGTGCACGCCTCGGCGAACAACCTCGACAGCTGGTCGAAGCCCAGCGTCGTCGCGCCGGCCGGCGGCGCCGGCAACGTGCTGCCGCACATCGTCGCCGGCCTGCCCGGAAGGGTCGACGTCGTCTACTACCACGGCTCCGGCGACCCGGCCCGGCCGATCTGGCACGCCGTCGCGGCGCAGAGCCTCGACGCGCTGGCGGCCAGCCCGCACTGGTCGAACCAGCAGCTCGGCAACGTCGTCGTGGAGCCGGCGCAGAGCTCCAGCAAGTTGATGGGCGCGTGCCTGTCGGGGCAAGAGGCGACGCTCAACGGCTTCGCCTGCGGCCGTGCGGCCGATGTGTTCGGCATCGCGATCGACAAGTGCGGCAACCTCATCACGACCTGGCCCGCGCAAGCCCGGCAGCAGTCGGACGGCACCTACGTCACGACGCAGACATCCGGACCGAACCTCGTCTGCTCGTCGACGTCCCACGGCAAGAAGGTCGCCGTTCAGTACTGGATGTCCACGGCACCATCGCCCACCGCGGGCGTGCACGCACCGGGCGGCCACGCGGTCGCCCGGCTCCAGTAGCCGCTACCGCACCTTCGCGCTGGTGGAGCTCAGCTCCATCGGCGCGGTGTTCACCGCCTCGAACGCGCTCGCCGGGATCGTCTTGAGCTGGTCGAGCAGCCCGCTCGGCCATGCCGTGTCCTCGGTGCCCTGGAAGTACCACGGCGATCCGTTGTCGGCGAGCACCAGCCCGTAGTGCTTCATCGCCGTCAGCACCACCCGCGTGTCCGCGCGGTACGACGAGATCGGGAAGCTCGCCTTCAGCCGGAACCGCGCGCCCATCGGCGGGTAGTTCGTGATGTCGCGGGTTGCGCCGGCCGCGTGCCGGGCCGGCCAGAGGTAGCCCTGCGACGTGATGTTGGTCGTGAACCGGATGGCGTGGTCGACCGTGCCCGCGCGGACCTCGTCGTAGCGCAGCAGCCCCGGCAGGATCGCGAGGCCCGCGGCGTCGGCCGACGTCCACCCCTTCGGCCGCAGCGCGTCGCTGGTCAGCAGCCAGGTCGCGCCGGAGCCCGCGGTCCAGCGCCCGCTCGATGTACGGCGGACGTTCCAGAGCTCGTAGAGCCGGCACGCGCCGGTGTCCACGATCACGGCGTGCCGGTCGCCGGTGGAGTTGGTCCCGCCCTCGATCCGCGTGTCGGTGCCGAGCGGGTAGCCGACCCGATCGGACTCGTCGGCGTACGTGAACGACACCGAGACCTTCGCGTGCGTCGAGCGGACGTAGGTGATCGGGATCCCGTACGGGACCGGCTGGGCACCGTACGACGGGCCGAAGTCGGGGTGCAGCTTGCGGGTCGGCGACATGTGCGACAGCCACGCCCGGCTGCGCGGGTCGACGGCGAGCCGGCTCACGTCGGCATGCCAGTAGTTGTCCGCCGGGAACGCCGTGCAGGTCGTCCCCGGCAGCCGGTGCGCGGTGCCCGCCGACGCCGGGGCGGCCGTCAGCGCGACCGCTACGAGCGTTGCCACGCCGGCCGCCACGACGGATCGGGAGAGAGCCACGTGGGTAGTCTCGGCAGCCGGTGCGCGCGGCAGGGGTGCCGATCGGGTGAAAAATTCCTGCCTCAGGTGACACGCACCGGCGCATTTCGATCACGAAAGCGTCACAATGCGCGGCGTAACCGGCCAGTAGTGGCAGGCTCGACGCCGCAGACGCCGGCCAGGCGTCGGACCGAGCACGTCCGCGCACGCAGTTTGGGACGCACCGAGCCGAGAGGTGGAGATTGGGCAAGTACCTGGTCCGCCGGCTCGTCAACTACGTCGTGCTCGTCTTCATCGCGACGTCGATGGCCTATCTGCTGGCGGCCACGTCGCTCAATCCGCGGGCGCACTTCCTGGGCCGCAACCCACCGGTGCCGGTCACGACGCAGGACGACATCCTCAACCGCTACAACCTCAACGACAAGACGCCGGTCCTCGATCGTTACGGGACCTGGCTCGACAACCTCGCGCACGGCAACCTCGGCCGTGACTACGACGGCGGGTACGTCGGCGCCAACCTCAGCCGGCGCATGTGGGTCAGCGGCCAGCTCCTGCTCATCGGCACGATCCTCGGTGGCCTGGTCGGTGTCGCCGCCGGCGCGTGGGCCGCGGTCCGGCACAAGAAGGCCACCGACATCGCGCTCACGCAAGGCGCGTTCTTCATCCTGTCGTGCCCGGTGTTCGTCATCGCGATCCTGCTGCAGGTCGGCGCGACCCGGTTGAACAACGCCGTGGGCAGCCGGCTCATCTCGTTCTCCGGCCAGTTCGATCCGGCGAAGCCGGGCGGGTTCTTCGCCCACATCGGCGACCGCCTCGACCACCTGATCCTGCCGACGATCACGCTGATGCTCGCCGGAGCGTCGTACCTCATGCTCTACCAGCGCAGCGCGATGCTCGACGTCCTCGGCAGCGACTACGTCCGCACCGCGCGGGCCAAGGGCCTGCGCCGCCGTACCGCGCTGATCAAGCACGCGCTGCGTACGGCGCTCATCCCGTCGGTGACGCTGTTCACCTATGCGTTCGCGACCATCTTCGTCGGCGCGACGTTCACCGAGACCATCTTCGGCTGGCACGGCATGGGTGAGTGGTTCGTCCAGACGATCCAGGGCAGCGACACCAACGCCGTCGCCGCGATCACGGCGGTCGTCGGCGTACTGATCCTGTTCGCGTCGTTCCTGCAGGACGTCGTCGTCGCGATCCTCGATCCTCGGGTGCGGGTGGGCTGATGACCGTTCCCAGCCAGGAGCTCATCGGCACCGTCACCGCGGAGTCGGGCATCGACGGCACCGCGGCCCTCGACGAGACCGCGGTCCCGTCCCGCGGCCGGATCATCCTGAAGCGCTTCCTGTCGCAGAAGTCCGCGCTGTTCGGCTTCGTGCTGCTGCTGATTCTCGTGCTGCTGGCCTACCTCGGGCCGGTCATCTCGAAGTGGGACTACAGCCAGCCGGACTACAACTCGTTCCTCGTCACGCCGAACGGCTCGCACTGGTTCGGCACCGACGGGACCGGCACCGACCTGTTCGCGGCAACGATGCGCGGCGCGCAGAAGTCCATCATCATCGGCCTGCTGGTCGCGGTGCTCGCGACGAGCATGGCCGCGATCGTCGGTGCGACCGCGGGCTACTTCGGCAAGTGGATCGACGCGGCCCTGATGTGGCTCGTCAACCTGCTGCTCGTCATCCCGTCGTTCCTCATCATCGCGATCCTGTCGCCGCGCTACCACAACAACCTCACGCTGTTCGTGATCCTGCTGGGCATGTTCATCTGGCAGATCACGGCGCGGATCGTTCGCGGGCAGACGCTGTCGCTGCGCGAACGCGAGTACGTGCTCGCCGCGAAGTACATGGGCGTCTCCGGCCCGCGCATCATCGCGCGGCACATCCTGCCCAACCTCGCCTCGCTGCTCATCATCGACGCGACGGTCAACGTCTCGGTCGCGGTGCTCACCGAGACCGGCCTGTCGTTCTTCGGCTTCGGCGTGCAACCGCCGGACGTCTCGCTCGGCACGCTGATCGAAGCGGCGCAGACGTCGGCGACGACGCAGCCGTGGCTGTTCCTGTTCCCGGCCGGGTTCCTCGTGCTGCTGCTGCTCGCCGTCAACCTGATCGGCCAGGGCCTGCGCGACGCGTTCGACCCGTCCGCCGGGGTCGCCGTATGACGACACCCGCCAAGGTCCGCACCCGCAAGCCGAAGCCCGACGAGTCGGCGATCCTCGTCGTCGAGGACCTGCACGTGGCGTTCCCGATGCTCGGGGGCGGCGCGGTCAGCGCGGTTCGCGGGCTGTCCTACCAGCTCCGCCGCGGCGAGGCGCTCGGCATCGTCGGCGAATCCGGCTCCGGCAAGTCGGTGTCGTCGCTCGCGCTGATGGGGTTGCTGCCGCGGACGACGCGCGTCACCGGCTCGGTCAAGCTCGACGGTCAAGAGCTGATCGGCCTGCACGACCGCGAGGCATCCGAGCTGCGCGGCAAGAAGATCTCGATGATCTTCCAGGAGCCGCTGTCCGCGCTGACCCCCGTCTACACCGTCGGCGCGCAGGTCTCCGAGGCACTGCGCGTGCACAACGACATCAGCAAGGAGAAGGCGCAGGAGCGCGCGGTCGAGCTGCTCGACCTCGTCGGCATCCCCAACCCGCGCGACCGGGCGAAGGCGTTCCCGCACGAGTTCTCCGGCGGCATGCGCCAGCGGGTGATGATCGCGATGGCGATCGCCAACGACCCGGACCTGATCATCGCCGACGAGCCGACGACGGCCCTCGACGTCACCATCCAGGCGCAGATCCTCGACGTTCTCGAGACCGCCCGTCGCGAGACCGGCGCGGCGATCATCATGATCACCCACGATCTCGGTGTTGTGGCGGGGCTCGCGGATCGCGTTCT
>Ga0157369_10003778_pt1 | contig 18002 bp, 19 predicted proteins | sample C25metaG_FD_113461 | JGI IMG/M metagenome (GOLD analysis project Ga0157369, IMG submission 113461) | Corn rhizosphere microbial communities from Kellogg Biological Station, Michigan, USA - C2-5 metaG | ecosystem: Host-associated > Plants > Roots > Rhizosphere > Soil | place: USA: Michigan... | reverse complement strand
GTGACGATAAGCTCGACAACGACCACCAGCGGCTCCTCGTCCGGCAGCTCGAGCAGCAGCAGCGGCACGGTGATCAACGTCAACGGCAGCTCGACCTCGACCTCGAGCGGCGGCTCCTCGACGTCCACCTCGACCGGCGGCAGCTCGACCTCGACCTCGACGGGCGGGTTAACCAGCACGACCACGACCTCGACCGGCGGCTCGTCCACTTCGAGCTCGACCAGCACCGGCGGGATTACCAGCACGACGACGTCGAGCTCGGGCAACGTGACGAGCACCTCGTCCTCCTCGGGCAACGTCACGTCGAGCAGCTCCACGAGCTCGTCGACCAGCAGCTCGGGCAACGTCTCCACCAGCTCGTCGACCAGCAGCTCGACGAGCGGCAATGTCACTTCCAGCACGTCGAGTTCGACCAGTTCGTCGACGAGCGGCTCAAGCTCAACCGGCGGCAGCAGCTCGACGAGCGGTTCCAGCTCGACCAGCGGCAGCACCAGCACCAGCTCGGGGACCCAGGTGCCCGAGCCGCCGATGCTCGTGCTGTTCGGCGCCGGCGCGGCGGCGGTTTTTGGTCGCAGGCGCAAGAAGAAGGCCACCAGCCCGGCTGCCTGAGGGCGCCCAATGCGATCAAGGGGGGAGGGCGGTCCTGACGGGCCGCCCTTTTCGCTTTCCGGCGGCTATTCGCCGGCGAGCGAGAACAGCCGCTCGACCGGCTCCTCGAGCGCGCGGGCGAGCTTGAGCGCGATCACCGTCGAGGGCACGAATACCGCGTTCTCGACCGTGTTGATCGTCTTGCGGCTGACCCCGACGCGATCCGCCAGTTCAGCCTGGGTCAACCCTCGCGCCTCGCGCGCCTCGCGGACGCGGTTCATCAGCTCAGCCAAGCTTGTACACACGCCGTTCGAGGATGCTGAAGCGCACAAGCGCGGCGCCCACGCCGGCGCTGAGCATGGCGTGGATGACCTCCGACGCGTCCATCGGCACGAACACCTGAAGAACGAACAGCGCGATCCCGGTCAGCATCGAAAGGGCGAACCCGAGCGAAAGCGCCTGGGCGCGGTGAGTCCTGGTGATCTCGTCCTCCATCAGCTCGCGGACAGCCTTGGGCTTCATCCAGAACCCGCCCGTCACAAGGCCGGCCAGGATGACCAACGCGAGGGCGGTCCAGCCGCCGAGACGGACGAGCGACACCACGCGGTGATCGGGCGGATTACTGAAGAACGCCGCCTGCTGCATGAAGAACATGAAGGCGAGCGGAATCATCATCCGCGCGCGGCGCCGGCCCAGCCGCTCGGCTGTGTCTGCGTTGGCATTGGCTTGCATGGCATGACTCTCCGTGTAACCTCTGGGTTACATGTAACCTAAGGGTTACACGGGAGTCAAGCGTCAGCTGGCGAGCCGGCGCAGCACGTACTGCAGGATGCCGCCGTTGCGGTAATATTCCATCTCGTTGGCGGTATCGATCCGGCACCTGGCGGTGAATTCGAAGCCTGTCCCATCCTTGCGGGTCACCTCGACAGCGACGTCCTGGCCGGGCTGGAGATCGGCGAGGCCGTGGATCGTGAAGCTGTCGTCGGCGGTAAGCCCGAGGCTCGCGCGCGTCTCACCGCCCGTGAACTGCAGCGGAAGCACGCCCATGCCGACGAGGTTCGAGCGATGGATACGCTCGAAGCTTTCGACGATAACCGCCCTCACGCCGAGCAGGATCGTGCCCTTGGCCGCCCAGTCGCGGCTCGAGCCGGTGCCGTATTCCTTGCCGGCGACGACCACCAGCGGCGTGCCGTCCGCCTTGTGCATCATGGCCGCATCGTAGATCGGCATGACGTCGCCCTTGTAGGTCGTCATCCCGCCCTCGACACCCGGGACCATCTCGTTCCTGATGCGGATATTGGCGAACGTGCCGCGCATCATGACCTCGTGGTTGCCGCGGCGGCTGCCGTAGGAGTTGAAGTCGCTGCGGGCGACCTGGTGCTCCAGCAGGTATTCGCCGGCCGGGCTGTCGGGCTTGATCGAACCGGCCGGGCTGATGTGGTCGGTGGTGACCGAATCGCCGAGGATCGCCAGCGGCTTGGCCTCGACGATATCGACGATCGGCGCCGGATCCATCGCCATGCCCTCGAAGTACGGCGGATTGGCGATGTAGGTGCTGCCGGCGATCCAGTTGTAGGTGTCGGAGCCCTCGACCACGAGCGAGCGCCAGTGCTCGTCGCCCTTGTAGACGTCGGCATAGCGCCGCTCGAACATCGTCCGGTCGATCGCCTTGCTGCGGATCTCGGCGATCTCGTCGCTGGTTGGCCATACGTCCTTGAGGAACACGTCGCTGCCGTCGTCGGCCTGACCGAGCGGTGTCTCGGTGATGTCTTCGGTGACCGTGCCCTTGAGCGCGTAGGCGACCACCAGCGGCGGGCTGGCAAGGAAGTTCGCGCGCACGTCGGGGCTCACGCGACCCTCGAAGTTGCGGTTTCCGGAAAGCACGCTCGCGGCGACGATGTCGTTGGCGTTGATCGCCTGGCTGATCGGTTCGGCCAGCGGCCCGGAGTTGCCGATGCAGGTGGTGCAGCCATAGCCGACGAGATCGAACCCGAGCGCGTCGAGATGGTCCTGCAGCCCGGCCTTCCTGAGGTAGTCGGTGACGACCTGCGATCCGGGGGCGAGGCTGGTCTTGACCCACGGCTTGGGCTTGAGGCCCTTCTCGTGCGCCTTCTTGGCGAGGAGACCGGCGGCGATCAAAACGTCGGGATTGCTGGTGTTGGTGCAGCTGGTGATCGCGGCGATGACGACGTCGCCGTCGCCGATGTCGTGCCCGGCGCTCTCGACCGCGCATCGCCGGGCATTGGCCTTGCCGTACAACGTCCGCAGGTCAGCCTTGAACAGCTCGTCGACTTGCGGAAGGGCCACCTTGTCCTGCGGCCGCCGCGGGCCGGCGAGCGAAGGGACCACGGTCGCGAGATCGAGCTCGAGGGTGTCGGTAAAGACCGGCTCGGGGGCGCCGGGATCGGCCCACAGGCCCTGTTCCTTCGCATAGGCTTCGACCAGCGCGATCTGGTCTTCGCTGCGGCCGGTGAGGCGCAGGTAATCGAGCGTCTTGTCGTCGATGCCGAAGAAGCCGCATGTCGCGCCGTACTCGGGGGCCATGTTCGCGAGGGTCGCGCGGTCGGCGAGGCTGAGCGACGCAAGGCCCGGACCGAAATACTCGACGAAGCGGCCGACGACGCCCTTGGCGCGCAGCATCTGCGTGCAGGTGAGCACGAGGTCGGTGGCCGTGACGCCCTCGGCCAGCTTGCCGGTGAACTTGAAGCCGACCACCTCGGGGATCAGCATCGAGATCGGCTGGCCGAGCATCGCCGCCTCGGCCTCGATCCCGCCAACGCCCCAGCCGAGCACGCCGAGGCCGTTGACCATGGTCGTATGGCTGTCGGTGCCGACGCAGGTGTCGGGATAGGCGAGCAGCTGCCCGTCCTGGTCCTCGCTGGTCCACACGCACTGGGCGATGTGCTCGAGATTGACCTGGTGGCAGATGCCGGTTCCCGGCGGCACGGCGAGGAAATTGTCGAGGCTCTTGGAGCCCCACTTGAGAAAGTCGTAGCGCTCGGCATTTCGCTTGTATTCCAGCGCCACGTTCTTCTCGAACGCCTTCGGCGTGCCGAACTCGTCGACCATCACCGAATGGTCGATCACGAGGTGCACCGGAACCTGCGGGTTGATGCGCGCCGTGTCCCCGCCGAGCTTCTTGATCGCATCGCGCATCGCGGCCAGGTCGACGACGCAGGGGACGCCGGTGAAGTCCTGCATCAGCACGCGCGCCGGGCGGTACTGGATTTCCTTGCCGGTGACCGGATTCTTCAGCCAGTCGGCGATCGCCTGGATGTCGCCGAGCGAGACCGTGAAGCCGGCGTCCTCGAAACGCAGGAGGTTCTCCAGCAGCACTTTCATGCTGAACGGCAGGCGGGAGACGTCGCCGACCTTTTGCGAAGCCTTCTTCAGCGAATAATAGGCGTAGGTCTTGCCTCCGACCGAGAGCGTGCTGCGGGTATCAAGCGAGTTCTTGCCGACCTGAGTCATCGCGGGAAGTGCCTCCTGTTCCGGGTCCGGCCGAAAGAGAGTCGCGAGATCCGCGAAGGGCCGGAAGTTGCGCGGCAACTGCGCGCTCCCGGTCGTAAAATCAAGGGTGGCGGGATTGGAACCGGCCCTGCGAGCGGGTAGTTGCATGAGCCGAGAAAGGAACCCGATGGCCATTGGACCGCCCGGACGCCCCCGCGACCCGATCCACGTCATTCCGATGGCGCTGGCGCTGGCGCTGGCTGCCTTTGCCGGCGGCGCCCTGGGCCTGATCTGGCACAAGGTGATGGGCGACAGCAAGCCGGCCGAGACCACGGGGACAGGGTCGCAACCTTAAGCCCGCGCACGCGGGTTCAAGGACCGCGACGCGGCGGGTACGGTTCTTGCGACAAGCAGCGCCCGCCGGTCGACGGGCGCCTGGGGTAAGCAACCGATCGCACCGGCGCATGACTCGTCGCCGACGGTGTCGGGAACAGCGCCTGGTGGCGAGGGCTGATGTCAGGCCGCGCTCTGCTCGGGGCGTTTGCGCGGTGCGGCGAGCCAGCAGCCGAGCACGATCAACGCCGCACCTGCGAACGTCGGCAGCGTCACCGGCTCGCGGAAGAACAGCCAGCCGAACAGCCCGGCCCACAGGAACCCTGAATATTCAAGCGGGGCGAGCGCCTGGGTTTCCGCGCGCGCATAGGCCCACGCAAAGATCATCGCCCCCGCCACCGAGAGGACAGCGGAGCCTGCGCTGAGAAGGGTTTCCCGCGAGCCCGGCGCGTTGAGCGCCCAGGGCGCGAACATGACGAGCACGAGCAGGACGACGGCCTGGTGGAAGGTCGAGACTTCCGCCGGCCCGGCGACTTGCGCCTGGCGCCGCTGGAGCACGAGGTTGAGCGCATAAAGCAGCGACGACACGAGGACCGCGAAAATGCCCCACCCCGTCGCGGGGGTGCCGTCATCCTGCATTCGGCTGCCGGAGATGACGACGACGCCCATGAGGCCCAGCGCCGAGGCGGCGACGGCACCCCTGCCGATCCGTTCGCCGAGCATGACGGCAGCGAGGTAGAGCGCCGCGAGAGGCGCGGTGAACGAGATCGCGATGGCCTCGGCGAGCGCAAGGCGCGTCAGCCCCCAGAAGAACGTGAACGACATGCCGGTGACGACGACGCCACGCAAGAGATGGATCTTCAGCGTTTGCGGGGCGGGCCAGCCGGTTCGTCCGGCCAGCCAGATCGGCCCGGCCAGCGCCAGCCCGAATACGCTTCTTACAAGCAGGGTCGAATAGGCCCCGATGACAAGGGAAGCGCCCTTCATGAGCGCATCCATCAGCGACAGCAGCGCGATACCCGCGAGCACGGCGGCGAACGGCAGCACGGGATTGTGTCGGGACATCGCCTGCCTTTAATCGGTGGACGATTCAGCCGCCAGTCAGCCTAACCTGTTGATGCTCGCAGGCGAATTGGGCAGATTGGCCCGGACTAGGAGGCGTCGCGCGAGCGCCTTTCCCCCGCGCGATCGACAGGGCAACAAGATGATGAATTACGTGCGCATTCTTTCGCTTCCGGCGCTGGCGGCACTCGCTCTCGCGAGCCCCGTGTTCGCCCAGGCGGCGAAGGACACCGACGCGCAGTTCGACAAGGTGCTGCCGCAAAAGGTGCTCGAGACCGATGCCGTTCCGGTAACGGCGAATCCGGCGGCCGCTCCGTTGGCGGCTCCCGCGCCGCAGTATCCAATGGTCCAGCAATGGGGCGTGGCCGACGCGAGGAACCTGTTGGCCGCGATCAGGGCGATCGGCGCCGAGGGCCTCGATCCCGGCGACTATAACCCTGACGCCCTGCAACAGGCGATCGCTTTCGGCGCCGGTCCCGAGCTCGACCAGCTGGCGAGCCAGAGCTTCTCCTGGCTGGTCGAGGACCTGCGCGACGGGCGCACGCCGATGGACGCGCGCAAGCAGTGGTTCGTGGTCGATCCCGATGCCGATCTGATGCCGACCGGCCAGCTGATGTCGCAGGCGCTCGCCAGGCACGACATTGCGGGCGTGCTCGCCGGGCTCGATCCGACGAATCCCGATTACGCCGCGCTAAAGGCGGAGCTCGCGACAACCCCCAAGAGCGACACCCGGCGCCGCGACCTTATCCGCATCAACCTCGACCGCTGGCGCTGGCTCGCCCGCGACCTCGGCGGACAGTACCTGCTCACGAACGTGCCGGAGTTCGAGTTGCGGCTCACGGTCAATGACCACATCATCCGGACTTACAGGACGATTGTCGGCAAACCCGGCAGGACCGCCACCCCGCAGCTTGCCGAAACGGTCGAGGGCGTGATCTTCAATCCCACGTGGTCGGTGCCGCAGTCGATCGTCGTCGGTGAAGGCCTCGGCGAAAAGGTGCTCAACAACCGGGCCTGGGCCCAGAAGGCCGGATACAAGGCGACGAAGGGATCGGACGGGACCATCTGGGTGGTGCAGCAACCGGGGCCGACAAACTCGCTCGGCGTGCTCAAGCTCGACATGCCCAACCCGCACGCGATCTTCCTGCACGATACGCCGAACCACAACCTGTTCAATCTCGAAAATCGCGCGCTCAGCCACGGCTGTGTGCGGACCGAGCGGGCGCTCGAGCTGGGCATGACGATTGCCATTCTCGGCCAGGGCGCGAGCAAGGACGAGGCGGTGGCGATCTCGACCTCGGGCCAGTACAAGCGCGTGCCGGTCGTGAAGACGATGCCGATCTACATCACCTATTTCACGATGGGACGCGACATCGACGGCAACCTGCGGACGTTCAACGATCTTTACGGGCGGGACGCGCCGGTCCTCGCCGCGCTCCATGCCGCTCGCGTGCCCAATCGCACGCGCACGAGCAACGAGAAGATCGTGCCGATCGTGGATGACCTGCAGAACAGCTGAGGATCAGGCGAGCGCGAGCCTGTCCGCGTAGATGAGGCGCCCGCCCGAAAGCTGGGTAAGGGCGAACATGAAGTCGTCCGGCGCCATCGCGAAACAGCCGTTCGAGCGGCCGAGAACGCCATGCTCGGCGAGAAACGCGGGCGTGGCGTACGGGGCGGAATGCATCACGATCGCGCGGTCGAGCGCGTTCGAATTGTCGGGATCGAGCCCTTCGAGGCGGATCGAAGTGCCGTATTTGCCCTGGTACCACTCGTAAGTGAGGTAAGCGCCTCGGCTGGTGGCGAACGAACCCGGCTCGTTCGAGAACCAGTGGAGCCAGCCGTCGTGCTCCGGGTCCGAGCCGGAGCCGTGGGTCACCAGGTAGGATGTGACGGTGCCCGCCTCGAGATTGGCGAAATGAAAGCGCGGCCGCGACGAGCGCTCGCTGAAATCGGCGATCGCGGCCATGTCGCGGCGCCACAGCACCGAGCTCGCACGCCCGACTTCCCGCCGCGCGATGTCGAGAATGCGGACCGACCTGGCATCGACACCGAGCGGCTGGGCGGGCAATCGCGCCGGCAGCGCGAGCGCACCCGTCGCGGCAGCTGCCGACGCGATGAACGAACGCCTGTCCATGCCCCGAACCATGGTCGCGTGCTTAGCACGTGTTCCTTACCGAGGGTAAACGAGCACCGATGATGCGTCGATGAAACGTGGCCTGTGGTCGGCGAAGCGAGGGCTCAATAGGCCAGATCGTCGATCGCGGCGGCGCTTGCCCTCATGTATTCGTCGCCGGCAAAGCGATGGCGGGGCGGGAAGTGGACCAGCGCGGGGTCGTCGCTGACGGCTTCGCCGCGCCATGCGGCATAGACCTCGCGCGGCAGGATGAAGGGGTGAATCTCCTCGGCGAGGACGCGGTCCATCGCTTCGTCCGCCGCCATTGCCTTTTCGCCGGAGCGGTCGGCGAGCATGGGCGCAAGGTTCGTGCGGCCCGGCCCTCCCGCGGCGAAACCGGCAATGCCGCCACAGTCGCGGCCGACGAAGCTGCGGTTGCTGGCAATCGCGCCGGCGACTTCGTAGACCGGGCCAAGCGTCACCGTGTGGGGATCGAGGGCGATCCAGTAATCGCCGCCGCGTCGATCGAGGATCGTCAGCAGCAGCGCCCAGGCCGGCTCGGGGGGGAAAGGCCCGCGCCGGACGGCCTGATGGTGAATGATCTCCGGGTCGCCACAGTGATGGGCGAGAATGGCGCGATCCTCACCGGTGAGCGTGCCGTCGTCGACCACGGCCATCCGTCCCCTGCCGAGGTGCCGGTGAAGCGACTTGATGGCGACGAGGTGCTCAAGCACGTCGGCCGCGCCGAGAAGGGAAATGATCGTCGGGCCACCCTGTGCCTGCTCGAGGGGTGCCGTCTGCAGAACAGCCTCGATCGCCTCTGCATGGCGCGCCCGCTCGGGGGTGGAGCGCCAGCGCCGAGGGAGGATTCCGCTGATGGTCATCGCCCGGCAAAGCTACTGGCGAGAGGTTAAGCGAATCTTCGCTCGTGCCTCAATCGGACAGCGTCAGCGTGTCGTTGGCGATCTGGACGTTGGGAACGTGGCGAAGGAACGACTGGCCCAGCAAGGAGACCGGCAGGCCATCGGGCACGATGATCGCCTCGACATCGTGCGCCTCGAAATCGCCGACCGACATGTCGTGGATGGTCGCCGGAACGCCCATGACCGGCCCGCCGGCCCCTTGCGCCACCGGCCTCAGGGCATCCTGGTCCCACTCCAGCCCGATGTTGCGGGCATCCTGCGCCGTGAGCGCGACGACGCTCGCGCCGGTGTCGACGAGCATTTCGTAGTCGCCGGACTCGATCTCGGCGGTCGCATAGAAATGCCCGTCACCCTCGCGGCGCAACACCATGGCGCCGCCCGACCATGCCGGCTCGTCGCTCGAGCTGGCGGTGGCAACGGCGCTCGCCTGCGCCGGCGCCGGCTTGTCCGCGCTGTCCTCGCGAGGTGCGACGACGGCCACGCCGACGGCGATCGCCAGGACCGTGATGACGAAGCCTTTCATCCTGCGAGAAAGGCTACATGGCCACGCTTAAGGCAGGGTAAAGCCTACTCGGCCGCCTCGGCCACACCGGCGCCAGCCTCGATCTCCGCGGCCTTCGCCTCGACCAGGGCAACGATATGATCGAGCATGTCGGCGTCCTGCACGTGATGATCGGTCACACCGGAAAGATAGACCATGTGCTTGCCGGCGCCGCCGCCGGTGATGCCGATGTCGGTCTCGCGCGCCTCGCCCGGGCCGTTGACGACGCAGCCGAGGACCGAAAGCGAGAGCGGTGTCTTGATGTGCTGCAGCCGCTCCTCGAGCGCCTGGACGGTGCGGATCACGTCGAAGCCCTGGCGCGCGCAACTGGGGCACGAGACCACGCGCACGCCGCGGGTTCGCAGGCCGAGCGCCTTCAATATCTCGAACCCGACGCGCACTTCTTCCTCGGGCTCGGCCGAGAGCGAGACGCGGATCGTGTCGCCGATGCCGGCCCACAAGAGGTTGCCCATGCCGATCGCGCTCTTGACCGTGCCGCCGATCAGCCCGCCCGCCTCGGTGATGCCGAGGTGCAGCGGGCAGTCGACCGTCTCGGCGAGCTGCATGTAGGCGGCGACCGCGAGGAACACGTCCGACGCCTTCACCGCCACCTTGAACGCGTGGAAATCGCGGTCCTCGAGCAGCTTGATGTGATCGAGCGCGCTTTCGACGAGCGCTTCCGGGCACGGTTCGCCGTATTTCTCGAGCAGGTCCTTCTCGAGGCTGCCGGCGTTGACGCCGATGCGGATCGCGCAGCCGTTGGCCTTGGCGGCGTTGACCACTTCGTTGACCCGCTCGGCCGAGCCGATGTTGCCCGGGTTGATGCGCAGGCAGGCCACCCCGGCGTCGGCGGCCTCGAGCGCGCGCTTGTAGTGGAAGTGGATGTCGGCGACGATCGGAATGCGCGCCGCGCGTACGATTGCGGGCAGCGCCTCGGTGCTGTCCTTGTCCGGGCACGAGACGCGGATGATGTCCGCGCCCGCATCCTCGCAGCGGCGGATCTGGTCGATCGTCGCCCGAGCATCCGACGTCGGCGTGTTGGTCATCGTCTGCACCGTGATCGGCGCGTCGCCGCCGACCGGCACGTTGCCGACCATGATCTGCCGGCTGGGGCGCCGGATGATATCGCGCCAGGGGCGAACCGAGGACATGGGCGCGCCTATAGGCCTGCCATGATTAAGGGGCAATGACGGCTCAGCTCTGCCTCGCGGTCCTCTTCACGCCTTCGAGGTCGAAGGCCCAGGAAAGCGCGGAATCGCACCAGATCTGCCGCACCGGCTCGCCGAGCTCATGGCGTTCGGCAATCACGCCGATGCGCAGCGAAAGGTTGCCGCCGTCCGGGTCGGCGGCATAGAGGTGCGAACCGCACGTGCCGCAAAAACCCTGCGCGCGCTGTCGCCCGCTGTCGGCCGTCTTGAGGTACTCGCTGGGCGTTCCCTGCAACTCGAAGGTCGCCGGATCGGGCCGGATCATCGCGCGATAGGGGCCGCCGGCGAACGCCTGGCAATCGCTGCAATGGCAGATCGCGACGGTGCCGGGCGTGACGTCCGCCTGGTAGCTGATCGCGCCGCAGTGGCATTGGCCGTGAACGCGCATGGCTATCCTTGCCTCACCTCGGCCACATAGCCGTCCGGCCGTGCCAGCATCGCACCGGCCCGTCCGATGCCGCACAGCTTTGCGGCCTCGGCCGGGAGGCGCACGCCGTCCTGCGCCGGCGCATCGGGGCCAAGGAGCCAGGTCAGGCGATCCGAGGCGAGGTCGACCGTCGAACGCCCGTCCGGCAGCCAGGCATGGGGCACCCGCGCGCCCGCCCGGCCGCGCGTCTGGTCCGGGTGCAGGCACGCGGGCTCGTCCTCGCGCCGGCCGTCGACCACCGCGTTGGAACGATAGAACTGGCCGATCTCCATCGTCAGCTCGTCGCGTTGTGCCGGTGTCGCCTCGTCGAGCTCCTCGGGCACCGTGCGACGGATGTAGCGGGTATAGGCTTGCTCGACCGTCAGCGCGGCGACGGGCTGGCGCTCCTCCTGGTAGCTGTCGAGCAGGGACTCGTCGGCTTCGCCCTTCAGCACCATGGCCATCTTCCAGGCGAGGTTCGCCGCGTCCTGCACCCCGGTGTTGCCGCCGAACCCGCCGTTCGGCGGCACCACGTGCGCGGCATCGCCGGCGAGGAAAATGCGGCCCTTGCGATAGGCATCCGCCCACTTCGCCTCGGCGACCCACGTCGCAACGTCCTCGATCTCGATCGGCAGATCGGGCGCGCCGATCGCCGATCGGACGAGGGCGGCGCAGCGTTCCGGCGAGATGTCATGCGCGACGTGCTTCGCATCGGGAAGCGACATGTCGCCGAGGGTATTGACCACCAGGAAGCCGCGGGTTCCCGCCGCCTCGAAACGGAAAAAACCGCGCTGGTCCGCGTTCATGACGTAGATGACGCCGTGCGGGTCGCCCTGCAGCCAGGGTCGGCAATCGGCGGTGAAGTAGATCGTGATGCTGTCCGACAGCCAGCCATAGCCGTGGGTGCCGATGCCGAGCGCCTCGCGCACCGGGCTGCGGTTGCCGTCGGCGGCGATCATGTACTTGGCGCGGATCTCGCGTTCCTCGCCGCTGGCGAGGGCGCGCACGCGCGCGGTGACGCCCCCCTCGTCCTGCTCGAACCCGACCAGCTCGGTGCGGTAATGGAGGTCGGCGCCGAGCTCCTCGGCACGCCGGCGCAGGAGCGGCTCGAGGCTCTGCTGGGTCATGAAGAAGCGCTTGCACGGGGTGTAGGGCTCGACGCCGTCGTTGATGCTGGGCACGAACTTCGCCATCTCGCGCCCGGCGAGGGATTCGACGAGGTTGATGCCACCGTCCGGCCCGAATTGCGCGTGGCTGGCCTCCAGGATCGCCGGCTCGAGGCCGATGCGCCGGTAGGCTTCGAGAGTGCCGATGTGGAAATAGCCGGCACGCGGGTGGATCGAGGTTCCGGCGTGCTTCTCGACCACGTAGGCGCTGATACCGTGGTGACCCAGGAAGGCCGCCGCCGAGAGCCCCACGAGACTCCCGCCCACGATCAGCACTTCGCATTCAGCCCGTTCGTTGTTCGGTTGTGGCATAACGCTCCTCTCCCGGCGCGACCGTAAGGCAAATAGGGCGCGGCGGGAAGACAAGGCGCTACGGGCCATAAAGGGTGGACCATCGCGCGACGCTACGCCTCAAAGGGTAAGATGGCCGCGGCCGTCTGGAGAAGCGCACGCGGACCTCGACCAGTTGCGCGTGAAGGGAGCAGCGCAGGCATAGCCTCATTGGTTCTCAACCACACGGCGAGCGACTGGAACTGGATTTTTTGGAGAAGAGACGGTCCCGGTACCCTGACTGGCTCCCGCCCATGAAAGGCACTCCGGAAAGCGCCCTAACCCTCAGATTGGTCGGCGATCAGCAGAATCTTCGGGCGCTTGACCCTTGCGGTGATGATCCGCTCTTCGCGGCATTCGGCGGCCGCTCTTATGACTGCCGGCAGTTGCGAAACGATCGCGGACGGCGCTTTCATGGCGGCCGAGAGGCCCAGATTGGATATAACATCAGATAGACATCTAACATCATCCATGTTAAATGGCGAAGATAATGTTAGACGATGCACGAGAGCTCGACGCGCAAGCCGCTGCTGCTGAAGCATACGTTCAGTCCGCTTTTGGGGAGCGCCTGAGCCTCGATCCCGTCGCGCCCCCGAGCTTGCCCCATTTCCTCCTCGACCGATATCGGTTGTGGCGAGGCACGCTGATGGGCCAATCCCTGATTGTTGCCGCATGGAAAAACTGGCGGCCGGGCATGGGTTTCACAGCGGATTTCGTGAAGCACCGCGAAGTCTTGCGTCGTGAGCTCGGCGTTCCGCTTGTCATCTTGCTCCTAAGCCGCGCGCCGGCGGCCATCCGTCGCCAAATGGTTGAGCGGCGGATAGGCTTTCTCGCGCCGGGAGCCCAACTTTACGTTCCCGAAGCGCTGCTCGACCTGCGCGAGCGTGGCGCGCGCGCCCCTTCCGAACCGAATGAACTGATCACCCCGACCGCGCAGCTTCTTCTCATTGCGATCCTTCTCGGCGAGCAGCTCGAAGACGCAAACCTAACAGAATTGGCCGAGCGACTTGGTGTCGCGGTCATGAGCATGAGCCGCGCGCTGGACGAGCTGGAGGCGCGTCAGATTGCCAGGGCACGGCATGTCGGGCGACAACGGCGTCTGAATATGCTGCTCCATGGGCAGGAGCTTTGGGAGAGCATCAAGAACAGGCTGCAATCCCCGGTGCGTAAGGTGCGCGTCGTCTCCGGCCATCTCGACGACCAATCCGCCCCGCGCGCAGGCGAGAGTGCTCTTGCGCAATACACGATGCTCGCCGCCCCTCGCGTCGATCGCAGGGCGATCGCTGCCGCTCGCTGGAAGCAGGCTGCGGCGCATTTGGAGAACAGCGCCGCGACCCGATTCGCGGAAGACCGCACCGAACTCGAAACCTGGAGCTACGAGCCTCGAACTCTGGCACGTGATGGCGTCGTTGATCCGCTCTCGCTGTACCTGAGCGTCCGGTACGATCCGGACGAACGAGTCGCACAGGCGGCCGAGCAACTGTTGGAGCCTTTCGGATGGTAGTCGGGGTCGATCGCTTTCGAGACCACTTTGCTGGGCATGATCATCAGTACGTGCTGATCGGCGGTGCAGCGTGCGAACTCCTGATGGGCGATGTCGGCCTCGACTTCCGGGCCACCAGAGATCTCGACATCGTTCTTATCGTCGAGGCGCTCGACCCGCCATTCTCAGAGCGGTTTTGGACCTTTGTCGAGGAAGGAGCCTATCAAGTACGCCAGCGCAGTGATGGACAACGCGTCCTGTATCGCTTCCAGAAGCCGAAGACCCCCGATTTCCCGGCGATGCTTGAGTTGTTCTCCCGCACCCCGCCCTGGCTGGTCCTCGCGGACGCAAGTCAGCTCACCCCGTTGCCGATCGGCGAGGAAGCGGCGAGCCTTTCCGCAATTTTGCTCGAAGAGGATTACTATGAGTTCCTGAAGTCGATGGTGCGAACGGTCGATGGCATTCCGGTTCTCGACGAAGCCGCGATCATCCCGTTCAAGGTACGCGCCTGGATCGATCTCGGCGAACGACGGGCGAAGGGTGAGGCGATCGATGAACGCGACGTCAAGAAGCATCGCAACGACGTTGCACGCCTGCTGCAGCTCCTCCCGGCTGACGCGCACTACGCGCTGCCCGACAAGGTCCGCGCGGGAATGGAGACGTTCGTTGCCGCGCTCGAGTCCGCTGAGGAGTTCGACCCCACGCAATTTGCGGTCGACATGACGCGAACAACAGTAATCGAGCGCCTCAAGAGCGCATACGAGTTGTAGGAGCGGGCATCGGTGAGTGGCGATGCCAGTCTGCTTCATTCTTGAGGAGAATGAATCCGACTTCGCGCCTGAAAGCCTCACCGTCATCCAGTGGGCTTAGTGCCGTGTCGAATGGTGGTCCGCCCGCCATGCGTGGGTCGCCAGCCATCGCCCCTGATTGGTCCCGCCAAGAGCGCGGTTTGAAAACGAGGCGCGCTGCGCCATAGACGCGCGATGGACAAGCAAGTTCGCCCGTCGGACGACGTCGAGCACGACGGCCCGCTTTTGTTCGGCCGCGTGCTCGACGGCCAGGGCGGGGCGAGTCCGATCGGCTGGGAAGCCGCGCAGCATTGGCGCCGCGGGCTCGGCCACGAAGTCCTGTGGCTGCATTTCGACCGCACGGTTCCCGGCATGCAGGCATGGCTCGAGGCTCACGGGATTTCGGAGCCGACGGCGGAACTGCTGACCAGCGACGACACGCGTCCCCGCGCCTTCCGCGAGGGCCAGACGCTGGTCGCGACGTTGCGCGGCGTCAACCTGAACCCGGGAGCGGAGCCCGAGGACATGGTCTCGATCCTCGTCTGGTCCGATGGCGTGCGGGTGTTCACCTTGCGCCGCCATTCGATGCAGACGACGCGCGAGCTGGCGCGCGACCTCGACGAGGGGCACGGCCCGCGCGACGCCGGCGGGCTGATCACCTCGCTGATCGAGCGGATGATCGCCCGCATGAATCATTCGATCGTCGACATGAACGAAGCGATCGACGAGCTCGAGCTTACGCCTGTCGAGGACGACCCTTCAGGGACACTCGCGCGGATCACCGCCATCCGCCACAACTGCCTCGGCCTGCAGCGGCACATGGCCCCCCAGCACGACGCGCTGGAAGCGATCAGGCGCGAAGCGCCGCCCTGGTTCGAGGATCACGATCGGCGGGAAATCGCCGAAGCGATCGACCGTCTTCGCCGCTATCTCGACGACATCAACATCAGCAAGGAAAGCGCCGTGGTCCTGCTCGACGAATTGCGCACGATAACGGCGGCGCGCTCCGAACGGACCAACTTCCTGCTCACCGTGGTCGCCTCTATATTCCTGCCGCTGACCTTCATCACCGGGCTCATCGGGATGAACGTGGTGGGAATACCCTACGCCAGCCATCCATATTCCTTTTGGGCCATCGTCGCGGTGTGCGCGGCAATTGCCCTGGTCCAGCTTTGGCTGTTCCGGCGGTGGAAATGGCTTTGAGCGTGTCGGAAAGACTCAATCGGCGTAATCGCGTCCCGAGAAATGCAATTCTCCGGGGCCGTAGAGGTACGAGGGGTCGTATTCGCAATAGCTGACGAGCGCGGCCTTGTCGAAGCACTCGAGCTTTCCGTGGCGGAAGGTCACGCCGGTCGCTTCGCGCAGGCGGCGCAGCGCCCGGCTCATGTGAACGGTCGTGGTGCCGCACATTCCGGCCAGCTGGGCCTGCGTCAGCGGCAGGCTGAATCCCGACTGGCTGCCGAGGCCGACAAAGTCGAGGCGCTGGCAAATCTCGCAGAACACATGAGCGACTCGTCCCGCGGCATCGAGGTCCTCCAGCTTGCAGATCCACTCCCGATGGATGGCGGCGTCGAGCAGGGTGGCGAACCACAGCAATCGCGCAAGGTGCGGCTGATCAACCAGGACATCGCGCAGGCGCACGTGCGACACCCGGCCGACCCTCGCCGGCCCAAGGGCGTAAAGGTCGTGGTCGAGGCGCTTGAGCGCGAAGCCCTGCAGGTCGATGAAATCCCCGGGCACCTGCAGGCCGACGATATGCGGGTATCCATTGCGCTCGATGACGCGGCGGGCAAAGCCTTCGATGAGGATCGTGCTGATCGAGCATTCCTCGCCGCGCCGGGCGATCAGCTCGCCGTTGGCGATTTCTTCCTCGCGCTCGATGAGGTCCTCGACCAGCTGCTTCTCGCCGTTGCTCAACGCATTGCGGAAACGGCCGAGCAAGAAGCGGCCGGTGCGCGGATAGCGCTGCAATTCACTCGCGACTGCGTTCGACAACGCGACCGCCCCCTGACCAGACTATCGCCGGACTGGATTGACCAGGCCCGTTCCAAGAGGCCTTCGGGATATCAAGAGTGTGGCGCTTGTCCAGCCCCGTGCGCGGCTAATGACGGCGTCATAGTCGCCGTTCGAACAGGAACTCGTGGTCGCATTGTTCGCCGACCCAGAACTCGATATCGGCGATTTTCGAAAAACCGTAGCGGGCGTAGAACCGCTGGGCGCCGTAATTCTCGCTGAAAACAGAGAGCTGTACCGCCTCGCAGCCAATTTCCTTTGCGAATTCTAGCGCCCATTCCATGAGAGCGGCGCCGATTCCGCGCCCGGTGGCCGAAGCCGCGCAGTAGAGCTGGTGCAGCTCCAGCGGCCGAGCCGCGTCCGATTTGGACGCCAACTTGCTCGGCCAGCGGATGAGCGCGTAACCGGCAAGGGCCCCATCGGCTTCGGCAACGGCGATCCGGGTGCCGGGGTCGAGCATTTCCCGGCGATAGACTTGCGGGGTGCGGTGTTCCGCGAGGAAAGCTGCCAGATCCTCCGGCCGATAGAGGTGCCCGAAGGCGGCGACGAAAGCGTCCCTCGCCAGTTCCGCGAGCGCGGGCGCATCGTCGGGCACGGCACGGCGAATGCGAAAGGTCATGCCGGCGCGAGCTCGCGGCCCATGCACAGGCTGAACGCGTCGCTGACGTAGTCGCCGAAGGCCTCGCACTCGGCAAAACCGTGCTTGCGATAGAGCGTCCGCGCGGGCTCGAAGGCCGCTTGCCGGCCCGTCTCGAGCCCGATCCATGTGTAACCGCGCCGTCGCGCTTCGGCGAGGAGGTGGCGCAGGATCGCCTCGCCGGCGCCTTTGCCGCGATAGGCGGTGCTCGACCGCATCGATTTCAATTCCCCCCGTCGAGGCTCGATCTCCCGCAAGGCGCCGACGGCGGCCAGCGCTTCCCCGTCCCAGGCCGAATAGAACGTCACGTCGCCCTGGCGCAGCCGCTCGGCCGGCATCGCGTGAACCTTTGTGGGAGGCGAAAGCGCGTGCGCCTCGGCCAGATGGAGCTCGAGGAGGTCGAGAACCTCGCGCCTTTCGAGGGTGTCCTCGGTGATGCGGTATTCCGGCATTGCGCGCTTGTGCTAGGGGCGGTCGATGGATTCAAGATGGAGTATCGCCGTTCACGGCGGCGCGGGAACGATCCTGCGCGAGAACCTCACCGAGGCCATGCGAGGCGAGTACGAAGCGGGCCTCGGCGCGGCTCTCGATGCTGGCGCGAGGCTGCTGGCCGAAGGCGGCAACGCGCTCGACGCCGTGGCCGCCACCGTCGTGCTGCTCGAGGACGATCCGCACTTCAACGCCGGGCGCGGCGCGACCTTTACCTTCGATGGCAAAATCGAACTCGATGCCGCCATCATGGACGGGCGCACCCGCGCCGCCGGGGCTGTCGCCGGCATCACCCGCGAGCGCAATCCCGTTCTGATCGCGCGGGCCGTGATGGAGCACAGCCCGCACGTGTTCCTCGCCGGCGCAGGGGCCGAGCGTTTCGCCCGTGAACAGGGCTTTGAGCCGGTCGATCCGGCCTGGTTCGAAACCGCCGAGCGCCGCCGGCAATTCGAGGAATTCCGCCAGCGCAAGT
>Ga0157369_10003777_pt1 | contig 18005 bp, 18 predicted proteins | sample C25metaG_FD_113461 | JGI IMG/M metagenome (GOLD analysis project Ga0157369, IMG submission 113461) | Corn rhizosphere microbial communities from Kellogg Biological Station, Michigan, USA - C2-5 metaG | ecosystem: Host-associated > Plants > Roots > Rhizosphere > Soil | place: USA: Michigan... | reverse complement strand
TGGCATACTGCGACCTGGATGTTCCTTCGCTGATACCCAGCATTGACGCTATTTCAGCATGTTTATAACCTTCCACCGCATACAAATTGAAAATGGTTTGAAAGCCTGTTGGCAATTGCCTGATTAGTTCTGCCAGCTCCTTTGCATGAAGATTTACTTCAGGATTTTCGGTAGAAACTAAATGCAAAGGCATTTCATCAAAAGAAAGATCATAACGATATTTTTGATTGGTTTTTAAGAAATTCAGCGCTGTAGTAATCATTATTTTCCTGATCCATCCGCCTAATTCTCCTTCTCCCTTGAATTGATGTAATCTTGAAAAAACCTTTATAAACCCTTCCTGCAAAACTTCTTCGGCATCACTCAAACTCTTGGTATATCTGAAACATACGGCGAGCATCAAAGGCGCAAAATGTTCATACAGCGTTTTTTGTGCTTCAGGCTTTCGTTTCAGGCATTCTTTAAGTAATGTGTCCAAATCCATTTGTTTCAGTTTGACAACTGTTTTTCCGTTTTCGTTGCATAGAGGTAACTATTTTCTTTTTCGGGCAAAAAAAAATGCGATAAACCATCGCATTTTTAGAATAAGTATGAAGAAAATATTATTGAATCAAAGCCGCAATTTTATCAAGGGGTATCGAGTTTGCAAAAGACATAACCGCATTTTCATCCATGCCATTAGCAGTGATAGTAATCAAAGCGCTCTTAAATGGAATTTGTAACTGGTAATTCGGTTTGCCATTTTGATTATCTCCCTGCTTTTCAAGCCGTGATTTGTAGCCCTGGATTTTTACAACTTTGGTAGTTGAATTTCTCATCATTCCCCCAACTAGCGGCATGTTCAAAAAGCTATTAAGACTGGCAATAAGTGGTGAGTTGCTGATAATTTCTACCTGGCTGCCTGTAGTATCGCCGTATGAGCGGTGAACAGTTGCTCCTACAAAGCCTACATTTTCCGTAACCTGGTCATTTTTTTCTACTGATGCCTGGTCATTCATTTTAGCAGGTAATAGTTTCAAAACTTCCTTGCCGACAATCATATCAATCTCCTGGATCGCCTGTTCTAATGAAAAGTGGGCATCAGCTAATTTACCCGCAGAATAGGAGCTTTTTGCATCAGCAATGTCTTTAGCAAAATCCTGCGCATTCACCGATACAGTAAAAGAAAGTATTAATATTAAAATTGAATATTTTTTCATAACAATTATTTTAAAGTGATTATTTTTCTCCCAATGTTTTCTTTATGTTATCTATGCTAAATGCGTTTGCCGTATTCATAACTTCATCTTCATTGGCAAAATTGATACATTCCCATACCACCATGGAACTTTGGCCAACAGGTACAATCAGCGTATAACCTTTGCTTTCGTCGTAACTGATAATGGCCTTATTGCCCTGCACTTTTACCTGTTTCACATTTTGATCTTTTCCATTGGATTCTACTGCATAGGCGTTTCCAAAATAGGCATTCACAAGCCCGGAATACAATAAATTATTTCCAATCGTGATAGTGCATTGCTTATCTTTTTTGTCAGAATAAACTCTTTGAATCGTCATATTGTTCCAGCCCCATTGGGTGCTCACTACTTTATCCTGGGTAGTGTCCTTATCCATCCCATCTACATTATCAGGAAGGGTTTTTAATAATTCATGACCTAATTGGATTTCAATTCCCATAAGCGCCTGCTGGACAGAATACCTTGCATCGCTGTAGCTGCTGGCCGTAAAGGATTTGGTGGCATCATCCATCGCCGCGTTCACATCGGGCGGTGCAGTGTTTTTTAATCCCGCTCCTCCTTTATTTACAGGCCTGTTGCTGCCCGATTGACTGGCGCTTTCGGACGAAGAGGATGACGAATTCGGATTTTCCTGTGTTTCATTACCTGTTTTACCTTCAATCGCTTTATTGACCGCGCTATTCGCTTTTTCTTTTAGCTTTTTTAATAACTGCCCATTACTTGTTGCAGGAACAGCCAAAATGAAACCACCGGCCAGCAAAAAAATTATTCTTTTCATTGGTTTGATACTTTTAAAAATTAATTTGGAAATCTACAAGGCAGCTTTAAATAGGATGGAAATTGAGAGGATAAAACTAACCAAATATTTATTTTTAACCAAAACCAAAATGAATAAAATTATCAATTTAATATCCGGGCATCAATTTGAATTGCGCCGGAGTTATCCTTTACTTTTGCGCAAAATAAAGCATCTCTCCAATGGATAGATTAAGGGAAAAAGACGAAGAATTTATATGGCATCCATACACACATATCAATAGTAAGCCTGCGGCAATCCCAATCGTAAAGGGCAAGAATGCAATTCTTTATGATGAAAATGGCAATAAATATATTGATGGCATAAGCAGTTGGTGGGTAAATATTCATGGGCATGGAAATAAATACATTGCCCGGAAAATATATGCACAGGCAAAGAAACTGGAACAGGTAATTTTCACGGCATTTACGCATGAGCCTGCTGTAGAGCTCGCTGAAAAATTATTAAGTGTTTTGCCCGGAAATTTTTCAAAAATTTTTTATACAGATGATGGATCTACCGCTACGGAAGTGGCCATTAAGCTTTCGCTTCAATATTGGAAAAATGTAGGAGATAAAAGAAAAAAGGTGCTCGCATTTCACAATTCCTATCATGGTGACACTTTTGGGGCGATGAGCGTTAGTGAGCGCGGCATCTATACCGCTGCATTTGAGGATAAATTATTTGATGTGATTTTCATCGATACGCCTGATGGCAAAAACATTGAATCTTTAAAAGCTGAGGTTGAAAAATATAAAAGCGAATTCGCCTGTTTTATATATGAGCCTTTACTGCAGGGCGCAGAAGGAATGAAAATGTATAATGCAGATGGATTAAATAGCCTGCTGGTGTATTTGAAAAACGAAAGGATCATTTGTATCGCCGATGAAGTGCTTACTGGGTTTTACCGGACAGGAAAATTTTTTGCAGGAGATCATCTGGAAACAAAAGCGGATATTATTTGTCTTAGCAAAGCGCTGACCGGCGGCACGATGGCGTTAGGAGTTACTGCGTGCACCGAGCAAATTTTTGCTGAATTTGTAAGTGATGATAAAACAAAAACTTTGTTTCATGGGCATTCATTTACAGCGAACCCGCTTGCCTGCGTAGCTGCTATCGCCAGTTTCGAATTGATTCAAAAAAAGGAATTTATAAAAGGTGTTGAAAATGTTATATCGCACCATCAGCATTTCAGCAAAAAGCTTCAGAGGCTTGAAAAGAAAAATTACATTAAAAATGTGCGCCAGATTGGAACCATTATCGCATTTGAAATTTGCACAGCCGATAAAGATGATTACCTGAACAATGTGAGCAAAAGTTTTTCACCATTTTGCCTGCGAAAGGGTGTGTACCTGCGCTCAATGGGCAACACTATTTATATAATGCCACCTTATTGCATCACATCGCGCGAATTAAAAAAAATATATTCTGTGGTGGTTGATTTTATTGAGTATCATTTAAAGGAAAATGCATTTTGACCTTCAGCCGCTTTTCTTAGGTCTTCGAGCGCAGATTCATATTGAGCCCCTGAGAATTTATCAAATAAAATTCCCTGAACTCTTTTCCATGGATACCAGCCCATGTCGATATTAATATTCCAGGTAAGCTGGTGTTCATTATTTGATTTTGGAATCAGCAGGAACTGGTAAGTAACTTTTGTAGAAGAGGAAGATTGTACCCGGATATCAATTTGATTATTCGAAGTATCAATAAGATTTAATACAATCGCTGTCCCATTTTTATTTTTTAAAGTGACAGAAGTTATATAATCCGCGGAGGCTTCATTTTTTATAACAGAAATATTTTCATCTTTAAATGCCGGATACCAATTTTTCCACTCTTCGAAATTTACAATCTGGTTCATAATATTTTGTCGCGGAGCATTTATTTCTACTGATTTGGCAACAGTAACCCTGGAAGGCAAAAGAAATGCGAGCAATAAAATGATAATAAAAACGGCCAGTAAAAAAATAATAAATTTTGCGAATCCCATTTTATTCCCATTTAAAAACTTTAATAGCTATAATATAAACAATAATTCCCCATAAAAGAAGGATGCTTATTTCCCATCTTTCATCCCACAAATTATTTCCTTCGAAAGCCACGTCGCGTAAAGCGTTGTTCAAATGAGTGAGCGGCATCGCCTGCGCTATTCCCCGTAGCCATTTTGGAAAAACATCTATAGGAAAAAATGTACCGCCGATTAAAAACTGGGGAAGGGTAATGATATTAGCAAATGGAGGTATCGTGCTGTCGTTTTTGGCGAGGCCGCTTACGATAAAGCCCATTCCCATAAATACCACAAGGCCGATAAAACTTAAAATGAGCAATTCAACAAATGTTTCAAATCCTTTTACCAAAGTAAAATCAAACAAAAACCGGCCAGCAAGGATGATTACTATTGCTGTTAACATCTGGAATAAAACCCTGCTGAGCATTTCCCCCAAAATAATGTAGGTTCTGCTGATGGGAGTGGCAAAAAATCGTTTCAATACGAGTGTATTCCGCAGGTTAAAAAACATAAATGCTACGCCAAAAACACCGGAAGCCAAAAGTGAAAAGCCCAATTGTCCCGGCAAAATGAAATCAATGGTTTTATATTTTCTGATGACAGCAATATCTCTCGGAAAATCAAAGTCAAAAGTTGCTATAGTTGGCCGGTTGGGATATTTTTCGTTGCTCAGTTTGTTGATGATACTTTCCACAAGGGCTTTAAACTGCGGCCATTGATTATTACTGGATGTAGTGCTTTTTAAAGTAAAAATATAAGGTGGATTTTTAGAGGAATCTTTTTGAATATTAATGACGCCTGCTATTTTACCACCCTCTAAATCCTTTTCCAATGATTTATGATCCGGATATTTTTTTATGATAACTCCGTTTGAATTTTCAATGGCTTTATACAGTTCATTTGTTGTGTCAGCAGAATTATCAACGACAATTTTATAGCTTGTAAATGCTCCGCCATTACCCATAAATCCAAAAACAAGAATAAAAACAAATGGAAAAGCAAAACCGAAAACAACAGATGAAGGGCTTCTGAAAAGTGAGTGTAAGCTGGCTTTGGTTATCGCAAGCATGGCCCTGATCTGACTGTATGGCTTCATCAATATGAGGAATTTTATGGCGCAAAACTAACCGTGAAAAAATAAAAATTTGAAAAAACTTGAAACAAAAGACAAATGTCGTATATTTGGAGGACAAATGACGAGATTATGAAAAGTAAAAAATATAAAAATACTGCTATTAAATCGGGAAAGGCTGAAGAGCCTGAAGCTGTTTATTATCCATCGCAGCCAATCAAAATTTCACGAGATATTTCCTTTAGTGATTTTAAGAAAATGGCGTCAAAGGTAGATTTTACGCAAAAAGAATGGGCAGATATTCTTCATGTTTCAGAAAGAACATTACAACGATATGCCCATAATGATGGCTCTTTTAGCTCAGGAACTATTGACAGAATTTACCAGATAAATAAAGTTTTCCAACGTGGTAAAGAAGTTTTTGGAAGCTATCAGAAATTTAATCTCTGGCTTCGCGATAATCCCTATATGCTGGAAGGCCGTTTGTCCTTACATTCGCTCGCTAGTATTGAAGGCATCAATAATGTACTTACACAATTAGGAAGAATAGAACACGGAATTTTTGCATGATAGTTTACCGAATTACTAATGAAACCTACAAAAATGATATTTCCGGCAATGGAGCAGCGTTGTATGGATCCAGGTGGAACTCCAGGGGGCTTCCATTATTATATACTTCTCAATTTATTTCTTTAAGTATTTTAGAATCTTTAGTTCATTTGAAGAAAGGGGAAATTCCACCGACACAATATCTTTTGCATATTGAAATACCAGATGAAAATGAGGTGGCAGAAATATCCTATAAAAAGATAAAAAAAAATTGGGAACAGGAGCCTGATTATACACAGTGGCTGGGTGATCAGTTTTTACAAAATAAGCAAAACCTCGTTTTAAAAGTTCCTTCAGCAATTGTTCCCCAGGAAAGTAATTTTTTGCTAAATCCGCTTCATGTAAAGTTCAAAAAGATACGAATTGTTTCCTCTGAATTATTGCAACTTGATAAAAGGCTAAGTGAATATTAACGGAATAAAAATGAACAAATTATTTTTAATAACAGGTGGCAATATAGGGGATAGAAAAGGAAATTTGGAAGCCGCTGCTGCATTGATTCAGAAACAAATTGGAAAAATTATACGCCTTTCTGCAATTTATGAAACGGAAGCATGGGGAATTACTAACCAGCCTGCATTTTATAACCAGGTATTGGAAATAGATACGCTGCTGTCTGCGCGTGAAGTTCTTCATTTGATCCTAAAAATTGAAGAAGAAATGGGAAGAAAAAGAACGATAAAAAATGCAGCCCGTATTATAGATATCGATATCTTGTTTTTTAATAATGAAATTATCAACGAACAGAATCTTATAATTCCTCATCCTGAAATAGCCAACAGAAGATTTGTGTTGTTGCCATTATTGGAATTGGATCCGACGAAGCTTCATCCATCTTTGCATAAAACGATACAAGAATTACTTGCAGAAACAAAAGACAAATTGAAAGCGATTCCTGTTTAAACAGCTGCTACTTCAGATCAGTCAACAAGCAAATAGAACGAATTTTTATTTTGCTATTTTTCAAATGCATCTGCGATTTTTTTTGTGTCCATGAACACTTGTACGCCGATTATTTTTTCATCTTTTAATGTGAACACCTGTACCCAATCTGCAGCGTAACTCTTTGACGTTGGTTTTACTTCAGCCTCGTCGTGGCCTATCACGGCAACGGTGTCTTCGTTCGTACAAAATGTTTGCGGAACAAAAGATTTCATTTTAAGGTTTTCATCCTGGATAGAAAACATTTTCATCACTTCATCAATACCGGTAAAGGTGCCGGAAAAAGGAATAAATGGTGCACCGGCCCGGTTCCATACCACATTTTTATCAAAAGCTGAAAGCACGGCGGGAATGTTGCCTGTTGCAAAGTCATGATACATTTGCTGTACGATTTGTTGATTGTTGTTCGGCATCCTGTTGAAAGTTTAGATGATTAAAAAAATTTTTATCCGCTGTAGGCTCTGTTATCGGAATCTTATTTTGTTCATGGCGAAAGTTGTACATCCTTTCATAAATAATTTTTCTGGCCCGGTTAAAGTTGCCGATTGGCCTGTGTTCGGGGAGAGAATGCCACACATTAAAGGAAAGATTATCACCAAACTCTCTTTGTTCGGGCGTGTCAAAATTTTGGATAGGAATTCTGATGGTGGCCAATTTATGAAAAGGAGATGACCATGCTACTGTTGGATCTTCTACGGGCATTCTTTCTGCATCGGTTTGAAACTGCACGCAGAAATCAAAATAGATTTCATTTTTTAGCAAAGTTTCCTGCATTCTCAACCGTAAAAAATCGGGATCAGTATTATTTTGAACGCATGAGATATCGTTATCGCTTGAAGGAACGACAGCATATTTAACAGCCCTTTCGTCATCGCCAAAGCGATAAGGCGTAGTGCTGTAATAGCTTAATTCAAATGGATGGCTGCATAGCACTTTTGTTTTGGCGCCATTTTTAAACACAGAAGCATTTTTAAAAATGTAGTGAACTTTTTTTAATACAGGCCCTTTAAAAGGCAACATGGTAAGCACCTGCAGCACATGGTAAAAATCTTCTAATTTTTTTGCAACAAATGATTTAGGATTCATAAGAATAAAATCCTGGTTGATGGAAGGGCTATTTGCCAGTGGAATTTTTTCGCCCGGTACATTCATAATTTTGATGGCAAACCCACGCACATCTTTTTTATAATCGGGGAGTGGTTTGGTATTGCCATTGCTAAATCGGATCCAGGCAGGGAAAGATGTTTCATTTTTAAAAATCCCTACTTTTAAATCTTCCGCCAGGTCTTTGTGTATAATGAATTCAGCTTTTACACATCCATTCATTTTAGGATGAATTTGCCTTTTCATTTTTCTTGCTTTATCCAGCCGTAACATTTGCATTTGCAGTAAATCAACAATCTTTAACGCTATCTCTTCTTCACCGGGCGTGGGATATTCTTTTCCAATAAGAAGTTTTTCTTTTGGCTTATTACTTTTCATCTATTCTTTTTTGCTTTTAAAATATTATGAGAATGTGGTATTACGGGGCAGGCATAAGCTTCAATAAGGATAGGGGATTTTTTAAAGAGTTGAAGTTACTTAGAGTTTGTAATATTTAAATGAATTTATCAAATTTCATTATCTTTAATTTTATCCTTCCAATCCAGGAAAATCCTGCTGCGCATACCTACTCATATTTTACTGTAATTATTATGAATAAAATCTTCTCACAACAAGGCGATTGGGACGAGCTTCTCGGCTTTATTTCTGCAAAAAAAGTTACGGTTGTTCTGGGGCAGGAAATGTTTAAATGCAAACAGGGAGACGCGCTCATCTCTATCGATCAGTACTTATCCGGCCAGTTATTAAATGCATACCAGGTAACAGATAAGCCGGATTTATCATTGATGAATGCTATTGATTTTATTTTAAAAAATGATTCCGACCTGGAACTGGTAGACGTTATTACCCAGTTAAGAGAAGTCGTAAAAGGGATTAACCTGGAATTTCCCTTGCTTACGCGGCTATTGGGAATTACGGATTTGAACTATTTCATCAACACGGTGGTGTATGATAATATTGTTGAAAATATCTATCAGAAGCTGAGAAATGAGCCCCTCACTGCTATAAATTTTTCGCTGAATGAACCGTTCCTCGATTGCGGAAACCTGGATTGTTTGCAGTCGCCATTTATGTTTAATGTTTTTGGATCATTATTAAATACCATTGATCCTGCGCTTACCGAGGAAAATATGCTTGAGTTTACTACGCAGTTTAACGAAAAGATGAGCGATGTAAAAGCGGTCAATCTTTTGAATGCATTGCAAACAAGAAACCTCGTGTTCCTCGGGTGCTCTTTTCCTAACTGGATGGTGCGCTTTGTTTTGCGCCTTCTATCTAATCAGCCAATGCATTCGTGGGGAAGAACACTTCGTAAAATTCTTGTAGTAAATGATCCTTCGCCACTTCGTGATACCCAATTCGATTTTTTAAAAAATTACAGGGTAGCCACCTATGCGGGAGACACGGGCCAGTTTGTGGATGAATTGTACGCCCAGTGGAGTAAAAGAAATCCCTTACAGGATACAAAAAAAATGGTTTTCCTGAGCTATACGATTGCCGATAAAGACGCTGTTGAAAATTTAAAAAAAGGTATTGAAGGAATTTCTAACGTAACATGCTGGTATGATAACCGCGAGATTTTGCCTGGTGATAAATATGAGGTTGAAATTGCCAAAAGCATAAGAGCTGCCGATCTTTTTATTCCGCTCATTTCTGAAAATAGCTTGATGCATAAAGATGGCTATGTTCAGATTGAGTGGCTTACGGCAAATAATGTAAGCATCTGGAGAAAGCTGGATGGAAAAACTGATAAGTATCTGGTACCCGTTGTGATTGACAATACCAATCCTTATAATGAAAATGTGCCAAAATATTTTTCCGAATTGAGCATTGGGAAAGTCGTTTCAGGCAACCCGTCACCAGAATTTATTGATCAAATCAGGGAGACTTTAAAACTAACGTAAATTTTATGCCATCTAATGACAGTGGTCCAGCATCCGACAGCGGATTATTTATAGGGTTAGAATCCTATTCGGAAGCGCAATCCAATATTTTTTATGGAAGAGATGATGAAATAGACCAATTGACGGGCCTGGTTAAAACAAATACGCTTACGATTGTTTTTGGTAAATCCGGTACAGGCAAAACTTCTTTGCTTAATGCAGGGATTTTTCCCATTTTGAGAAAAGAGTTTTTTCTTCCCTTCAGGATTAGGCTGGAATTTAAAGAAGACAGCCCTGAGCTGGTGGATCAGATTAAGAATATTTTAAAAACACAGATTGATAAATATGGCTTCAACGCCTCATCCTATCCCGACAGTAAAACAACATTGTGGGAATATTTTCATTCTGAACCTTTATGGAAAACCATCACGCCCATTTTGGTTTTTGACCAGTTTGAAGAAATATTTACACTCGCAAAAAAAGCCAATCACTTTGGCGCTAACGAGCTTGCTACCTTTTGGGATGAATTGGCGGATGTGATTGAAAATTCGATCCCCAGAAAATTAAAGGATGAATTTCTCAATGAAAAACAACAGGTAAAATACGGCTACAAGGATCCAAAAGCAAAAATCATATTCGCATTCAGGGAAGAATATTTGCCTGAGTTTGAAAGCGTTTCTACAAAAATCCCCGCTATAAAATATTCGAGATTCCGGCTGCTGTCCATGAACGGCAACCAGGCCTATACTGTGATTACGAAAACATGGCAATCAAAAATAGATGAAAGCGAAGCGCATAAAATTGTTAGCTTTCTTGTTAATGAAGAAGATGCTGATAAGAACTACGATCTGCTGGCAATTGAACCTTCGTTGCTGAGCCAGGTATGTACATATATAGACAAGGAAAGAGTTAGCCAAAATCAAAATAAAATATCTTCCGGTTTTCTTGCCCAATATCCAAAGGAAAAGATTCTTCATTCTATTTATAATCAGGTTTTAAATGAAAGTAACGCGGCAGTTTTGGGTCCCAATCCAGACCCATCAAAAAGTCTGAGGCCTGTTAATAATTTTTTAGAAGACAAGTTAATTACGGATGAAGGATATCGGACTAAATATTCCATCAACGAAATTGACAGAACGTTGCTTCCCGGCATTGAGGTTTTAAAGCGCAAATATTTTGTAAGGGAAGATGGAAAGTCTGTTGAACTTACCCACGATGTATTAGCGCCAATTATTAAAGACGACCGGGAAGAAAGAAGAAAATTATTTGCAGAAAAAGAAGCAAAAAAAAGAGCGAATAAACGTTTTATTATTATCGGCATAATTGCCGTATTGGCCGCTGTAGCTATCTGGATTGCCGTTGCCGGACAAGCAGTGCACGATAGAAATGAAGCGATGGTACAAAAAAGGGACATTGAAAAACAGATTAAAGCCAGTACAGACTCGTTAAATTCTCTCCAGGATTCAATAGGAAGTTTGCGAAAAACTTTAAGTAAGGGGAGGAATACTTCTAATAGCCGAAATCCAAATTCACCGTCGGATAATCCGGAATCTGCAAATACTGACAGCTTGAAAATGGATTCTTTGCAGAATAGGTTTACGGAAATAAATAATCAGCGCTCACAATTAAAAAATGAAATTGCATTACAGAATGCGCAGATAGCTGAATTGCTCAACAACAAAAAAGCTTCAGCGCTTTTAGATGAACAGGCAAAACATTCCATTGAACTTTTGCAAAGGCGCGTAACATTTGATAGCATTAAGCTGGTTGATCTTCAACAGGCCTACGCAAAATTAAGTTTGGAATTTCAGGATTACCGGAGAAAGCATCCTGATTTGATAAGGCCGAAACCAATGATTGCAACGCATCCGGAAGATACTAACAGCCTTAAACTGAAAGTAAGTTTTGAGGCAGGCAAAGCAGTGCCTAAAAATTTATTAATTTACCTCTTGCCAGAAATAAAAGCAAATGAAAAGCTCATAAAGAGATCCAAGGTGTATGAAATTGGTTGTGATCCTAAAATAGAAAATGCCAAAGGCAAAAAAAACGCTGAGTTTGTAAATGGCTTGTATGTGTTTTATGATGTTCCCCCTGGAAAATATTTTCTAAAAGTTTGTGCCTATTATGGAGGTTACCAGGAATATACGAAAATGAAGAATGGAAATGTAACCATCAATTTTGATGCCTCTCCGCCAATAAGATAAAATTTTCCCCTCCTTATTCTGAAAGGCAGTTCTATCGGAATGTGATCTGTTCTTGTCTGCTGAAATCTATACCAGCAGTAGACAAAGAAATAGTATAGAATCTTATTTTAAGCACGATATTTGGTTTTGATACATCATTAAATAATTGTAATTTGAAATTGAAGTGAATGAATTTATTTTATATGGCTTTTATTTTTCATCTTAAAAATTATAACAATGACTGAAAAGCCGGTAACAGAAAAAACATCTTTAAGCCAGCCACTTTGGCTTACGGTGGTTAGAATAATATTGGGTCTTATTCTTTTTTGGAAAGGGATTGTTTTCATCAGGGATACTGAAAGCTTACAAGCTTTGATTGCGAACACAGGAATAGGCGTCTTTTCAAAAAATGCTGAAGCCCTCACTTTTATTATTGCTTATCTTACCCTGCTGTGTGGTCTTTTAATATTATCCGGACTGTTTACTAAAACCGCATCTATTGTGCAAATACCGATTCTTTTTATTGCGGTCTTTTTTGTTAATAGTAAAAATATCGGAGAAAGCACATCAGAATTTATCTTATCTATAGTTGTATTTCTTTTATTGATCCTATTCGCTATAAAAGGCAGTGGCGTTCTATCCGCGGATGAATTTTTTAGAACTTACCACAAAGCAGGGCCTGAAAGAGGAAATACCGACCGCCTGGTTAATAAGCTGTAAATGACTGTTTTAAATCAACCTGTTTTCTATCGCCACTCTTATGAGCGAGGCAGTGTTATTCACATTTAATTTCGTCAACAGATTTTTTCTGTGCGAATCAACAGTTAAAGGACTGATGAACAACTTATCGGCAATTTGATTGTTGGTTAATCCTTCGGAAATGAGAATCAAAATTTCCTTTTCTCTTCTTGTAAGCGCGGGAAGATTGCCAGTTGAACTTGCTGAAAAAGGCCTGGCGATATGTTCCATGGACACGCCTAAATACATTTTTTCTTTCAACACAGTTTCTATTGCTTCTGCTATTTCTTCCTTTGATGCGCTTTTAATTAAATAACCTGAAGCTCCGTTTTCTATCATGCGCGAAATATAGCTGCGGTCGCTGAAAGTGCTGATTCCAATTATTTTGATGGCGGGAAATTCGGTGTGAATTTTTTTGCAAAGGTCAATGCCGCTGATATCAGGTAGATTGATATAGAGTAAGATTACATCCACTTTATTTTTTTTTAAAAATGGAATCGCTTCAAACGCATTGGAAACTGAGCCTGCCACTTCGAGATTTTCCAACTGAGTAAGTAACGAATGCAAGCCAGCCACTACCATCGGGTGGTCATCCACAATAAAAACTTTAGTGCTCATTTTTTGAATTTAAATGCATCATTTTTAATTAGCTGCAGCTTCCTTCGATATTTACGGAAGTGCCTTCGCCCCTGTTAGAAACAATATCTACTGTGCCGTTTAAATATTCGGCTCTAGCCCTGATATTTGCGAGGCCTGCGCCGGATTGTAGTTCATCCGGTTTGGCGTCAAATCCTTTTCCATCATCTTCTACTGTCAGGTTAAAACGATCGCCTTCACGAAACAATTGAATTAAAACATTTCGTGCTTCTGCATGCTTTATTACGTTATTTAATAATTCCTGGATGATACGGTAAATAACAATTTCGGTGTTCTGATCCATTCTTTTTTCCAGGCCATGTGTTTGCAGGTTAACGTGTATATTCCGTGACAAATTTAAATTTTCGCAATAATTTTCAAGCGCCTCTTTTAATCCAAACTTAATCAATGCTTCCGGCATCATATTGTGTGAAACCCTTCGTAGTTCGGCAATTGATTGGTCTAATTGTGCAATCACATTATTGAATGACATTGCATTTTCTTCTGACAGCCATACACTTCCTTTCATATTTGACATGGATAATTTTACACCTGACAACAAGCCTCCAACTCCATCATGAAGGTCGCGGGCGAGCCTGCTTCTTTCGTTTTCCTGTCCCTTCATTACTGACTCAGCGGCTTCAAGTTTTTTTTCTTTTTCCATTTCTCTCATCTGCTGCTCATGCAGCCTTTTGGTTTGTAAAAGAAGATGGTTTTTGTTTTTATAATTTTTATAAAACAGTAAAGCAACAAATAATAATAAAATACATCCTGCGCTTAAGGAGATAATCAAAGTGCGTCTTTGCTGCAGGGTTGATTTTTGAAGCAGGTTGTCTTTTTCTAAAGAAAGAATGATAGCCTGTTTACGTGCAGCCTGGTACTGGTTTTCAATCTCATTTATTTTTTTTAAGTTAGCCGATTTATCGAGGCTGTCTTTTAACCGGATGTAAGCCTGGTAGGTGTGTACCGCTTTTGCATTTTGATTCATTGCTGAATAAAGCTCTGACAGGTATTTCAAAGAATTTGCCTCGCGTTTTTTGTCACCTATCCTTTCGCTTAAATTCAGCGATTGTTCTAAATAATCGATGCTTTCTTTGAATTTTTTATTTTGGAAAAAAATAATTCCCAGCTCCTGTAACATATTTGCTTCCTGAAATTTATTATTCGATTGCCGTGAATACAAAAGCGATTTTTTATAGTAATGAACGGCGCTGTCTTGTTGATTTTGGTCTTTATAATATTTGCCAATAATTCCATATTGAATACTGAAGATATAAGGCGAATTTATTTTTTTAGAAAGCGGATCAATTTTTTGAAATAATTTTTCTGCGTTGTTATAATCTTTCAACTTTACGTAAGCAAGCGATGTCAGCATTTGAACCTGCACAATTTTCGAATCAGCTATTTTTTGTGAATTGCAGATTGACAGCGCTTTTAAATCATATTCCAGCATTTTATCAAATTGCTCTATTTCGTTGTACACATTTCCGATGTTTGTATAAGCGCTTACCAACACGTTCCACTTGTCAGGCAGGCTGTATTTTTCCAACGATTTAATCCCGTCAAGATAATATTTGATGGCCTGCAATTGATTGCCCTGTTCACTCATTACTGTCGCCATCGCCATTTTATTAACGCTGAAATTTATTTTGGCAATTTCTGTGTTGGCCAATTTGTAAAGTGAATCTGCCATTGAATAATAATATAAGGCGCTGTCATAATCGCTGGAGCGTAAAAAATTAGTGCCTATATAATTATAAGCCTGGCCTGTTCTATTAATGTCTTTTATTTTCCTGGCATTGACCACGGCCCTGTCAAGAAAAATGCGCGCTGAGTTTGTATTAAAAAAAGAATAATCCCAGCCCAGTTGTAACAATACTTCAATTCGTGATGAATCCGGTAAATTTTCTTTTTTTAATTCATTCATCAAGCTGTCGTGCGGGTTATCATTTGGCAACGCTTTCAAGTGCCCGCCAATTATAAGAAGCAATAAAAAAATAATTTTCTCAGGCCTTGTAATCATTATTTTATGAAGGATTTTTTAAGGCAATAATGGAATGCAAACGAATTTCTCTAAAAAAAATCATCTCGCCAACCGTTTTAAAAAAATCCCCTTTTTCCGGTAGTTATAAAATTCCTCCTTTAATGGGATTGTCTGAAACTCTTGTGTGCCGGACATTTGCTGAACTAAAATTCTTCGCGGGTAAGTTTTCACCATAAAATTTCAAATTATGAAAAAGTTTTTTCTTGCATTGTCTTTCTCTTTATTCGTTTGTTGCTTCATCCCATTTAAAAATGCAAATGGTCAGTTTTTAAAAAAAATAAAAAATGAAGTAAAAAACCGTGCTGAAAATAATATTATACATAAGGCAGGAAACGCTACCGATCGCGCCATCGATAATACGGTAAACAGCACAACAAATGATAAAACCCAAAAAGAAGGAACCACCGCAGTAAATGCTGGAAACCCGAAAACGGATGACAATCTTTCTAAGAATACTGTCGTCACAAAGACTGCCGATTATAAAAATTATGACTTTGTTCCGGGAGACAAAATTATTTTTGAACCGGATTTAAGCACTGAGCCAGATGCCGAATTGCCAGCGCGTTTTATCATCAAAAAAGGAAATTCGGAAATACAAACTTTTGAAGGAGAAAAAATTTTGCACCTTCAGAAAGATGGCCAAACAACTGTGGCGCCTTTGATGAGTTCAGAAAATTATCTTCCAGAGCAGTTTACTCTTGAGTTTGATATGATGTATGAAAACGATGAAGGTGCATATTTCAGGTATGTTAGCGATTTCAATGTAAACTTCCGTCAACGGGGAGATGAAAATTATAGCGGGTATCCTCTATACCGGTTTAAAATAGATGGCACCTCGCGTGCGGTTTTCGGCGACCGTAACACAAGCAGCGTAAGCTTTCCCGACGATCTCACTAAATCTATTGTCGGAAATACATGGCATCACATCGCGATTTATGTTCGTAAAAATATCGGAAAGGCGTATATAGATGGATATCGTGTTGTAGCTACAAATACGTTACCTGTAGGCGCAGCGAAAGTAGATATCAAAGCGGACAGGTATGGAATAAAAATAAAAAATGTCAGGCTTGCTGCGGGTGGCGATGACAAATACAACAAGATTGTTACCGACGGAAAATTTATTACTCACGGAATTTTATTTGATGTAAATAAATCTTCAATTAAACCAGAATCTATGGGCGCGCTGAATGAAATTACGAAACTGATGAAAGAACATGCAGATCTAAAATTTGAAATTGATGGCCATACCGACAGTGATGGAAATGATGATGCCAACATGAAATTGTCGCAAAGCCGCGCGGATGCTGTAAAAGCTCAGTTAGTGAAAATGGGAATCGACGAAAGCCGTTTAACTGCAAAAGGTTTTGGTGAAACAAAACCGATTGATAAAAATGATAATGCAGAAGGAAAAGCGAATAACAGGCGTGTGGAATTTGTGAAGATATAGGCCCGGGAAAAACACAATTTTTAAGTTAACGTCGAAATTTTTTTTATGAATTCTCAAAAATACATTGCTGTTGTTGTGCTGTTTTGTTTGAATATATCCCAGGCACTTTCACAATCTAAAATAAAATATTCCGAAGGTGCCATCGGAAAAATAAAGAACAGTTCACCGGAAATTTTTTTTAAAAGGGTAGATGCTTTTAAAAATATTAATAAAGCGAAAGCAGCTTCGCTGAAAAAGACGCTGGCCAAAGAATTGAATATTTTATTTTCTCAACCCGTTTTTAATCCGCCAAAAGGCTTTGTTGTAAACACTGGTTTCGGAATTAATAACGACCTAATGCAAAAAAACGTTTTAATTCCTGAATGTGATTTTGCTTTTGATTTTTATTATTTACTTCATGATGGCACCGGCGGCGTAAAAGAATCAATAGATGGCACCTCTTTGGGAATAGAAACAAATGCCATTTCTCATTTTTTTGAAAAGGTGGGTAATTTTTGGAAAGATTGCTCAAATGCTAAGGTTCCGGAATTTTTTGAACAACCTCCCATTTCGGATTCCACTGCAGATTATATTGAATTGGATTTTAGCAAATATGGATATCCTGCCATTGCGCCCAACCGCCCTTTTCGTATTGTTAAAAGAAACACCCGTCCACTCTTTATACCATTGACCCGAAAAGAATTTGTGGAATTTCTGATAGCTAAAAGAAAATATGAAATCAGTGAATGTGAAAAGGAAATTGCATACAATATGAAGAGCCTGAAAGAACCGCAGGAAACATTGAAAAATCCACCATCCTATATGACGCAGGAAACAATAAATGCCGTAAAAACCGGTATGCAGAGTATTCAAAAAGCGAATGAAGATTTAAAAAAGGAAGTAGCAGATAAGACAGTAGAAATAAGGGAATTTCAAAATCTGGTCAGTTCAATGTCTTCAACAGACGCGGTTTCTCCTGCAAGACTTGATTATAATAAAGGAAAAACTTTAGATGCAATAGAAGGCCTCGTAAAGGTGGGAAGAATGGAGGGCGTTGGATTATACAGAATCAATCCGGATTATTATGATACTTCACCGGCGGCGCCTGCTGCGCAGTTGATTTTCGTGTATTACCAGATTCCGAACCTAAGTATTTTTGAAAAAACGTCTTATAACTATCTTGAGCAAAAAACCATAAACCTTTTTAATCAATTGGATTATCATAAGCTGAAAGAAAGCATGCAATGATTTTTGTACTGAAATAAATCTTTGTGATGTTTATATTTCGGCATAGAAGAAAAATTATCGTTATTTACTGCTTTA
>Ga0157369_10003776_pt1 | contig 18005 bp, 9 predicted proteins | sample C25metaG_FD_113461 | JGI IMG/M metagenome (GOLD analysis project Ga0157369, IMG submission 113461) | Corn rhizosphere microbial communities from Kellogg Biological Station, Michigan, USA - C2-5 metaG | ecosystem: Host-associated > Plants > Roots > Rhizosphere > Soil | place: USA: Michigan... | reverse complement strand
TGCAGTTGGTCCGCAAGGCGTTGCGGGAACTAATGGTACAAACGGTACAAACGGGGTTGATGGAAAATCGGTAACCAGTGGTACTACTGCTCCAACAGGTACGGGAACTACTGGTGATACTTATATCAATACCACTACCGGCGAAACCTATGTTTACAATGGTACGACCTGGGTTTCAAATGGCAACATTAAAGGACCACAGGGCGATCCTGGTGTTGCTGGCCCGCAAGGTGCAGTTGGTCCACAAGGTGCAATTGGCGCTACTGGCCCACAAGGTGTTGCTGGGACTAACGGTACAAACGGCACAAATGGAGTTGATGGAAAATCGGTAACCAGTGGTGCTGGTGCTCCAACAGGAACAGGGGCCACTGGTGATACTTATATCAATACCACTACTGGCGAAACCTATGTTTACAATGGAACGACCTGGGTTTCAAATGGCAACATTAAAGGACCACAGGGCGATCCTGGTGTTGCAGGCCCACAAGGTGCAGTTGGTCCGCAAGGTGCAATTGGCGCTACTGGCCCACAAGGTGTTGCTGGAACTAATGGTACAAACGGCACAAATGGAGTTGATGGAAAATCGGTAACCAGCGGTACTACTGCTCCGACAGGAACAGGAACTATTGGTGATACCTATATCAATACGACTACAGGTGAAACTTATGTTTACAATGGTACGACCTGGGTTTCTACTGGCAACATTAAAGGACCACAGGGCGATCCTGGTGTTGCAGGCCCACAAGGTGCAGTTGGTCCGCAAGGTGCAATTGGCGCTACTGGCCCACAAGGTGTTGCTGGGACTAACGGTACAAACGGCACAAATGGAGTTGATGGAAAATCGGTAACCAGTGGTGCTGGTGCTCCGACAGGAACAGGGGCTACTGGTGATACTTATATTAATACCACTACCGGTGAAACTTATGTTTACAATGGTACGACCTGGGTTTCAAATGGCAACATTAAAGGACCACAGGGAGATCCCGGTCCTACTGGCTCTCCTGGTATCCCTGGTGCTAATGGTACCAACGGGACGAACGGAACCAATGGAACGAACGGTAAATCGATGCTAAGTGGAACGACAGTTCCCGGAATAGGCACAGGTGTTGATGGCGATACATATGTAGATACGACAACTGGTTTAACCTATATCAAAACAGGTGGTACGTGGGCATTAGACGGTGGAACATTAAAAGGTCCAGCAGGAGCTACAGGTCCTGCAGGAACTACAGCTGCTGTAACCGCAGATAATGGTTTAACTAAAACTACTGATAATATCCAGTTAGGTGGCAGCTTAATTAAAGCAACTGCTATAGTAGCAGATGCTACTAATACTTTAGCTGTTAAAGGCTTACAAACTGGTTCAAATAGCGATAATCTTGTTGTTACAGATCCAACTACAGGTGTATTAAAATCAATTTCACCATCATCTTTTGTCAATATATACAACGCAAACGGGTCACTAACAAGTAACAGAACAGTAACTTTAGCAGGAAGAAGCCTTACGTTTACCTCACCAGAAAGAGATATTTATTTTGATAATTTTGGTCGTATTGGCAATATCGCAAAAGGTACTAATGATGCAGATATATTTTTGAGTTCAGGTTCCGGACCTACTTATAATCGTTTTGATATGCAGTCTTTTCCAAGTGGTCAGGTTAATTTAACAACAACTGGAGCAGGAGTGCAGCAAATGAGGATAGGTACCCACATCACAACAAATCCAGCACCTTTAATATTTTCAACAAGTCCAGGTGGCAATGCTTCGGGAATCGAAAGAATGCGTATTACCGGAACAGGAAATGTTGGCATAGATACTCCAGATGATCCTTCTGAAAAATTAGATATTGGCATAGGTAATGTACGTGTTCGTGATATTTTTGCCAGTGCAGGAAGTGTTGCAACAGACAGGGTGGTGGTAGCTGATGTAGGCGGCGTTTTAAAAACTATAGCTGTCACTAATCTAAATAATAACATCTACCTTAATAATGGTACTTTGTCAGGACCTAGGGTAGTAAATATGAATTCGAATCAATTAACGTTTTCAACTGCTGCCAATGGTAGTATCTTATTTAACACGAATAATCTAGGTAGTGCAAGCCAATCCATTACTGGTGCCACTAATAGAGGAAATTTAACCTTAAATGGTGGTAATGCAACAGTGGATTTATATGTTGATAATTCAGCCGCTGCTCAGTTAACTATACGAGGCGGTGCAACATCTTTAAATGTAGGAACAAGTACAGGACAGGCAAAACCATTAAATCTTATTACTAATGGGTTACCAAGAGCGACTGTTACGCCTACAGGGAATCTGGGTATTGATAATTCATCTCCTACGGAAAAACTAGACTTGAATGGTATAGCAAGATTCAGAGGTCTACCTCTTAATGGCGCAACAAATGCTATAAATACACAGTCAAACGGGGCTGCCTCTGCGGCACAAGATCAAACTTTTACTGCAACGAGAACAGTAGTTGCTGATGCCAACGGGGTTTTAGGATATGTGCCGGGTGTGCCTACAGATGCGGGAATTCCTAAACTATTGGTAAGTGCAGGGGTACCAGGGGTACAATCCATAAATGGAGGGGCTTTATTAGTAGGTAGATTCTCTGTTGAAAATTTAGATGTTTACAATGCATGGGATACATCCGATCCGAACAACAATTTTTTTACAGTTCCGGCAAATATGGGAGGCATATTTGTACTTAGTATGCAAACGTCTCACACTCATACAGTAGCTTCCGAAACAAATAACTCTTGGAATACAATTGCTTCTTTTCAGAAAAGTACAAACAATGGTGTCACTTGGCAAAATTTAATACAGGATACTCAAAGTAGCAAAAATAGTTCAGAGGTAGCCAATGGGAATTCATTGAACTGGACTGGGCTTTTAGGAGCCGGGGATCGAATTAGGGTACGGTTTAGTTGTAGTGCAGTTGCGTCCAATATTATTGAGCTTGGCTCTTTTAGTATTACAAGAGTCAATCAATAATAAGAAGAAGGATCTTCATATATAGAAGTAAATAGTAATAAATCATTTTATAAAAATGAAAAACTATAGATACCAAATTATCCTTTTTTTTAGTTTGCTATTTGGCATACAATTTCGGGTTGCTGCTCAAAATGGCGCTGGAAGTATGACTGTAGATAATTCAACCGTTACCATATCGGCTGGTACTATTGAGCAGCGTTTTAGCGAGGGTACTTATTTCGGACCAAACGCCAGCTGGCAAATTGATGGAACCTTAGAGATATACAGTAAAAATATTTGGATAGCGCCTGGTGCAACCTTTAGCGGGTCTGGTAAGATTGTGATTTATAATCCTGGGAATAATCCATTTTATACTTCAATGGCTTCTGGCCCGAGCAATATTGATGGAAATAACTCAGGCTTCATCAATCTTATCATCGAACACCGTAACGCAAGTAATATTTTGTTAAATGATGTGACCGACCCTGGTTTTGGAACAAGCAACCCAAGCGGTGCATTATCTGCTGCATTAAATATTGGCGGTAAAATAGATATGGCGGTGAATGGTGCCGATATTATTCTGAACGGAAAAAACCTGGCATTTAACAGTATTGGGAAAATAGCTAATTATAGCAAAGACCGCATGGTGGTTACCGGCAATAGCATTGCCGGCCACATGATAAAGGAATATGGTGGTAAAGAGGAATTTGTATTTGCTGTCGGTATTTCTGAAGGCGATTATACACCAGCAACATTAACTCCCCAAAATGCAGGTAAACTATACGTAAGTGTACAGGATTATAGTGGTGCAGGTAAGGCCATTAAAAATCTGGCAACAGGTATGGATCGCGTGTGGCATATTTACGGCTTACCCGCAATACCGGTATCCATGACCTTACAACATAACAGCTTCACCAACGGAAATCTTTTTAAAGATGAAAACGCTGCGATTGCCAGATATGTAAGTGCAGATAGATGGGATATTTTAAAAGGAACCAATCCGTCGGCCGGTGTGCATACCCGAGATAACATTATGCTTTCTACAGATATGGCAGCAAATGGAGGTTTCTATACCAAACTTGCTGTTTCGGGTTCATCATTATTTATTCCAAACCTTTTTACACCCAATGGAGACGGAAACAATGATGCTTTTGAAATACGAGGTTTGGAGCTGTTTGCCGAGAACGATCTGATTATTGTAAACCGCTGGGGCAATCAGGTTTATAGATCTGATAATTATCGGAATGACTGGACCGGCGAAGGATTGAATGAAGGTACATACTATTATATCCTTCGTGTGAAAGAGGGTGCAGGAAGTGACTGGCAAACATTTAAAGGGTATATAACTTTAATCAGGGCTTTTAAAAAATAATTTCAAGTGGATAAAAAACATCCTGTCGAAGCTATTGGGGGATTATTGTTGAACGATCACAATTTTAAAACATGAAAAGAATATTACAGGTATTTACCGCGCTCCTTTTATTCTCCAATTTGGTTAAAGGTCAGCAGGATGCACAGTTCAGTCAGTATATGTTTAATGGAATCTATATTAATCCAGCTTATGCAGGTTATAAGGAACAGTTAAATATTCATGCATTTTACCGGAATCAATGGACCGGAATTACTGGGGCCCCAAAAACCATGTCGCTGGCGGTTGATGCGATTGCCAATGATGGAAATGTTGGGCTTGCACTACAAATTTCAAGCGACCGTTTAGGCGCCCAGCGCAACGAATCTGTGTTTGGTAATTACGCCTATAGAATACGCATGAATAGTGATGGCTCTGCAAGACTGGCCTTAGGCCTTGGTGTTGGCGCTGTTCAATTAGGGATTGATGGATCCAGGTTAAATCCTAACGATCCTGAAGTGTATCAGCCAACAGGAGTTCAAAGTACGATTTTGCCCGATGCAAGAGCAGGTGTTTATTTTTCGAATAATCGTTTTTATGCAGGTCTGTCAGCAGATAATCTGATTGCTCAATATATCGATATTGATCGTTATGCATTTATCCCAAAGCCAAAGCCGCATTATTATTTAACTGCGGGTGTGTTGTTGCCGTTAAATGAGGGTATTTTATTGAAGCCTTCCTTTCTGCTAAAAGATGATAGGGGCGGTCCAACCAGTTTAGATTTAAATGCATTCGTGATTTTGGGAAATAAGTTTTGGGTAGGAGGTTCATATCGTACCGGCGTGAAGTTGTACAGTAAAGATTATCTGCAGAAAAATTTAAGCCAGCTAAATTCAGCAGTTGCAGCAGTACAATTTTTACCAACGGAAAACTTTAGGATAGGTTATGCATACGATTTTTCCATTGGTCCACTTCAAGGTTATAGCGCAGGTACTCATGAAATCTCCATAAGTTATCTCTTCAATAGAAAATATACGAGAATGCTTACACCGAGATATTTTTAATTTCTGCTTACAGCAAATTGTAATTTAATTCAGTAAAGAGAAAAAACATGGGAAAAAATATTTACAGATTAATTTTTGTCATAGCTATATTGTTCGCAAATCAAAAGATGGTACTGGCTCAATATTCGCTGCTTGAGGCTGATAAACAGTATGAACTTTACAACTTCAATAAAGCGATTGATTTATATGAGCTGGCTTATAAGAAGAAACCGAGCTTACATGCGGCTGAAAGGCTGGCTCAGGCTTATGGTTATCAGAACGATTATAAACAGACAGAGAGTTGGTATGCTATAGCAGCAGGTATGCCAAATACCAACCCTAATAATATTTTGCAATATGCAAAAGCCCTACAGCAGAACGCTAAGTATGCAGAAGCTAAAGAGCAGTATCAGAAATATGCACAACTGGATAAGTCTGTTGCTGCTAAACAACAAAGTTTATGGATATTAAGCTGCGATTCGGCCAGGTTATGGATGAAAAATCCTACTGCGGTTACCATTACCAATGAGAAGAAATTAAACACTTATCAGTCTGACTGGGGCGCTACTGTATATGGAAACAGCATTGTTTTCTCATCGGATAGAGGAAATAAAACTGAAGATCAAACATCGGACAGCAGACCATTTTTAAAGTTTGATGGTGCCAAAAAAACAGATAGGGTAATTTACGGTTGGACGGGAAATCATTATTTAAGGCTTTATGGGAAAAATAAAAATCAGGATAACATCTTTAATTTTGATATAAATGCCAATACCGATTATCATGTTGGGCCTGCCAGTTTTAACAAAGATGGTAACGAAGTTTTCTTTACCTTAACCAGAATACCCAAGAAGCCGGTTTATGAAAAAGGGAAGCTTGCTACAGTAAATATCGAAATTTACACTAGTAAAAAAGATGCTGATGGAAAGTGGGCAACTCCTGTACCTTTCAAGTACAATAACGTAAACGAATATTCAGTTGGTGATCCATTTATTACTGCAGATGGAAATCGCTTATATTTTGTTTCTAACATGCCAAACGGCACTGGCGGAACGGATATTTATGTAAGTGAGCGCACTGATACAGGAGATTGGGGTTTGCCCGTAAACCTGAAAGAAATTAATACAGAAGGTAATGAGCGCACCCCTATCTTTGATAGTGAAAATAACTTTTACTTTAGTACCGATGGCCGTATTGGTATGGGAGGGCTGGATATTTTTAAAACACACCTGATTGGAGGAAAAATTGCCCAACCCGTTAATTTGGGTTATCCAACAAATTCGCCGCAAGATGATTTTGCTTACCTGAAAACCTCTCCTTTAACAGGTTATTTAAGTTCGAACAGGACGGATGGCTTAGGCGATGATGATATTTACAGTTTTACCGAACAGCAGATTTTAGCCTTTAGATTGAGCGGAACTGTGTTTGATAAAAAAAGTAATTTGCCCTTGGTAAATGCGATTGTGAGTTTATTGAAAGTTAATGGACAAACCTTAAAGGTACAGACTGATGAAACCGGTAAGTTTAAGTTTAACCTGGATAAAGAATCAGATTATAATTTAACTGGCGAGAAAACTAACTACAGATCAGATTTAACCACAGTTACCACCAATAATTTGACGGCTTCGACCGAAATTAAGAAAGATCTTTATTTAGAAAAAATTGAGCTGGATAAAGCCATTAAGCTGGAGAATATTTACTATGACTTTGATCGATCGAACATCAGGCCTGATGCAGCGGTAGCGCTTGATAAGTTGGTGAAAATATTAAAGGATAATCCAACGATCTGGATTGAGTTAGGTTCGCACACGGATAGCAGGGGGAACGATCAATATAACCAGTGGTTATCTCAAAGCAGGGCTAATTCTGCTGTTCAGTATATTATTGACAGGGGAATTAATAAAAACAGAATTACAGCCAAAGGTTATGGGGAGACGATGTTGTTAAATAAATGCGCCAACGGCATTAAATGCTCAGAAGCTGAGCATCAACTGAACAGAAGAACGGAGTTTAAAATAACTAAAAAATAAGCTAAAAATATACTGGCCATGCAAGGCATATTCGTAAAAAAAAAGGGATGTTTTTTACTTTGCCTGCATGGCTTTGTTAAAAATTACACAGTTTAATTTGGGGGATGAATATGGATTATCATGGCAAAAAAGGCGTCCAGTGAACTTGAACAACACCTTGTTTAAAGTTAGCTTAACGAGCTGGTTAACTGAAAAAATGGTGAAACGAAGAAGACGGTGCGAAGCCTGAATTTTGGTTCATTTGAGTTAGTGACTGGCCTGGACCATCTAGGTACTTTTGAATCCAGGATTGTTCCCAAACGCTAGCTAATTATAACCGATGAGCTTAAACGCAACATTATGTTAAATTTAGGGATATGATTTGCGAGGCAAAAACAGCTTTTGAAGAGCATTACTTTAGAATCTGACACCGTTCAGGTGACACTCCCGGCCTCAAAACAATTTTCAAATACCCAGGTATTTTCTTCTCTGATATTAGGCTTTAAATGTAGATATTTATGCTATTTTGTCTGTCTCCAATGATTACCTTTCTGGAGATTACAATGGAATTGTTATCACGATTTCGGTGCCTTTTGTTTGGGAACTGATCTTAATATCTCCATTGAGGTATTTGGTACGCCTGCGTATAGATTCCAACCCTATGGCAGATTTCCCGTTTCCAGATTTCATTTTTCCCAAGCCAATCCCGTCGTCTTTAACTTCCAGGATAAGACTGGCTACCTCCTCGTAGATCAGGATATCGATATTTTTGGCCTTGGCGTGTTTGATGATATTGGTGATAGCTTCCTGGATGATGCGGAGTAATGCAATTCGCGTATCTGGCCCAACTCTGCTCATTGCATTATCGTCAATGTGGATATTCTTGTTGTAACGATCGTTGGGTAGTGTATTATCTGTCAATAATTTGATCTGTTTCTCAAAGGACAGTTCCAGTTGCCCAGCAGAAGCATTGAACCACTCATTGCCCAGCCTTGTTTCAGGCCCATAAAAACGGCGAAGAGAATAAGTATCGAATTAAAAATTTTCGCTATCATAATCTTTAATTTAAAAAAAGAAGGCCAGTATGTACTGACCTTCTGAAATTATTATCTTGTGGTGTAGCCGCCATTGGCGAAGATGGTTTGCCCGGTGATCCACCATCCATCAGTTACTAAAAATTCTACCAATGGTGCGATATCTTTAATATCTGTTAATCCACCCAAGGCAGCGGCAGATTTATGATAAGCTACTGCATCTTCATTTTCCTGTCCGTAAAAAAAAGGTGTGTCCATCGGTCCGGGAGCAACAGCTGTTACAGAAATTCCCCTTGCCCCGAATTCTTTAGAGGCCGCTCTCGTAAAGTGCTCAACCGGTGCCTTTGCACCTGCATAGGTAGAATAGAGGCCTGTGTATGCCGCCAGTAAAGAGGTAACAATCGTACAGATTTTACCATTATCGTTTATTTTTTTACCAGCTTCCTGTAAGAAAAAGTAGGCTGATTTGGAGTTTACACCAAACATGGTATCATATTCGGCTTCTGTTGTTTCTGTGAAAGGTTTTTTCAAGACCATACCTACAGTATTGATCGCAATATCAATGCCGCCAAACCTTGCTATTGTTTCATCAAAAAAACTACTCATGTTGCTAACCTGGGTTAGATCGGCCTGAAATAAGAAGGCTTCGGCACCCAGTGCCTGTACTGCTGCTAATGTTTTTTCGCTTTCTGCCTTTGCACTGTTACTGTTGTAATGAATTGCCAGCTTTGCGCCTTTTGCGGCAAAGGTCCTGCTTAATAATCCACCAAGGTTTTTACCACCCCCGGCAATCAAAATTACTTTTCCTTTTAAATCATTTCTTGCCATAATCCATCGTTTTTAATGCTTTTTGCTTTGTTAATAATTTGATATATTTCAATGCATTAATATACGCAGCACGTTAAAACATTAGGATGAGGCGTTCAACATAATAGCAATATTATGCTGGTAAATTAAAAGAAATGGCAATATTTGTTATATACTTTGCTTAACAATAAATATCCTGCGCAATTCATTTATTTAAGGCCCACGCTGGGCATTAATTCTAACCGACCCTTTAAATGTGGCTTTTGTATCACACGGCAATTAGAACATTAGATTTGAACCTATTTATGAACCAATTAGTTTAGGTATACTGATGTTCATATTGCATTTGTTTATTACCCTATTGATCTTTGGTTAAGTAAATTGCAACAGCGGCTGATACTTCAATTTTACCATGGCTAAGTTGAAGTATCAGCTGGAAAATAGGTTCATTACTGCATTACCATTATACTAATGGGATAGACACCATTATTTCAGTGCCTTTGGTATTTGAATTTATTTTAATTTCACCGTTTAGATATTCAACACGGCGGCGAATGGACTGTAAGCCTATAGTTGATTTTCCCTTGCCAGCTTTCTTTTCATCTAAGCCTATTCCATCATCATTGATTGTTAATAATAAGTTCTCCTCTTCTTCATAAATCAGAATACCCACATTTTTAGCTTTGGCATGTTTGATAATATTGGTGATCGCTTCCTGGATGATACGGAGTAATGCTATTCGTGTGTCCATGTCAACACCTGATAATGCGCTATTATCTATGTGGATATTTTTGTTGTATCTGTTATCAGGTAGAGCATTATCTGTCAGTAATATAATTTGCTTTTCAAACGACTGTTCCAGTTGCTCATCGGCAGCGCTGAACCATTCATGGCTTTTGTTCCGCGCTGCTTTATAAGCATTTTCCGTTTCCTTTCGGAGCATATCCAATTTTCTTTTCAAGTCAATATCACTGGTGTCCATTATTAGTGTTTCCAATTGATATCTGATGGCGGCAATGGATGATGAAAGGCCGTCATGAAGGTCTTGTCCAAGTCGTTGTTGCTCTTCCTTTACGGCTTGGTGTTTTGCCTCTTCCATGGCCATGATTTGCATAGTGGCCATGTCGTTGAGCGCTTCTATCTGAGCTTTCGCTTTTCGTTCGCGACGGAGCATCATTAGATAGATGGTCAGTACAATCATCGCTGAGGAAAACGAAATGATCAGCAACCATAGGGCTCGTTGCGCATTTTTTTCGCTTAACAACTTATTTTGATCCTGTACAGCATTGTATGCAACATAATCATTGATAAATTTTCTGGATTTTTCCCATTCTGCTGTCATCGACTTATCCAGCTCAAAATAAACTTTGATGATTTCGTCTTTATCCCCTAGTTGTTCCGCTACTTCTAATGCATTATGTAAAATGTATATTTGTATGGAGTTATCTCCATTTTTTTGTGCCGCCTCATGAGCCTGATAAAGATATTCAAGTGCATTTTTAGGATTGTTCTCATTAAGCTCTGTCAGCAGGAAGAGTGAGTTGATAACCATGTCTGTGTTGCCAATACGTCTTGCTTCAAGTAACGATTGTTTTGCAAGTGTTAAAGCTTCTTGTTTCTGACCTTTTGAACTTAACAAACGTCCTTGCCATAGCCGATTGTAAATCAATATGTTTTCATCTTTATAGTGGCTTGCAATTTCATTGGATTTGTTCAGGTAGTAATGAACACTGTCTTCTGGAAGATCCGAATTCCGGAGACCATAGTTTGCATATACCCTGGACATAATACTATCTTTTTTCAACTTTTTCCCGATTTCGATAGTCCTTTGCAAAATTGAAATAATCTTTGCCTTATCAGATACACCCTTGTTCATAACAGCGGTCATATCCAGGTATATGGTAATGATTTTTTCTGTATCATTAAGTTGCTGATACTGGGATAATATTTTTCCAAACAGGTCCAATGATTCCGCATATAACCCTCTTTTATAAAAAGCGAAGGCAATTGAATGGTCGGCCTCTGTTTGGCCCTTCTGGTAATGTATATTAGCAGCCATACCCTTGGCTTTGACGCCATAGTAAAAACAGCTGTCTGCATTTCTGGTTCTGTAAAGTGTCCCGAGTCTGTTTAGGCTGTTAATAAGGACGATACTGTCTTTGATTGAAGATAATCCTTGTAATTCCTGCTCGATTTGATTAATCTGGCCTTTAGCAGTGTTATTATTAAAGAAAAACGATATGACTATGAGTAAGGCGGGGCTTATACGTCGCATTATTGAAGTAAAAACCAATATGGGCATGGTATATTTTTTGCAAGTTTCCATTTTTTTTTGCGTCTGAGGAGTTGATTTATCGTACCATTTTTCTTAGGCTGATTACGAGAAATAGGGCATGGTTAGGGATTGTAATTGTTCGAAAAAAGTGAGATCTGTTTTATATATATAGATTAATCTGATGTGCCACAATCAGCGAACAAAAGATGCTTATCGAAGACACGTTTATAGCGTTGGTTTTTTTCATAAATTCATTTGAAATCATAAAAGTATAAGATTATTTTATATTGAGGTTCAATAACTTCAATATATGTCTGGCTAATCTGTCTTTTTATGTTCGTATCAAAACCGTTGATCCATGTAAGTTTTTCCACTATCCGGAATTTCGCAAGATTATCCCTTTAGTTTTATAGCAAATTATTGTTATAACATAGAATACTATAGCATAATGTTGTTATAATGATAATGTGCATTTTTTACTCTACTGATACAGTATTACTTTTAGCAAAACAAGACTTAATTTTTTCATAAAATGCGTTTGATTATAAAAAATGCCAAAATTGTCCATGTTACTCCAGGCTCAGAAGCATATCATTTAAATCTTGATATTGAAGGAGTAGAAACGAACGATCTACTAACCCGTATTGATATTGTTAGCGCTATCGAATATTATGGTATGACAGAATTGTTAGACACAATAAGAGCGCATTATGGTATAACAGCAATATTGGACACAGTAGGAGAGGAACTGTATAAACCAGTCTGATTAACCTCATTCGCCAATTTTAGTGCATAGCGAAATCAGCCATAAATCAGGGGCTTGCTGAATATTTATTTTTGGGAGTTGGGGCAATAAGTCATGGTTTTTCCAGTTTTGCATCAAAATATTGTCAACAAAGAGAAATGTAAGTATATTCGTCCAAGAGTAACAAATAAGTCGTCGTTACCTAATTATTCGTTTAAACTAGTAGCTGTGTCCGTTGATAAAAGCCGTTATCCGTGGTTTGTAAGGAATAAGCAAAGAATCAAGTGGTTGGAAACTTCCAGCGACAAATTTATTTATTTCATCATATCCATTTTCCTGGTTGCACTCGTTCATCTATTGCTAATTCTGCTAGAGTCTGGTTTGCCTGTGGCGGTTTTATATGGCCCTTTGGCATTTTCGGCCTACCTCAGTTTGCAGAAAAAACCTGCCTTCACTATCTTTTTTGCATTGAACATCATTTTTTTTGTCCTACTTAGTTTAGTATATCTGTCTTTGAAAACTCCGTGGGCGATGTTGAATCTGAAAAGAGATTATCTTGATTTTTACTACCTGTTTTATTTTTTGGTGATGATGATCTCGATGGCTGCACATAGTATATTGCCACTTATCACTCTGATGAAAAAAGCAAATGTTGACAATCAAGAGATGTTTTTAATAAATTTCTTCTATTTCAGTATTTTTATTTCAATATTGATTGTTTTCATTTTAATCCGCCAGTTTATATTTCCAAAGATTTTGAATGGATTTGATGTAAATATGCTCATCAATTTGTTGCTTTTTATGGGCTGGTTGATGATCGGCAACTTCATCAGGATGTACATCAGGGATGGAGGTTTGAATTTGAAACTGCATGAAACTGTTGCAACAGTTGATCTTGTTGGTAATGAAACCAATGGAAATAATATCTATTTTGAAAAAGTTGATGCTGTGTTATCCAATGCCGATCTCCTTTGTGACCCTGAGTTCTCACTTGCAGTGCTGGCTGCTAAAACAGGCATTCCACGGTTTCAGCTAACCAATACCTTGAAGGTTTTTTATGACAAGAATTTTTATCAGCTATTGGCAGAGCTCCGTATCCAACATGCCAAAATAAAGCTTGAGGCAGACTTGGATCTAAAGATAGAAGCACTCAGCTATGAATGTGGGTTTAAGTCGAAAAGTGCGTTCAACAAATATTTTAAGGAAATTGTAGGAGTAACCCCAAAAGAATATAGGCATTCGGTTAAACAAAATGTTCCGGTAGCGATCTGCTGAAATCATGAATATACTTCTATTGCTTATATTTTTGCTTGCGGTTACTTCATTAATATTGATCCACAGGTTGCATGTAAAGGAGAGTTTTCTCAAAGTATTGCAGGTTTACCATTTCTACTCCATCAGTCATGTCTGCTATACGGCTATAGCCATTAATTTTTTCGGCGATATCCGGTTCGTAGATGCGGGTGCACCATTTGCCTTTGGCTATGGCCCGCTGTTATATCATGGGATTATCACTTCGATAAGAGAGATAGATGAAAAAATGAGAAACCGCTTCCTGTTTCATCTCCTGCCTATTCCTATTTTTTGGATTGCATTCATTGTATTGTTGTCTGAACCCTTGTTAAGGGAGCAGTTTCGGTGGAAATACTATTTGGTTCTTGGAATAGGCCAGGGCATCTCCCTCTTGGGTTATGGTGGCTGGGCCATTTATTTGACAGGTTCTAAAAAAATAGTTTCCCAATTAGGCGATAGGAGCAGGATGATCAACGTTGCTTCTGTACTGATCCTGTTTATGGCTTCTTTTGGTATTGTAGTGATGTTTTCGCGGATACTACCGCAAAAATCCATGCCTCCCACCATCGGCCTTTACATTATATACGGCTTTTTGCTCAGTGCCCAGCTGTCAGTTGCAAGGTATCTTTACAAAAGAATGAAAGGAACTTCAAAAACTGAGGGCAACTTATCAGCGCAGGTAGTGGTACAGAAGGCTGAACCAGCTTACGAAAAATCCGGTATTCCGACAGAATTATTAGCCGAATATAATCTGCGTTTACAAAACCTAATCTCTGAAAACCACATCCACCTTGATAGTTCGCTTTCGATCGAAAAAGTAGCAAGCTTATTGGGGATTTCCGCCCACTATACCAGCCAGCTGTTTAGCAGAATCCATAACGAAAGTTTTATCAACTATATTAATAAGTTGCGCATTAACCATGCCTGTTTTTTACTTACACGTTATGAACAAAAGGGCATTGATGAGATTATATTCGAGTGTGGTTTTGGATCGAAAGCAACTTTCAACCGTGTATTTAAGAATCTGAAAGGATGTACCCCTTCTCAATTTCGGAACCGTTAGAACGAGATAAATATTCAGGTTGATTTATTGTAGTATTAGGTGTACAAATTTAATAAATCTAGTGCATCCCAATGAATTGATACTCGATTTCCGCCATCTCAACGCATATTTGCGGCCACTTACGGGTACATACTGAAAAAACGTTTTTTATCAGGATGTACCATGAAAGTGAACGGCAATCATGATGTTCTCTGAAAATTAACGCTTTCAAGGTCTCCATTATTGTCCGTTCGGACAAACGAAATATCACTTTATATGAATACACATTTACCAAAAAAGATAGCGGCAGCTATTAATTGGGTATGCTTTTTTGCGCCGTGTTTTAAACGTTCGGCCTTTGTGAAAATGGCGATGCTGCTGATGCTATTTGCTTTCTCAAAACTTGACGCTTTTGCGGATGGAAGTAAGGACCTGTATCCGGCGAATGCCACGGGCAAGCGTGCTTTACTTGTAAGTTCTACTGGTGGATTAGCAACAGCTAGCTGGCCATTTCAGAGTCGGGGAACAATAAAAGTGTTTGTTAAAAATAATGAATACATTTATGTAGGCTCAAGTGCTCAGGGAATAGGGGCGGGAACGATTAACATCTTTGTGCCCAGTGTTACGCCTAACGCCAACAGAACAAATTTTACTTTTAGTTCTGGTTCGGGCACCACCACTGGTAGAATAGCGAATAGAACACAAGAGCTTGCAGGTCCTTCGCCAACTGCGGGGGGATATACTCCATATGTTGTACAAAATACAACAGGAACAGACGGTATTTTTGAAATAGATTTTATTTCTCCAAATCCCACCCAAGCATCCACGCCTAGCGTACCAGATTTAGCAGGAAACTTTTCCTGGACAGCAACAAACACCGGCCATCAACCAAATAACCAACCATTAATTTTAGCATGGGATGTATCTGTAAGAGAAAAAGACCTTGCTGAAACTGATTTGGCAACCTATCCATTTAAAACGGGAAGGGCTTATACCAATGTGTTTAACGGCCACATCACAGGGGATTATGCTTCTAATACTGGGGGATTCAACGGTAAATTTTTTGTATTGACAAAAGATGGGTTTGCTTATCGCGTTAGTGGAAATGGACAAGTTGGAGTAGGATTTACATTTTTTGTAAACAATAGAGGATATACTACGGGAGCAAATGGAACTGGAACATCTACCTATAAAAGTTTAAATTATTCTTCGGCACCTAAAATTAAAAACCCTACAGAAGTTGATGATGTAAATATTACTCATAAGATTTTCTTTACAAAGCCAGCGAATGATTTGCCGGCGACTGCTTTAAATGATGGTGCCACTACTTGGTTAAAGGAGGCAAGTCCGCAAATTCCAACAGTTACCAATATTTCATTTGTTGGGGTTGAGGGATCTGCCAATTATATGAGTTCTAAAGGGGCTTACATCAAATTCGATTCGAATCTAGCGGGCACTTATAAAATTACAATTCCTGGTAATGGTAGCTTTATTGATAGGGTATTAACGGGCACTTCTGCCTCTGGCGCGAATCAGATCCTTTGGGATGGAAAGGCTGGTTTGTCTGTAGCTGACCCTATATCTTCTGGTGCTGCAATTCCACCAGGTACTGTTTTAAATACAATTAAAGTACAATTATTCGGAGCAGAGGTTCACTTTCCATTTATCGATGTTGAAATTAACCCTAACGGAATTATCATAGAACAATTAACAACAGACGGGAATTATAATACAGTAGCGAACAAAGATGTGGTATATTGGGATGACAGCGATGTAACTATAGCAGGAAATGCATCACCGGCAAGTTCGACGAATAGTAACAGTGCAACAGCATCTTCTCCAACAAAACCTGCTTTCGGTATTAGCGGGGTTTCCAGTAATGCTAATGGCCATAGATTTGGAAAAAATAGTAATAATGGTGGTGCAAGTGGCACTGACTGGGGAAACGAACGAGCCATTGATACTTATTCTTTTGTTGAAGGTAATGAGGTTTCAAAGACCATTGCTGCAACCATATCACAGGCAGATTTAGAAGTAACGAGCAATACCCCATCGGTTACCGCCATAACATCTGGTAACACCGTTACCTATACAGTCGTTATCAAAAATCTAAATATCGCAGGAGTAAGCGTAAGTGATGTAACCGGAGCTAAGTTTGACTTCGAGCATCCTGAAGGCTTTACCGTTACCTCGGCAGTTTTAACCACCAACACTGGTACGATAGTGGAAACTTCTCCCGTAAATGGAGCGACAAAATGGGAATCAACTTTGAGTATGACAACTGGTTCAGAAGGAACTTATGTAATAACAGGTACGGTGGGTTCATCATTAAAAAATACAGCCTTAGTTACGAGAGCAACCATCTTGCGTCCAGCTGATATCGCAGATCCAAATGCCACTGACGAAAGTACACCAACATTTTCCAATAACGTTGATACAGAATGTAACGGGAACCCGAGCGGAAACGGTTGTAATAATATTCAGGCTGCAAGTGTAACAGTTGGAAATAATCCACCAGTTGGAGTAGCTAACGTTAGTTCTACAAACATGAATACTACCTTAACAGTGGCTGATGGAGCAACTGGAACTGGTGGTGATTTATTGGTAAATGATACGGATGCAGATGGAGATGCACTTGTGGTAACCAAGTTTACTGTTGCAGGATCTGCTGGTGATAAAACCTTGGGTGGAGCCGGCTTTTTAATCCCTGGTCAAGGAACTATCACGATCAACGCCAATGGTAGTTATTCGTTTGTCCCTTTGACAAACTTTACAGGCGCAGTTAATACCATTACTTATACGCTAAGTGATGGTATTGCCACCGCCACTACCACCTTAAATATAACCGTAATAGCAACCAATACTGCCCCAACTGGCGTGCCTAATACAAATACAACGCCTGAAGATGTAACCTTAACCGTCGCAGATGGCGCTACGGGAGTAACCGGCGATTTATTGGTTAATGATACAGATCCAGAAAATGATCCCTTAACCATTACCAAATTTACCATTGCAGGTATAGCGGGCGACCAAGCTTTAGCGACTCCGATTTCAATTATCAACGTAGGTATAATTACGATTAACGCTAATGGTTCCTATACCTTTGTGCCTGTTGCAGATTACAATGGTACTGTTCCGCAAATTACTTACACACTTTCTGATGGTAGCTTAACCGCGACGACTACTTTAGACATTACAGTTACTCCAGTTAACGATGTTCCGGTTGTTGCAGCGATCAGCAAGAGCGGAGGGGAAGATAGCCCGATACCTTTTACCGCTGTAGACTTTACCTCAAAATTTACCGATAAGGACAACAACCCGTTAACCAAGATCCGCATAGTCGATCTTCCGTTGAACGGTATCCTGCAGCTTAACGGCATTGCCATCACGGCAGGCCAGGAAATCGTTGCAGCGGATCTGGATAAGATCACTTTT
>Ga0157369_10003774_pt1 | contig 18009 bp, 14 predicted proteins | sample C25metaG_FD_113461 | JGI IMG/M metagenome (GOLD analysis project Ga0157369, IMG submission 113461) | Corn rhizosphere microbial communities from Kellogg Biological Station, Michigan, USA - C2-5 metaG | ecosystem: Host-associated > Plants > Roots > Rhizosphere > Soil | place: USA: Michigan... | reverse complement strand
TCTGACCAGCACGTTACGCGGACGCTATGCGCAATTCGAGCGGCTGATCAAACTCGACACGCCCGCCGGCCGTGACCGGCTCGTACCGCTCTGGGTGAAAGGCAGTGCGCGGCTGGGCCGTGACTCCGTCTGAATTTCGGGGTGGGAATTCAATCTGCAACAACCAGGCCCTATACGATGCGTGCCTGTCTGTACCCACATCTTGCGTTCTGCAGCTTCTTTGCGAGTTGACCACTTGATGAACCGATTTGAACCAGGGCTGCTTGATAAGCTGTTCGGTAACGATTCGCATCAACCTGCGTCTGTTGTACAGCAGTTGTCACTGGACGAGTTGAAGCGGTCCGTCGCCCGGCATATCGAGTCACTCCTGAATGCGCGGATCGTGTTCACGGACACGCGCCTCGCACGATTCCCCGAGTGCCGGCGCTCGGTGCTGACCTACGGTCTGGACGATTTCGCGGGGCTCAGTCTCGCGAGCCATGACGACCGCACGACCATTTGCGATTCGATTCAACGGGCGATCGAGCGGCACGAGCGAAGATTGAAGCAGGTGAAGGTGAAGTTGGAACTCAATGCACAGTCGACGAATATGCTGTGCTTTGCGATACAGGCGCTACTGGTCGTGCATCCGGCGGAGGAACCCGTCAATTTCGACGCCATGCTGCAGCCGTCGACGCTGCAATACTCGGTCACGCATGCACGTACAAAGAGACCGTGAGTGAGCACGGGAACTCGGGGGCGATGCCAAACACAGGGTTTGAAAATAGATGGACGAGTTGTTACCGCATTACGAGCGCGAGTTATTGCACTTGCGGCACTACGCCAAGGATTTTGCGCAGCGCTATCCAAAGATCGCGGGCCGGCTGGAACCGATCGCCGAGCATGGCGACGACCCGCACATCGAGCAGATGATCGGAGCAAGCGCGCTACTGAGCGCAAGAATTGGCAAGAAGCTTGAGGACGACTATCCGCAGCTAATCGAGGCGCTATTCGAAGTCCTGCATCCGCATTACCTCCGGCCGTTCCCGGCGTGTTCCATCGCTCAGTTCATCCCTGAGTCGGCCGATGCAGGGGGGCGCGCTTACACGCTTGCGCGCGGCACTGAATTGCTTAGCCGGTCGATCGACGGTGTTCAGTGCCGGTTCAAAACCGCCTACGATGTGACGATTGCGCCACTCGCGATAGGTAAGGCATGTTATTTGCCGATCTCAGCGGCGCCGGTCGTTCTACCGCTCCACGCAGCGGGAATCGTGTCCGTTACGTTCGAATCGAGAGCACCCGTAACCGACTTGCGCGCACTCGATCAGCGTCATGTCCGCGTCCACCTGAACGGCGAACCCTCGTTCATTTCGGCTCTCGCCGACGGTATGCTCATTCATGCCCTGACGAGCTACGTGGAGACGGACGGCAACGGCCGTTGGAGACCGCTCCGGGCAGTGCCGATTGCACAGGCCGGGTTTGACGAAGAAGAGGCGCTACTCGACTATCCGATGCGGTCGCACCCCGCGTACCGGACGGTAGCCGAATATTTTGGCTTTCATGAGAAGTTCAATTTCGTCGATGTCGATCTCGGTGCCATGCTCGAGATCGCGGGACCTTGCCGGAGCGTAACCCTGCATGTCGCGCTCAAGGAAGGCCACGGCAATCCGCATGCGGCACGATTGCTGGAGACATTGTCGCTGTCGCATTTGACGCTGTTCGCCACGCCGGTCGTCAACGTGTTCCCGCAGCACGGGGAGCCGGTTCGCGTATCTCACACGGCGGTAGGGTATCCGGTTATAGCCGATGCGAGCCACGCAGCGGCTTATGACATCTACTCGATCGATTCCGTGCGCCTTGTGCGCCAGACGCCCAATCGCGACCAGCTCATCGAGCTTCGCCCGTTTTACTCACTGCGCTATGGGGACGAAGAGCGGTCCGGTCATTACTGGTTCGCTCGCAGAGATGAGAAAGTCGCTCTGGCGAGCCCGGGCTATGAAACGGAGATTTCGGTGGTCGATGTTGATATCGATTTGTCGGCTGCGCAAACGGATACGCTGAGCCTCGAGTTGACTTGCACGAACCGGGACCTGCCGTCGAGGCTCGCGGTCGGGCTCGAGGGCGGCGACCTGTTCATGCCCAACGGTGTAGCGGACGGCACGGCGTTCCGTATCGCCATGTTGCGGCGGCCGACGCGGACGCTGCGTTTCACGCATGACCACGACTTACATCTGCGGCTTGCATCGCATCTTGCCCTGGATGAGGTACCGCTTGCCGACATGGATGTTGCCGCGCTCAAGGCAGCGTTGATTCTGTACGACGTGCAACAGTCCGCGGTGTCGGCCCGGCATATCCAAGGAATCGTTGACATCGAATTGCGGGATGTCGAAATCGAGCTGCCGGGTAACCCCTTCGGGACGTCGGTGCGAGGCATTGAATTGCGCTTGACCATCGACGAACGCTATTTCGTCGGGGCCAGCATCGCGACATTCGTGAACTCGATAAATACGTTTCTCGGCAACTGCGTTCAACTGAACAGCTTCGTGCAATTGACCATCGTGTCGAAGGAAAGGGGCGAAGAGATCGTGAGATGCAAGCCTCGCAGCAGCGATTTGGTGCTCGCGTAATCAAAGGAGGCCTTGGCCGATGACTACAAGCTACGACGACAACGATGACGACCTGCTGCGGCACCACTACGAAAACGAACTCGAGGTTCTGCGGCGCGGCCTGCGGGCCTTCTCGCAGCGAAACCCGGAGGCGGCCGCGCGCCTGTCGATCAACAGCGACGGACGTTCGGATGATCCGGGCGTCGAACGTCTGGTCCAGTCGACAGCGTTGCTCCACGCCCGCCATAGCGCAAAAATCGACGATGATTATCCGGAGTTATCGGAAGCGCTGATCCAGCGGACGTATCCGCAGTACTTGAGGCCTTTCCCATCATGCGCGATCGCGCAGTTCGACATCGAAGAGGCGTTCGATAGTTTGAATGAATCGGTGCGGATTGTGCGCGGCACTCGCTTGTGGACCAGGGGCGACCGGTGCGCTTTTAGAACCGCGCATGACGTCGTGCTCGCGCCTTTACGAATCCCGCGAGCGCGGTACGCGCTTACGCCGGTTGCGCCGGCCAGTGTGACGTTGCCGCCGGACACTGTCGGCGTATTGTCGATAACCTTCTCTGCGGCCAAGATCGGTGGCCGGCTCGATGTCGCCACGCCCGCGACGCTACGGGTCCATCTTGCCGGCCGGCCGGCGATGGTGGCCGCATTGATGGACACGATGCTACTGCGCACGGCAGAGGCTTATGTGGAAGACAGCGAAGGGCGCTGGACACGCCTCGCGGGCCGACCCGTGAACATGGTGGGCTTCGGACAGCAGGATTGGCTTTTCACGGACGCGAAGGAGCCCGGTCAACCATTTGGCCTACTTGGCGAGTATTTCGCATTTGCCGGGCGTTTCCATTTCGTCGACATCGATTTTGCCTCACTGTGTACCGCGGCGCCTGGCGACGAACTCACGCTCCACCTAGTCATCGCGGGACAGCCGCAGAGTGCGGCGACCACCCAACTGCTAGCCCATTTTTCCGACGAACACCTCAAACTGTTCTGCACCCCCGTCGTGAATTTGTTCCGAAAGGAGGGCCTATCGCTCAAGCCAGATCGGAATAGCGGTGAGTGGCCGATTCCGGTACAGGGTAGGAACGAAGCGCTCACCGAGGTGTGGTCGGTCGATCGGGTTTGCACGAGGCAGGGTACACCGTTGGACTCATCAGCTTCGCTCATCACCGCGCATGCGAGCAGTTCACAGCCCAGGTGGACACTTGTGCAACGCAGCCGCCCCGCGTCCTCCGATGCTGGCCGATCGGCTGCGCTCCGACTGGTCGGCGCTGGCGGTCTTGTCGGAGGCGAGGCCGGTATTGGTTCGCTGCGCGTCGACGCGACCTGTACCAATGGCGATCTACCGCGTTCTTTGAGCTTCGGTGCTGCTGAAGGGGACATGCGGATGGAGGGCAAGGCACCAGCGACGACAAAGATCGCGTTGCTCCATGCCCCGACAGCAGTCGGGCGGCTTTCCCGTACCAACGGGGCATTGTGGAAACTGATCGCGCAGCACGCGCGACATGCTATTCAACTCGATCGGGCCGGCCTGCCCGCCCTCAAGCAGATTCTCCAGCAATTCGCCGTACTCTCGCCGCCGCAGGCACGACATATCGATGGCATAACGAGCCTGCGACAGCGGCTCGTCATGACACTAGTTGCAAGAACGCTGCAGCCCGCTTTGGTGCGCGGGCTTGAAATCACCGTGGAAATCGATGAGCAATTGTTCGTTGCGAACAGCATCGCCATCTTTGCGGGAGTCATGGAGCGTTTCTTTGCGCCCTATGCAAGCGCCAACAGCTTCGTCCAATTGCGCATTCTCGCCACGAGTGGCGCGGTTTTATGGCGCGGGGAACCGGTGAGAGGCGTCGCCGCGCTACTGTAGACAGCTAAAGCCCTAGGGGCGCGCAATATTTACTTAGATTCGAAAAGGCTCGGCAATAATTTCCGTGAAATGTTAACGAATGCTAAGTGCACGCCCGCGTGTTTTTCTGTCCGCAAAGTCTGTGTAAAATCGCGCAAATTCTGAATGCCGGCTCATTCGTCGGACTCGATAATGAATACCAACTTGTCTGTTCACGATCTCTGGAAGATCGCCACGGGGATGCAAAACAAGCGGCTGTTGACGCTATTGTTTCCAGAGGACGATGCCCCGCACCACATCCTATTGGCGAACCGCCTGGAAGGCGAGGAGTACCTGTCGCGTGATTTCAGGTTTACTGTTGAAATCCTGTCGGACAACGCTGAGCTCGATCCGAGGGATTTCGTCGGCAAACTGATTTCGGTGCAACTGTTACGCGACGACGGAAGTTTCCGGTACTTCAATGGCTACATCTTTTCGTTCCGGCTCGTGCGAACCGATGGCGGCATTGTATTTTACGAAGCGGACGTAGGCCCCTGGCTGCGGTACCTCACGTTCCGTAAAAACAACCGGCTGTTCCTCGAGCAGACGATCCGTGGTCAAACGGCTACCGTCTTCGAGGACTACGGCGCGTTGCCGGTGTGGGACTGGCAGGTGAGCGAGACCGATGCGCCGATGACGATGGCGTGCCAGTTCGACGAACACGACCATAACTACCTTCATCGGCGATGGGAGCGCTTGGGTTTTTGCTACTGGTACGAGCACACGGCGAAGGAACACAAGCTGATCGTGTCCGATCCGACGCGAAATGAGCCGGCGATCGACGGCCCGAGCCCCGAGATTCCCTACCAGAGTGAGGCCGGCTCGCAGGAGGCGGACGGCGTTGCATCGTGGTCGCCGATTCAGCAAACCACGTCTACGCACGTCGCGGAGTCGCGCACAGACTTCAAGGCGCTTGACCTCAACGCGCGCACCGGTGGTTTTGTCGATTCGCGGACGGAGGACTGGAAGACCCGTGGCGGCCAGAAGCTCGAATGGTACACATATGCCGGCTCGTACGGACATCGCAACACGGATGACGGGCAGCGGCTGACTGATCTGCGCATTGAAGCGATCGAGGCGCTCGCACGGCGGTACGAGGCACAGGGCAATAACCGCTTCGTAATGCCGGGGCGCTGGTTTCGGCTGACCGACTACCGTGGGCGAGCGCTCAGCGACAACCATTACGACGATGAGTATCTGATTGTCTCGGCGCGCCACGTCGCGACGAACAATTATCTGCAAGGTATAGGCGCCGAGGCGACATACCGCAATCAGTTTACGTGCGTGAGCAAAAGCACGCCCTGGAGGCCGATGCGCGGGTACAACAGCGTCGAGACGCGCATCCTGGCGCCGCAGACCGCGACGGTGGTGGGACCGGAGGGCGAAAGCCTTTACACGGACGAGTACGGTCGCTGCCTGGTGCAGTTTCACTGGGACCGGGAGGGCAAATACACTACGTGGGTCCGCGTCTCCAGCGGCTGGGCGGGAGGGGGCCAAGGCATGACGGCATTGCCGCGCATTGGCTCCGAGGTGGTCGTAATGTGGTTGGATGGTAATCCTGACCATCCTATTGTCACGGGGAGGCTGCACGGGGCCGACAATATATCGGCGTGGCAACTGCCGCACCAACGGGCACTAACGGGTATCCGCAGCCGCGAACTGGCGGGCGACTCCGGCAACCGGGCAGGGGGCAACAGCAACCATCTGGTTTTCGACGATACGGCCAATTCCATCCAAGCGCAGCTAGGCAGCGATCATCAGGCGAGTCTTCTATCACTGGGCAGCATCACGCGCATCGGGAGCTGGCAGGGGCGGCAGGATGCGCGCGGCGAAGGGTTCGAATTGCGCACCGACGCCGTGGGTGCGATTCGCTCGGGTAAGGGTATGTTGGTCAGCACCGAGGCTCGGCCGTCGGGCCGGTCGCACATCGCGGATGTGAGCGAACCGGCGTCACGCCTCGCCAATGCCCAGATACTGCACGACGAACTTGGCAAATTGGCCCAAGTGAGTGGGGCGCAGGACCAAAAAGGAGACCAGAGCAGCGTAGCCGACACGTTGCGGACGCAGGTCGAAAACATCAAGGGGAACACCGGTAACCGCGGCGATGGTTCGTTTCCAGAGTTGAGCGAGCCGCATCTGCTGCTTGCGGGAGCGAGCGGACTGCAAGCGACGACGCCCGCGACAGTACACGTCAATGGTGGCGACCATGTTGCGCTCACGGCGGAGCGCAACGTTTCGGTAACTGCGGGCAGGTCGCTGCTGGCGAGCGTGGCCGAGAAGATCAGCCTATTCGCGCATAATGCAGGGATGAGGCTGTTTGCAGCAAAAGGCAAGGTCGATATTCAAGCGCAAAGCGACGAAATGGCGCTTAGTGCGCTCAAAAACGTGACGATTCGCAGCACGGACGCGCAGTTGGCGCTTGCGGCCGCGAAGGATATCAAGATGTCCAGCGCGCAGAGTCAAATTACCATCGCAGCAAAGCAAAGTATCACGCTGATCAGCGGCGATGCCTATATAAAGATCGCAAACGGCAATATCGAGCTTGGTTGCCCGGGAAGTATCACTTTAAAGTCTGCCAACTTCCACTGGGAGGGACCGGCCCAGCTCTCTGATTCCGAAAACCTATGGCCGGGGCATATTCCCGCCAATTTCAGCGCGAAAGTGATTCTCGACAAGCAACTGCAGGAGCGAATTGGCGCTGCCGGCGCGATCCCGTATCAATTCATCAGCGAGGGCGGCAATGTGATCGCGAAGGGAATGATCGATGAAACCGGAGCAACGCAACGAGTCTTCCACTCCAGCATCGAAGCGATGGATGTGCTGTTGGGTGAGAAAGGGGAGTGGAGAAAGGAGGAGCATGTGGATGTCGCCGACTGCGGTTGCGGCGTCGAACATACTGATCAGTTGTCCCCGGGCTTCCCGCAATTTGCCAACCAGACTTCGCAAGATGGCGATGAGCCCAATGGCAAAGGGCGCCCGCTTCAATCGACGTTCGATTCGGCCCTTTCGCCGACTATCGATGCCGAAGCAATCAAATTTCAGCGGAGCCTGATCGAGCACTTGGTATTTAATGACCCCAACGTTGAAAAGGCGATTCGGGATGGTGAGGACTAATTCGATGAAGATTGTCGCGGGATTTTGTTTGGCGCTTTGCCTGTCCCGCGCGTACGGTGCGGACGCCGTCGGCCATATTCCGGTGAGTGCGGAATTGAGGCTGGTTGACGGGCAGACAGATGTTTCCCTTGCCGGCATGACGGTTCGTGTAGTGAAGGGCCATGTCGGCACGCTTACGGCACATAGCTACGATACGTTCACGAGCTATGTGCTTCCTCGGGGGCCGGGCGGGGCGTGGCTACAGATACTTATCGATCAGCCCGACAGCAGCGATCTGCAACTACGGACGGTCGAGTCTGCTGATTCGACTGTACAGGCCATCGCAATGTATCGATCTGGTGATGTCCTTTACGCCGTCCAGGCTACGAAAGGTGGTGCCGAAGCGCCAGACCTTTATCTGAAACCTGAAACGATTACATTCAAGGTGTATCGGTTCAATGGCAACCTTGACGTTGCGCGCTTTAAGCTCGTGCAAACCTCGCGCAGCAAGACGGCATACATGGATGCGAGTGATGCGCTGGCCAAAGAGTTCTTTTCGCGCTAAAGGATGACGTATGTTCGTGAGAGCGACCTACGACCGAGAAAAAAAGACGGTCCATTACTTCGATGAAGATGGCAACGAGACGCTTTATATCGGCGGATCGTTTGCGTGGCGCACCAGTAATCCTGGCAACTTGACCAAGCCTAGCAGCTACGTCATGAGGTCGGCGATCGGCTACGCGCTCCGGACGAGCAAGTCCAAGGTTCCTTTTATCATTTTTCCGGATCATGCCACTGGCCAGCAGGCACATCAAAACTTGCTCAGAGAAGTTTACGGCGACAAAACGATCCGCGGCATGATCACGCAGTATGCGCCGCCGTCAGAAAACGATACTGACGGATATATCGACTTCGTCACCAAGAAGGCAAACGTCACCCCGAACGACGTCGTCGGCTCTTTGAGCGACGACAAGTTTAAGGCCGTTAGCGCGGCGATGGAGCAAAAAGAGGGGTGGGTGCCGGGCGTCATCAGGCGGCTAGGCAAGCCGGTTCAAGTTCAGGTGTTCGACAAGCTGAACCAGCCTTTTGGCGGCCAAGCGATGCAGCTGAGTGGGGAGCACGGAACGGTGGACGTGCGTACGAACGCCAGCGGTGAGCTGCCGTGGATCTATAGTGGATTGTTGGGCGAGAGCGTTAATATTCAGTACAAGCGTGGTCACGAAGAGGCTGAGCACGTGGGCCAAGTGGCCGCTTCAGATGCGACGAAAGCCTATACATTCAACGCGCCATACTATCGTGTTCCGACGCGCCCTCGGCTCCACGACAACAAGGATCATCCACGTCCACAGGTTCACATCGTTCAGTCCGGGGAGACGCTTTCGACAATCGCGGCGAAGTACGGTACAACAGCTGACGCTATGGTTGTCGCAAACGGACTGAAGGACGCGAATCACATCTACGCAAGGCAGCATCTTGCGATTCCGGCGGTGTCGGACGCGCAGTCGGCACGGCAAACGCGGCCGGCGCAGCACGCGCAAGTAAGCAAAGCCGTCACTTCAACGAGCGTAACTCCCGCGAGTGCTGTGCCCGCGTCAACCGTGAGGGCCGGGGCGTCCGCGGCTGACGAGCAAACACCGCCATCGACGAACGCTGCCCCTCCACATCCGGTGGCTAATTTGGCGCAACCCCACGCCAATTCGGCGCCGTCATCCAGTGCCGCTTCCGGTTCTGGCACAGCCGGCGTCGTGCACCAGCATGCGCCGAGCGGTCGCCCCCAGACGGTTGTGAGTTCGCCGACATTGGAACTCAGCGGCGCAACGTGGTGTAGCCGCTATCCGGGTAGTGCGTCGCTCGACTCGTTGAACGACTCATTCAAAGCCGCCGCGAGCGCCTTTATTGGCGCGATGCGCAACGCCAATATTACAGTGAAGATCAATGCCGCGCTTCGCCCTATCCAGCGTTCGTACTTGATGTTCCACGCATTTCAGATAGCCAAAGGGAAGGAAAGTCCGGACAAGGTGCCTCCCTATTCGGGCGTTAACATAGACTGGGTGCATCGTAAAGCGGATGGCAGCATAGACCTCGACGCATCAGTCAAGGCTGCGAAGGAGATGTGTGCCGGCTACGGACTGAATATTCGCTCGGTTAAGCAGGCTGTGGGTCGGCCCGGGCATTCTCGGCACAATTGGGGCGCGGCAGTTGATATAAATATCAGTGGCTATATCGGTAAGAAGATGAAAGACGCGAGTCGTCATGACGTCGAACTAAAGTCATTTGATGACTTAAAGGTGGTGGGTGTGGGCTATGGTGTGATATATTATCCGAAAGAAAATATGCACTGGTCCGACAACGGTCATTAATAGAAGGCTAACATGAAAAAAATTGTGGCATGTGTTTTGATGACATCGATATGTCGGATTGCTTTCGCGGAGCAATCTCCTGTTGTCGGTTTGTGGGAGCAGCTTATCGCGGGTGATAGGGGCGATGGCTCTCCGGTTAATACTCAGCGGGTTGACCTCGTATTCGTTGACCGGAAAATTGATGGGGATACGCGGTTTAGTGGCCTTTTTGCTGCTGACATAAAGCCAGAGATTTTGTGTTGTGTCGAGGTTAAAAAAAGTAATATAATTACGTTATCCGATCTCTTGAAGAAGTACTCGTGGGATCCAGATACGGTGAATCACATCAAGAAAATCACTGGTTGGACGTATATATACGAAGCGAGAATTGTTGATGCGAGTGAGCAAAACGCGAGAATGCGGAAGTTGGTAAAGAGTTTGAGTGTCCCCCCAACATTGTCGCCATATTCTGCTCCTGTGATTTCTGGGAAGATTCCGGCAGCGGAAATTGGCAGGAAATTCAAGGTCGATAACTCGGATGTCGCTTATTCGGTTCGAGTGTCGGAGGGTAATAGTACAATTTCGTACAAGTTTTCGATCAATGGGAAGCCGGTGACATTAACTGAAGAAATGTTTCCCGCAGAATAAGTATTTGAGGAAGGAAGAACGAATCATGCCGGGCGTTATACGCGTGGGTGACCGCACCAGTTCGAACGGGGAAGTGCTGCGTGGGTCCGAGACCTGCTTCTTTATGGGTAAGGGCGTGGCGAGAGTTGGCGATCCAGTGTCGTGCCCGAAGCATGGTGACAACCACATTTCACGTGCCACTTCCGGAGCGTACGACAATGGCCATGAAGTCGCCCAAGATGGGGACCCGTGCGACTGTGGATGTACACTTGTCTCGTCGTTGCCTTCGAGCGGGCCGACGTAATACGGGGCGCTCGCGACGGGGTTGAGGTTGTCGCTGAACGCGATGGCGACGGTTGGCTAGGGTACGGTTCGCCGCAAGAGCGATCGCGGTGTTGCGCGGCTGCTCCGCATTGCAGCTGTGGGGGGCTATGTGCACTATAAGGCTTCCTTTCTCCCGGTTTCTTAGGATCGTCGGAACCCGGCTACTCGTCACATGGGTAATGCAGGCGATAGTGGCATACGTCAAATCTGTTCCAGATGCGTCAGTGCCGGTGGGTAAAAATTGGCCCGGCTTTACGGCGAATTAAGAGGGGATCGCGAAGGTAGCGCGAATGCGTATTTAACGCCGTGGTTCAAAAGCGTCGAGTCGCATAATAATCAGATGCATATCACGGTCACGTACAAATAAAAGCATCGCCCGAGGTTTTCGATAGGTCCGAAGTTGATTGGGAGTGAGGTGATGAGTCGCCTTCGTTTGAGCGTGGTGTCCGCATTGGTTTTTAGTTCGACTGCATTTTCGCAGGAAACGATTTCATCAAAAAAAGATCTGGGGCTTGCGCTAGAGAGGGCGGTGACGTGTAAGGTGGATGCGCTCGGGTTTTTTGACGGAAGTGAATTTGATAGCGGGCCGCTCGGCGCGATGCACCAGCTGAAGTCGCTGGGGGTGAGTATTGCTATAAAGAATGGAGATTATAGTGGTGGGATCGGATATCGCTTTCCGCGAGGAGTTAAGGCATTTGGCTATGAGGTGGTCGATGCTCTTTATTTTTCGGAGAGTACAACATTGTTTGTTGTGACTCTAAGGGCTGATTTTAAATATTTGCCGGAGATTAATGGGGCGCTGAATTTGACTCCGATTCAAAAGGGGAATCCAGATGGATATGGGTATGTCGATAATCTTGATGTTCGCTATATCAAAAAATTATCAGGATCGGATGTTGATTTTCCCGATGCAATTTTTAGCGGGATCAAGAATGGCGATGGACATAATTATCTTGCAATTGGCTGTCAAAATCTTGCCTGGTAGTAACATTAAGCTAGCGGACTTAAGCTCGCCATGAAAGACAGAATTGCTTGGTTCATCGCCACGGCGCTTGTAACTTTCACTTCGGCCTGCTGGGCCATCGGTCCCAACGTAAAGCACGACAAGCTGGAGATAACTGATCTGATCGAACGGTCGATTAGCGTCGTCTACACTAACAGAGGAGGCGATCAGGCCTTTGATGTGAAATCCGTAGGTATCGTGTCCTTCGAATCAGGGGAAACAAAGGCATGGCTGCTGCCGGTTCTCAACGGAAACGCAGACAATCATCCGCTGCGCTCGGGGCATTGTGATGTGCTCATCTATAAGAATGACAGTGACTACGTAGCGCCCATAAAAATGACCCCGATATCGCTCGATGCCGTGCATGATGACAAGTGTGTCGGATTCGAGCGGCCGTTGATCGTGGACCGGGACAACAGCGGAACGTCGCCATTGGTTATCTACCGGACAATCTATGCGAATCGGCCCAAATTCACGGTTTGGCGCGTGTTTGCTTACGACGCACTAAACCGCTCGTTCTGCTATGCCCCGGAAGCATCGACCAGCTTGACAAAGGCGGCAAGCGCGACATCGATCAAGGACTCCGATGCAAGACGCGTCCTAGACAGCCTCCACTTGCCAGCGGACGCGTTTAAATGTGCCGCGCCGACAAAAGTCGACTGAGTGCGAGTTCAATGCATGCCCTCATGTGATGCGGCGCGGCCTTTTAGGGTGTTTAGCCACATGAGACGACATTTTTTAGAGGAGTCGGTATCTGAAGGCGGCATTAGAATGAACATCAATACGGTAAGTCGTCTCTTTTTGCGGGCCACCGCATTGCTGGCTTCCCAACAGGTGTGGTGCGCACAGGATCGGTCTGAGATCGATTTTCCAAACCACGCGCGACTGGTTTACTTCGAACCGGTCTCGCCGGAACTGAGCCGCACGTTCGGATCCAGTTGGACGCATCTCGCGATCACTCGACCCGACGGCCGAACGCTGCCAATTATCCCGGACGAAACGCTCACCGCCGATGGCGGCGTCATTTTTTTGACCGTTGGAGCTAACGCGCGTTCGCGCGACGGACGCTATGTCGTCCTTGACCTCACTCGTAACGGCGTGACGGAAACAGAGGATGGTAAGGCCACCGTGGAAAGTCGCGAATTTTGCCCGATCCTTGACACCCAAACCGGGTGTGTCGCACGTGACTATACTGGCGCTGTTTGCGGCGGGGCATGGAGCGACAAGGACGCCGACTGGCAAAGTCAGCTTGATTCGGGCAAGAAAGAGTCTCAATCGATGAAGACCCTGGAAAAGCCGACGGCCCAGGCCGTATGGACTCAGTTCATTCAGGCAAAGTCCACCGATATCAAGCCGTTCTTGCGCATTGCGCTAGGCCTTGAAAATCTTCGCGCATGCGATCCGCCGAATGCAGAAAATGCGAGATATTACGAGCAAATACAGGCTGCGATTGGTGATTCCGCCCATTCCCCAAGCGGCCACGACGCGGGCGGTGCGATGGCCGCCAATAATGATGTATTGCCGAGCTGGACAGTGAAGGTCGACCGATCATGGCTTTATGAGCGGCTCTCGGTGGGGAGCAACCGGCACGGGTATCTAATCCGTGGCGATCATGTCGCGGTAATCGGCGAAGAGAGGCCAGATTGGGTACGGGTTCGCTACTCCCGTGCCGGGAAGCCGCCGCTGGAAGCTTGGTTGAAGCGACAGGACATTACCCGCTAGCTTTGCCGCGCACCATGTAGCTCGAACGGATGCAAACCGTTTCCTAACATGCTGCTTGTTGTTTAGGCCGCTGCCCTTGCGCAGCGGTCTAGGGTGACTTTGGCCAAGAGGCCATAGAAAATTGGGCTGCACGAGAGACACATGAGAAACTGGTGTTAAGACGGTTGTTGTTGGGAAAGTTATATATCGACGTAAAATTGTATGGCGGTCGCCAGGCCGAGTTAAAACTTTAATTTAATCAATGATAAGCTTAACGGGTGGATCTGTGGCGTATAAACTTTATGGGTTGATGCTGAGTTTCTGCCTGCTTGCATGTGAAATGGTTAGTGCCGCAGAACCCACGGCGCCAGATTGTGCGAACAGCGAAAGTGTGGTCTTCGTCAATGACAAGCCTTCGGCAGCGGAGGCTTTGTGTGATGGCACGGCCGTAACGATTAGATGGACGGTCGGCGAGAACCTCTTTTTGACAACCTGTGAGGATGCAGGGACTGAAGAGCAGAACACCAATTTTATTTCGGATGCCGCGGGTAGTCACGCAAGTAAACTAATTTATGGACGCCCAATACTGAAGCAATTTTTGCGGCAGCACCCAGTCGGGCCGGTACCGGACAAGTTCGCACCTCGCCCATATTGTACTCCACCATCGTTGCAACAGGTCTCAAGTAGTGCTTTTGTTTTATTGGATAAACTGCCTGAAAACACCGACAATGATTACTGTTTTGAGCCCACTTATGTGCGTTACAACAAAGGGCAGATCACTATCGACACCGCGAAAGGACCGATCGCCGCGTCGGATAAGAACTATTTTGGGACGCCGCCAACCGCACAGCAACAGTCGAATCTGGCTGCGTTGATCCATCAGTACGGACCGATGTCGCGCCAATCGAACAACGAAGACAGCCCGCAGCCAGAGAGCGCCCGTCAGATCGCCGCAGAGAAAGCCTATTTGTACGGCACGCCGGACGAGAGTGGAAAGAAAAGAGGGTATTTGATTCGCGGCGATACGGCGGTGGTACTTAAGGAAGTCGGTGAGTGGGCGCAGATTCGGTATCGCCAGGCCAATGGCAACGAGATTGTGCGTTGGGTACGGTCTGCGGATTTGCTCCGCGCACCGTAAGTATGCGATGTGCCGGCGGGCGTACGACAAACCCAAAGCGATGCAGGTGGTGGACCGAGTGATGCGAATCGAGGCTTTCTGATTAATTGTGCATGATTCTCATGGATACGGTGGATCGTTATTTGACTGGAAGTGACGTGATCTTGATCTTCGATGCATCCCATTTGCGGACTATCTGGGATTATATTCAAAACACTTTATATTTTTTATGAAACGCTACCTGATCCTTAACGGCGACAAAACCACTGCGGACGGAACGGTAATCGCCAAACCGAGCACAATCCGATTCGAAAGCCGCGTCGTCGCCCATGAGGGCGACGACGTGCAATGCCCTGGCTGCAAAACAATCGGAAAAATAAAATGTGACGGTCCACGCCAAGTGATGACGGCACCCGACGGGCGGCACGCGGCATTAAGCGGCGATCTGTGCGTTTGTAAGTGCGATCCGCTGCCGCGACTCGTTGCTTCACAACGATCAATGTCAGTCGATTCGTGATATTCCGTTCCCAGGCTGCTGCCGCGTCGTCGTCCATTCGATAAACATTTCCGCAGCGCTTTTACCTCAATGACTTTACATTCCATGCAATCAGATTCCAAACCTCTTACGTGGCGTGCAGCATCGAAGCGTTCCCTGCTCCGGTTGCCAAGCATTGTTAGCTTCGGCGGGTTGATCGTTGCGGCGATCAACAAACTACCGAACCTCGCCTGCATTTTCGGCTGCCTTCTTTTCGCCACGCTCCCCGTCGGGTACTTCGTTACCAACCGCATCTTCCACGGCCAGCCAAAGCCAACCGTCACCCGACAGATGCTGGCGTGCCTTGCGCTGCTGGTCGTGGCATTGCTTCTGAGCCCCACGTTCAGTGTCGCTCACCGCTTCTTGGATGCGGAGCACGATGTTACCGTCACGTGGACCAAGCGCTCTCTGTTTGACACGATCCGGCAGCCGTTCTACAGCCAAGACGAACTGGTCTGGGGGCAAACTAACTATGACTTGGGCTACGTGCCATCGACGGTTTTTTGCCCAAAATACAGCACCAGGCGCTATCCGCTTTTCACTGTCGAGCGCGACGAAGACTTTCTGAGCGTGCTGACGCGCTGGGACGGCTCCAGCATGGAAGAGCCACCACCGCCAGATGCTCTCCAACGCGTTCTTTCACGTTGCGTGACGGGCGGTCAGGCCATGCTTAATTCGGGGCTGACCAAGGAATCGGCGCTGATGCAGGGCAACGTCGATCTTTTCTTCGCTCGTGCCGAGCAGGAGCACAGCGGCGCGGAGGGCGAAGTGGTACTGGAAGACGCACAGATTCCCCCATACATCATGAAGAAGGTCGAGACGTTCTTGGCAAAGGATCCGGACAGAGGTTTCTGGTACGTCAATTTCAGCCTGCCAGGAGCAGAGCCAGTGGCGCGTGGTGTTAAACCGACGGCACCGGGGCAGCCAGATGTCGTGCGGCGACTAAAAACGATTGCCATCGCAGCCGCGTTAGGACGTAACGAGGAACTGGCACGGCTGAAAGCGAAATAATGCGGCAATTCCAGTAGATCCGAGTTGCGACCAAATTGTCGCCAGAAACCTGTCCAACAAACCGTTCTCGGTGGGCGCTTGGGCGCTGCCGTTACCACTTCGGCCAGCCTGTCCGCATAGCGCTTTCCAAATACTTGGCGGACGCTATGCTGACTAACTGCCATCAAGCCTTCAAGACGGCCACGGTCGAATGCTCACTCACCACGCGCACCTGGGACACCGTAAAAAAATGCGCCGCGGCATGACGAGCACGACGCAGCCGATCGAATGGCCTACATCGCGCCCTCAGCCCGTGCTGCCCGTTTCACCGCCTACGGCTTGCGCCCACGCCGACGATAGCCATGCGTGGCGCGCAGCAGGCTGCGCGTATAGTCGCTCGCCACCCGCCCGGCACGAACATCCTCAACACCCAACTGCTCAACGATCTCGCCGTTATGCATCACGGCCACGCGCTGACAAAGAAAACCAACGACGGCGAGGTTATGACTGACGAGGATCATCGTCAGCTCGCGTTGCCGATGCAGCCGGTGCAGCAAGTTGAGAATTTCCGCCTGAACCGATACATCGAGTGCTGACGTAGGCTCATCGAGCAAGAGCACGCGAGGCTCGAGAATCAGCGCACGCGCGATGGCGACGCGCTGACGCTGCCCGCCCGAAAGCTGATGCGGGTAGCGAAAGCGAAAGGCGGGCCCGAGGCCGACTTCGGCCAGCGCCCGCGCGATCCGCTGATCGGCGTCCGATATCCGATGAATGGCGAGCGGTTCGCGCAGCGTTTCATCGACGGTAAAACGCGGATGTAGCGAAGCGTACGGGTCCTGAAACACCATCTGCACGTCGCGCCGAAACGCGCGGTCGACCTTGCCCGCGGCGACAACCCGCGTATCGATCGACATGCTCCCGCTCGCAAGCGGCACGAGACCGGTCAGCGCACGCAGCAGCGTCGATTTTCCCGAGCCCGATTCACCGACGAGCCCGAACGCTTCACCGCGCGGGACCGAGAAGCTTGCCCCGCGCACCGCATCGACGTGGCCAGTGCGTGTGGGAAAACGAATGGATACGTCGCGCAGCTCGATCATCGTCCGCTCTCCGTGAGCCAGGCCGGGTCGCGTTGCAGCACCGGCAATTCTCCGACGGGATGCGCGAGCGTCGGGCTGGCCGCAAGCAAGCCGCGCGTATACGGATGCGTGGCATGAACGAGTTGCGACGCGGCACAAGTCTCGACCACGCGCCCGGCGTACATGACGGCAACGCGATCGCAAAACGACATGACGAGCGGCAGATCGTGGCTGATGAAAAGGAGCCCGGTACCATGGCGCGCGATCGTTTCGTCGAGCACGGCGAGCACCTGCATCGAGACGGCTACATCGAGCGCCGACGTGGGTTCGTCCGCAATCAAGAGCCGCGGGCCCGTCGAAATCATCATGGCGATCATGACGCGCTGCCCCATGCCGCCCGAAAGCTCATGCGGATAACAGGCCGCGACGCGTGCGGGATCGCGAATATCGACGGCGTGCAGCGCATCGAGAATGCGCGCGCGCAAAGCGCGTCGTCCGAGCCCGCGTTCGCGCAGCCGAAACGTCTCGGCCATCTGACTCGCTACCGTCATCGTCGGATTCAGCGAATATTTCGGGTCCTGCAGCACCATGCCCATGGCAGCGCCCGCGAGCCGGCGCCGCTCGCGTGCGGACATCGCCAGCAGATCGTGCCCCTCGAAAAGCATGCTGCGCGCAGTGCACTGGGCGCTCGCGGGCAGCAGCCCGAGCAGCGCGCGTCCCGTCAGCGA
>Ga0157369_10003772_pt1 | contig 18012 bp, 20 predicted proteins | sample C25metaG_FD_113461 | JGI IMG/M metagenome (GOLD analysis project Ga0157369, IMG submission 113461) | Corn rhizosphere microbial communities from Kellogg Biological Station, Michigan, USA - C2-5 metaG | ecosystem: Host-associated > Plants > Roots > Rhizosphere > Soil | place: USA: Michigan... | reverse complement strand
TGGTCGAGGTGCAGCACGTACACCTGCCGGGTCACCGCATGCGAGCGGTAGACGTCGGTGCCGGTCCTGGTGGTGCGCTCCAGCGAGAGCGCGCGCAGCACCGACACTGACCGCCCGCCGACCGCGAACACGTACGCCGGCGCGACGTGGTCACCGGCCTGCGCGGGGCTGGTGGGCCGGCTGGGGAGACCGGGCGCGTACAGCCAGGCGACATCCGCTTCCGGATCGACCGTGACGAGCCGGGCGGGTACCTGCTGGCCCTGCCGGTTGGTCACCGTCGTACCGCGTGCCCCGGCGACCACCGACGCGGTGGTGAGCACGAAGCGGCCGTCGGTCAGGCCCTCGCCGACCCGGCCGGCACCGCAGGACGTCGACGTCTCGAGCCGCACGGTGTCGTCGTACGCCGACATCGCGGTCGGCTGCCCGGTCACGCCGCGGGCCGCGCGGTGCCCACCCCCGCCGTTGCAGCCCGCGAGCATGCCGGCGGCGGCGGCGAGCAGCGCGGCGAGCGTCGCGAGCAGGGCCGGGCTGGCCGGGCTGGCTGGGCGGGCTGGGCGGGCTGGGCGCAACATCGCGAGCAAGGAAAGCAGACGACGTGGCGGTCGCGCGCCCCCGGTCGGGGGCTTTCGTCCGGATTGTCGGCACAACGGCTGGCGCGTCACGGGCCGGCCACCGCGCCCGGCCCGCCGCGCCGGCTCGACCGCGCGGGCCGGACGGCCCGGCAGCCGCCCTGGTTGACCACGACGACCGCGTCGAGCGCCGTGTCGCCGCTCTCGCCCAGCCGGTCGGCGAGGTCGCGGGCCAGCCGCCGGTCCACGGCCGTCGCCTCGCCGGCATCGCGCCAGATCGCGACCGTCACGCCGGGCAGCCCGATCGACGCCAGCGTGCTGAGCAGATCCAGGACGTACAGCTCGTCGAGGTCGGCGACCGGGTCGGCGACCCGGCTGAACAGCCGCGGCGCCCCGGCGGCGTCGAGGTGCGCCAGCCAGACCATGCCGTCGTACGGCGCGACCTCGGCCGTCCGGATCCGCTCCCGCAGCCGCTCGACCACGGCGGCGCGGCCGGAGACCCGGCCGTCGGGCACGGCGGCGAGGTGCCGGCGTGGCGGCGGCCGGTCGGGCGGGGTGGCGGCGGCGGGAGGCACGGAGCAAGCCTGCGTCCGTGCCCGCGGCCAAGAGGGCGCTCAACGCCAAGTTGTGGATGCCGCGGCGCAAGCCGCGAACCCTTGGACAGCGCGGCACCGGAACGCGGTCGCCACCCGGCACCCGGGAGGAGGCGTCAGGCCGGCGGGCGGTGTCAGGACGGCAGGCGGTGTCAGGACGGCAGGGCGCGGACCCACTCCGCGAGCGCGATCGCGCAGCCGTCGATCAGGTCGAGCCACGACTCGGCCGCGTCCGCGTCGGCGCGGTCGCTCACCGCCTTCACGCACCGCAACGGCACGCCGAAGGCGGCACACGCCGTCGCGTACCCGAACGCCTCCATGTCGACCAGGTGGATGCCGCGCCCGGCGAGATCGGTCGCGGCCGCGGCGTCGGACACGAAGCTGTCGCCCGTGCCGAGCACGCACGCGCCCGACACCGCCTCAACGGCCAGCGGAGGCGCACCCGGACTCAGCGCGAATCCCCGTGGAGCGCCACCGCCGACGAGCGCCTCGATCGCGTCGTACGGAAAGTCGTGCTGGGTCACCACATCCACGTCGTAGACGCCGGCCATCGACGGCGCCAGCGCGCCCGCCGTACCGACGTTCACCACCAGCGACGGCCGCGGGGCCGACGAATGAGCCAACCGCGCGGCCAAGCCGGAAGCGGCCATCGCCTTGCCGACGCCGGTGACGAGTACCTCGACGTCGCCGTCGACGTAACGCACCTCTTCGCGCAACGCGGCCACGACGAGCAATGACACGGATGGCAGGCTAATCGGGTGCGCCGGGGACATCGATGAACCGTGCCGTCGCACCGCCGGCACCGGTGCTCGTGCTCGGCGCGGTGGCGAGCGTGCAGAGCGGCGCGGCCATCGCGACGCGACTTTTCCCGGACGCCGGCCCGCTCGGCACGTTGCTGCTGCGTCTCGGCCTGTCCGCCCTCCTCGTGCTCGCGATCGCGCGGCCGCGGCTGACCGGGCGCGCCCGGCCCGATCTGCTGCTCGTGCTCGCGTACGGCGCCGCGCTCGCCGCGATGAACGGCACGTTCTACGAGGCGATCGACCGGATCCCGCTCGGCGTTGCCGTGACGGTCGAGTTCGTCGGGCCGCTCGCGGTCGCGGTCGCCGGATCCCGGCGCCGCCTCGACGTCGTCTGGGTGGTGCTCGCCGCGCTCGGCGTCGTACTGCTCACGTCCGGCGGCGCGGGCGGCGGCAACGGCGGTACATCGCTCGACCTCACCGGTGTCGTGTGGGCGGCCGTCGCCGGGCTGTTCTGGGCGGCGTACATCCTGCTCGCGCAACGCGTCGGCCGCGCGTTCCCCGGCGCGACCGGGCTCGCGCTCGGGCTCGGCGTCGCGACCGTCTTCGTGTTGCCGTTCGGCATCGTCGCGGCCGGCTCGCATCTGCTGCGGCCGAGCGTTCTCGGCCGCGGCGCCGGCGTCGCGTTGCTGTCGTCGGCCGTGCCGTACTCACTCGAGCTCTTCGCCTTGCGCCGCATGCGCGCGTCGGTGTTCAGCGTTCTCATGTCCCTCGAGCCCGCGATGGCCGCCGTGTCGGGTCTCGTGTTCCTCGGCCAGCACCTCCAGCCGCGCGAGTGGGTCGCGGTGGCATGCGTGATGACCGCGTCGATCGGCGCGACCCGCGGGGCTCGCGGCGCGACACCGGTCGAGCCCGGCGCGACGCCGATCGAGGCGAGCGCGGCATGAAGGTCGACCTGCTCAAGGATCTCGACCGCTCCGGCGGATGGACGCTGATGGTCGGCGGCGCCGAGCAGTCGTACGTCGACATCGACGATCCCGCGCATCTCGAGTTCGAGTACATGCAGCACATCGCGCGCGTGGTCGACGCGACCTTTGACGAAGGCGTGCCGCTCGACGCCGTACATCTCGGCGGTGGCGCGTTGACGTTGCCGCGCTGGATCGCCGCGACCCGACCCGGCTCGCGGCAGCTCGTTTTCGAGGCGTCGCAAGAGATTCTCGACGCGGTACGCCCGCTCGGACCGGTCGACAACTGCGAGGTGCGGCATCGCGAGGCCGTCGACGGCATTGCGGGGCTCGCCGCGGAGTCCGTGGACCTCGCCGTCTGGGATCTGTACGACGGACCCCGCGCGGTCACCGCCGCGCTCGACCTCGCCGCGCTGTGGTTGCTCCGACGCGTGTTGCGACCCGGCGGCATCGCCGTGCTCAACGTCTCCGACGTAACGCCGTTCGCCGTCGTGCGTCCGGTGCTCGCCGGGCTGCGTGCGGTCACCGAGGAGGTCATTCTGCTCGCCGAGCCGGTGATCCTCCGCGGCCGCCGTTCCGGCAACTGCGTCCTCGTCGGTGGCCCGAAATCGTTGCCGGTTCAGAAGATCCGGCGCGCTGCCGCGGCGGCGCCGGCCCGCGCCCGTGTCGTCGCCGGGCAGGCGATCACCGACCTCATCGGTACCGCGGTGCCCGCGACCGCCGACGCGCCGCTGCCGCAACCGGACGAGAGATCCGGCCGCGCGTTCCTCTAAGACGACAGCTTGACCGCGTGCATCGTGTACGTGTGCGGCAGGCGCCACGGCCGGTCGACCAGTTGCCACTCGCCGTTGTCGTCGCGTTTCATCTGCCCCGGCAACGCTTCCCACGGCACGCTCTGGTGCTCTTCGAACAACGTGAGCTGCATGCCCGCGCCGAGCAGCGCGGTCACCACTTCGCTCAACGCATGACTGAACGTGTGCGTCACGTTCGCGGTGAACGTCGCATCCGTCTGCACGTACGTCGACTCGTCCTGCCACACCAGCGGTTCGGGCCGCTCGAAGTACGGGAAGTCGATGGCGAGCCGGTCGGTCAGCCGTTCGTCGAGAGACCACAGCACCGGATGGCCTTCGCGCAGGAACAGCCGGCCGCCGGGACGCAGCAGGCTCGCGACGACTTCGGCCCACTTGCTGACGCTCGGCAGCCAGCACAGCGCGCCGATGCCGGTGAACACGAAGTCGAACATCTCGTCGCCGAAGGCCGCGCGCGCGTCGTACGCGTCGGACTGCACGTAGTCGATGTCGGTGCCGGTCGCGGCGGCGAGCCGGCGCGCCTCGGCCAGCGCGGCGGGGGAGAAGTCGAGTCCGCTCATTCGCGCGCCGAGCCGCGCCAGCGACAACGTGTCGGTGCCGATGTGGCACTGCAGGTGCACGCCGCGCAGGCCGGTGAGGTCAGGCAACCGCGGCCGGTCGAAGCTGACGACATCGCTGAGGTACGCCGGGTCCGCGATGAAGCGGTCGAAGCCGTAGTCGGGCGACGCGGCGTGCGCGGGCGCGCGCTGCTCCCAGTTGGCAAGGTTGACGGCGCGGTAGTCGGTCACGCCGGCCGGTTCGGTGGAGGTCGAGTCGTTCACGCCGCCAGCGTTTCACGGCGACGCGCGTTCGTCAGACGGGATAAACCGCGCAGCGCGGTCCGCGGCTCGGCGCCCCCGGCCGGCTCACCATCGGCAGGTGGTCGACCGGGTCGTCGACCTGGCGGATCTCGGTCCGCCGGTCGCGGTCGCGCAGCGCGGCCAGCCGGTGCGTGCCGCGGATGTCGAGGAAACCCAATCGGTGAAACGACGCGAGCCGGCGCAGGTCCGCGTCTTCTGCCGGCGTCAATCCCATGCGTCGGATGATTCCCCACCAATGCGAAAACCCATACGCCCGAACGGGTGAACGTTGGTTACCGTCGGGGTGTGCTCGCCGCGCTGCTGACCTTTACGGCCGCATCCGTCCTGATTGTGCTGCTGCCCGGCCCGGACACCCTGGTCGTCGTCCGCAACCTGCTGCGCGGCGGTCGGCGGCAGGCCGCGTCGGCGGCGGTCGGCGTCCTCGCCGGGCTGACGATCTGGGTCGCGACCGCCGCGCTCGGCCTGTCCGCGCTGCTGCGGGCGAGCCAGACCGGGTACGACGTGCTGCGCCTCGCCGGCGCGGCGTACCTGCTGTACCTCGGCGTGCAGTCGCTGCGGTCGCGCGCGGTGCCGATGAGCGGCGACCCGGCGATGAGCGGCGACCCGGCGATGAGCGGCGACCCGGCGATGAGCGGCGACTCGGCGATGACTGGGGCACCCGCCCGCACCCGCCGCGCCCGCCCGGCGCTGCTCGGCCGCGGCTTCGGCGCGGGTCTCGCGACCGACCTGCTCAACCCGAAGGTCGGCGTGTTCTTCGTGACGTTCCTGCCCGGGTTCGTGCCGCACGGCGTCAACGTCGCGGCGGCATCGCTGGCGTTCGGCGCCATCTTCATCGTGGAGACCGGCATCTACTTCGCGGTGCTCGTCGGGCTCGCGGCGAAGGTCACCCGCTGGATGAACGACCCGCGCATCCGCCGCCGGCTCGAGCGCATGACCGGCGTCGTACTGCTCGGCTTCGGCATCCGGCTGGCTACCGAGACCTGACCGGCGCGAGCCGGTACGTCGGCGTGGCCGCGGCCGCCTTCGCCGCTCGCCAGTGGCCGCTCGTGCTGGTCCACCGCATCCCGCGTACGTCGACCTGCACGACGCCGTACGTGTAGGCGTGCGCGACCAGCCACTCGGCGGTCGCCCAGTCGTGCCCGCGGTCGCTGCCGCGCGACGACCACACCGTGCCCAACTGCGCCGTCACCGCCGTTGTCAGCGCCCCCGCGCGCGGTTGCGGCGGGTCGGCGAACTGGCAGGTGAGGCCGGCCTCGATCTCGCCGGTCAACGCCCGCGCGAGTGCGCGCGCCTCTTCTTCCCATTGCACGTACGCCGAGCCGTCGGCGCTGTGCTGCACCATCTGCGCTGCGGTCGAGATCGGCAGCTGTTGCCAGCCCGGGATCCGGGCGAGGTGCGAGTAGAACGCGCTGGCCGCATACGCCGGGTCCATGAGCTGTTTCGGGCTGCCCCAGCCCTGGCTGGTGCGCTGCTGGAACACGCCGAGCGAGTCGCGGTCGCCGTAGTTCAGGTTGTAGAGCTTCGACTCCTGCAGGGCCGTCGCGAGCGCGACCGTCACCGCATGGTTCGGCAGCCCGAGGCGCAGCGCGACCGCAGCGATCGTCGCCGCGTCGGCCGCCTGCTCGGGGTCGAGATCCACCGCGCCCGAGCCGTGGCCGAGGGTGCAGCCGGTCGTCAGCGACGACGTACCGATGAGGGCGCGGATGCCGAGAACCGCGGCCACCGCGACCGATGCGACGGCGACGAGGAACACCACGAACCGTCGCCGACGCATCGGCCCATTCTGTCCGTCGTACGGATCAGCGCGTCGGCGGCACCGTCACCGGCAGCTCGATCACGATCCGGCAGGACTTGCCGGTCGGGTCGGGCACCGAGAGGTAGTCGTGGCCGTCGGACTCGTAGACGAGCGGCTGCACCGGGCACGGCGGCGGGAAGCCGACCGCGGGCGCGGGCGGGTTGACGACGATGCTGCCGGTCGGGATGGTCACCGAGATCCAGCACGACGTGCCGGTGGGGTTCGGCAGCCAGAGCGTGTAGTCGCCGTCGGACTGCGTGAGGAGCACGTGGGTCGGGCACGGCTGCGGCGGATACACCGGCACGGTCGCGACCGGCTTCATCGTCGGTGCCGGGGGCGGCGGCAGCTTCTGGATGTTGCCGGGGATCTCGACCGACAGCCAGCACGGGTCGCCGCCGGGGTTCTGCACCCATACGTAGTAATTGCCCTCGTACTGCGTGAGGACGGGGTGCGGCCCGCACTGCGGCGGGACCGTCGGTGCGGCGGAGGACAGCGGTGCCGCGGACGCGGCCAAACCGCCGCAAAGGGCGAGAGCTGCCAGGAAAGCCTTGCGCCGAGTCATGTGTTACCTCATTCGCGTCTGGTGACGGGGCGGACGCGGGCGGGCTTCGAGGGGTAGCGCGGAACTCCTTCTTTCGGACTGCCCATGTCCTCCCGCGCGATGTCCGCCATGGAAGGGAGCGCGGCGTTTGCCACACGGTGCGGCCTCCACTTCGGCTACCGCTGTCTAGTCATTTCGAGTGGTTGCCGGGTGGTCTCTGACCAGAGATCTTCACTGGACGGCTATGCCATCCGAACCACCGCTCGTCAGGTCACATGGCTAGGTGGTGAGAGACGTGCATAGCCCGAACGGTGCCCGGCATGCCGGGCAACGCAGCGGCTCGGCCGTCACTGCCGTGCCCGTCCTGGCCGGCCGGGCCATCCGGGCCCTCGTCACCGCGGCGATCGTCTGCCTCATCGTCGCGATCGGCGTGGGCAAGTTGTTCCTGCATGTCGGGATGTCACCGGTGTTGACCGGAAGCATGCGCCCGTCGTTCGCGCCGGGCGACGCGGTCCTCACCCGACCCATCCCGGTGTCGCAGCTGCGCGCCGGCATGGTCGTCGTCTTCGTCCCGCCCGGCCACGCCACGGCGTACGCGCACCGGATCGTGTCGGTGAGCGGATCGCCGTCGCACCCCATCCTCACCACGAAAGGAGACGCGAACCCGGCACCCGACCACTGGCGGGTGACCCTCAACACCCCGACGATCACGCAGGTCGTCGGCTCGGTCCCGAAGCTCGGATATCCCCTCACCTGGCTTCGGGAGCCGCGCTGGCGTGCGGCCATCATCGGCGCCCTCGGGTTGCTGATGACGACCGTGCTCACTCGATCCGCCCTGCGTTCACGGCCGCGAACGTCCCCTCGGCGGCCAGCACATGCCTGCTAGCAAGTCCCAGCCCCTGCTCGCTCAAGGAGTCGCATTACCCATGTCAAGCCACGCTCGCCGCGCACCGCGCGGCAACCGCCGTACCACTCTCGCCGCTGCCGTCGCCATTGGCGGCCTGCTGCTGACCGCCGGTGGGGTGTACGCCGGGTTGAACGCGGTCGCCACCAACACGTCCCCGCAGGCCGTGACCAGCGGCACGCTGAAGCTCACGATGGCCAACAACGGCGCCGGCTTCAGCCAGAGCGTCAGCAACCTCGCCCCTGGTGACGTCGTCAACCGCTTCGTCGACCTGACCAACGGCGGCACCCTGGACGCGCAGAACCTGAGCTTGACGGTCGCCGACGGCACCCCGAGCAAGCTGACCACGGACGCAACGAATGGTCTGCACGTGTCGGTCCTCGCGTGTACGACGGCCGCGTGGGTCGTCAACTCGCTGACCAACACCGCGACCTGCGCCGATGTCGGCGGCCCGACCACCGTCGTCAACAACGCGGCTCTCGCGACGATCTCCGGTACGCCGGCGACGCTGGTCGCGGGTGCGGTGGCGCAGGGCGCGACCTACCACTACGAGATCTCGCTGACGTTGCCGAACCAGAGCGAGACGACCACCAACGGAACGCTGCCTTCCAACACGATCCAGGGTCTCGCCGCAGCGCTGACCTGGACGTTCAACGAGCTGCAGCGCACCGCTACGACGACCAACAGCTAATCCTGCGAGCCCCGTGAGCACGTGAGCACGGTTCAAGTAGGCGGGAGGGCGGTCAGGACACTGACCGCCCTCCTCGCCGTGCTCGCGTGCCTCGCCGGTGTGCAGGCGGCGACGCCGACGGAGGCCACGGCGTCGATCCAGGCCCTCGCCCGGCACAGCACATCCGTGACGACGACATCCGGCATCTGGGCGGCGTTGCCGACCCAACTGGGGTCCGCGCCGTACGTTCCGTCGGCGCTGACACTGACCTTCGCCGTGGCCGTCACGACGCCGCGGCCGCAGTACTTCTGGGTGGTCAACACCGGCACCGTCGCGTTGTCCAAGGCCACCTACACGGTCACCGAGACCGGCGCCCTCGGGGTCACGGCGACCGTCGAGGCGTGCGTCGGCGGGAGCTGGGACGAAACCACCGACGCCTGCAGCGGCACCATCACCACGGTCGCGACGAGCAGCGGCGGCGCGACGTCGAGCACCGTCGTACCCGGGTCCGCGTCCGCGCAGGTGCGGTTGCGGGCGAAGCTCAACGGGGCGCCGGCGGTGACCGCGGCGGTGGTGACGACGAGCGTGGCGGTCGCCCGCACCGACGCCCGCGCCGCGACGACGACCGACTCCTAGCGGCCGGCGGGACTGTCGGGTCGCCGACAAATGGTTGGCACATGCATTGCGCGCGGAAGGACGATTGCGCATAGTCTCCGACCTACCAATCGGTATACCACCGTAGGAAGGGGAAGCGCGCCATGGAGAATCCGAAGCGGTTCGCCCGGATGGCACTCACGTTCAACATCGCCGGCCTGCACATTCCTGGCGGCGACAGCCAGGACTGCAACCCCGGCGGCTCCATCATCTGCGATCCCGGGACCGGTGGCTGCGGCTCGGGTGGGATGAGCTGCGTCGGCAGTTCCTGTTCCAACGACTCGTCGTTCATGGGTTGCGGCGCCGGCAGCGAGGTGTTCGACCCGAGCATGGACGCGCACATCCTGGTTGCTCACGAGCGCCTGGCCGAGCTGCGCAAGGAGCTGCAGGCCGTGGTCAGTCGCTACACCGCGGGCGAGTAGCGAGTCCGGATCTGCAACGACCATGTCGTCGGCCGGGGCCGCCGGGCTCGTGCTGCGCGATCTCGCGTCGGTGCGACTGCGTTCGCGTGGTCGCACCGGCGCGGTTGCGGCGACCGTGCCGCGCGATGCGCTTCCGCTGAGTGACGCCGACGTCGCGGTGCTCATCTGCGACGGCGCGCTTGCGGTGCGGGACGGGCGGCGGTACGTGACCGGCGTCCTTGCGGCCGGCGCGCTGTTCGCGGACGTGCGGCTCCCGGCGGGCGACGGTCTGCTCGCCGGGCTGTCCGCGCGCGGCGTGCACTACGTCGCCGGGCTGCCCCGAGGTCGTGCGGCCGGCTACGCCCGGGCCGCGTATGCGTTCCATCGGTTGCCGCGGCGCGCGCCGAGCGAGGCGGAGGTTGCGTCGTACGGCGTGGCGCTGGAGGCCGTGAGCGGTCGGCTGCCCGGCTACACCCCGGAACTCTCGGCGGACGGCTACTGGCAGCGGTGGCGGCACCGCCGGCTCGATGCGCACGCATGGCCCCGGCACAAGGTGTACGTCAGCCCGTTGCCGTGCGACCTCGTGGAGGTACTCGGCGCGATGGCCCGCGTCTGCGAGTCGCTCGAGGTGCCGGCGCTGAAGGTCGTGCGCTACCCCGGGGAAGCGGTGCGGGCCGACAAGCTCGTCGCCTACTGCGACGACGACGCCGCCGCAGCGCGACTTGCCCGCGAGGTGTCGGCCGCGTTGACGGGCGCGCGGGTCCACGGCGTGCCGTTCGCCGGGCAGGTCGATCCGTCTGGCCTGGTCGGCCGCGCGGTCGACCCGGGACCGGAGTGGGTGACGGCGGAGCCGCTCAGCTGGCGGCGCCTCGTCGCGCGCCGGATCGCACGGTCACTCGGCACGGATGCGCGCGGCTCGGTCGCCGAGCGGGCGAGGTTCGTGTACGGCCGTCTGCTGCTCGACGGGATCGACCCGATCGCCGGCCGGTTCACAGCTCCCGGTGCGGTGGCCGGCTGATGGTCACTCGCGCCAGCTGGCGGCTGCATCCGCGGATAAGCCTGGTGCCGGTCGCCGAGTTCCCGCCGGCCGTGCGCGCACAGCTCGGCGGCGACGCCGACCATGTCGTCCTGGTGGAGCGCGGTGGCCGGACGCGCTCGCAGCGCCTGGACCGGCGGACCGCGGCGTTCGTCGAGCAGTTCCGCAACCCGTGCACCCTGGCCGAGGCGATCGCCGGGTACGCCCGGAGCGCGGGTGAGGACCCGCAGTCGCTCGTGGACTCGGCCTACGCACTGGCGACCGAGCTTGTGGCCGAGGGCGTGCTGGTCGACCCGGACGCACCGCTGACGGACCTCGACACGTCAACGCTCGGCGAGGTGGTGCTTCCGGAGGGATACCGCGACGACGTCACCGTCGTGCGCGCGAACGCGGACACCGTCCTCTGCCGCGTCGTCGGCGACAGCGGTACGACGGTCGCGGTGAAGGCGGTCCGCCGGCACGCCCCCGAGGCGCTCAAGCAGGCGTTGCGGCGCGAAGGCCGGCTGCTGGCCCGAGCCACCGAGCGAGGAGTCGGAGACGTGCCGGCGTTGGTCACGGACGCCACCGACGCACTCGACCCGGCGCTGGTGATGCAGTGGCGGCCCGGCCGCCGGCTGTCCGATGTGGCGGCCGCCGATTGCAGCCTGGACCAGCGGCGGGCGATCGCTCGGGCTTTGGTCTCGGCGTTCGCGCGGCTGCACCGGACGGGCATCCTGCACGGCGATGTCCAGCCGTACAACGTGCTCGTCACCGACGACGCCGAGGTGTCGCTGGTAGACCTCGGCGGGGGGTCGGCCGACGGCCTCGTGCCCGAGCAGCGGATCGGTTACCTGCCGCATCTCGAGCCCGAGGCCGCCGCCGAACAGCTCGCCGGCCGGCCCGCGCCGCTGCCGTCAGATGCGGGGGAGCAGTACGCCGTGGCCGCGCTGCTCTACCTCGTGTTGACAGGCGCGGATCCCATCTCGCTGAGCCTCGAGCGGGACACCGCACTCGCCCAGATCGCGACCCAGCGGCCACGGCCGTTGGCCGAGCTGGGCGTGCACTGGCCGTCGCTCCAGGCAGTTCTCGACCGTGCGCTCGCCAAGGATCCGTCCGCTCGGTTCCCCGACCTGGCGGCGTTTCATGCGGCGGCGCTGGCCGCGTTCGACGCGACCGCGCCCCTCGCTGGGCGCGAATCGAAACGGCGCGCTGCAGCTCCGGAGGAGACGCTGCGCGGCCTCGTCGGGCTCGGCGCGCTGGACCGCCCGCTGCGTCCTGGGCCGACGGCGTCGGTGTACTACGGCGCCGCCGGCATCGCGCTCGCGCTGCTCACCGCGGCCGTCGCGACGGACGACGGCGAGCTGCTGGCCGCGGCCGACGTGTGGGCGAGCCGGGCCGAATCGGCGAGCCGCACCGCCGCCGGCTTCGTGGACGAGTCGATCGGCCTCGGAGCCGAGCGCGTCGGCCGGTGGGGCGTGCTCGCCGGCCGGCCGGGCGTCGCCGCCGTACGAGCACTTGTCGCCGGGTCGACCGGAGACGACGCGTCTGCCGATGCTGCGACGAAGGCGTTCGTACGGCTGGGATCGCAAGCCGCGGCGCGCGGCGTCGAGCCGTCGTTCCGCGGTGACCTCGTCAACGGCGTACCGGGGCTGCTCGTCGCGACCGCAGCGCTGTACGACGCCGCGCCCGGCGAGTCGGCGCGGGCTGTCCTCCGCCGCCTGGGTGACCGGCTCGACGCGCGCCTCGCCGCCGAGCGCGAGCCGGGTCCGCTCGCGCCGGGGACGCTGCTCGGGATGGCGCACGGGGTCGCCGGCGGTGTCTTCGCGTCGCTGCGGTGGGCCGCCGCGACGGGCACCGCGCCGCGCGAGTGGGCGCTCGACGCGCTCGACCGGCTGGCGTTGCTCGTGCGGCGCGACGGCGAGGCGGCGTCGTACCCGATCTCCGTCGACGGCCCGCCTGGCTGGCCCGGGTGGTGTCACGGCAGTGCCGGGCACGTGTTGACCTGGTGCCTGGCCGCTGAGGCGACCGGCGTCGACGGCCACCGCGACCTCGCCGCCGCTCTTGCCCGCGGGCTGGTCGCGCGCGGGCCGGCGATCGCGGGCGACGGGGGGCTGTGCTGCGGCAGCGCCGGGGTCGCGCTGGCCCTCGCCACCGCTGCGCGCGTCCTCGACGACGCGACGCTGCGGCGGCATGCCCGCGCTCTTGCGGCCGCTGCCGTCCAGCAGAGCGCGGGCGCGGCGGTCGCGCATTCGCTCTACCGCGGACGCGTTGGCGCGCTGCTCGTATCGGATTTGCTGGCGGCGGACGCCGAGCCGGTGTGGCCGCTGTTGCACGCCGCCGGCTGACGGCGCGCAACAGGTCCGCTAGCCGTCTTTCGGCGGGCGCATCATCGCGCCGACGACCTTGTCGGTCGCCGACGCCGGCAGCTTCGCGAGGAACGCCTGCACCTTCGCGTCGACACCGACGACGTAGTGCGTCTTCGGCTTGCGGGAGCTCAACGCCGACGCGACCACCGCGCCGACCTTCGCCGCCGGGATCGCGTTGCGCTCGACCGTCGCCGCCGCCTTCTTCGCACCCGCGGCCTGCCGTGCGTAACGCTGCTGCTTCTCCGCGTCGAGGCGGTCGAGGACGTCGTCGGCCTGGTCGTTGCCCTTGCGCCAGATCTCGGTCGCGATCGAGCCCGGCTCCACCAGTACGGCGCGAACGCCGTGCGGCGCGAGCTCGGCGCGCATCGCGTCGGTCCACGCGCGGACCGCGAACTTCGACGCGTTGTACGGGCCGAGGAACGGGCTGGCCATGCGGCCGCCGATCGAGCCGATGTTGACGATGCGGCCGGACGCGGCGAGCAGCGCGGGGAGCAGCCGCTGCGTGACGTCGATCTGGCCGAAGAAGTTCACGTCGAACTGCCGTCGCCACTCGTCCAGCGACAGCCCCTCGAACGGGCCCGCGACGCTGATGCCGGCGTTGTTGACCAGGCCGGCGAGGCGGCCGTCGCACAGCTCGAGCACCTGCTTCGTCGCCGTCGCGACCTGCTCGGAGTCGGAGACGTCGATGAGCACGTGCGCGGTCGAGGTCGGCGGCTGGTCGCCGTCGCGCCGTACGCCCGCGATCACCTGCCAGCCGTCGGCGATGAGCCGCTCCACGCTGGCCCGGCCGATGCCGGTCGACGCGCCCGTGACGAATACCCACCCTTTGTCAACCATGCGCAGACTGTAGTCATGTCACGGCTGCTGGTCGTCCATCACACCCCGTCGCCGGCCCTGCAGGAGATGCTCGAAGCGGTGCTCGCCGGTGCTCGCGATCCGAGTGTCGAAGGCGTCGAGGTCGTCGTCCGGCCGGCGCTGACCGCGGCCGTGGTCGAGGCGCTCGACGCCGACGGCTACCTGCTGGGCACGCCGGCGAACATCGGCTACGTCTCCGGCGCGTTGAAGCACTTCTTCGACACGATCTACTACCCGTGCCTCGACGCGACGAAGGGCCGGCCGTTCGCGGCGTACGTGCACGGCAACCTCGACGTGACCGGCGCGGTTCGCGCGATCGAGAGCATCACGACCGGCCTCGGCTGGCGCGCGGTCGCGCCGATCCTCACGGTGAGCGGCGCACCGCGCGCGGCCGACCGGGACGCGCTCTACGAGTTGGGTGGCACCATCGCCGCGACTCTCACGACGACTGCCGGTTGACTGCGACGTTGTGTGTCAGTGAGCAGGCCCGGATCGACACACAACGTCGCAGTCGACGGGGTGGTGCAACGAGGTGATCACGACCGGATAGCCCGTACGCCGTCCATCACCAGCGGGCCGAGCGAGGAGAAGCCGAGCGCGGACGCGATGCCGGCGAGGTCGCCCCATCCCGACATCGCGACCGACATCGTCGCCGCCGCGCGCGGATCGTCACTGGACTTCGGCGGCTTCAGCCGCGCGATCGGCGGCACCGAGACGGCCGGCCGCAGCGGCGCATCGTCACCGAGAGCGGCGCGCCGGCGAGCGATCCGCAGCGCGTCGCGCAACCCGCCGAGCTCGTCCACGAGACCGTTCTCGCGTGCGTCCGCTCCGGTCCAGACCCGGCCGCGCGCGACCTCGTGCACGGCCTCGCGGGTCATGCCGCGACCCTGCGCGACCTTCGTCGTGAAGTCGACGTACACCGCGTCGAGGAACGCGTCGAGACGTTCGCGCTCGCTGTCGCTGAAGGGTTCGTGTGTCGAGTACATCCGCGCGTGCTCACCGCGCTGCACGCTGTCGTAGCTGAGCCCGACCTTGTCGGTCAGCCCGGCGATCACCGCTTTGCCGCCGAGCACACCGATCGATCCGGTCAACGTGCCGGGCTGCGCGACGATGACGTCGGCCGGGCAGGCGACGAAGTAACCGCCGGATCCGGCGACCGAGCCCATCGAGACGACGACCGGCTTGCCCGCCTCGCGCGCGCAGACCACCTCGCGCCAGATCGTGTCGGAGGCGACGTAGGAACCGCCGGGGGAGTCGACCCGGAACACGATCGCCTTCACGTTGTCGTCGCGTACGGCGGCGCGCAGCTGCGCCGCGACCGTGTCGCTGCCCATCACCTGGCCCTGCGCGCTTCGGCGGCTGCGGCCAATCGCGATCCCGCCGTGCCCTTCGACCAGTGCGACCGCGGCCGTCTTGCGCGCGCGCACCTGGCGGACGACCTTCGCGACCGGCTTCTCCGGCTTGCTCCACTTGTCCGCGAAGAGCAACGCGACGTCGCCGTCCTTGCTCGCTGCGCGCCGGGCCGCCGCGTAGACCTCGTCGCGGTAGCCGACGTGATCCACCAGGCCGGCGGTGACCGCATCGGCCGCCGACACAGGTGCGCGATCGGCGATTTCCTGCACGGCCTCTGCGGTCAGCCCGCGCGCCTCGGCGACGCCCGCGACGATCTGCTCCCACGCCGACGCCGCGAGCCGGTCGTAGGCCTCGCGATGCGCGTCGGACATCTCGGTGCGCAGGATGCGGTCGGCCGCGTTCTTGTACTCGTAACGCTGCCCCAGCTCTGGTACGACGCCGAGCTTGTCCAGCAGCCCGCGCAGGAACCGCGTCTCCATCGCGACACCGAGCAGGTTGACCTCGCCGCTCGGCTGCAGCCACACCTCGCCGAAGCCGCTGGCGAGGAAGTAGGTCACCGACGCGGGGGTGTTCTCGCCGTACGTCTCGGCCCACGCGAACGTCGGCTTGCCGGACGCGGCGAACGCGCGCACGGCATCGCGGATCTCCTGCGCCTGCGCGAGTGGCATCGCCGGGTTGCCGACCTTCGCGATGAGACCGACGACCCGCGGGTCGTTGCCCGCGTCATACAGCGTGCGCAGCACCGACTTGAGCCGCGGCCGGTTGCGGCTGCGCAGCTTCGCGATCGGGTCCTCCGGCTCGACCTCGAGCAGCGGGTGGGTCAGGTCCAATTCGAGCAACAACGGTGAATGCGAACGAGGCATGACCGTCACCCTAAGCGCGGGTCAGCGCCTCCGCGCGGCGTATCCGAGCAGCCGCCCGACTGCCTCGTCGAGTACGTCGTCGCGCTTGCAGAACGCGAACCGCACGAACGGGCGGCCCACGTCGGGGTCGTCGCAGAACACCGCCGTCGGGATGCCGACGACACCCGCCTCGTGCGGCAGCATCCGCGCGAAGCTCTCGCCGTCGGTGAGGCCGAGCGGGCGCACGTCGGCCTGGATGAAGTACGTCGCCTCCGGCCGGTGTACGTCGAGGCCGACGGCGGCGAGGCCGTCGGCCAACCGGTCGCGGCGCAGCTGCAACGACGAGCGCAGCGCCTCGACCCACTCCATCTCGCGCAGCAGCCCGTGCGCGACCGCGAGCTGCAACGGCCCGCTGTGTGTGAAGGTGAGGAACTGCTTGACCGTCATGACCGCGCGGACCAGCGCGGCCGGCGCGCAGATCCAGCCGACCTTCCATCCGGTGACGCTGAACGTCTTGCCCGCGCTCGACACCGACACGGTCCGCTCACGCATGCCGGGCAGCGTCGCGATCGGCACGTGCACGACGTCGTCGAAGGTCAGGTGCTCGTAAACCTCGTCGGTGACGACGATGAGGTCGTGCTCGATCGCGACGTCGGCGATCGTCTGCAACTCCTCGACGGTCAGCGCGGTGCCGGTCGGGTTGTGCGGCGAGTTGAGCAGCAGCAATCGCGTGCGCGGTGTGACCGCGGCGCGCAGATCCTCGGGATCGAAGGCGAAGCGGCCACCCGGCGACACCGGCCGCAACGGCACGGGACGCCGTACCGCGCCTGCCAGCGCGAGCGCCGCGGCGTACGAGTCGTAGTAGGGCTCGAGCAGGACGACCTCGTCGCCGGCCTCGCACAGCGCGAGGATGGCGGCGCTGATCGCCTCGGTCGCGCCGACGGTGACGAGGATCTCGGCGTCGGGGTCGTACGTGAGTCCGTAACGCGCCTTGCGGTGCGCCGCGATCGCCTGGCGCAGCGGCGGCAGGCCGGGGCCGGGCGGGTACTGGTTGAGCCCGCCGCGGATCGCGTCGACGGCCTGCTCGAGCATCGCGTTGGGGCCGTCGGTGTCGGGGAAGCCCTGGCCCAGGTTGACCGCGCCGGTCTGCTGCGCGAGCGCCGTCATCTCCGCGAAGATCGTCGTCCCGAACGAGCGCATGCGCTCGACGAGCGGCTCGGTCAGCGTGCGGCCCATTGTGCCGCTCCTTGGGCATCCCCTCGGGCGCTCCACCACGTGGCCGCGTTGACCACGGTCGCGTACGTCGCCCAGAGCAGGTAGGGCAGGAACAGGATCGCGGCGAGGCGGTGCCGGCGGGCGAACTCGACCACCGTTACGGCGACCGCGACCCAGAGCACGCACGCGTTGACCAGCGCGATCGCCGGCTTCCGGAAGCCGAAGTACCACATCGCCCACGCCACGGACAGGCCGAGCTGCGCGCCGTAGACGGTGAACGCGGGGACGTCGTACTCGCCGTGCGAGGCGTCCGAGCGCCAGACCAGCCACGCGGACACCGACTGGGTCGCGTACGCGAGCGACCACAACGCATGGAAGCGCGGGCCGGGCTCGGCGAGCCGGCGCAGGAGTACGTCGGCGCGCGAGTTGGCGGACATGCGCGCAGTCTGCCACCCGGCGGCGCCGTCCCGGGGCGGGCGCGGCAGAATGCCGTTCTGGGAAATGCCCTACGAGCTTCAGGAGTTGCGCGTGTCCGAGATCTCCTTCGACGGCCGGGTCGCGATCGTCACCGGTGCCGGTGGCGGCTTGGGCCGCACGTACGCCCTCGACCTCGCCCGGCGCGGCGCCCGCGTCGTGGTGAACGACCTCGGCGGATCGGTCGACGGCCAGGGCGGCAGCGACGCCGCGGCGCAGAAGGTCGTCGACGAGATCAAGGCCGCCGGCGGCGAGGCGGTGCCCAACTACGACTCGGTATCGACGCCCGAAGGCGGCGAGAACATCGTCAAGACCGCGGTCGACGCGTTCGGCAAGGTCGACATCGTCATCAACAACGCCGGCATCCTGCGGGACAAGTCGTTCGCGAAGATGA
>Ga0157369_10003771_pt1 | contig 18015 bp, 16 predicted proteins | sample C25metaG_FD_113461 | JGI IMG/M metagenome (GOLD analysis project Ga0157369, IMG submission 113461) | Corn rhizosphere microbial communities from Kellogg Biological Station, Michigan, USA - C2-5 metaG | ecosystem: Host-associated > Plants > Roots > Rhizosphere > Soil | place: USA: Michigan... | reverse complement strand
TGATGATTTTTTCGTTCTGGAACGACCTGACCCAACACCTGAATCTTTTCTAATTTTTCGGTTTAGTCCCGCGCGTGGTTAATCGCGCGCATCAAGAGACGAGTGGATGAGCGCCAACGCCCTGTTCGCCCGAGTGACGCGCACGGCGTCTGCCGTTCTTCTGGCCGCGAATGGATTCGCGGCGAATGCGGCGCTTGCCCAATTGCAGGGCGGTCCGGGACCGGCTCCGGGTGCAGCGTCGACACCGGCTCCGGCGGAAGCGCCTGCGCCCACGATCGAGCACATCGCCGTCAAAGGCACCCAGCGCATCGAGCCGGCGACCGTGCTGTCCTATATTTCGCTGCGCGAAGGCGACCCGTACCAGCCGCAGACCGCCGACCGCGCGCTGAAGGCGCTGTTCGCGACGGGCCTCTTCTCCGACGTGAAGGTCAGCTGGGATAAGTCCAGAGCGACGCTGAACGTCAATGTGGTCGAAAACCCGATCATCAACCAGATCGACTACGAGGGTAACAGCAAGGTCTCCACGAAGGACCTCGACAAGGAAGTCCAGCTGAAGCCGCGCATGGTCTTCACGCGGACGAAGGTTCAGTCGGACGTCCAGCGCATCGTGGAAATCTGTCGCCGCAACGGCAAGTTCGGCGCGACGGTCGATCCGCAGATCATTCAGCGCCCGCAGAACCGCGTCGATCTCATCTTCTCGATTCATGAAGGCCCGACCACCGGTGTCGCGCGCATCAACTTCATCGGCAACAAGGTTTTCAACGACGATACGTTGCGCGAGCAGATCGCGACCGAAGAGAGCACGTGGTGGCGCTTTCTTGCGACCAACGACAATTACGATCCGGACCGTCTGACGTTCGACCGCGAACAGCTGCGGCGCTACTATGTCAGCCACGGTTATGCCGATTTCCACGTCGTTTCGGCCGTGGCCGAACTCACGCCGTCACATGACAGCTTCTATGTGACCTTCACCGTCGACGAGGGCGACCTCTACAAATTCGGCAAGGTCGAGATCGACTCGAGCATCAAGGAACTCGATCCGCTCGCCCTTCGCCCGCTGATCAAGATCAAGCCGGGCGACCAGTACAATGGCGAATTGATCCAGAAATCCATCGACACGCTGACCAATGCAGCGGGAACGCGCGGTTACGCCTTTGCCGAAGTGCATCCGCGTATTCGCCGCGACCACGATTCACACACCATCGACGTGATCCTGAAGATCGATCAGGGCCCAAGGGTCTATGTCGAAAAGATCAACGTCACGGGCAACACGCGAACCCGGGACAAGGTCGTCCGCCGCGAGTTCCGTCTCGTGGAGGGTGACGCGTTCAACCGCGTCCTCGTCGACCGCTCGCGCACGCGCATCCGCAGCCTTGGCATTTTCAAGGATGTGGCCATCAAGCAATCGCCCGGTTCGCAGCCCGACCGTGTGAATCTGGACGTGAACGTCACGGAGCAATCGACCGGCGAACTCTCGCTCGGCGCCGGCTATTCCTCCACCAGCTCTCTTGTGGGCGAATTCAGCTACACCGAGCGCAACCTGTTCGGCCGCGGCCAGTATCTGCGCGCCAGCGTGGCTCTGTCCTACATCAGCAAGCAGGCGCAGCTCAGTTTCACCGAGCCGTACTTCCTTGACCGTCCGCTATCGGCGGGCTTCGATCTCTACAAGGTCTACACGGATTATCAGCAGGCCGCATACGCGGCAGACGTTTCGGCGCTGCAGTTGCGCGCCGGATTCCCGACGTCGGAATACGGCTCGGTGGGCTTGCGCTACACCTACAAGATCGAGAACCTCAGGCCTTACACAAATGCACCCGTCGAGGTGATATTGGCGTCGGGCGACAACACGACGTCAGGCTTGGGTTTCACATTCTCGTACAACACGCTGGACGACTACGTTAAGCCGACCCGCGGCATCGCATTTACATTCTCGCAGGACTTCGCGGGACTTGGCGGCTCGCTCAAATATCTGCGCACCGAAACCCAGTTTTCCTATTACCACCGTGTGCTTTGGGATCAGTTCGTAAGCTCGCTGTCTGTGAGTTCGGGTTACATCACGGGTTATTCGGGCGATCTCCTGCCGATCAACGAGCGCTTCTTCAAGGGTGGCGACACGTTCAGAGGCTTTGCGCTTGCCGGTATCGGTCCACGCGACATCAGCGTTGCAAAGGATCTCGGCGCATTGGGCGGCGACACCTACGCTGTCGCCACCGGCCAGCTGCGCATTCCCGACTTCCTGCCATCGGACTACGGCATCGGCCTGTCGCTGTTCACCGATATCGGAACGCTCGGCCATCTGGATGACAAGGCTCAACTTTGCGCGGCTTACGTGAAAATAGGCTCCTCGTGCCCCATCAGAGACAATCTCGCTCTGCGCGGATCGGCCGGTTTGTCGGTCGGCTGGAAGTCGCCCTTTGGACCGGTTCAGATCGACATCGGCGTGCCATTCCTCAAGACCGACTATGATCGGCCGCAGCTCCTCCACTTTACAGCAGGAACAGGATTCTAGAATGACGACGAAGACCCATATTGCTCGCGCGCTGCCGGTCGCGGTTGCGCTTATCGCCGGATCCATCTTGCCGGCGCTGGCCGCCGGGCCGCAGCCTCAGGGGACGCCGGCACCCAAGATCCTTGTGATCGATCGCACGATCATCTTGCGCGCGTCGAAAGGTGGGCAAGACATCGTGCGCCAGGTCAACGCTTACACGGTTCAGCTTGAAAAGGATTTCAAAGGGCAGGGCGCTGCTCTCCGCTCGCAATATCAGCAGCTCCAGCAGCAGGCGGCGATCCTTTCGGGTGACGTCAAAGCGCGCAAGATCAGGGACTTTGAAGGCAAGAAAAACGCACTTCAGGCACAGGCGCAGAAACGTCAAAGTCTGATACAAGGTGGTTTCTTCAAGGCGCGCCAGCAGATGGAACAGGCGCTGGGCCCGATCCTTCAGGGGATCATGAAGGAGCGCGGCGCGAATTTGCTTCTGGATCGCAGTGCGGTTGTCCTGGGAACGGATTCGACCATCGACATCACCGGTGTCGCGGTGCAGCGGCTGAACCAGAAAATGCCATCTCTCAAGGTTGAACTCGTTCCGCCCCCGCCAGGCATGGTCGCGCAGCAGCAACAACAGCAGCAGTAGAGAGCTTCGCCGGATCACGAAATGGCCGATCCCCGCTTCTACGACAATGTCGGCCCTTTCACGCTTGCGGACATTTGCGCGAAAGCAGGGGTTTCTTTCCCGGCTGACGCAGATAGGGCGGCCCTGGTTGAAGATGTCGCGAGCCTGACCGGAGCCGGGCCGGCGCATCTGTCGTTCTATACAGGCGGTGGTGAAGCGGCGAAGAAATTCGCGGCAACGGCTGCGGGATACTGCTTTGTGGCGTCCTCGGCGGCGAATGGCGGGCCGTCTTCGTGCCTCACGATTCCCAGCGCTTCGGTACAGCACGCGTTCGCCGAAGTGGCGCGGGCCTTCTACCCGCAGTCCAGTCTCGCCCAATGGACGCAGCAAACCGCGATTGACCCAAGCGCCGTCATCGGCGAGGGCGTTTCGCTGGCGCCGGGTGTCGTCATAGGGCCCCATGCTGAGATCGGCGACCGCACGCGCATCGGGCCCAATACCGTCATCGGGCGGGGCGTTGCCATAGGCCGTGATTGCGAGATCGGCAGCAATGTCACGATCACGCATTCCTATGTCGGGGACGGTGCGCTGATTCTCTCGGGCGCGCAGATCGGTGGTCCGGGCTTTGGGTTCGCGTCGTCGCAGACGGGCCACATCAAGGTCCCGCAGCTTGGCCGGGTGCTTCTCCAGGACAGGGTGGAAATCGGGGCCTGCACGGCCATCGATCGCGGGGCACTGGGCGATACGGTTGTCGGAGAGGGTTCAAAGATCGACAATCTTGTCCAGATTGGACACAACACGCGGATTGGGCGGCATACGGTGATCGTTGGCCATGTCGGGATTTCCGGGAGTTGCGAACTCGGCGACTTCGTGGTGGTCGGCGGGCAGGTCGGGATAGCGGATCATAGCCGGATCGGAGACGGTGCCCGACTTGCTGCACGGGCGGGCGTTGTGGGTTATCTTCCGGGGGGACAGGACTACGGTGGCATGCCGGCCAAACCGATGCGGGAATACGCCCGTGAACTGGCGGCGGTGAAAATGTTGGCACGCGGCAAGAAGAAGAGCTGATGGACGAGAAGACGACGACAGGGGTCATCCTGGACGTGGAGCAGATCAAGAAGCTCCTGCCGCATCGCGCGCCGTTCCTATTTGTCGAAAAGTTGAGCGACATCGTTCCCAACCAGAGTGCTGTGGGCCACAAGGCAGTCAGCTTCAACGAACCGCATTTCCAGGGTCACTTCCCGGACTATGCCGTGATGCCCGGTGTCTTGATCGTCGAGGCCATGGCGCAGACGGCGGGCGCGCTTGTCGTCTATTCGCTGGGTGACGAAAAGCCGTCCCGGCGCGTCTATTTCATGACGATCGACAAGGCGCGGTTCCGCCGCCCGGTCAGGCCGGGTGATATGCTGCGGTTGTCCGTGAAAGCGCTGCGCCAGCGTGGGCCCGTGTGGCGCTTTTCGGGCGAAGCTCACGTCGGCGACGAACTCTGTGCCGAGGCCGAGTTCAGCGCCATGATCTTCGATGGCGAAGATGGCAATTCATCCGACGGCGATCGTTGAAGACGGCGCGCGGCTTGGCGCGGATGTCGAAATCGGCCCGTTCTGTATCGTAGGGCCGCATGCCGTTCTTGAGACCGGTGTAAGGCTGATCTCCGGCGTGACGATATCCGGCCGCACGACGCTTGGTGCGCGGACGGTGGTGTCCCCCGGTGTGGTTCTCGGCGGTGCGGCGCAGATTCGCGGTGATGATGCGCCAGGCGCGCAACTCACCATCGGCGAGGATTGCGTCATCCGCGAAAACGTGACGATGAGCCTGGGGAGCAAACGCGGTGGCGGCCTTACCACCGTCGGCGCGCGCGGATACTTCATGGGTTACAGCCATGTCGGCCATGACTGCCATGTCGGAAATGACGTGACGTTCGCAAACGGTGCGCAGCTCGGCGGCCATGTCGAGATCGGCGACGGCGTGATCATGGGTGGCCTGTCCGCGGTTCAGCAGTTCGGCCGCGTCGGACGCGGTGCCATGATCGGTGGGATCACCGGCGTGAACACCGACGTCATTCCCTACGGCATCGCCGCCGGGGATCATGCAGAGCTGGGCGGCCTGAACCTCATCGGCCTCAAGCGCCGTGGTGTGCCGCGCGCGAACATCAATGCGCTGCGCGCCGCGTTCAAGTTCATCTTTCTCGACAACGAAGGCTCGATGGCCGATCGCGCGCGCGCGGCCAAGGACAAATGGCCCGTGGCGGAGGTCGCCGAGATCGCAGATTTCATCTTGGCACCCGCGAAGCGCCCGATCTGCCTCGCACGCAGGCGTATGACGGACGCGGACGAATGAGCGGCGCGCTCGGCATCATCGCCGGTGGAGGCGAGTTGCCGCGGGCCATTGCGGCGAGCGCGCGCAGCACGGGCCGCGCGGTATTTGTGCTGGCACTCGCGGGCATGACCGACGACTGGGTGCGCGACTACCCGCACGAAACCGTGGCGCTGGGCGAACTTGGCCGCGCGATGAAGGCCTTTCGGGCTCACGATTGCAGGGATGTCACGCTTGCCGGCAAGGTCCAGCGGCCGAAATTCTCCGAGATCAAGCTCGATGCCAAAGCGGTCTTCGCGGCGCCGCGGGTGATCGCGGCTGCGCTCCGGGGAGACGACGCGTTGTTGCGTTCGGTGGTCGATATGTTCGAGCGCGAGGGCATGCGGGTTGTCGGAGCAGCCGAAGCGGCTCCCGACCTGATAGCCCGGGCCGGAATCTTCGGGCGCGTCCAGCCCAATGCAGAGAACAACAGCGACATCGCGCTCGCCTTCAAGGTCGCGCGTGCGATGGGCGAGTTTGACGTGGGCCAGGCGGCGATCGTCTGCGCAAACCTCACGCTCGCTGTCGAAGCGGCGGAAGGGACCGACGCCATGATCGCGCGCGTCGTCAATCTGCCGGAACATCTGCGTGGCACGAAGGGCAAGCTTCGCGGCGTGCTGGTGAAAGCGCCGAAGCCCATCCAGGACGGCAAGACCGATCTGCCGGTCATCGGTGTGCACACCGTCCGCAACGCGCATGCCGCAGCGCTTGCCGGCATCGCCGTCGAGGCTGGCGGCGCCTTGATCGTAGACCGCGACGCGGTCGTGTCCGAAGCCGACAGGCTTGGCATGTTTCTGATCGGTGTTCCGCGTTGACGGTCAAACTGATGCTTGTCTGCGGTGAACCGTCGGGCGATCTGCTCGGCGGGCAGTTGATGGCCGGCCTCAAGGCCATCGCGGGCGCAGACGTGATGTTCACGGGCGTGGGCGGCACAGCGATGCAGGCTCAGGGCCTCACGAGCCTCTATCCGCTGGATGCAACTTCCGTGATGGGATTGCGGGAGGTCGTGCCGAAAATTCCGGCCATCCTCCGGCGCGTCAAGGAAGCGTGCGACTTTGCGCTGTCCACACGTCCCGATGCGGTGGTGCTTATCGACAGTCCGGACTTCACCCATCGCATCGCGCAGCAGCTCAAGCGCCGCGATCCGTCGATCCGCACCATCAACTATGTCGCGCCGCAGGTCTGGGCGAGCCGCGCCTATCGCGCGCGCAAGATGGCGGGCTATTTCGATCTGGTCCTGGCGCTCCTGCCGTTCGAAGCACCGTTCTTCGAGAAGTATGGACTCCATTCCGTGTTCGTCGGACATCCCGTTATCGAACGCGCAGCGAAGATCAAAGGCGGGGCAGAGCTTCGTGCGCGCTTCGGCATAGCGCCCGATGCGCCGCTTCTTGCGGTGCTGCCGGGAAGCCGCACCAACGAAATCCGGTTCATTCTCCCCATCTTCCGCGAGGCAGTCGCGAAGATCGCTTCGCGCGTGCCGGCGCTGGTGACGGTGCTGCCCACTATCCCGCACGTCTCCGCGAAGGTGCATGCGGCAACACGGGATTGGCCGGCACCGCTGCATATCGTCGAGGACGAGGCGGACAAGTTCGCGGCGTTCGATGCGGCGGATGCTGCGCTGGCGGCATCAGGCACGGTCACGACCGAACTTGCGCTCGCACGCAAGCCGATGGTCGTGGGCTACAAGGCTGGCTGGCTCACCTATGTGCTCGCCCTGCCGCTGATGAACGTGAAATACATCACGCTCGTCAACATCCTGCTCGGCCGCGAGGCTGTGCCGGAATTCCTGCAGACGCGTTGCACGCCGGACAATATCGCCGATGCCACAACGAAGCTCCTGACCGACCGGGAAGCTGCCGGTCACGAGCTCCACGACCTCGATGAGGCAACGGCGCTGCTCGGGCGCGGCGGCGAAGCGCCGAGCCTTCGCGCGGCGCGTGCCATTCTCGACTTCGTACGCGACAATCAGCGTTTGGCGAGCGGGACGTAATCGCGTTGCTTGGCGCCGGTGTAGATCTGCCGCGGGCGGCCGATCTTCTGCGCCGGATCCGCGATCATCTCGCCCCACTGCGCGATCCAGCCAACGGTGCGCGCCAGCGCAAACAGCGCGGTGAACATGCTGGTCGGGAAGCCGAGCGCCTTCAGCGTGATGCCGGAATAGAAATCGATGTTGGGATAGAGCTTTTTGTCGATGAAGTACTCGTCCTGAAGCGCGATCCTCTCCAGCTCCAATGCGACTTTGAGAATCGGATCGTTGTGATGTCCGACTTCGTCCAGGACGGCGTGAGTCTGTTCCTGCATCGCCTTGGCGCGCGGATCGTAGTTCTTATAAACGCGATGACCGAAGCCCATAAGGCGGAAGCTGTCGTTCTTGTCCTTTGCGCGCTTGATGTATTCCGGGATGCGATCGACCGTGCCGATTTCCTCGAGCATCTTCAGCGCCGCCTCATTGGCGCCGCCATGGGCCGGCCCCCAGAGGCAGGCAATGCCGGCCGCGATACACGCGAACGGGTTCGCGCCCGACGAACCGGCGAGGCGCACTGTCGAGGTGGAAGCGTTCTGTTCGTGGTCGGCGTGGAGGATGAAAATCGTATCCAGCGCCTTTGCGAGCACCGGATTGACCTTGTACTCCTCGGCCGGCACCGCGAAGGTCATGCGCAGGAAGTTCTCCGTGTAGCCCAGCGAATTGAGCGGATACACGAAGGGCTGGCCGACCGTGTATTTGTAGGCCATCGCCGCGAGTGTCGGCATCTTGGCGATCAGGCGGTGACTGGCCACTTCGCGCTGACGCGGATCGTTGATGTCCGTCGAGTCGTGATAGAACGCCGACAGCGCGCCGACCACGCCGCACATCACCGCCATCGGGTGCGCATCGCGGCGGAACCCGCGGAAGAACGAGGCAAGCTGCTCATGCACCATCGTGTGCATGGTGATCGAGTGATCGAATGATTTGGCCTGATCCTTGTTCGGCAACTCGCCGTGCAGCAGCAGATAACAGACCTCGAGAAAGGTCGAGTGCTGGGCGAGCTGATCGATGGGGTATCCGCGATAGAGCAGGATGCCCTTGTCGCCATCGATGAAGGTGATGTCGCTTTCGCAGCTTGCGGTCGAGGTGAAGCCAGGATCGTAGGTGAAGATATCCGCCGTGTCGTAGAGCTTGCGGATATCGACGACGTTCGGTCCCTCGCTACCGGAATAGGTGGGCAGCTCGTAGGATTTGTTGTCGTAGATCAGCGTGGCCTTGCCGGCATCTACAAGCTTGCTTTCCTTCATTGCCAGAAGCTCCTGTCTGGCACCCCCTCGAGAGCGCCCGGTTTATCTTGCACTGCACAATTATAAGCCAATCTGGTTAAATTCGTCATCACTTTCGTGAGGGCAGCGTCATCTGGCACCCTCTCGGATCACGCTGCGTAAGCCTTTAATCGGGCTAAAGATTCATCCCTTTCCAGCACTTCCATCATCTCGAAAAGAGGAGGCGAGGAAGCCTTGCCCGTAAGGGCAGCGCGCAGGGGTTGTGCGACCTGCCCAAGTTTGAGTCCTTCCGCATCTGCGAAGGCGCGGGCCGCGGCCTCCAGTGCCTTGGCGGTCCAATCGGTCGCGATCAGCGACGGCAGCACGCGCCCGATGACTTGGCCAGCTTCCGGCGGCAGGTTCTTCCGCGCCGCTTCGTCAAGTGTGCGCGGACCATCGTCAAACAGGAACTCCGCTGCTTGTGTCAGTTCGACAAGCGTTTTGGCGCGCTCTTTCAACCCGGGCATGGCCGCCACCAATCTTGCTTTCGCCTTCTCGCTTAAGGCACGCGGCGGTGTTTCGCGCGCGAGCGTGTTTTCGATTTCCTTCGCGAGAGCCGTGTTGTCCGTCGCGCGAATGTAATGCGCGTTGAGATTGTCGAGTTTCTTGAAGTCGAGCCTCGCAGGACTGCGTCCAATGCTTTCGAGGTTGAACCACTCGATCGCCTTTTCGGCCGGGATGATCTCGTCATCGCCGTGGCTCCAGCCCAGCCGCAGAAGATAGTTGCGCATGGTCTCGGGCAGATAGCCCATATCGCGATAGGCCTCGACCGCGAGCGCACCGTGACGCTTTGAAAGCTTTGCGCCGTCGGGCCCGTGGATCAGAGGCACGTGCCCATACACCGGCTCCGGCCAGCCCATCGCGTGGATGATCTGGAGTTGCCGGGCGGCGTTGTTCAGGTGATCGTCGCCGCGGATCACATGCGTGACGGCCATGTCGAAATCGTCGACGACGACGGCCAGCATGTAGGTCGGCGTGCCGTCGCTTCGGAGCAGTACCATGTCGTCGAGCGTTTCGTTCGCAAAACGAACGTCGCCCTGGACGACATCGTGGACGATGGTCTCTCCGGCTTGCGGAGCTCTCAAACGAACGACGTAAGGCGCACCGGCCGGCGCCTCGGAGGGATCGCGATCGCGCCAGCGGCCGTCGTAGCGTATGGGCTTGCCTGCCGCGCGCTGTTCGGCACGCATGGCGTCAAGCTCCTCCGCGGTCGCAAAGCAGCGATAGGCCTTGCCCTCCGTTAGCAATTGCTCCGCGACTTCACGGTGCCGGCCCGCGCGCGCAAATTGGTAGACGGTCTGGCCGTCCCAGTTCAGCCCAAGCCACTCCAATCCATTCAGGATCGCAGCGACGGCTTCCGGGGTCGACCGTTCGCGATCGGTGTCCTCGATGCGCAAAAGGAATGTTCCGCCGGTGTGGCGGGCATAAAGCCAGTTGAACAGGGCCGTCCGTGCACCGCCGATATGCAGCATTCCGGTGGGCGAGGGGGCAAAGCGCAGGACGGGCTTTCCGCTTGTGTTCATGGTAGCAATTCTGGCCGGTGTTGGGCGGTTGTTGGTTACGGGCGAGGCTTCTAGCAGGCCATTTTCCATGGTGGTAGGTCCGTTGACGTCGTTTCGACGTGTGACGCCGGGCATATCCGTGCCCGCGCCGCGGGCCGTGCTGCGCGCTCTGGCCACGCAAATCCTGAGCGACCGGCAACGCTGGGTGTTGTGGCTCCCAGTGGGGTTTGGCGCGGGTATCGGCCTTTATTTCGCGTTGCCGTTCGAGCCATCGGCAGCAAGCGCAGCCATTACGGCGTCAATCGGGCTCGCGAGCGCGGTCCTAGCCTCGCGTTCGGCGAACTGGATTCTTCGGATCGGACTCGCAGCGATCGCGGCCATCGCGTTCGGATTCGCGCACGCCAAGCTCCGCGAGATGCGGGTGGCCGCTCCGGTCCTGACCCACAGGGTCGGGCCCGTGGGCCTGGACGCGCGCATCGAGTCCGTGCAGATCCATGGCAAAGGCGTGCGGGTCGTATTGGGCGCGCTGTCTTCCACGCGGTTTGCGGCCGGCAACACACCGGCGCATGTGCGCATATCCTTCCGCGGGTTCGACGGCACGCTGACGCCAGGCGACTGGATTCACGCCACCGCGGTGATGATGCCGCCGCCGGGTCCCGCCGCGCCGGGCGGCTATGATTTCGGACGGGCTGCGTTCTTCGATGGCGTCGGCGGCGTTGGCTATGCCTATGGCAGCGCGGAGCACATCGCTCCGCTTCAGGGTGAAACTCTCCTTCATAGAGTCTCGACGTCAATTGCGCTGTTGCGCTGGCACATGACCGAACGCATCCGCGCAGGGCTGCCGGGCAGCACCGGAGGAATTGCCGCCGCGCTCATCACCGGCGATCGTGGGTCGATATCCGAAGATGATGAATCGGCTCTGCGCGACGCGGGGCTTGCGCATGTGCTGGCGATCGCGGGTCTGCACATGGCGCTGGTCGGTCTTGGACTGTTCTGGATCGTGCGCGCGCTCCTGGCGGCCGTTCCCGCGCTCGCGCTGAACTATCCGATCAAGAAATGGGCCGCGCTCGCGGCGCTTGGTGGAGCGACCTTCTATCTGATTGTGAGCGGCGCTGCGACCCCGGCCACGCGCGCGTACATCATGCTGGCCACGATGTTGACCGCGATCCTGTTCGACCGGCCGGCTTTGTCGATGCGCTCGGTGGCGCTCGCAGCGACGATCATCCTGCTGCTGAGGCCCGAGAGCCTGATCGAGCCGGGCTTCCAGATGTCGTTCGCCGCCGTGGTCGGATTGATCGCGGTGGCGGAGTGGGAGCAGGCGCGCCGCGCGCGCGGCGAAGGCACCGGCCCCCGCGCCTTTGCCGGGATACGGCGCTATGTGCGCGGCATCGCAATCACCAGTCTGGTGGGCAGCCTTGCCACCGCGCCCTTCGCGATGTTTCATTTCGACCGGGCGACCCATTACGCGGTGCTTGGCAATCTGCTCGCGATGCCGGTCATGGGCTTTGTCGCGATGCCGGCCGCCGCCATCTCGGTTCTCGCCATGCCGTTTCATCTGGAAGCATGGCCGCTCAAGGTTCTTGGCTGGGGCATCGGAGTGATGCTGTCCGTCGGACGGTTTGTGTCGGGATTGCCGGGCGCGATTTCCACGGTGCCCGCCTGGCCCATTACATCGCTGGTGTTGTTATCTCTCGGCGGACTTTGGATTGCGTTATGGCGGCAAAGACTGCGCTGGTTTGGGCTGGCGCCGATTGCGTTGGCGATTGTGATCGGTGTGACCACGCAGGGCCCCGATCTGCTCGTGGCGAGGGATGCTTCCACGGTGGCGGTGCGCGGTGCGGATGGCGTGTTGCGGCTTGTTCGTGCGGCTGACGACGAATATTCCGCCGACCAGTGGCTCAAGCGCGACGGCGACGCGCGCACCTCGGACGATGCCATCGCCACAGCGGCCAATGGCTCGCATTGCGACGGCTATGGCTGCGTTGCGAAAGGTCGGGACAGAACGATCATCGCCGCACCGATACGCATCGACGCGCTGGCGGAAGACTGCGCGACCGCTGCCATCGTCGTGAGCGCTGTGCCGGCACGCAGCTGCACCGGCCCAAAGCTTGTCATTGACAAGCTCTCGGTCACGCGCGCCGGAGGCTATGCGGTGTGGCTTGGCCCAACGCTGAAGATCGAAACCGTCGAAGGCGAACGCGGCCAGCGGCCCTGGAGCCTGCAGCCGCAGTCCGGACGCCCCCGCGGTCAGTACCGGCGGATCAGGCCCACCAGCTTGCCCTGAACCCGTACGCGATCCGCGCCGTAGAGGCGTGTCTCATAGGCGGGATTGGCGGCTTCGAGCGCGATCGAGTCGCCGCGCCTGCGAAGGCGCTTCAGTGTCGCTTCGGACTCATCCACCAGTGCCACCACGATCTCACCGGTGTTCGCGGTGTCGGATTCCTGGATGATGACGGTGTCGCCATCGAGGATCCCGGCGTTGATCATGGAGTCGCCCGTGACCTCGAGCGCGTAGTGATCGCCACGGCCGAGCATGCCGCTCGGAACGGGCACCTCAGCGATCTTGTTCTGCAGCGCTTCGATCGGCGTACCGGCCGCGATCCTGCCGACCATGGGCACGTTCACAGCGCCTTCGCTGTCGCCCATGGCGCGCCTGGGACTGCCGGCCCCGCGGGCATCGGTAGCAACCCGCGACTCCGGGCGGCCGTGGCGAGCGCCTGCTGGGCTGAGCCGCAGCGCCTGGCTACGCGTGGTCGCCGGGCGCAAGGTCTCCGCGACGTTGTCCGGCAGCTTCATGATCTCCAGCGCCCGCGCGCGCTTCTCCATGCGGCGCAGGAACCCGCGCTCCTCCAGCGCCGTGATCAGCCGGTGGATGCCGGATTTGGACTTGAGATCCAGTGCGTCCTTCATTTCATCGAACGACGGCGGGATGCCGCTCTCGCGCACCCGCTCGTGGATGAACATCAGAAGCTCGTATTGCTTGCGGGTGAGCATCGCTCCACGCCTCCATCTATCGCACTGTGCGAACAAAGCCGAAACATGGAGAATCGTTCTAGTTTAGTTCTAGAGTCGGGTCAATCTACAAAATGTGGATAGCCGGGCCTTAGCACTCGAAGAGTGGCAGCACCTCGACTCGCTCGCCGATGTTTGCCGGTGGTGCGTTCGGTGCACGAACGATCAAGGCATCGGCCTCCGCGAGTGTGCTCAGCATGGACGAATCTTGAACGGGAAGGGCCTCTGTCCAGTACTCGCCGTCGCGAATGGTGAGGCGCGCGCGGATGTAATCCTGCCGCTTCTCGTTCGCGGCGAGGGGAGCCGCCAGTTTTGCCGACAACAAGCGCAGCGGCATGTCGGTCGTCAGCAACGCGGCGATGGCGGTGCGCAGAAACAGGTATGCGCAAACGAACGTCGAGACCGGATTGCCCGGCAGGCCGAGCAACGGTGTCTGTCCAAGTCTTCCAAAGATCAGCGGCTTGCCTGGACGCATCGCGATTTTCCAGAAGTCGAGCGCGAAGCCGCGCGGTCCCAGCGCACGCTGGATCAGGTCATGATCACCGACCGATGCGCCTCCCAAGGTCACGATGAGATCGGCGTCGGCGGCGCGGTCGGCGATCGCGGCGACGGCTTCCATCGTGTCCGGGAGAATTCCCAGATCGACCGGTTCACCACCCCATTTTTTGACCAGCGCTGAAAGTCCGTACCCGGATGATGCGACGATCCCTCCCGGACCGCGTGGCGTTCCCGGCGGCGACAATTCATCGCCGGTGGCGGCAATGGCGATGCGCGGCTTGCGCCGCACCGTCACGCGGTCGAGATCGGCCGCCGCCAACAGGGAGACATCGCGCGCGGAGAGACGCCGTCCGGCGCGCAACAGGACCTGGTCCTTTTTGAAATCGAGACCGGCCATGCGAATATGCCGCTCCGGCCGTGTGGCTTCGTTCACGGTCACGCGGTCCGCCTCGGCTGCCGTGTCTTCCTGAAGGACGATGCCGTCGGCGCCCTCAGGAACGACACCGCCGGTGAAGATGCGAACCGCTTCGCCGGAATTCACTCTCCCGTCGAACGGATGACCGGCCGGCGAAGAGCCGATGACGCGCAGCGTTACCGGCACCTTCGCGACATCGGCGGCGCGCACGGCATAGCCATCCATGGACGACATCGGCGCGGGTGGCTGGGTGAGGCGGGCGCGGGCGTCTTCTGCCAGCACCCGTTCGGCCGCTTCGCCGATCGCGACGGATTCGCTCTCCACCGGGGAAAACGCGCTGGAAATACGTGCCGTCGCTTCGTCGACGGAAATCACTTGAACATGTCCTCGACGCGCACCCGCGCCGCGCGGGCGAGCCGCTCGGCGACGTCCTGGCTCAGCGCGCGGGAGCGGCCGGTGAGAAAAGCATAGATCTGCGCGGTGGGAACGCCGGCGCTTTTCGCCCAATCCGTCGCGCGAAGCCGCTGCGACGTCATGAAGGCGCGAAAAGCCTCACGCTGCGCATCGGGTCCGGGACGCGGCGCAGAGACCTCGCTCATAAGTATCGTCGGTTTTGCGCTTCTTCGCACCGCCGGCGCGGGTTTGGCGGTGGCTCTATAATTTCCGCTCTTGCCGCCCGATTTGCGTACCAGACGGATGGCTTCGATCACGGCTGCTTTGTCGATGGCCTTGACCATGTCGTAGATCGTGAGGGCCGCGACGGATGCCGCCGTCAGCGCTTCCATCTCAACGCCCGTCTGCCCAGTCGTTTTTGCAAGGGCTTCGATGCGGATCGCGTTGCGCTCTTCGATCCATTCGAAAGCGATATTCGCATTCGACAGTGCGAGCGGATGACATAGTGGGATCAGCTCAGCCGTCTTTTTTGCCGCCATGATGCCAGCGATACGCGCGGTGGCCAGAACGTCACCTTTGGGGGCATTGCCGTCCCGCACGGCGGCGAACGCTTCCGGCGAAAGCACCACGATGGCTTCCGCCACGGCTTCGCGTTCGGTGGCGTCTTTGGCCGAGACATCCACCATGCGCGCGGCGCCCGTGTCGTCGAGATGCGTCAGTCTACCGGCCATGGTCAGAATTTAGCGCCGATCAGCGCCCGTGTCGCGGCCGCAACGTCGTCCTGGCGCATCAGGCTTTCGCCGATCAGGAAGGTGGTCACGCCCTTTTCCGCCAAACCGTCGAGGTCGGCCCGGCTGGACAGCCCGCTTTCGGCAATAACGAGAACGCTTTCGGGAATCTTCGGCGCGAGCTTCGCGGTGAGCGCGGTGTCGGTGACGAAGGTTTTGAGATCGCGGTTGTTGATCCCGATCATGTCGGCGCCAAGCGCCGCAGCGCGCTCCAGTTCCGCCTCATCGTGAACTTCCACCAGCACATCCATCGCGTGATAGTCACGGGCGAGCGAGAACATGTCGCGTGCCGACTCGTCGTCGATCATCGCCATGATGAGCAGGATGCAGTCCGCGCCCCACGCGCGCGCTTCCGTCACCTGATAGGGATCGAGCATGAAGTCCTTGCGCAGTGCGGGCAGGGCGGTCGCAGCCCGTGCCCCCACAAGAAACTCCGGTGCGCCTTGGAACGACGGTGTGTCGGTGAGCACGGAAAGACAGGCCGCGCCGCCGGCTTCGTAGGCGCGGGCAAGCGCGGGCGGATCGAAATCTGCGCGGATGAGCCCCTTAGACGGACTGGCCTTTTTGATTTCCGCGATCAGCCCATAGCGGCTTTCTTCCCGCGCTTTGAGAAGCGCGTTGCGAAATCCGCGCGGCGGCGACTCAGCCCAGCATTTCTCTTCGAGCGCATCGTACGGTACCCGCAGCTTCGCCGCCGCGACCTCTTCGCGTTTATAGGCGGCGATGTCATCGAGAATCGTCATGCGTTGGAGATCTCGACCAGAAGTTCAAGCCGGGAGAGGGCAGCGCCGGAGTCGATGGACACCTCCGCCATATGAACGCCTTCAGCGATGCTTTGCGCCTTGTCGGCGACGACGAGTGCAGCCGCCGCATTCAGCAACACGATATCGCGGAAAGCGCCATCCTCGCCGTCGAGAAGATCCTTGATGGCATCCGCGTTGTGCCGGGCGTCGCCGCCCTTGAGATCGGCCAGCGTCGCTCTGCGCGGGACCGCGTCGAAATCCAGCAGCTGGATCTGTCCTCTGTCGAGCGATGCGATGTGTGTTTCGCCGGTGGTGGTCATTTCGTCGAGACCGTCGGAGCCATGCACGACCCACGCCTTCTCGGTGCCCAGCACGCCCAGTACCTCCGCCATGGGCTCAATCCATTCGCGCGCGTAGACGCCGAGCAGTTGCCGCGTCACGCGCGCCGGATTGGAGAGGGGGCCGAGGAGGTTGAAGATCGTGCGCACGCCGAGGCGGCTGCGCACATTTGCGACGTGGCGCATCGCGGGGTGATACGCCCGCGCGAACAGGAAGCATGAGCCGGCGTCTTCCAGGCATCGTTGGGCCTGCGCCGGCGGAAGCTCGATCTTCACGCCCAGCGTTTCGAGGACGTCGGCGGCACCCGCACGGGATGTGGCGCTGCGATTGCCATGCTTGGCGACCGGCACGCCGGCGCCCGCGACCACAAAGGACACGGCCGTGGAAATGTTGAGGGTGCTGTGACCGTCACCGCCCGTGCCGCAGAGATCGATGGCGCCTGGCGGCGCTTCAATGGCGTGCATGCTGGCGCGCATGGATTTGGCGGCGCCGGTGATTTCCGCAACCGTTGGCTTGCGGTTCGCCATGGCCAGAAGAAAATCCGCGAGTTCACTCTCGTTTACGCCGCCGGAAAAGATGGCCCCGAACGCTTCGGTCGCCTCGGCTTCGCTCAAGGTCGCACCGCTCTGAACGCGCTCAAGCGCCGGAAAGAAGTCGAGGCGGTTCATGCCGGCACGCGCGAAAACTCTTTGGCGATCGTCAGGAAGTTCTGCAGCAGCGCGTGGCCGTTCTCCGAGGCGATGCTTTCGGGATGAAACTGAACGCCGTGCACGGGATGCGATCTGTGCATGATGCCCTGGATCACGCCGTCGTCACTCGTGGCCGTCACCTCGAGGCTCGCCGGCATGGTCTCGGGCGCGATGGTGAGCGAGTGATAGCGCGTCGCCAGGAAATCGTTGTTGAGACCGCGGAACACGCTTCGCCCGGTGTGATGGATGCGCGAGACCTTGCCGTGCATCGGCTCCGGCGCCCGGATGATGCGCCCGCCATAGACCTGACCGATCGCCTGATGGCCGAGGCACACACCCAGGATGGGAACCTGTCCAGCCGCCTGTTCGATCAGCGACAGGCAGATGCCGGCTTCGTTCGGCGTGCACGGTCCCGGCGACAGCACGACGGCATCGGGCTTCATCGCAAGCGCATCCGCCGCGCTGAGTTCGTCATTGCGCTTGACGACAACCTCCGCCCCCAACTGCCCCAGATAATGGAACAGGTTGTAGGTAAAGCTGTCGTAGTTATCGATCAGAAGCAGCAACGTCGTCGTTCCCAACATTTGTTCCGGAACGAGCGCACCGGCGGCGGGCGGCAAAGTGCCGCCGTGACGCCGGACTGCGCGGTCGCGCCGGTACCGGTTCACTCATGGACCAGTCGGCTGGAACGGCTGACTTTTTCCACGAATGGTCCTCCGTTAGCATGGCTTTCGCGCCGCTCCAACGGGACCCTTATGGCAGGACCGAAAGACTACGACGACATCCCGGGCACGACCGTGTTCGACGCCCAGCGCTCGCGCGCGGGTTACCATCTGAACATGTTCTGCATGTCGCTGATGAAGGAGGAGAACCGCAAGGCCTT
>Ga0157369_10003770_pt1 | contig 18016 bp, 14 predicted proteins | sample C25metaG_FD_113461 | JGI IMG/M metagenome (GOLD analysis project Ga0157369, IMG submission 113461) | Corn rhizosphere microbial communities from Kellogg Biological Station, Michigan, USA - C2-5 metaG | ecosystem: Host-associated > Plants > Roots > Rhizosphere > Soil | place: USA: Michigan... | reverse complement strand
GCGTCCACGAAATGAATCTCGGACGTCCCGGGATTCATGAAGCAGACGTTCACGCCCGCGTTTACGAGCGTCCGGACCAGGCTTTCAGCGCCGTTCACTGTCTTTCTCCCATTCGAATCGGGTGAGCCATCATGCGCGACGAAACCCTGTCCATCCACGGCGGATATGAAACCGACCCGACCACCCATTCGGTGGCCGTGCCGATCTACCAGACCGTGGCTTATGAATTCGACAGCGCCGATCATGCCTCGGCCCTGTTCAATCTCGAAGTGCCGGGGAACATCTATTCCCGCCTGAGCAATCCGACCGTGCAGGTTCTGGAGCGCCGCGTGGCCGCCCTGGAAGGTGGTGTCGAGGCGTTGTGCGTCGGCTCGGGCATGGCCGCGATCCATTACGCCATCGCCAATATCGCGGAAGCGGGCTCCAATATCGTCACGTTGCCGCAGCTTTATGGCGCAACCTACACGCTCTTCAACAGCTTCTTCCGCAAGCAGGGCATCGACACGCGCTTTGCCGCCAGCGACAGCCCCGCCGATGTCGAAAAGCTGATCGATGACAACACCCGTGCCGTCTATTGCGAAAGCATCGGCAATCCCGCCGGCAACATGGCCGATATCGAGGAACTGGCGAAGGTTGCCCATCGGCACGGCGTGCCGCTGATCGTCGACAACACGATTGCCACGCCGATCCTTGTGAAGCCTATCCTTTATGGCGCGGACATCGTGGTGCATTCGCTGACCAAGTTCTTCGGTGGTCACGGCACGACCATGGGCGGCGCCATCATCGACAGCGGGCGTTTCGACTGGAAGGCCAACGCCAAGCGCTTTCCGATGCTGACCGAGCCGGAAGATGCCTATCACGGCGTCGTCTACACCGAACAATACGGCGCCAGCGCCTTCGTTGCGCGCTGCCGCACGGTCTGCCAGCGCAACACCGGCTCGGTGCTGTCGCCGCTGAGCGCTTTCCTCCTGCTCCAGGGCATGGAGACGCTTCCCCTGCGCATGGAGCGTCATATCAAGAACACCACGCGGGTGGCGGCCTATCTGATCTCCCATCCGCGCGTCGAATGGTGCCGCTTCATGGGGCACGTCAACGATCCCCATCATGCGCTGTCGGCGAAGTACCTGCACGGTCGCGGCGCGCCGTTCCTGACGTTTGGTGTCAAGGGTGGTTTCGAAGCGGGCAAGAAATTCCACGACGCGCTCAAGCTGTTCAAGCGGCTGGTCAACATCGGCGACGCCAAGTCGCTCGCCTGTCATCCGGCGTCGACGACGCATCGCCAGCTCACAGCGGACGAACTCGAACGCGCCGGTGTCAAACCGGAGATGATCCGGCTCTGCATCGGCATCGAACATGTCGACGACATCATCGCCGATCTGGCGCAGGCGCTCGAAGCTTCCGCTGGCGACAATGTCGTCGATCTGCATCCACGTATGGCGGTGGGCTGGTCGTAAATGCCTGCGATTCTCTACAACCCGCACTCCAATATCCGCATCGACGGATTGCGGCTGGGCATCGTCAACAACATGCCCGACAAGGCGCTGCTGTCGACCGCGCGCCAGTTCCTCAGCGTGATCGAGCTGGCAGTCCCGGATTTCCGCGTGTTCGTGTCCCTGTTCGCGTTGCCGGGCATTGCGCGTGGCGAGACAGGCAAACGCCACCTTCTGGACAATTCCTATCGCAGCCTTTCCGAGCTTAAAGATGTTGGTTTGGATGCGATCATCGTCACCGGCACGGAGCCCAAGCAGCCCAACCTGAAGGACGAACCTTACTGGAGTGCACTCGCGTCGTTGTTCGACTGGATCGATCGCGAAGGCCCGTCGGTGCTGTATTCCTGTCTGGCGGCGCACGCTGCGGTGCTGCATTTCGACGGTATCAAGCGCCGTCGCCTCGACAAGAAGCGCTTCGGTCTGTTCGACCACACGACCACCGGTCACGACGAACTGACCGAACATCTGCCGCACACCTTCAAGATCGCGCATTCGCGGTGGAACGAGATCCCTGAAGGCGCCCTTGGCGAGAGCGGCTATCGCATTCTTACCGAATCGACCGAAGCCGGCGCCGATCTGTTCGTGAAGCAGCGCCGCAATCTGCATCTTTTCCTCCAGGGACACCCCGAATACGATGCGTCCACCCTGGGCCGTGAATACCAGCGCGATGTGCGCCGGTTCCTTGAAGGCGAGCGCGAGGACTACCCGAACGTTCCGCGCGGCTATTTCAACTTCAGCGAAAAGGAACTACTCGACCGCTTCCGCGCCCGCGCCATCAAACTGCGCGACGAGAACCTGATGGCGGAATTCCCATCGCTGGCCAATCGCTTTCCCCATCCGCAGGGCAAATCCGTTGCGGCGGCTCTCTTCCGCGCCTGGCTGCTCAAGATCGCGGAGGCGAAGAACGCGCGGCCCGCCGACGCACCACCGCTGCAGCAGATCGGGGCGTGAGATGGACCGCTCTGAAACCATCGATCGCCTGACCCAAATCTGGTCATGCGTGCTCAGGCTGCCATCGGTCGATATCGACGCGAATTTCTTCGATCTCGGCGGCGACTCGCTGATGGCCGTGGGTCTGTTCCTGGAGATCGAGCAAGCGCTCGAGATCAAATTCCCGATCACGGCCATCTATGACGCGCCGACCATCCGGGAACTCGCGGAACTGATCGAGAGCGAGGCAGCACCTGCTTACGATCACTTCGTCACGCTCAAAACCGGAGACGACAGCGCGGCGTTCTACATCGTGCACGGCGTTGGCGGCACGGTGATCGAACTCGCCACAACCGGCAAGCTGATCCGTGGTCCGAATGCGGTCTATGCCATTCAGGCGCGGGGCCTCGATGGCCGTGAGAAGCCGCTCGAACGGATCGAGGACATGGCCGCGCTCTATGTCGAGGAGCTCAAACGCAGGCAGCCACAGGGCCCCTATCGGATCGGCGGTTATTCCTTCGGGGGCGTGGTCGCGTTGGAGATGGCGCGCCTGCTCGGGCCGGAGAACGTGGCCCAGCTGCTGATGATCGATGCCTATGCCCATCCCCACACCTGGCCGCTCAAAACGCGCGCCACGGTGCGCGCGCGTAAGCTGGCCTATCGGGCACGCGATCTTTCGCGCCAGCCTTTCAGCGCGACCGTCGCAGTTGTCCGCAGGAAATTCCTCAACCTGTTCCGCGATCGCGAAGCCCGCAAGGCCGAACGCGCTGTCTACGTCAACAACTGGCTGGGTGCCGTCAATCCGGACCTGCCGCTGCCGCTCCGCCAGACCCGTATCGCGGGGGATGCGGCTTTGGTCGCGCACACGCCGAAATACTATTCGGGGAAGATCATTTTCATCCGCGCCGGAAAGACCGGACCGGTGTTTCCTTCCGATGCCGCCAATGTCTGGCGCCGCAAGACGCGTCAATTCGAACTCCATACGACCGTGGGCGATCATCGCTCCATGCTCGGCGCCCATGCGCCCGCACTTGCGGAGCGCATCTCCACACTCCTTGCGCCGCGGAAGGAAGTGGCTGCGCAGCCGTCTGCGGGCATGAAACTGCGGGCGAGCTTGCCATGAACGAGCCCGTCCTCGTCTCCGGCCTGGTACGGTTCTGGGCCTCGCGCGCTCCGGAGCGCATTGCGCTGATCGAGCAGGATCGCAACTGGAGCTACGGCGAACTCGACGTCGCGATCCTGAAGACGGCCGCGTGGTTGACACGGGCCGGTGTACGCGCCGGCGACCGCGTGATGGTGGTCTGCGAGAATTGCTGCGCCGCGGTTTCGCTGTTCCTCGCGGCTACGGCAATTGATGCGTGGCCCGTCGTCGTGAACGCGCGGCTTGCGGAGCGCGAACTCGACGAGATTGCGGCGCACAGCGAGGCACGACGCATCGTTTTCACGACGTCCGTTTCGCCGCGCGCCAAAGCGCATGCCGAGCGATTGAACGCAACCTTCGAGGATCCCGCCGGATTTGGCCTCATCGGCCTCGCTCCACTGAACGAGGCTTGCGCGCCCGAACCGCTGGAGCGGGCTGCTGAGAAGAACGTCGCGGCGCTGATCTACACCTCCGGAACAACGGGCAAGCCCAAGGGCGTGATGTTGAGTCACGCCAATCTGATGTTCGTGGCAAAAGCCTCCGGCGCGGCCCGCCTGCTGACGCAGGATGATCGTGCCTACGCGGTGCTGCCGGTCTCTCACATTCTGGGTCTTACCGGCGTGCTGTTGGGTTCGCTCTATTACGGCGCATCGGTGCAATTGGTTTCGCGCTTCGACCCGGCCCTGGCGCTGAGGGCCATGCAGAATGGCGTCTCGGTGATGATCGGCACGCCATCGATGTATGGGATGATATCGGAATACGCGACACGGAAAGGCGTGACGCCCATCAATGGACCGCACCTCCGGCTGATCTCCTCGGCCGGTGCGCCGCTCGATGCTGCAACCAAGACCACCGTCGAGGCCGCGTTCGGGCAGACGCTGCACAACGGCTACGGCATCACCGAATGTTCGCCCACCATCACGCTCACGCCGCTCGATGCACCGCGCAGCGATTGCGGCATTGGGCGCCTGCTTCCCGGGATCGAAGCGAAAATCTCCGGCGACGACATCGGCGAGCTGTTCGTGCGCAGCGCCGGCCTGATGAAGGGCTATTACAAGGCTCCGGAAGAAACCGCCTCCGTCATCGATGCCGAAGGCTGGTTCCGCACCGGCGATCTCGCTCGCTTCGTGGACGGCAGTTGGTTCATCGCCGGCCGCGCGAAGGAGATGATCATCCGCTTCGGCTTCAATGTGTATCCGGCGGAGGTCGAGGGCGTGTTGAACGCGCACCCAGCCGTCGCGCGCTCCGCCGTGATCGGCCGCCAGAAGGACGGAAGCGAGGAGATCGTGGCCTTCATCGATCCGGCACCCGGCGCGACGGCAACGGTCACGCAACTCGCCGCCTACGCGGCCTCAAAGCTCGCGCCTTACAAGCAGCCGTCGGAAATCGTCCTGATGCCCAATATGCCGCTCAGCCCGGCCGGGAAAATCCTCAAGAGCGAACTGACTGCCCTTGCAGCGCAGATGGCAAAGGCCGTCTAGAGACGCATGTAAGTCTGTGGTGATCTAATAGTCGCAGTCGCCCGACGTGCCGCCAGCCGCTGCCTTGAGCGTGGTGCCGTTTTCGTGCACGCCGAAATCCATCTTCAGCGCCATCCAGTCCGAAACAGGTCCCTCGTTCATCGATCCCGGTATGTAGTGCCAGGTCGCGGCTGCCGTGACCGCTGCGTCGTCAAGGTCGGGATAACCGCTGGAACGGAGCACGCGAATTTTCTTCGGATGGCCATGGGTACTGACGAAGACGTTCAGATACACCGCGCCCTGCTCGCCGTTGACGGTCGCGCTTTGCGGGACATCCGGTGCAGGCGTCGGGCACGAATAGTTGACGCGTGGGGGTTTATGCTGCGCTGTCGAAGATTCCGCGAAGAAGTGCGCGTAAGCCGATCCGGCGACGGTTACCGGCAAAGCCAGCGCGACGGAGAACGTCAGAACTCGACTGCCAAGGCTCATGCGCCTCACTCCCGGGTGTCCACGCGCAAAATACAGCAGTCACCTGTTCCGGGAAAACCAAATGCGCGCCAACCGGCCGCTCACGACTGCGTGAAAGACTTGCCATAGCGGCCCTTGCCCCAACTCCCCGAAGACGGCTAGAACCCCCCGGCTCAAACGCTGTGATTTGGCCGGTCTCGCAGGAGAAATGCCGAATTTCTGCGCCGCGGACAGGTGGCTGAGCGGTTGAAAGCACCGCACTCGAAATGCGGCATACTCGCAAGGGTATCGTGGGTTCGAATCCCTCCCTGTCCGCCAGTTCTCCCAACGCCTAGATTTCCAGACAATCCAGATGAATACACTGATCTTCCTTGGAATCTTGGTTGGCGTTGGTGCAGCATTCATCGTTCAGCACCTGCGGTTGAAGCGCGCCCAGAACACAACGGAACCCGACGCGCAGACAACGGACGAGCGGGCCGAACTCTATCGTCTGGGTGGGGAAGTCGAAACCTTTGTCGAGAAATCCGCGCATCCGCGTGAACTCATCGACTATCCTTCTTTCAAGAAAGCCGTCGCCATCCTCGCCAAGCCGGACGTCTCGATCGAGACATTGCGCCACTACGCAAACGGCGCGAACTGGCAACTGGGCTGCGCGGCGCTTGAGGTGATGGCGCAGGACTCCGAACGCGACATCGGTCCCGCAGCAGTCCTGGCGCAGTTCTCCAAATTTCGTCCCTGGCACGTCTATTTCGCGCTGCGCTATTTCGCCCGCACCGTAAACCGTCCGCCGGTCGGTGCACCCATTGCCCAGGCGCAGTATTGGTGGGCCGAGAATCTGGTGCTGCCAGACGGGTTTCGCGACTATTTTGTAGATCGCGCCGAGAAAGGCGATTCTCCTACCTTCGGCACCACGCTCGACGATGCATCGCGCGCAGATCCCGAGCATATCGAGTTGCTGCTCTCCAGAATCGATCACCCGACGTCAGCGGCGCTGCGATCCGAACTCGCTGCCTGGAGGCGGCTTCGCATCGATCGCACGCTGCTGAATTCCATTGGCCGCTTCTGGGGCGAAGGGCTCGATGAGCTTCTGCTGATCGAACCCGTGGAATGGACCGCGCGTCTTAATGAGGCGCAGGCCGCAATCGAAAACAGCACACCGCGCTCGGTGGTTACGGTGGGCGAGCCGCTGGTTGGAAAGACCAGCTTCCTGAAGCTGCTGGGCCAACGCCTGGCCGGAAAGGGCTGGACCATTTTCGAAGCAAGCGGTGCCGAACTCATGGCCGGGCAGATGTACATCGGCCAGCTCGAGGAACGCGTCCGCCAGATCGTGACCGAATTGAGCGCAGCAAAGCGCGTCGTGTGGTACGTGCCGGACCTCCTCCAGATTGCCGACAGCGGAACGCATCAGGGCCAGGCCGCCAGCATCTTCGATCAGATCATGCCGGCTCTGTCCGCAAAGCGTCTGATCATCATGGGTGAGGCGAGTCCCGCAGGCATGATGCGTCTCGTACAGAAGCGCCCAGCCACACGCGGGTTCATCGAGCTCTACCGCCTGAACCCCATGAGCATGGCCGAGACAACCGATCTCACCGCACGCGTGGCACAACGCATTTGCGAATCCGCCAGTATCCCGATCGACCCGGCGGCCCTGGAATCGGTTCTTCATCTGACGCAGCAGTACCTTGGCTCGACGCATCTTCCCGGCACCACGCTGGACTTGCTCAAGAGCTCGGCAAATCAGGCCATAGCGGGCAACGCGGATTCGGTGACGGTGCAACATGTCTTCGACACGCTGTCCCAGGCCACGGGCCTCCCGCGCACGATCCTCGATGACGATCAGCGCATGGATCTGTCCGAGGTTCGCAAGTTTTTTGCCGCGCGCGTCATCGGCCAGGACGAGGCCGTGAGCGCCATGGTGGACCGGATCGCCATGCTGAAGGCGGGCCTCACCGATCCAAAGCGTCCGATCGGCGTATTCCTGTTCGCCGGTCCGACCGGAACGGGTAAAACGGAACTCGCCAAGACGCTGGCAGAGTATCTGTTCGGCTCCGCCGACCGTATGACGCGGCTCGATATGAGCGAATTTCAAACCGCGGATTCGACGGCGAAGATCGTCGGCACCGGCAACGTTGGCAGTTCGGACGCCCTGGTCGACCGCGTCCGCAAGCAGCCCTTCTCCGTTGTTCTGCTTGATGAGTTCGAGAAGGCGCATCCAAATGCGTGGGACCTGTTCCTGCAGGTGTTCGACGATGGCCGCTTGTCCGATGCGAACGGACGCGAGGTCGATTTCCGCCACACCATCATCGTGCTGACCTCGAATATCGGCGCCGCGGCGCAGCGCGGTTCCGGCATCGGGTTCGCGCGCACGTCCAGTCCCCATTCCGAGGACAATGTTCTGGAAGCGGTCGGCCGCACATTCCGCCCGGAATTCGTCAACCGCCTCGACAAGATCATCGTTTTCAGGCCGCTCTCACGACTCTTGATGCGTGACATTCTGGTCAAGGAATTGCGTCTGGTGCTGGAGCGTCGCGGTCTCAAGAACCGCGATTGGGCGGTGGAGTGGGAAGACTCCGCAATGGAATTCCTGCTCGATAAAGGCTTCTCGCCCGAGATGGGCGCGCGCCCCCTGCGCCGGGCGATCGACCAATATCTTCTCGCACCACTCGCGGCGACCCTGGTCGAACACCGCTATCCTGCGGGTGACCAGTTCCTCTTTGTGCGAAGCGAGGGTACGGCTATCGAAGTCGAGTTCGTCGATCCGGATCGCGATGACTCAAGCAGCGCGAACCCGCAGAGCGACGAATCGGGTGCAGCGGGCCTGGCAGGTCTAACCCTTGCCACGATGATCCTCAGCCCCGTAGGCAGCGACGCGGAAAAGGCGGCGCTCGCAACTGCGCTCGCCGCAATTCAAGCGCAGCTCGATAGTCCCTTATGGCGCGAAGGCAAGGACTCGCTTCTCGCCGAAACCATCGGCTCGGACTTCTGGTCGCGCCCGAATCGGTTTGCGACCTTCGCCCGCCTTTCGCTGATCGACCGCGTGGATGAGGCCGCGCATACCGCCGAGCGCTTGCTCGCGCGTCTCCGCGCAGCGTCGTTCAAGTCAGGCCGCGCGTCGCGCGATATGGTTTCCCGCCTCGCGCTACAACTTTATCTCGTCCGTCAGGGCATCGCCGATGTCGAGCAATCCGCACCGGTCGACGCCTTGCTGAAGGTTGAGCGTGCGCTTGAGAGCGGAAGCGACACCGCGGACGCCACCGATTGGGTCGGCCGCATCAGCGCGATGTATCGCGGCTGGGCCGCCCGGCGGCACATGCAGTTGCACGAGATCAGGGGCCGGTCGCAGGGCGACGCTGTTATCTTCCAAATCGCCGGCTTCGGCGCCTTCCGCATGCTGGCGGGAGAAGCAGGGTTGCATGTTCTGGAGCAGGACGGCGACCAGCGCATCGTTGCGCGCGTCTCGGTGGCAGCGGGTGCCATCGAGGATCCGCCAGCGGCCGAGGCGTATCGCCACTTCTCGACGCTCCTTGGCAAGTCGACGTCAGGCGCTGTCGTACGGCGCTATCGAGAGGCCCCCGCACCGCTTGTCCGCGATTCGAGGCAAGGCTGGCGCAGCGGACGCATCGACGTCGTATTGCGCGGCGACTTCGACCTCCTGGGCGAGGCCGGTGAAGATTGAAAAGCCCGCCTAGGGTGCTGGCATCGTCGCCTGGATGGCGCGGCCGGCTACGGTGCCCGTCAGCGTTGCTTCGGCCTGATTGTCTCGGTCGTTCCAGGTCACAGTTAGCTGGCCTGTGTTTCCGGCGGGATCGGTGTAGCCAAGCTCGGCGCGGACCGCGCCATTATGCTGGTTCCACACCAGCCGCCCGGAGACGGGCAGGTCCTCGGTCCAGAGCGCCTTCGACAGGGTGAACCGCGCCACCTGGTCCGGTTGCGTATAGCGCCATCTGCCGCCGCGCAGGCCCGAACCATGCTCGCTGTAATTGATATTCCAGCGCGCCATTGCATCGCCGGCCGTCTGAACGGCCGCCGAAGCTATGGAAAGATCGAGCGCAGTCGCGGTGTTTCCGCCGGACGGCGTGGCAGGGATTGCATCGGCGGCGTGGCGTACGAAGATCGGGACCTGCCGCACGGGTTTGACGTTCGCCGCGCAGGAGGTGTCGCCGGCCGAGAGCGTCTCGACGAACCGGCGCACGATTTGCTGCGCGCAATTGTCGACGTCGTAGATCGCATCGACATGGAAGCTGTTGGCGATGACGACCTGTTGGCCATGGGGATATTGCTGCGCGACGATCGCGCCCTCCGCCGCGGTCGTCAGCATGTCGAGTTCGCCATTGATGACAAGGGCTGGCGCGTCCGTGAATGTGGCGCCATCCGGGATCGGAAGGCCCGGTTGGTATGGTGGGTTTCGCACCGGCCAGTCGATGCAGAGGTTGAGAATATCGATATCGATCGGAACGGTTTGAAACTCGGCAATCGTCAGCGGTGAATAGACGCCGGGATGCTTTTCCTGTTCCCTCGCGACGGCGGCATCGCGCTGCTTGACGCGGCGGGCGAGCGTCGACTGCATGTTGTAGATCTGCTGATAGTCGATGCAGCTGGTCGCAGCGAAGAGCCCGTAGCTGTATCCCTTCGCCGGCGCGGGATCCTCGTTGGCGATGTTCTCGGCTCCGAGCCTGAGCAACGGAAGCGCGTCGTCCTTGTCGAAAAAAGCCCGTATGGCCGCATCGAGGTCGCGATAGTTCAATGGTCCCTGTTCGCCATCATAGAGAATGAGTCCCAAACTCGACGGATCGATGACGACATCGCGCAACTGGCCTTCGCCATCCGGCGCGCGGCCTGAGATGGGATGCGCGCGGATATAGTCCAACAATTTCTCGATGCGGCTCAAGGAACTGCCCTTCAGGCCTGCGCAATAGGCCGTGCGCTCGCAGGCGAGATTGAAGCCGCGGCGTACGACCTCGCCGGCATGCGGATACCATGGCGATTCCCCGATCACGGGATAGGCGCCATCGAGCACCACACTGCGCAGCATGCCGGGATAGAGCGCGGAAAACACCTGGCCGAAGAACGTGCCGTAACTGTCGCCATAATAATCGACGGTCGTGATCTTCAGCTTGTCGAGCACAGCCTTCGTATCTTCAACTGCGAGACGCGTGCCGTAGTAATCCGCGGCCCGGCCAAGCGAGCGTCCGCATTCGCCGACATCCTCCGGCGTACGCACGCTGTTGCGCTGAACGCTGGGACAATCGATGACGCCGGATTCGCCGGTACCGCGCGCATCGACCATCAGGATGTCGTGATCGGCGCGCAAAGGTGCGAACAGATAGAGATAGCCGCCGTGACTGCGGATGCTGGGAAGCCCTGGCCCGCCTTCCTGTGCGAGGATTGTTCCCACAGCAGCGCCCGGACCCCGGTGGCGATAGAGCCGATAGGCGATGGAAATTTTCCCACCGATACCATGATCGGGATCGAGCGGGCGGGTGATCGTTCCGCACTCTGCGTTGTTCGGGCAACCACTCCCGTCGCCAGCGCGCTTGGGATGCGGTAGGGCGCTTGCGCCCGTGGCGGCAAGAAGAAAGACGCCCAACAGAGAGGCAACGAGTTTCCTGTTACGCATACGCGACGCTCCTGTTCTCGGCCTATCCAGAGAGGGTTCGAAACCCACCGTCAATCCCACTTCCATGACGCGATTTCGCTGGCTGGGCGACTTCCATTTCGCTTGTGGTTCATTGGGCAGGAAATCGTGAAAGTGGGCAGGAATTCAACGCCTTACCTCGCTTGACAAGTTTGGCGCGATCACCGCTTCTGGCAAGGTCATTCGCTATCGAAGGAGCGCGCGATGAGCAATCTGGAAACGGTCCTGCGGGCCGCGGGCAACCCGGTCACCATGCTGCGCAATTCGCAGATCGGCGCTTACGTCTATCCGGTCGTGCCGTCCGAATTCTCGAACTGGCGCGACGAGCAGATCGCCTGGCGCCATTCCGCCGTCCTGTTCGACCAGTCGCACCACATGGCGGAGATGATGGTCGAAGGACCGGATGCGGAGAAGTTTCTCTCTTATCTCACCATCAACAGCTTCAAGAACTTTCCCGTGAACCGCGCCAAGCAGATGGTGCCGCTTGCGCACAACGGCCACGTGATCGGCGACGGCATTCTGTTTCATCTGGCGGAGAACCAGTACAATTTCGTCGGCCGCGCGCCGACCGTGAACTGGATCGATTTCCAGGCCCAGACCGGCAAATGGGATGTGAAGGTCACGCGCGACGACCGCTCGCCGTCCGCGCCGATGGGCCGCGCGGTGAAGCGCAATCACTATCGCTTCCAGATTCAGGGACCGAAAGCCAAGGACGTCATGGCCAAGCTCAACGGCGGGCCGGTACCGGACATCAAGTTCTTCTTCATGGGCGAGATCACCATCAAAGGCCGCAAGGTGCGCGCGCTGCGTCACGGCATGGCGGGCGAGCCGGGGCTTGAGATCTGGGGCCCCTACGAACAATATCTCGAGATCCGCGACTTCATTCTGGAAGCGGGGAAAGAATTCGGTCTGACGGCGGTCGGCGCGCGCGCCTATGCGTCGAACACACTGGAATCGGGATGGATCCCGTCGCCGCTGCCGGCCGTCTATACCGGCGATGCGATGAAGTCATATCGCGAATGGCTGCCGGCCGCCGGCTACGAAGCCACCGGCTCGATCGCCGGCAGCTTCGTGTCGGACAATATCGAGGATTACTATTCGAACCCCTACGAACTCGGTTACGGCCCGTTCGTGAAGTTCGACCACGATTTCATCGGTGCCGATGCCCTGAAAGCGATGGAAGGCAAGAAGCATCGCCGCAAGGTGACGTTCGCCTGGAACGGCGAGGACATCGCTCAGACCTATGACGGCCTGTTCGAGCCGGGCCGCGACATCTACAAATTCTTCGACATCCCGATCGGCAATTACGGCTCCGCGAGCTTCGATGCGGTGATGAAGAACGGCAAGGTCGTCGGCCTTTCGATGTTCTCGGGCTATTCGGCCAATGAGCGCCAGGCCCTGTCGCTGGGCGTCGTCGATCCCGACATCGAGGAAGGCGAGGTGCTGACGCTTCTCTGGGGTGAACCCGAAGCGGGCGGCGGTTCAAAGAAGGCGACCGTCGAACGCCACAAGCAACTCGAGGTCCGCGTGAAAGTGTCGCCGGTTCCGTACGCCCGCGACGCGCGCGAAACCTATGCGGAAGGCTGGCGGACGAAGCAGCCGGCCTAGCCGCAACGACGTCGCACGCTCGATAAAACGCGCTCCCGCAATTCTGCGGCATGAGCATTCGTCCCGCTTTGGCGGTATCGTTGCGAATCTGAAACGATGCCATCGATTCTGGGAGCCTCCATGAGAAAAGCGCTTCGTGCAGCCACGGTGTTGCTTACGTTCGCAGGGGCATGCCGGGCCGAAACGTATAATCTCGATGCCACATCGAACACGGTGGCGTGGGGCAATTACGATGCGGCCAAGGCGCCGGTGCTGCGCATCCATTCCGGCGACACGGTGGTCTTCCACACCTTGCTGACGAACAGCCCGGACCGGCTTGCGAAGGCCGGTGTCGCCGACAGCGAGATCGAGAAATCGCTCAAGGACGTCTATGCCGGGGTGCCGCAATCCGACCGTGGTCCCGGCGGGCACATCCTGAACGGTCCCGTTTATATCGAAGGCGCAGAACCCGGCGACACGCTGGAAATCCATATCAGGAAAATCGATCTCGCGATTTCCTACGCCTACAACGGCTTTCGCTATGGCGCCGGCATTCTGACCGACGAGTTTCCGTATTCGCGCATCAAGATCATTGCGCTCGACAAGAGCAAGATGGTCGCGCATTTCGCGCCGGGAATCGAGATTCCGCTACATCCGTTCTTTGGCAGCATGGGCGTGGCACCCCCCGCAGATTTCGGCCGCTACGACTCGACGCCGCCGACGATCAGCGGCGGCAATATGGACAACAAGGAGCTCGTCGCCGGCACGACGCTATATCTGCCTGTCTACAACAAGGGCGCGCTGTTCGAGATCGGCGACGGACATGCCGGGCAGGGCAATGGCGAGGTGGATGTCACGGCGATGGAAACCTCACTGATTGGGACTTTGGATTTCACCGTGCGCAAGGACATGCACGTCAGCTACCCGCGCGCCGAGACGCCCACACACTACATCGCGATGGGGTTCGATGACGATCTTTCCATCGCCGCGCACAAGGCGGTGCGCGAGATGGTGGATTTCCTCGCGACGGAGAAGCACATGAGCCGCGACGACGCCTACATGCTGGTGAGCGTGTCGGGCGATCTCGACGCGACGGAAGTCGTCGACCGTAACAAGGGCATGCACGTCCTGCTGCCGAAGGCGATTTTCAAGTAGCGGAACCTCCGCGATGTTTGATGCTGGCCGCCCGGTGAAGGCCGGCGAACCAAGCAGACGGCCTCACCACAAAACCGTCACAAAGGCGGTCTTCCGGCCGCTCCCGCCGCTATGATAGGGAAGGGCTTCTTTCAAAGGATGCCCTTCATGTTTCGTACCCTCGCGTTCTCTGCAGTTCTCCTGTTCGCCGGCGCCGCTACGGCGGATACCCGGGCGACCATCGAAACGTCGATGGGAAAGATCACCGTCTCGCTCGACGACACGCACGCGCCGAAGACGGTCGCGAATTTTATCCGCTATGCGCGCGAGGGCCATTTCGACGGCACGGTCGTCTACCGCGTCGAGCCCGGCTTCGTTCTGCAGATGGGCAGCTATGATGCCAAGGGCAACCAGCGGCCCATGCACGAATCCATCGCACTCGAGAGCGCCACAGGCTTGACCAATCTGAAGGGCACGTTGTCAATGGCGCGCACCAGCGATCCCAACAGCGCGACGTCGGAGTTCTTCATCAATCTCTCCGACAACGCGGCACTCGATCCAACACCCGGCGCGCCGCCGAACACCACCGGCTACGCCGTCTTCGGTCACATCACCGGCGGTCAGGACGTTGTCGACCAGATCGCGGCTGTGCCGCTCGGCGGCATGACTGGGCCGTTCCCGCCGGAATCGTCGCCGCTGAAGCCGGTCACCATCACCAAAGTCACCGTGACCGAGGCTCCTGCTACGCCGAAATAATCCGGCCGGATCCGGCAAAAAAAGAGTGGCACGCGGAGGCGCGGAGAACGCAGAGGAACTGTGCTCCGCGAGACTCCCCGTCTCCGCGTGAATAAATCTACTTGGCCGCCTCAAAAGGCGGCCATGACAAGCGAGAGACTCAGCGCTTGCCGGAACGCGACTTGCGGGCGGCGTAGCGGGCGTCGCGGGCGGCTTTCTGGTCGGCCAGCAGCTGCGCGAGCTTCATCTTTTCTTCGTTGGCCTTGCGATGGGCCTCTTCGGCAGCAAGGCGCTCGGCTTCGAGGCGGGCAGCTTCGGCGGCGGCGCGTTCCTCGGCCTCGCGTTTCAGCCGCGCTTCCTTCTCAAGGCGGCGCTGCTCTTCACGCTTCTCGCGGTCGGCCGCGATCTTGGCGCGCTCGGCGTCGCGGTTGGGTTTGGTCTCGGCGAGTGCGGCCAGCTTGGCGCGCGCCTTGTCCAGCATCGCTTGCCGCGCCTTCTGGGCATCGCTCAGACGGTCGCCAAATTTGTTCGGGTCGGAACCACGCATGATCGGTCGGAATTTCTCTCAGAGGCTCTGGTTACAGGATGTTTGTGGCGAGCCGATAACGGCAAACGCGCTCCGGCGCAAGATCGTTTCCGGTCGCATCCGCGGCAAATTTCGCATCGCGTGCGTTTGGCGCAACGGAATGTCCAATCAGCGCGCCTTCAGGAGTGCGGCGGCGGCCATGCGCACCTTCGGGTCGGAGAACCGGTAAACCGCCCGGTCGAGCAGGTAATGCGCGAACCCGCTCGCGAACCCGAGCGCAAGCAGCGCCGGCACCCAGACGGAGCTGCGCAAGCCCACGGCAAACGCGCCGAACAGGCGGTCGCCATACCAGACCGCGCCAGGCGTCTGCCAGTTCGCCTCCACCTCGAACAGCGGCAACAGGATTGCCGACGCCAGCATCAGGACCGCGATCAGCAGCCATGGCCTTGTGTTCAGCGCGTGCAAGCCACGGCGCGGCCAGCTCTCTCTGGGCGCGGCTTCGGCCGAAGGGGTTTGCGCGCCGAGGCCCACGGCCAGAATCCAATGCTGTGCCGTCCATATCGCGACGAACAGGAATAGGCCTCTGGGCTGAAGGGCAATCGCCACCATCGCGGCCAATCCCAGAACATAGAGAATGCGCGGCAGCGAAAGCCGCGTGGCGCGCAGCTCCGCGACCAGCATTGCCGCTGTCGCCGCGATGAGCAGCGCGGTTGCCACGAGGCGGATCGGCTGCTGCTCCGCTGCTGCCCAAACGGGGAGCGCGCCGAGCCAGCGCTCCGGATAGGCGACCGCACCCGCAAGCAGATCGGCCACGAAGATCAGCACCCCGCCGATGGCGAGCGTGAAAAGACGGTCGCGCCGTCGCGCGCCGCATCCCGCTCGCGCGCGATAGAGCGAGAGCGCGCCAAAATGCTGTGCCGCGAAATGCCAGGTGCTGAAAGCATAGTCGATGATCGCGAGCGCGATGGCACGCTCGATACGCGTGAAGGGCAGCGCCGCATCGGGCGGCAGAAGGATCGCGAAACACAGCACCGTCACCGCCAGCGGCACGAACACGAACCGCACCTGCTGCGCCTTCAGCAGCGGACGATAGGCTTCCGTGCCATAGGCAAGCCACGCGCTCGTGAATCGGTGGCCGATCCAGAAGAGTGCGGTAAGCGTGAAGACAAGTGCATCGAGTGCGCGGGTGCTGCGGCCTAGCCAGAGCACCAGCGGGAGGAGCCAGAGCGCGCTCTGCAGGAACACCGCATCCCACACCGGCCCGCGCACCCACGGCGATGGCCGCGCGGTGGTGCGCGCAACGAAAACGGAAACGCTCAGCGTATCGGTCAAGCGCAAAGCCCAGGGCGCGTGGCCCGACCGACCCTAGGCGCGCACGCTCCGGCAGCAATTGGACCATGGTCTAACGCTCAAGGCCGCGCAGGCAGGTCGCCATTCCGGCTAAGGCCGCCCAGATCGGGTGAAAGCGCCCCCGTGGAGGCCAGATACCCCGCAAACGGCATCACGATCTCCGACGGGATCGGAACCAGCGAGGATTCCAGCGCCATCATCAGCACAATGCCCGGATACCCCAGCCACGCAATCGCGTGTGTTATCAGCGTGGCGAGAGTGGCGATGACATGATCAAGAATGGCGCGTTCCCGGTGTAGCAAAGGCGCGCGGCGTTCCGGGGCTGCTCTCCTCGCGGTCAGGCGCAGGATGTGGGTTTCGAAGTTCTTCTCGTCGCCTCGGAAACTCTCAATCATCGCGCCGAGGAATTTCCGTGGCTGCAGCGTCGCAAAATTGAGCGGATGGCCAACACGGGAGCCGATAAGCGCTGCGAAAGCGAGCTGTGTCCTCCCGTTTCCGTCTCTAAACGGGTGGATCGCGTTCAACTCCGCAAGAAAGCGGGCGAGCGCGGGCGCAAAGTCTTCGCGGGAAAGCCCGTGCAGTCCATTGCGCGACCGCAGGCCTCCGAACAGTGTGTGCATCTCTCTCGCGATATTTTCAGGATAGCAAAACATGCTGCCATTCCTTGCCATACGCACACGGCGAAAATCCCCTGCCCAGCGATAGACGTCCTGAAACAGATGACGGTGAATGACGCGGTAGTGGTTCACGCTCAGACGCCCGGCCGGAAGCGGTTCCTCTGCGCGCTGCGCTGTCATTGCGATTTCATAGGTCTTGAGCGCGCGTTGGGTACGCAGCCCCGGGATGTTCTTCAGAACGGTTGAATTCTTGTAGCAATAAAGATCATCCGCGATGTCATACATCGCTGGGCGCTATTTTCCGTACTTACTGGAAAGCATCTCACGCCGCTTGCGCGCGGACGCGTTCTGACGATCCAGTGCCAGAAATTCGCCACGCATGGACTTCGACATCACCAGACCTTCTACGGCGCTGATCTTGCTGAAGCTCTCGCGCCCAAGGACGAACCGTCCGGTTCGTGCGTTGCGGCTGGTGATCTTGTTGTTGCTCATCCGTCGCACCGTAACACCAATGCGCTTCACTGTGAATCGGCGAAGTTGCTACCTCCCCGAGCACCCGGCCGCCATTCATGCTAATCTCTGCCCCGCCGCTGCGAACCACCGCGGCGCTTTCGGGGGACACATGGCGAAGATGAAGCGGCGGGCGTTTCTTAAGGGAGGCGCAATGGCAGCGGTTGCAGCGGGTTCTGTGCGGGCGGATGATTTCGCGCTCGGGCTTCTGCCCGGCACGCATTATCCCGATCCGCGCATCGAGGTGCTCGACAAGCGCTTCATCACCATCGGCAACGCCGGCATTGAGCGCATCATGACGGGCCTGCGCTGGGCGGAGGGGCCGTGCTGGTCGGATGATGGGCGCTATCTCGTCGTCAGCGACATCCCCAACAACCGGATGATGCGCTGGCTCGAGGAAGACGGGCATGTGAGCGTGTTCCGCACGCCGTCG
>Ga0157369_10003768_pt1 | contig 18024 bp, 17 predicted proteins | sample C25metaG_FD_113461 | JGI IMG/M metagenome (GOLD analysis project Ga0157369, IMG submission 113461) | Corn rhizosphere microbial communities from Kellogg Biological Station, Michigan, USA - C2-5 metaG | ecosystem: Host-associated > Plants > Roots > Rhizosphere > Soil | place: USA: Michigan... | reverse complement strand
TTGTGGTCCTCGGCGTCGAACCAGAAGGCGCCGTAGCGCGTGCGCAGCTCGAGGGCGCTTCCGGGCAGCTCGGGCAGCGGCCCCGCGGGCAGCGCGGTTCCGTGTGCGTTGAGCCGGCGCGTCAGCGCGATCACGTGCCGCGTCGGCACCCGCAGAGGGTCCGGCAACCGGTTCCAGACGAGCCATGGCGCAGCCGCGCGGCTCGTCGATGAACCGACCTTCGCCTCGATCCTGCCTTCGTCCACCCTGTTCGCAGATTACGCTTGAACCGATGCGATTTCTAGACCTGAAAGCGGTATTTCAACACCGCCGGCGACGCCGCCGGGACGCCGTCCGGCTGGCACCGGTCGGCGAGCTGAAGGCGATCGGCGACCTGCGCGCGCGGCACCTTGTGGCCGTCCGGCAGCCGCTCGTACTGGTCTCGCAGGTCCACCGCTCGGGCGGCACGCTGCTGTCGCGACTGCTCGACGGCCATCCGCAGCTCTACGCGATCCCGCATGAACTCGGGCCGCTCCTGCCAAGCGGCCCCGTCCCGCTCGACCCCGAGCGCGCGTGGGAGCTCCTCTACGACTCGAAGCTCCCGAACAGGCTCGTGCGCGGCCTGCGCCAGCAGCGGTCGTCGCTGAACCGGGACGAGAGTCGCGCCGAGCTGCTGTTGCCGCCGAGCCTGCACCGCCGCCTGTACGACCGCGTGCTCAGGCTCGAGCCGCCGACACGCGGGCGCGACATGCTCGACGCATACCTCACGGCGTACTTCAACGGCTGGCTCAACTACCGCGGCGAGCTCGATTCGGCGAAGGCCTGGGTCGCCGGCTTCGAGTCGGAGCTCATCCTCTACCCGCGGCGCCTCGAGCAGTTTCGCGCGCTGTATCCCGACGGCCGGCTGATCTCGATCGTGCGCGAGCCGGCGTCGTGGTACGCGTCAGCGCGCCTCTGGGACGAGCGGTACGCCGAGATCGGCCCGGCGCTCGCGTACTGGGAACGCTCCGTGCGCGCGACCGAGCAGTTCGCGGACCTCGTGCTCGATTTCGATCGGCTGGTTGGAGAGACCGAGACGACGATGCGCGCGGTCGCGGAGTTCCTCGACATCCAGTTCGATGACGCGCTGCTGCGCCCGACCGTGAATGGGACGCCGTTTGGCGCGAATTCCAGCTTCGAGAGTGAGGGGCGCGGCGTGGTGCAGGCGACGACGGGTCGTGGCGATCTGCTCCGCGACTCCGAGCGGCGCGAGATCGAGCGGCTCGCGCGTGACACGTACGAGCGCGTGCGCGCGGTTGCTGCATGACGCGGCCCATCGTCCTCATCCATATCCCTAAGACCGCCGGCACCGCGTTCGCGTCGGTGCTCCGCCACAATTTCCCTGCTGGGGAGGTCTGGCTGCCGAACGTATTCCGCGATCCGCACGCGACCGAGCGCCGTGCCCGTGAGGTCGCTTCGATGGCCAAGGTCGAGCTCGTGCGCGGCCACGCGCCCCTGACGATCCGCGAGCTGCTGCCGCCGGGCTGGCGCTACGTGTCGTTCCTGCGGGAGCCGCTCGCGCGCAGCTACTCGCACTACCGCCACGTCTACAACCGACGGATCCTCGCCGGCGACGAGCCGCCACCCGAGCAGGGGCTCGCTGAGAGCCCGCTCCTCCCCGACAACCTGCAGACCCGCATGCTGTCGGGTCTTTCAGACTGGCGCACGCACCCCGCAGACGACGCACTCCTTACGGCGGCGCTCCGCGAGTTGCGCGACCTCGAGTACGTCGGTATCACCGAGCGGTTCGCGGAGTCAATGCTCCTCGCGCGCGACCGGCTCGGCTTGCGATCGGCGGCCTACCGGCGCGAGAACGTCCGCGGCGCCGGCGTGGTGCCGCCTGAGCACGTAGAGGCGCTGCGCCGCCACAACGAGCTCGACTTGCAGCTGTACAACGAAGCACTCGCACTGCTCGGGCCGCGGCTCGCGGGCGTCTCAGCCGCGCGAGCCTCCGCGCTCGAACGTGCCGCTGGGCGGCGCATCTCGCCCGTGTACACGGCCACCAAGTCGGTCGCCACGATTCGCCGGCGTACGGCGCGGTGGAAGCAGGTCCGTCGCTGGCGGCGCTGGCGGATGACGCGCGCGTTACGAAAGATCGCAGGATGAGCGGCCCGGTCGTCCTCGTCCACATCCCGAAGACCGCCGGATCGACGTTCGCGGCGCTGCTCAAGCGGGAGGTGCCGGGGCGGTCGCGCCGCGTCCCGCCGGTGTTCCGCAAACCGGAGCGCACGCATGAGCGCCTGCGGGAAGTCGTGGCCGCGGCGCCGCCGTTCACATTCGTGCACGGTCACGTGCCGCTGACCGTCTGGCGCGAGTACTTCCCGCAGGCACGCTTCGCGACGTTCCTGCGCGAGCCGGTCGCCCGGACGTACTCGCACTACCGCCACGCGCTCGAGGTCGGGAGCGCACTCGAGCCGTTCGAGGTCAGAACGGTTCCGGACAACCTTCAGACGCGCCTTCTCTGCGGCTTGCCCGATCCGCTCACTCGTCCCGCTGACGATGAGCTGCTCGATGCGGCGCTGCGTGAGCTCGATGGCTTCGCGTTCTACGGATTCACCGAGCGCTTCGACGAGTCGCTGCTGCTCGCACGTGACGCGCTCGCGCTGCGTTCGATCGAGTATCGGGCTGAGAATGTTCGCGGCTCGGTCGTTCCGCCGGACGACGTCGACGCGCTGAAGCGCGGCAACGAGCTCGATCTCGAGCTGTACGCCCACGCACTCCGTCTACGCTTCGGCCGGTGACCCTCCGCTTCGTCCCGCCCGCAGAGCTCGAGCGCATTCGCACGCTGGATGCGCCCGCGGCGGCGCGTGCAGCCGCGTTCGCGGACGCATGCAGGATCAACACGCTCACGATGGTCGAGCAAGCTGGGTCCGGGCATGTGGGCACGAGCTTCAGCTGCCTCGACATCGTCACGCTGCTGCACCTCGACGTGCTGGTCGACGGCGACCGCTACTTCTCGTCGAAGGGTCACGACGCTCCAGCCCTGTACGCGCTGCTGATCGGCCTCGGCCGCATCGAGTTCGAGAAGCTGTTCCAGCTGCGACGCCTCGGCGGCCTGCCGGGGCATCCCGACGTTGCCTCGACACCGCAAGTCGTCACGAACACCGGCTCGCTCGGCATGGGCGTCTCGAAGGCGCGCGGGTTCGTGCTCGCCGACCGTCTCGCCGGCCGACACGGCCGTGTCTTCGTGCTCACCGGCGACGGCGAGCTCCAGGAAGGGCAGTTCTGGGAGTCGTTGCAGCCGACCGCGAACCGCGGACTCGGCGAGATCACGGTGATCGTCGACCACAACAAGCTGCAGTCCGATACTTGGGTGTCGCACGTCAGCGACCTCGGCGATCTCACCGAGAAGATCGCGACGTTCGGGTGGGCAGTGCGGCGTGTGAGCGGCCATGACCTCGACGCGTTCTCGGCGACGCTCGCGGAGCTGCTCGACACCGAGCGCGAGCGCCCGAAGCTCATCGTCGCCGACACGGTGAAGGGCCGCGGCGTGAGCTTCATGGAACCCCACGATGTTCCGCAGGCGGAGGACTCGCTTTATGGCTACCACTCCGGCGCGCCCTCGCCGGAGCTCTACGCGCGCGGGATCGAAGAGCTCGTCGCGTCGCTCGACGTGAAGCTCGCGGCGCTCGGTGCCGAACCGGTCAGGCTCGAGGAGCGCCCGTTGCCGACACGGCGCCCGCCGCACGAGCCGCAGCGGCTGGTCAAGGCGTACGGCGAGGCGCTCGTCGCCGCGGCCGAGCAGGATGACCGGGTCGTCGCGCTCGACGCCGACCTGCGGCTGGACACCGGCCTGGTCGAGTTCCAGAAGCGCTTCCCGTCCCGCTTCTTCGAGTGCGGCATTGCCGAGCAGGACATGGTCTCGCAGGCCGGCGCCATGGCCCTTGCCGGGCTGCTCCCCGTGTGCCACTCGTTCGCGTGCTTCATGGTGCCGCGCGCGGCCGAGCAGGTGTTCAACAACGCGAGCGAGGGGACGAAGGTGCTGTACCACGGCTCACTCGCGGGCATCGTTCCCGGCGGGCCGGGTCACTCACACCAGATGGTGCGCGACATCGCGCTGATGGGATCGGTCACCGGCATGTCGGTGCTCGAGCCGTACTGCGAAGAGGAGACGTTCCGAGTCGTGCAATGGGCGGTGCACGAGGCGCCGGGGCCGGTGTACCTCCGCTTCGTGTCGCCGCCGTGGCCGCTTGGCTTCGAGCCGCCGCCGGCGACGCTTGAGCCGGGTCGCGGGACCGTGCTGCGCGAAGGCGACGCCGGCACGTTCGTCTGCACTGGGCCGGTGCTCGTCTCTCAGGCCTGGGCGGCGTGCGACAAGCTCGGCGACTGGGGCCTGATCGCGCTGCCTTGGCTCCGCGACGTCGACGGTGCCTGGCTCGCGGAGCACGCGCAGGGCTCGATCGTCTGCCTCGACAACCACGTCGTCCCCGGCGGGCAAGGCGAAGCGGTGCTGCGTGCGCTTGCCGAGCAGGCACCGGAGGCAGCCGCCCGCGTCACGTTGATCGGCATCGACCGCGTGCCAGAGTGCGGCGCCAACGACGAGGTGCTGCGCGCGCATCGTCTCGATGCGGCGAGCCTCGCCGAGCGGGTCCCCCAGGTCGCCCGCTGATGCGCACGCTCTGCGTCGTGCCCGCCCGCGCGGGGTCGACGCGGGCGCCGCGGAAGAACCTCGCCGTCGTGGGCGGGAAGACGCTCGTGCGCCGCGCGTTGGAGACGGCGCTGGCCGCGGGCTGCTTCGCGCGGGTTGTGTTGTCGAGCGACAGTGACGAGATCCTGGCGCAGGCGGACGGGCTCGACGTGACACCGATCCGGCGTCCGCCTGAGCTCGCGACCGCCGAAGCCCACGTCGCCGATACGTTGCAGCACGCGCTCGACGAGCTCGGCGAGGAGTTCGACGCCGTTGCGATCGTCCAGGCGACGTCGCCGTTCACCGCGCCCGAGGACGTCGCCGGCGCGGTCGAGCTGCTAGTCGCCTCGGGAGCCGAGGCGGTTGTCAGCGTTGTGGATGGAGACGGGGTGCGGCTCCCCGGCGACCGCTTTGCGCCGGGCGAATCTCGGAACGGCTCGGTATTCGTCTACCGCCGCGACGTCGTCGAACGCGGCCTCGAGTCGGACGACGTGCGCGGCTATCTGATGCCGCGCGATCGGTCGCTCGATATCGACACGCCTGAGGATCTCGAGCGAGCGCTGCGCTCAGCCGACTGACGCGTACAGCGCGCCGAGCTGCTCGTCGACGTGCAAGCGAACCTCGGGCGCGAGTGTCGCCGCGCGATCGAGCGGTGACGTGACGACGCCATGCTCCACGATCTCGAACGCCGAGTCCGCACGGATCGGCATGCCGTTGAACGTCGGCTCCAGCAGCGTCGGCAGGAAGTCGATGCCGATCAACAATGCGAGCTCGCGCATGACGTCGCCGGTCGACTGCACGAGCCGCTCGTATGTGCAGACGAAGACTCGGTCACCGAGTTGGGAGCGCGCCTCGAGCGCCGCGTTGGTCGATGCGCGCCAGACGCCGAGCGCCTCGTCGATGTCCGCGTAACCCTCCGGGTGGTGGCGCAACGCCGACGCAAGCCACGACGAGGGCTCGCGCACGAGCGACACGAGCCGGCCGTCGGGGTAGGCGGCAAAGAACGCGTCGACCTGCGCGCGGTCAGCGACAAGACGTGGCGTGAAACCGGTGATCGCGCGCTTCGGTCCCGCGTAGAGATTCTGGTTGTCGAGCCACGCGTTGAAGTACGACGTGAAGTAGACGTCGAGCACGTCGCGCTCGCTGCGGATCGCGCGCTGCTCGGCGAGGCGGAGGAATAGCCGCCGCTGGAACTGGAGCGGCAGCAGGAACGGGAACGTCTCGCTCGCGCCGCCGGCGCTGTACTTCTCGTAGCCCTGGTCGAAGAGCCGGCGGACGTCGAACTCGTACAGCGTCTTCCACCACGTCTCGGGGCCTCCGCCGAGATCGAGCCGCGGCCAAACCTCCTTCGGCTTGCCGAGCTTCAACTCGTACGGGTGCGCGTGGAGCTGTGGATGCCCGTCGAACAGCTGGCTGAGCAGCGTTCCGCCCGACCGCTGCACCTGGGACACGAGCACCAGCGGCTGATCGACGGGAATCGCCGTCGACAGGCGCCGCTCGAGGAGCCGCAAGTTTTCCGGGGGCCTTCCCGGCGTGCGTCGCAGGCGCATTCCGGCGACGATAGCCGCGCAGGGGCCGGGAAGTGCCCGGGCTACACTCAATTGAGGATGTTGTCGCAGAGATCAGGCCGTCGCGCGGATGCGCAGGCCGCGGTCGCTGTCAGCGCGGGCGGTGCAGTTGCACTACCGTTGGCTGCCGGGCGCCGGTGGCGTGGCAGGGCCCACGTCATCGAGCCGCCGCGCGCCGGGTTCATCGGCGCACTCAACGAGCTCTGGCTCTACCGCTGGGCAGTGCCGTACTTCGGCCGCGTCTACCTGGCGCGGCGCTACCGCCGCACGTGGCTCGGGTTTCTCTGGGTGCCGCTCAAGCCCGGCTTCAACATGGCCTCGCGGATTCTGATCTTCGGCGGTGTCGTCGGGATCACGGCCGGCAAGACGCCGTACCCGATCTTTCTGCTGATCGCGACCGCCGCCTGGCAGCTGTACGCCGAGACCGTCCTCTGGGGCACGCGCAGCATGGAGATGGGAGCGAAGATGCTGCAGCGGCTCGAATTGCCGCGCCTGCCGATGATCTTCGGCGCAGTGGTCCCTGGCTCGATCGAGTTCGTCACCTATTCGCTCTTCGCCGCGATCGGGCTCGGCTATTACCTGCTTCGCGCGCACAAGTTCTACCTCCACCTCGGCATTCAGACCCTGCTCGTGCCGGCGGGGCTCACGTTGATCGTCCTGCAGGCGGTCGGGACAGCTCTTGTGCTGAGCGGCGCGAGCGCACGGGCGCGTGACATCCGCTACGGAATGCATTTCGGCCTCAACTTCCTGTACCTCGCGACGCCCGTGCTCTACCCGCTGTCGCGGGTCCCCGCCGCGTGGCGCCCGCTTGCCGAGCTCAACCCGGTGATGGGCTCGATCGAGATGGTGAAGGACGGCCTGTTTGACTCCCATGAGCTGACAACGCCGGCGACGCTTGTCGCGATCATCGGTGCGGCCATGCTCTGGGCGATCGGCATCTGGGTCATTCACCGGTCGGAAGTGCGCCGGAGGGCGCTCGTCGCCCGGCGCTGAGATGGCTAGCTCCGGCAGCACCGTGACCGCGGAACTCGAAGCGCCGCTCATCGTCGATCATCTCGCTCGCAAGTTTCCCGACGCGAGCACAGGCTCGCAGTTCACGATCTCGATCTGGCGGAAGCTGCGCGGCGACGTCATCCCCACCGCAGGCGCGCTCGGAGGTGGCGGAGGGGGCGACGACGACGATGACGGTGACGACGACGACATGGACGACGCCGAGGACGGCATCGACATCGGCGACGAGGACGACATGGTCGCGCGGAAGCTCGACCGCTGGGCGCTCGTCGATGCCAGTTTCAGCGTGCGGGCAGGCGAGGCGGTCGCGGTCGTCGGCGGCTCCGACACGGGCGCCGAAACCCTCATGCACGTGCTCGACCGTCGTCTCGTGCCCGACGGCGGCAAAGCCGTCGTCCGCGGTCGCGCTGGGCGGACACCGTTCTACAACTACTTGATCGCGCCCACCGATGTGGCCGTCGAGAAGCTTGTTGCCGCGCTCGCGCGTGCGGCGCGCGTGCCGCGGCGCAAGCGTCGCGGCTGGATCGACGAGGTGATCCGGTTCGGACTGTACGACGAGGATGGCAAGCTCGTTCCGCTCGACTCGCAGAAGGTCCGGCGCCGGGTGAGCGTCTCGGCCGCGATCGACGCGTCCGCCGACCTGTTGCTGCTCGACCAGATGACGTGGCGCGTAGACGCCGACTTCTCGCGCCGTTGTGTCGATCGTGTGCGCTCCGCGGTCGCCGGCGGCGCCGCCGCACTCGTGAGTGGCCAGGACATCGAGCCGCTACTCGAGCTCTGCACACGCGCCGTCCGCTTCGAGGACGGCGTGCTCGTTGAGGACGGCCCGGTCGCCGAACTGGTCGAAGCGGAGGAGCGCCGAGCCGCCGCGCGTGGCCGCCGCGCACTCCGCGCCGACGGCCTGCCGCCCTTCAACGAGCACGCGGCGATCATGAACGCTTCCGTCGCCGTCGCTCGCGACGGGCGGGTCGAAATCATCCTCGACCTGGAGACGGCAACGCCGATGGCGAGTCTCGAGCCGCAGGTCGCGCTTCGTCCATCCGGCCGCTCGACGGCGCTCGTGCTCCGGCACCCCGAGCCGTTCCTCTGCGAGGACCCAGGCCGGTGTCGCATCACCGCGCGCGTGCCGCTGCCGGACGAGATGCCCGAGTTCCAGGTCGATTGCGCGGTCGACGTGCGCGTCCGCGCGCTCGGCACACGAATCGGCCGAAGGAACATCGGCGTCGTCGGCCCGACGCCCGACTTGCCGCAGCAGGACGGCGCGGACGTCGACCTGTCGGCGGAGCTCGACGAGCGGGACCTCGGCGCCGACTGGACGTTTGAGCTCGGGTGAGCGCCAGGCGCCTGCTCTTCTCGTTGCCGTACCCAGGCCATCTCCGTTACTTCGACTCGGTGGTAGCGGAGCTGACGCGCCGCGGCTGGGAGGTCGAGCTCTACTTCGAGGCTCCCGACAAGCAACCGGAGGGCATCGAGTCCGTCGCGGCGCTGCCCGGCGTCACGGTCGGAGGCATGCTCCCGAAGCGCCGCGACCGCTTCAAGCACGCCGCACGGGCGCTGCGGATCGCCGTCGACTACGTCCGCTACCTCGACCCAGGCTTCGCCGACGCCGATTACCTTCGCGACCGCATGGGCGTGAAGCTGCCCGGCCGCTGGCGGGTCCTTCGCCGGCTGCCGCAACTGCCGTCGCGCGTCGTTCGCCGCCTGATCGGCGCGGGCCTTGTCGTCGAGCGCGCGCTGCCGACCGCGCCCGAGCTCGACGAGCTCGTTGCGGAGCGGCGGCCGTCGCTCGTGCTGGCGGCGCCGGTGCTGATGCCGGCGTCACGCGCGGCAGATCTCCTCGAGAGCGCGCGGGCCGCCGGTGTGCCCACCGTCGGAGCCGTGTCGAGCTGGGACAACTTCACGACGAAAGGGATCTTCCGTGTCGTACCCGACCGCGTCCTCGTCTGGAACGAGGTGCAGGTCGACGAGGGTGTCGACCTCCACTTGCTGCCGCGTGAGCGGATCAGCATCACGGGCGCCCAGCCGTTCGACCGGTGGTTCGACCGCAGGCCGACGCGCGACCGCGCCGCGTTCGCCGAGCGTGTCGGCCTCGCGGTCGACAGCCCGTACGTGCTCTTCGTCGGCTCGACGGCATCGATCACGCATCCCGACGCCGAGATCGGCTTCGTGCTCGACTGGCTGGCGCAGATGCGTGCGTCGGGTGGGGTGCTCGCCGATGTCGGCGTGATGGTGCGCCCGCATCCGTACAACAGCGCGCATTGGCCGGACGTCGACCTCGCACCATTCGCTCCGGCGGTGCTCTGGCCGCCCAGCGGCGCCAACCCAGTGAACGACGACGATCGCGCCGACTACTACGACTCGATCGCGCACTCCGCCGCGGTGGTCGGCATCAATACGACCGCGATGATCGAGTCGGCGATTCAGCGCAAGCCGGTGTTCACGATCGCGCTGCCAGAGTTCGAGGAGACGCAGACGGGGACGGTTCATTTCCGCTACCTGCTCCCCGAGAACGGCGGCTTCGTGCAGGTCGCGAGCAGCCTCGACGACCACCTCGCGCAGCTGGAGTCGGCGCTCCGCAACCCCGACGCGGCGCGGGAGCAGGTCGAGTCGTTCCTCCTGCGCTTCGTGAGGCCACACGGGCTCGACAAACCCTGCACCCCGATCGTCGCCGACCTGATCGAGCAGACCGAGGTGCAGCCACGCGTCCAGGACGGTCCGGTGGCGCGTGCGCTGGCCGCCGCCGCGCTCCGCACCGTGTTCTACGGGCCTGCGCGCATGCGAACCGTCCGCTCGCGGCTCGCGCGTCTCAGTGGCGCGCTACGCGGCGCTTGAGGCCGGACGCACGCGCGCGCCAGCGCTTCCGCGACCACTTCGCCTGCCGTCGGCGCTGCTCTACCTTCTGCACGGCAATCGCCTGCAAAAGGCCGAGCACGTAGACCGTCGCCACGCGTGCACCGGCGACGCGGCGCAGCGCGAGCCAATGCTGCAGCTTCCACGGCAGTTGTGCGCCGCGCGGAGGCTCGCCCGCCCAGAGCATTCGGCGTTGCCGCGCCATCGTCGGTACGACGCCCGCTCGATAGCGGCGGTGCCACAGCACCTCCGGCACCTGGACGAATTCGCCCTTGAGTGCGAGCTGTGCGAGGAAGAGGCGATCGGGCTGCACGGCGTCCGGGAACGGGCCGCACGAACGGAATGCTCCGACGCGATAGAGCCCGTACACCATGTCTCCAGCGCGACGAGCGCGCGCGAATGCGCGGATGCGCGCGACTGGATCGGCAATGCCCGACGTGTCGAGCCGCCGCTCGGTGCGCTTGACGTGGTTGCCGCCGTCGTCGATTGCGTCGACGAGCGGGTACGCGAGCACAGCATTCGGATTGGCGTCGAGTGCGCGCACGAGCGATGCGAGCCAGCGCGGGTCCCAAACGTCGTGGTCGCTGCCCCACGCGAAGAACTCCGCGTCCGGGAACGACGCGAGCGCGAGCTCGGCGGCGCGGCGCCAGCCGCCGATCAGGCCTGTGGGGCGCTCCGATCGCGCCTCTGTGACCTCGGCGACGCGTCGCGCGATCTCGAGTGAGCCGTCCGTCGAACCGTCGTCGAACACGACAAGGCCGAGGGTGGCGCCGTCCTGCGCGAGCAGGGAGCGAAGCGCCTCTTCGACATGCTCGGCGCCGTTGTGGACCGGGACGCCGACGGCGGTGCGAGGCGACATGCGGGCAGGCTACCGTTCGCCCGGTGACGCCCCTCAGGCTGCTCTTCTTCCTGCGCATCGCGCGGCTCGATCGCCTCTACCCCTCTTTTCTCGAGACGCTGCTCGATCGCGGTCACGAGATCGTCGTGGTCGTCGAGCGCGAGCGCCCGCGCGATCTCGCGCCTGGTGGCGGGAGCATTCTCGACGACCTCGCGCAGCGCTATCCCGAGCGCTTCCGCGTCGAGCGGCTGGTCAAGCCGGCCGATCGGTGGCGCCACCTCCGAAGTGCGCTGCGCATGGGCGTCGACTACCTCCGGTATTTCGACCCGGCGTATCGTGATGCGGGTGCGCTGCGCGAGCGCGCGTCGGCACGCACACCCGGGCGTCTGCGGCCGCTCGTGCGACTCTTTGGGAAGACGGCCGCCGGACGCCGCGCGGGGCGTCGGCTGTTCCTTTTTGCCGAGCGCGCGATCCCGCTCTCTGCCGGATGGCGCGACGAGATCGCGCGGCACGCGCCCGACGCCGTCCTTGTGTCCCCGCTCGTCAGCCTCGGCTCGCCGCAGTCGAACTGGCTCCGCGCCGCGCGTAAGCTCGGGATCCCGACCGTCCTGCCGGTCGCCAGCTGGGACAACCTGAGCAACAAGGGCGTGCTCAAGGAGACGCCGACGCTCACCATTGTCTGGAACGAGGCGCAGGCGGACGAGGCAGTCACGCTGCACGCCGTGCCGCGCGGCCGCGTCGCGGTGACAGGGGCGCACTCGTTTGACCACTGGTTCGAACGCGCGCCGTCGACGACGCGCGCCGAGTATGCGCAGCGCGTTGGTCTGCCGGATGACCACCCGTTCTTCCTTTATGTGTGCTCGTCGAAGTTCATCGCCGGCGACGAGCGGCCGTTCGTCGCCGAGTGGCTGCAGCACTTTCGCAGCCGGGCCGAGCTGCGCGACCTGAACGTCGTCGTTCGCCCGCACCCGTTCAACGCAGCTGAGTGGGGCGACCTCGACCTCGGCGACAAGCGCGCTGTGATCACGCCGCGTGGGGGCGAGATCCCCGCCGGCGAGGCGGGCCGCGCTGCGTACTTCGACGCGATCCACCACTCACTCGGGACGGTCGGACTGAGCACGAGCGTCTTCGTCGAGGCGGCGATCCTCGACCGGCCGTCGTTCACTGTGCGCACCGACCGGTATCGCGCGACGCAGGAAGGGACGCTGCATTTCGGGCATGTCACCGGCCCGGGCGGCGTCGTCGTCGTGGCGGCGGGGTGGGACGAGCACCTCGACCAGCTCGCGGAGCAGGCTGCCGAACCTGAGCGGTATGTCCAGCAGGCGCGTGCTTTCGTCGACTCGTTCGTCCGCCCGCGCGGCCGGGATCTTGCGGCGGCGCCGTTCGCGGCGGACGCGGTCGAAGGGGCGGCTGCCTGATGCGCGTCGTGGCGTGGGCGGCGCAGCTCGACGGTCGCGCGTTCGTAGCGGAGTGCGTGCGCCCGCGCGTCGGCCGGCGGGGGGAAGAGAGATGAGGTGGCGGCGCCGTGCTGCGCCCGCTTCGCCGGTCGAGGACCGGCTCGGGGCGATCAACGCGCGCGCGCGCGTGCAGATCGAGGTCGCCGGCCGGCCTTTCGACGACGGGGGAACGCTCAACTGGCGCGACTACAAATGGAAGCTGCGGGGCAGGGATGTCGCCTCACGGCGCGTCGACGAGACGGACGCACCCGTGGACGAGGCCTTCCTCAAGGAGCGACATCACCGCCAGTACGGGCGCCCGTGGCTACTCGGCCGGTACGCGTTCGACTTCGCGGTAGGTGCCGGGATGCAGCCGTCCGATCGCGTTGTCGACATCGGCTGCGGCGCGCTGCGTTTCGGGATCCACGCGATCCGCTATCTCAACTCGGGCTGCTACTTCGGGCTCGACCCGCACCTGAAGAGCCTCGAGGCGGCGGTGACATATGAGCTGCCGCTGAACGGGCTCGAGGACAAGCGGCCACGGCTGCTGTGGGCCAACCGCTACGACGCAGGTCACTTCGGCGAGACGTTCGACTGGGCGTTCGACATCTCGACCTCTCTGCACGTGCCAGAGGAGGACCTGCCGGTGCTGTTTCAGAGCGCGGCGACCGCGCTCCGTTCGGGTGGGCGGCTCGCCGTGAGCCCAAAGCTGCGCATCGACGTTTCGCCGTTCGGGCTGCGCGTCGTCTCCGACACTGTCCAGGCGTGCCCGTTGCTCGAAGGTCACGACTTCGACGCCGACATGCCTTGGGTCGTTCTCGAGAAGAGCTAGCCGGTCTTCGTGCTCGCACGGCCGGTCGCGCGTCGCCGCGCCAGCGCACCGCCGGTCAGCGTGTCGAACACGATGCCGGCGACGAGCGTCGCGGTCGCTGCGACGGTTGGAACGGTGAGGAACGCGCGCATTGCGTAGGTCGTCGGCGACTCGACGCGCGCCGCCGGATTCGGGCCTGACAGCGCGAGGTCGCGGATCGCGTCGGCGACGATCGGCGCGACGGGCACGTCGAGCCCGCGCGGCCGGACGAAGCTATGGACGAACTCGCGGAGCCGCTCCGCTTCCGCGGCACCGCCGTGAACGGCCTTCGTGATCTGCTCGACGTGCTCGGGCAGCGAGCGTGCGATGTTCAGGAACCCGCCGTTCTCGCGCAGCAGGTAATGAAAGTGCAACGTGCCTTCCTGCGTCGCGGCGAAGTCAGGGTCGAGGATCGTGAAGACGTTCTTGCCGATGATCGCGGAATCGATCATCGCGCTCGTGTTCACGCCGACCACCGCTGCACTGTGGTGGATCGAGTCGTAGAAGCCGGAACGGGAGTCCGCGAAGTCAGGCTGCTGTCCGCTGCGCGGCCAGACCGCGCCGTCCTCGCCGAGATCCACGTCGCGCCACTGCGCCGCGTTCTGCGGATGCGGGCGGACGAGGACGGCGAGCTCGCGCACGGCCGGGTCGTCCGCGGCGCGTAACGCCTCGACCCAGCGTTTGACAAACGAGACCTCGTCCGGCGCGATAAACGGTGACGAGCAGACGTAGAGCACGTATTCGCGGCTTGCCGGCAGCCCGACGTAGCTGCGGTGCTCGTCTGCCGTGCGGGTTGGGCGCAGCTCGAACCATGCGTCGAACTTCGCGCCACCCGTGACGACTGCGCGGTCGGCGGGAACGCCGTGCAGCTCCGTGAGCTCGCGCACCTGGATGTCGTTCCAGACGAGCGCACGATCGGGGACGAAGCGGAGCAGGCCCTTGTTGGTGAGGTTGTCCCAGCTCGCGATGCACGCGGCGGTCGGGATGCCGAGCGCGCGTGCGCTCTTCAGGTAGTCGACTTGGTTCGACGTGTACTCGACCAGCGGGGTGACGAGCACCGCGTCGGGTCTGTAGTCGCCCATGAAATTCGTGATCGCCCGGCTCGGGGGCACGGCGCGCTCAGCGGCGCGCAGGAAGCGCAGCAGGCGCCGGCCAAGCGCCGGGTCTGTCTTGTCGGCGAGCCTGTCGACGGCCCACGTGAGCAGGAACGTCGTCGCCGGGTCGGCACGTCCCGAGAAAATCTGTCGCTTGATCTTCTCGGCCATCCGCTTGCGGAGCGCGACGGCATCCGCGTAGCGCGGGTCGATGTAGCGCGCGAGGTCGGTGAACGCGCGGACGATGATGCTTGTCCGCCGCCAGCCGTCCCAGTAGCTACGTGTCGGCGCTTTCGCAAAGGTTATAAGCCTGGGAAACTCCTCGACGAGCTTCTCGGCGAGGATGCTGTCGCCCGCATCCTTCTCGACGACCGTGAAGGCGAGGTGGATCGTATGACCTTCCTGCGCGAGCAGGCGCAGCGACTCCCGATAATGGCGGAGGTAGCCGGCGTGGTAGAGGAAGAAGAGGATGCGCAGGGGGCGGCGCTTGTCCACGCGAGGAGGGTAGCGTCCGGGCCATGACGTCACGGTTTGTTCGCCGCATGCGCGCCGCGGTGTTCGCGGCCTCGCGCGGGCGCCGCACGTACCTCAAGGCTCGCGTCGGGACTGCTGTCTATCTCGTCTCGCCGGAAGATCGCGGCCCGAGCGCGAAGGTCTACCTGAACCGCAAGCGGCCGGAGTTCGTCGTGCTCGCGCGGGCGGTTCAGCTCGTTGTTTCGCGCGGCACGTTCGTCGACGTGGGCGCGAACATCGGCACCACGACGATCCCGGCGCTGCTCGACCACGGGTTCGCCCGAGCAGTCGCCTGCGAGCCGGGCGCACTCGCGGCAGAATCGCTGCGGCGCAGCCTCGCCGCCAACGGACTGGCCGGCCGCGCGACTGTCGTCGAAGCGGCCGTGACGGATGCCGAGGGCACGCTCCGCCTGCGGATGCCGACGGCCGACTCGGGGATCCTCGAAGTCGGTGCCCCGGACGGCGAGGAGATCGAGGTCGTGGCCGTGACCCTCGACGGGCTGGCGGCGCGGGGCGTCTACGACTCAGCCGACGTGGGGATGGTGTGGGTCGATGCGCAGGGTCACGAGGGGCACGTGCTCGCGGGCGCCACGCGGCTGCTCGAGCGCGGTGTGCCGCTCGTCGTCGCGCTCCGGCCGAAGAAGCTCCGGCGCGGCGGCGGCCTCGAGCGCTACGTCGAGCTGCTCGAGGGGCGCTACGAGCGCGTCGTCGACCTCCGGGCGGCCGAGCCGGTCGAGGAGATCGGTGCGCTCCGGCGCTTCATCGACGAGAATCGCAAAACCGATCTCCTACTGCTCGCGGGATAGCAGCGATTACCCTGGCGCGATGCTTATTCGCAACAAGCGGCTGCGGTCGGCCGGCCGCATCGTTCCCGGGCTCTCCTCCGTCTACCACTTCGTCCTGAAGAAGGCGCTGATTGCGCGCGGGGTCGCGACACTCGACTATCCGGGCGCGAAGCTGTATGTGAAGGCGACGAGCGAGGAGATCGTGCATCTCCGCCTGCGGCCGGTGGCGAAGGAGCCGTGGACGGTGGAGTGGATCGAGCGCTCGCTGCGTGCCGGCGACGCCTTCTACGACATCGGTGCGAACGTCGGCGACTATGCGCTGATCGCCGCAGCGATCGGCGGCCCCGAGTCGCGGATCGTCGCGATCGAGCCCGCCTACGCGAACTATGCGTCGCTCTGCGACAACGTGCAGCTCAACGGCTTCGCTGACCGGATCGTCCCGCTTCCGGTCGTTCTCGGCGAGGCCGCGCGGCTCGGCGCGCTCAGCTATCGCGACACCACTGCCGGCGCGGCGATCCACACGCTCGACGGGGACGGTGGCGCCTACGACCAGCCCGTGCTCGTGTTCTCGCTCGACGATCTCGTCGACCGGTTCGAGCTGCCGCGGCCGGCGTTGATCAAGCTCGACGTCGACGGCGCCGAGGGCGCGGTCCTCGCCGGCGCGACGAGCGTTCTGCGCGATCCCGCTCTCCGCTCGCTGCTCGTCGAGGTCGAGGAAGCCGCGACCGCCGAGGTCCTCGAGCGCACCGCGGCCGCCGGCTTACAGCTCACGCAGCGCATCGACGAACGCTACGGAGAGCAGCTTCCGGGCGTCTGGTACGGCATCTTCGAGCGGTAGCCTGGCCAGACCTATGGCACGAGCAGCGCGCTGAACTCGGCCGGCGGCGGCAGCGTCTCGAGTACGCGCCACGGGTCATGCGCCGCAAGCTCGTCGACGCTGAACCCGCCTGTTGCGAGCGCGATCGCGTGCGCGCCGATTGCCTTCGCCGCCTCGATGTCGTGCGGCGTGTCGCCGATCACGTAGCGCTCATCGGCGTCCGGCGCGAGTTGGACGGCGCGCCGCGCAATCTCCGCGCGCGGCTCGGGGCCGATGCAGTACGCACCGTCGTCGAAGAACCCGTCCAGCCCGTAGTGGGCGAGTTTTGCGCGCGCACCTGCGGGCGTGTTCCCGGTCAGCAGGAAGCTCTTCACGTCGTCGCGCGATGCGAAGTCCTCGAGGATCTCGCGCACACCCGGCAGCACGCGCCCTTCGCGCCGCGGCAGCGACGCCGGGAGCGCGCGCTCGTACGCGCGGATGAAGCGGTCGGTCTGCTCCTCGTCCGCATCGACGCCGGCAAGCGCGAACACCGCTGCCGCGACGTCGTGCTCCGTCAGCCCCGAGGGGAGCTTCTCCGCCATCAGGTCGAAGCGCACGCCGAACACCTCGTCGAGTGCGTCCTCGAGCGCGAACACGCCTGCGCGCCCGGTCGTCAGCAGCGTGCCGTCGATATCCCAGAAGAGCGCGATCACGGCGCGAGCGCGCCGACGGTCGGTTCGGCGAGCGCGCGTTCCGCGGCGCGCTCGAGCGTCGCGGCGATCTGCTGCGCGTTCTCGGCGCTGCGGTCGACGAGCAGCGGCTTGCCCGGGAAGCAGCTGCGCATGACCGCGTGCAGGAACATGCGGATCCGCTCCGGGTCGGGCTTGAAGTGCAGAAGCTCGGGGACTCTCTCGCGGATCTCGGAGAACGAGATCAGGTCGAGTGTCACGCCGTAGCCGGCGTAGTACGGGTCGCCCATCGTCAGCACCGGCTTGTCGTACAGCAGAGCCTCGAGCCCAACCGTCGACGAGATCACGGCGACCGCCTCCGACTGCTGGATCAGGTCGTGCGTCGACGTGTACGCCGACACAAGGCGGATGTTTGGCCGCTTGCGCAGCCGCCGCAGCAGCGCGACCGAGTTACGGCCGACCGACATCGGATGCTCCTTCAGCACGAGGTCGTAGCCGGACGGCAGCGCGTCGGCGACCTGCTCGATGATCGAAGCCTGGTCGACTGCGTGCGGGATGATCCGCTTGATCTTGTAGTCGTCGGTCACGTGCAGCGGGAAGTAGACGAACGGCCGCTCCGCCGACAGCTCGTCGTAGAACGGCCGCGCGGCGTAAGCGCGCAGCTTCTCGTTGAAGTTCGACTGCAAGAGCCGCCACGGGCGCAGGTACTCGTTGTCCTTGTCCTCGCGCGCTTTCTGCAGCACGTGGTTCTTCAATACGCCGACGCGTCGCCATTCGATCGGCACGCGGCGGTGCTCGCGGATCGGCTCCGCTTTCTGCGTGAACGATGCGATGAACGCCTCGACCTCCGCGCGCTCTGCTTCTGACAGCGGCCGCACCTCGTCCTCGTCGACGGCGCGCGCGTGCACCGTGTCCGCGTACACGCGCAGCGGCTTCGGGAAGATCGTGA
>Ga0157369_10003767_pt1 | contig 18025 bp, 14 predicted proteins | sample C25metaG_FD_113461 | JGI IMG/M metagenome (GOLD analysis project Ga0157369, IMG submission 113461) | Corn rhizosphere microbial communities from Kellogg Biological Station, Michigan, USA - C2-5 metaG | ecosystem: Host-associated > Plants > Roots > Rhizosphere > Soil | place: USA: Michigan... | reverse complement strand
GGCGGGGCTCACGCTTGCAAATCCGGAGCCGCCCGAAAGGAGGCTGCTGAGTCCCAGGGACTGAAGCCCGACGAGGGCGCCGATGTTGATGTCGGGATAGAAAGCGGCGCGCGCTTCCTTGATGCGCTCGCCCGCGGCTTCGACACGGGTGCGCGCGGCGGCGATGTCGGGACGCCGGCCGATGAGGTTGATCGAAGCGTCGGCGGGGATTCCCTGCGCCCTGAGCGTATTCGGCACCGGGCGACCGATCGTCAGCGCACGGTCGGGACCCTGGCCGACGAGCGCGGCGAGCGCATGCTTGTCGAGCATGATCGCTTCGTCGGTCGCGGCGATGTCGGAGCGAGTCTGCGGGATTCGGGCTTCCGCCTGGCGGACGGAATCGATGGTTTCGAGGCCGGCGTCGTAGCGAGCGCGGACGTACTTCAGGGTCTGCGCGCGGATGTCGAGCGCGGCTTCGAGATTGTCGCGTTGCGCGTAGAGCGCAGTGACGTCGGCATAGGTTGAGGCGATGCCGGTCGTGAGCAGGAGCCGGGCTTCCTCGACGTCGAAGCGCGCGGCGTCGGAGTCGCGCTTCGCTGCACGCAGAGCCGCGCGGTTCTTGCCGAACAGGTCGAGATCGAGATTGAAACTGAGGGCCGCCGTCCCGGTCGCATGCCAACCGCCCTGAACGTGGCCGCCGAGATTCTGGCTCTGGTTCTGGTAGTCGACCGACGCTGCAGCATCAACGCTTGGAAGAAGCGCGGCGCCGGCCTGCTGGGCGAGGCCCTGCGCCGTCCGAAAGCGCGCGGCGGCGGCGGCAAGGTCGGGCGATCCGGCCAGTCCCTCGGCGATCAGCGAGTCGAGCTGCGCATCGCCATAGGCCTTCCACCAGCCATCCGCCGGCCAAGCCGATTGCGCGCCGGCAAGCGATCTCGCCGAGGCATAGTCGCTTGCGACTGCGGGTGTTGGCCGGGGCCCGAGATCCGGCACCGATGCGCAAGCGCTTGCGAGGAGCGCAGGCAATAGGATGCCCGCGCGGCCAAGCCGCGTCGCCCGAGAGCGTTTCATCTGTTAATTGTCCCTTTTTCGCCCCGCCTTGTTACGCGGCGGGAATTATGTAACTGTACGGTACGGTTTAGTTATCGAGTCGACCCTTGTCAACGCATAACTGAACTGGCATGTACAGTTATTAGATTTCAGGGAGTTAGCTAGGGATGGGCCGGGTCCGGACCGAAGAGAAGCGTGACGAAATCGTGCAAATCGCCTCGCAGGCGTTTGACGAGCTCGGCTACGACCGCTGCTCGATGGCGACGATTTCCGAGCGGCTCGGCGGGTCGAAGGCCACGCTGTATGGCTATTTCTCCTCGAAGGAAGAATTGCTGAGGGCCGTCCTCCAGTGCCAGGTGGCGAGCGAATTCGACCGGATCATGCATGAGCTTCAGGACGAGCCGGATCTTCGCGAGGGGCTGATCAGACTCGGTATCGCTTATCTCAAGAAGAAGCTGTCGTCCCTCCCGGTGGCGAACATTCGTTGCATCGTGAATCAACCGCCCTGCTCGACGATGGGGAAGGAATTTTACGAAAGCGTCATCCTGCCTGCCTTCCAGAATATCGCCGCGCAGCTGAAGGAGCTGATGGACCAGGGACGTCTGAAGCAGGTCGATCCGTGGGTGGCGCTGATGCACTGGAAAGGTCTTCACGACTGGGACCTGTTCGAGCGCCGCCTGATAGGCGCGATCTGCGGGCCCGAGGACGTGGATGTGAAGAAGGTCGCGACACTGGCGGCCGACGCCTTCCTCAAGCTCTATGGGCCGGATGAGAAGCCGGCGCAGCCCAAGATGAAATCCAAGTTGAACTGAGCGCGGCTATCTTTGACCGGTGACCGCCACCGGCTAAGCCTCACGCGGACATGAGGGCCTGCCCTCTCCCAGCCCTGAAAGGGACGCGATGAGCGACCACCGCCCCCAAGACCATCTGCTCAGCAAGGTGCCGGCGGTCACGCTCGGCTTCTGGATCGTCAAGATCCTCGCGACGACACTCGGCGAGACCGGCGGCGATACGGTAACGATGAGCTGGCTCGGCGAGACAACCGATCGGGCGGTCCCGGGCGGGTATCTGATCGGCACGGCGATTTTCGGAATCTTGCTGATCCTCCTGGTCTGGGCCCAGATCCGAGCGCGCAAATTCAACCCGTGGCTCTACTGGGCGACGATCGTCGCCTCGACGACTTGCGGAACGACTCTCGCCGACTTTGCGGATCGCTCGCTCGGGATCGGCTATCCGGGCGGATCGCTGCTCCTCCTCGCCTGCGTTCTTCTATCGCTTTTCGCGTGGCACCGGACGCTTGGCAGCGTCGACGTGAACCGGATCACTGGGCCGCGCGAAGAGACCTTCTACTGGGTAACCATCACATTCTCGCAGACGCTCGGAACAGCGCTTGGCGACTGGGCGGCGGACGCGACGAACGAAGGCGGATGGGGGCTTGGCTATTCAGGCGCGGCTTTGGTGTTCGGCGCAGGCCTCGCAGTGCTCGCCATTCTCTACTTCACGACTCGGGCGAACCGCGTGGGGCTGTTCTGGGCGGCGTTCATTTTAACGAGGCCGCTGGGAGCAACGGTTGGCGATTTCCTCGACAAGCCATTGGCGAAAGGCGGATTGGAGTGGAGCCGTCCGTTGGCCTCGGCGGTGCTCGCCGTCGTGATCATCCTGCTGATCGTCATCCTTCCGCAACGGCCGGGGCAACATCCCGGCCAGGCTGAATCCAGAGCGTGAAGCTGTGCGCCATTGCCGCTCTGTCGCTGAGCATCGCGGCTCCGGCGATCGCTGGACCTCCGTACCTCACCGACGATCCTGCTCCGACCGACAAAGACCACTGGGAGATTTACACCTTCGCTGCCGCCGACGGATTCAGGTCGTCGATCGACGCGGACGCGGGGGCCGATCTCAACTACGGGCCGGTAAAGGACGTGCAGCTCACCGCGACCTTGCCTCTCAGCTTCTCGCATGAGCCAGGCGATCGATGGCGGAGCGGGACTGGCGATGTCGAGTTCGCCGTCAAATATCGCTTCGTCAACGATGAGAAGCATGGTCTTTCCATCGCAATGTTCCCGCGTGCCATCCTGCCCTCCTCGAGCCTCGAGGGTCACGAACGGACGCGAATTCTACTGCCGGTCTGGGCGCAGAAGGATTTTGCCGGCGGGACCAGCCTGTTCGGAGGCGGCGGATACGAAATCAATCCAGGCACGGGGAACCGTAATTTCTGGCAGGGCGGAGCCGCGGTAACGCACGATTTCAGCGACAAGTTATCGCTCGGCGCGGAGATTTTTCGGCAAGGCGCCGACACCCACGGTGGCACCGCGGAGACCAGTGCCGGCGTCGGCTCGATCGTAAAGCTCTCTGACCATTACGCGCTTCTGTTTTCGGGCGGCCCGACGTGGGCGGATCACCGCACAGGCTACCATCTCTACGGTGCGCTCGGCCTCTTCTTCTAAGGCGCAATCACGAGGACCCGGAATGAGCCCGGCACAGGCTTTGGCCGCTCGCCGGCCGGCACGGGAGCGAGTATCGCCGAAGGAAGGTAAGCGCGGCCTGTCGACGGATCCACCGCAATCGTGCGCGCGCTGACAGCGGTCGCGATCTGCTCGACCACGACGGGCTTGGGACCGAGCCGAATAACGGTCAGCCTGCCGTCGCGTCCGGCCGGGACGAGCGCCAGATGATGGACCGGATCGAAAGCGGCGCCGTCGGCTCCCTTTCCAATCGGAAGGCTCGCAATCTCGCGACCGTCGGGAGCGGAGACGATCGCGACCGTGCCGCCTCCGCACGCAGAGACAATCTCATTGTCGCGCGGGTCGATCGCAATCCCGGTCGGCCCGTCACACTCCTTGAGCGCGAAGCGGCGAACGAGCTTGCGCGACCGCGTATCGAGGACCGCGACTTCATTCCTGTCCTCGACGTTTACGTACATCCGGCCGTGGCCATCCGCCTCGCCCATTTCGAGCGAGCCGCCGACGGGAACAGTCGCCAGAACCTTGGCGCTTGCGGGATCGACGACCGTGATATCGCCACTACCTGGATTCATGATCCAGACCGTGCGGGTCGCGGGATCGTAGGTCGCGGCATCGGGCTTTGTGCCCGTCGGGATCGTCGCGCGGACTCGCCCGGTGCGGCCGTCAAACAGCAGCGCGGTGTTGGTTTCGCCGTTGGTCGAGAGAACGTCGTGCGTTCCGGGGATTGCCAGCGCAGCATGGACTCGCTGCCCGGCAGCGATCGAGTCAGTAGTATTCCCGGTGCGAAGGTCGAATGCCGTTACGCGATCGCCGTGGGCGACATAGAGGCGGTGGTCGGTCGGAGAGACGCTGAGGAGATCCCACCCGCCATCGCCAGCGGACAGTTGCGCAACCACTTTGAGGCTCGCCGGCAAAGCGTGCGCCGAAACCGCAGAAACGGCGGCCACCAAGCCAAACAGAAGCCTTCGACGCATCAACAATCTCCCCGTGCAATGGTCTATGCATTAGCGTCGCTGATGGTCTCGCGCGAGTTGCGAGCCGAGATGAACTTTTTTGCATCGATAGCGCTTTCGTAAGCACCATGCCGCCCATATGTCAGACCGGATGATTTCTCCTTTCGATTCTACGGATGTTCCGGTGAGTTCCGGTTCGTCGGCAACGCGCGGCTCTTCGTCCCACCTTTACGTCAATCCGATCCTCGATGAGGATTTCCCCGACCCTGCGGTGATCCACGCACCGGATGGCTATTATTACGCCTATGCGACACAGACCCTTCGCGACGGCAAGTGGATCAACATCCAGGTCGCTCGATCGTCGGACCTCATCCACTGGGAAGACCTCGGTGATGCCCTTCCGGTGAAGCCCGAATGGGCGCTGACTACGCAGGACTTCTGGGCGCCGAGCGTCATCTTCGACGGCTCGACCTACTTCATGTATTATTCGGCGACGCCCGACGTATACCACCGCCACGAGCGCGGGCATGGGCTTGCGATCGCGACGTCTAAGTCTCCGGCGGGACCCTTCACGGATATCGGCAAGTCGCTGCTCCAGGGCGAAGGCTTCGAGTTCATCGACCCGATGGCCTATGACGATCCGGTCTCCGCCAAGCATCTGCTTTACTGGGGCTCGGGCTTCGAGCCGATCAGGGTCCAGGAACTCGCCGCCGACCGCTGCTCGTTCGCCGAAGGCAGCGAGCCGATCGAGCTGATCTGGCCGAACGGGAAGACCGGCGCATTCCCTCGTCTCGTCGAAGCGTCATGGGTGCTTCGTCATGAGGATTATTATTATCTCTTCTATTCGGGCGACAATTGCTGCGGGCCCGATGCCGAATATGGCGTGATGGTCGCGCGGTCGAAGAGTGCGACGGGACCGTTCGAGACGCTGGAGCAGGCGAAGGGCGTTCCGCACAGCCTGATGCTGTTCAAGAGCGAGCGCTGGCTCGCGCCCGGCCACAATTGCATCGTCACCGACGAGGCCGGCGATGTGTGGATCATCTATCACGCGATCGACGTGAACAAGCCGCGCCAGCGCCAGGAGGATGAGATCAACAGCCGGCGCGTCCTGATGATCGACAAGATCGAGTGGCGCGACGGCTGGCCTCATGTCGGAACACCGTCCGAAGACGAACAGGCTGCGCCGGTTACCTAGCGTTCGCTGCTCGCGCGGAGCGGCGTTTGGGCCGGATCGAATCGAACACGTCGCGCTGCAGCTCGAACTCGGCGAGAAGCTTTTCGTCGACATGGCGGTGGCCGTTGGCGACGATGGTCGAGAAGAGGCCGGTTTCCGCGTGGCGTGAATTGTCCCAGCCGGGGTAAGCCGTAATCGGGTACCAGCAGATGCCGCGAATATCGGCGCCTCGGTTCATCGCTTCGCGGACCTCGTTACAGACATAGTGGAGCCATGAAGGCTTGCCGGATCCTTCCGCGCCGGTTTCCGAGAGGAAGACGGGCTTTTGATAGCGCTCCGCCATTTCGACCAGCATGTCGGCGAGGGGACGATATTCGTGGTGGCCCATCGGGATCGTCGGGCCGTTCCAATACCATTGGTTGTGCGGGTAGAAATTCCATCCGACGACGTCGACCAGCGAGGGATCGCCACCAAGCTCGGGCTCGGCTTTGCCGGTGATCCAGTCGTAGGCCTCGTACATGCCCTGGAGATTGGCCTTGGCCCCACGCACGGTCTCGCGGCGGTGGTCGTGCGGCGCGATGTGGATCAGCGGCTCGGCCCACACGATCGTCGCCTTCGGCCATTCGCGCTTGATCGCGCGCGCGGCGTTGATCGCCGTTTTGACGAGCTGCCGCTTGAACCAGCCGCGCTCTTCGGGGCCGACCTGCGGAAAATAGCCGTCGTCCACCGCCCAGGAGAGGAAGTTGATTTCGTTGAGCGGGCACAGAAGCGGCGGACGGTCGCTGATCGATTGCTGAAGCTCGACCGCGGCGAGCGCGAAATCGGTGAAGCGGTCAGGAAAGTCGGGCGCTCCCTGGTCGACGCAATCGGGCGAGCCGTAATGGAATAGGTCCCAGATCACCTGGACTCCCGCTTCCTCGGCGGTCTCGATCATGGGCAGCCAGCTCGACCAGTCGTACTTGCCCGGCGTCTTTCCGATCAGGTGCCAGCGAAGCCCGTCGCGGAGTGTTCGGAAGCCGAGCTTCCGGCACAAACGGTAATCGTCCAGCACATGCCGGTCGTGACCCGTGGCCCGGATGAGGTCGAGGCGGACGCCGTCGCGGCGCCGGTGCGACGAGCACTCGAAACCAGCCTGGAAGAAGCTGTCGAACCAATCAGCGGTCATTGAACCCTCGGCGCCACGAACGTTCGCTTTGACGGTTCGGTTGCAGGAGACGTGCCTATTCCTCGGTCCTGACCAGGACGGCTTCCCCGATCAGCAGGAACAGAATGAAAGGCGCCCAGGCGGCAATGAGGGGCGGATAAGCGCCCGCATTTCCCATCGCGAGGCTGAAATTGTCCGCGATGAAATAAGCAAAGCCGAGCGCCATTCCGAGCACCGCGCGCACGAGCAATTTACCGGAGCGGGCGAGGCCAAACGCGGCGACCGCGGCAAGCAGCGGCATGAGCAGCGTCGACAGCGGCCCGGACAATTTGTGGGCAAGGCCAGCGCGCGCCTCGTCGGTCGGCCGGCCTGCGGCCTCGAGCTCGGCGATCCGGGTCTTCAACGTCCAGTAATCGAGCTCGGTCGGATCGACCTTGGCTAACGTCAGCTGGTCGGGCCTGACCCCGGCGAGGGCCGTCGTCGCGGCATCGCGCCGGACCACGTTCATATTGGCATCGTAGGTCTGGACGTTCTGAAGCAGCCACGCGCCGCCGGAGGGGGTCGCCCGATCCGCGTTGATCACGCGCTGAAGCACGCCGCCGGTGCGGTCGTAGAGCGTGACGTCGTGGAGCACCATTCCGGAGCCGCGCCCAGTGACGATTCCTGCGCGGACAAGGTCGTCGCCCTGCAATAGCCAGATGTTGCTCAAGATGCCGCTAGCCGGGGGGATCGGCTTGTAATCGTTATCGGACCAGGCATTCACATGCCGTGCGCTGTTGACGACGACGCCTTCATTGAAGGCGAACAGCGCAGCCGAAATGCCGATGCTCGCGACCACAAGCGGTGCGAGGATCTGATGCGCGGAAAGCCCTGCGGCCTTCATCGCCACGACTTCGCTATTCTGATTGAGGGCGACGAAAGCGATGAGCGTTCCGAGCAGAACGCAGAAGGGCATGAAACGCGAGATAAGGACTGGAATACGAAGCACGACATAATGCCAGAGTGCCGCGTCGCCGTTGCCGGGAACGGCCAGGATCTTGCCGGCCTCGCCCAGGAGATCGAGCGTTTCGAGGACCAGGATGAGGACGAAGAGGACGGCAAAGCTGCGCGTGAGGAACAGCCGCACCATGTACCAGGCGAGCTGGCGCGACGGAAAAAAGCTGAGGTTGATCACCCTTCGGTCACCGGCTGGCGATATTTCGGAAGGAGATTGCGCGCAGCTCTCGCCACCTTGGCGAAGAATCGCTCGAGCGCGCCGATCGGCTGACCGCCCGGATGGTGCGCAAGCACATGGTACATCCAGTAGATGAGAGCCGCCAGGAGTACGAGCGGCACCCACAAAGCGAGGATCGGATTGAGCTTTCCGTTGGCGCCCATCTGCTGCCCGTACTGATTGACCTTGTGATAGGCGACCACGATCAGGATCGAAATGAAGATGCCGAGCCCCGACGAGCTCCGTTTCGGCGGCACGGCGAGCGAGACCGCGAGCAGCGGAAGCATGAACATCATGATTACTTCGACCAGGCGGAAGTTCAGGTTGGACTGGGCCTCGAGCTGCTGATGCGGGTTCGCCGCGCCGCCGCCATAGCCCACGCGCCACAATTCATGGAGATAAAGCTCGTTGGATTCGCTTCCGCCGCGGCGCCGGAACTGGTCAATCACAGGGAGGCTGACGGGTAGGTCGTAGGATTCGAACGCAAGGGTTCGCGGCGCACGGAACTTGGTGGATTGCTGGACCAGGCGACCCTTGATCAGCCTGAAGAGGATCGTGTCGGGATCGTCGGTCGCCAGGAACCGGCCACCCTGCGCAGTCGCGGCGACACGCATGCCCTTGCCGTCATCGCTTTCGACGAAGATGCCGTGGAGCTCGGTTCCCTTCTTCTCGCTTCGCTCGATCCGGAGCGTAATGCGCTTGCCGAGCTGATTGAACTCGCCGACCTTGATCGCCGCCCCGAGCGCGCCCGACTTCAGGTCGAACCGAAGGCTTTCATAGCGGTACTCGGTGAAGGGCTGGAGGTAGCCGACGATCAGGAGATTGATGATCGCGAGCGGCACAGCGTAGAAATAAGGCACCCGGAGCAGCCGGCCGTAGCCGACTCCGATGCCGCGAAGCGCGTCCAGCTCCGACGATAAAGCGAACTTGCGAAAGGCGAGGAGGATCCCGAGCATCAGCCCGATCGGGATTCCGAGTGACAGATATTCGGGAAGCAGGTTGGCGAGCATCCGCCAGACCACGCTGACCGGTCCACCGGCGTCGACCACGTACTGAAAGAGCCTCAGCATCTTGTCGAGGATGAGAAGCATCGCCGCGAGGATCAGCGATCCGATCAACGGAACCGCGATCGACTTCGCCAAATAGCGATCGATGAGGCCGAGATTGGTCATCTTCGCGGGCAAATTGGTCGTCCCAGCACCATCATTTGGCCGCAAAGGCAGCCCACACAGGATAACGCACGGGTGTGTCCTGACCGGACCGCCTGTTCGTCGAATGCCCCTATAGCGGACCGGCCGGTGAATTCATGTCGAAAGTGACGCCAGTGACGGAGGCTGCGCAGCCGCAAGGCGAGCTGTGGCCGCACGCGTGCGCCAACTGGCACAAGCGCACCCGCATCGCATTGCTTTCAAATCCGAAATCGACCGGTAACATCGCGCAGCTTCCGCGCATCCGCGAATATTGCGACAGCCACCCCGACGTCTTCCATTACGAGGTGGAGGAAGCGAGCCAGATCGGCGAGGCGATGCGGATCATCGCCCGGGTCAAGCCAAGCGTGCTGGCGGTGAACGGCGGCGACGGCACGGTCCAGGCGGCGCTCACCGAACTCTACAACGGCGGTCATTTCGGCGAGAATCCGCCGCCGGTCGCCGTGCTCCCGAGCGGCAAGACCAACCTCATCGCGCTCGATCTCGGCGCGAAGGGCGACCCCGTCGAGACGCTCGAGCGGCTGATTGCGCTCGCGCGCACCGACGATCTTGCACCCTATACGGTGGCGCGTGAGCTGATCGCACTGCGCCGCCGCGGCGCCGAGGACCGGCCCGTGATCGGGATGTTCCTGGGCGGAGCAGGGCTTGCCGAAACGATGCTCTACTGCCGGCACAAGATTTATCCGCTCGGCCTGCCGAACAGCGTCAGCCACGGCCTCACCTTCATCGCTTATTTCGCGCAGCTGGTGCTGAAACTGAAAGCGAGCTTTCTGCCGTCGCCCGCCTCGGAAACGGAGCTGGTGTTGCCGAAGCGCGACCGCATCTGTGGCAAATTCGCATTTCTGGCGGTGACGACACTCGACAAGATGCTCCTGTCGAACACGATGGGTGGTCAAGGAAACGGACCGCTCAAGGTCCTGGCAATCGAGGAACGGGCGACGTCCGTGTTTCGCGCGCTGCTCGCTGGCCTGACCGGCGGATATAAGGGTAAGAAAATGCGCGGGATCCATTTCGAGGAAGTGGACGAGGTCACGATCGGTGGCGAAGCGTCGCATTTGATCCTCGACGGGGAGACCTTCTGCGCCGACGCCGGCAACCCGATCCACCTCCGCCCCGCGCCGCCCCTGTCATTCGTCAAGCTGGCGGCGTAACCTCGTTCCCATGTCCGAGCTGAGGGAGCTCGTGGCCGCTGAGCTGAGCGAGCCGGTCGACCCGGGCGTGAGCGCTGTAGCGGCGGCGATCGCTGCTAAGCACGGTCCCGCAAGTCGCGCCGTCCTGTTTTACGGTTCCTGCCTGAGAGAGAAGCAGCTCGAAGGGCTGATGCTCGATTTCTATCTGATCGTGTCCGACTACCGCGCGGCTTATCCGAAGCGCTGGCTGGCCGTTGCCAACCGCCTCATTCCGCCCAACGTCTTCTATTTCGAGCACGGCGGCCTCGCGTCGAAATATGCCGTGCTGAGCGAAGCCGATTTCGCGCATGAATGCTCGTCGGAGGCGTGGACGGTATCCACCGCCGCGCGGTTCGCCCAGCCGTCGCGTCTCGTATGGAGCGCCGATGATACGGCGAGCGAGCGTGTGACCGAGATCGTGAGCGATGCGGCGCCGACTCTGCTCGGGTGGACGCTGACGGCCACGACCGGCAACATATCCATCCTGGATCTGTGGAAGCGAGCGTTTCAGTTCACGTTCGGCGCAGAATTGCGTGCGGAGCGAAGCGACCGCTCAGCGGCGATCGTCGACGCCGACCCCGACCGGTATGAGCAGTTCGGAACGAGTGCGGCGCCGCTGGGTCGCAAGGCCAACGACGGCCGCTGGTGGCGCGGGAAGCAGCGTCACGGGAAGCTCTATTCCATCGCCCGCCTGGCCAAGGCGAGCCTGACCTTCAGCGGCGGTGCCGACTACATTGCGTGGAAGATCAATCGCCACGCCGGCACGAACATCCGCCTTAAACCCTGGCAGCAACGGCACCCGCTGGTCGCCGCAATTACCCTTTTGCCCCGGCTCTTGAGGTCCGGGGCGGTTCGCTAGCGCTTCGGGATAAAGCTGCGGCGACGGCGCTTGCGAGCGCGCCGACGGTGAAGGGCTTGCGCAGCAGCTCGTGGCTTCGAAGGTCATCGCTTTCGCCTTCACCGACATAACCGGTGACGAACAGGACCGCGAACTCACGCGCCGAATTGCCCTTCAGGTGCCGGATCAGCTCAGGTCCCGTCATCTCGGGCATGATCACGTCGGAGATGACGAGGTCGAACTCCTTCGAATTGAAGATCTCGATCGCTTCAGCGCCGCTCGAACAGGCAACCGGCTCGTAATCGAGGTCTTCGAGCGCATCGACGGTCGCCGTCCGCACCCGGGGATCGTCCTCGACCAGCAGGATTCGGGCGCCGGGGACGTGCACCTCCGAAGTTTCGGCGCGTTGCATCGCCGGATGGACTCGAACCTCGGCAGCCCTTTCCGTGCGGGGCAGGTAGATCGAGACTGTCGTCCCGCGGCCAACCTGGCTTTCGATCCCGACCTCGCCTCCTGACTGGTGAGCGAAGCCGAAAATCTGGCTTAAGCCCAGGCCTGTGCCCTTTCCGACGGGCTTGGTCGTGAAGAAAGGCTCGAAGGCGCGGTCGAGCACTTCGGGCGGCATTCCGCAACCCGTGTCGGTGACGCTGATCTTCACATAGTCGCCCGGGCGGATGTCGCCGACTTCGTTCGCTGTCAGATGCACGTTCTGCGTCGCGATGCGCATCAAACCCTCACCCTGCATCGCGTCGCGGGCGTTGACCGCGAGGTTGACGATCGCATTTTCCAGCTGGTGCGGGTCGACGTAGATCGGCCAACTATCTCGCGAGAGATCGACCTCGATTCGGATGCGCTCGCCAAGTGTCCGGTCGAGCAAGTCGGACATGCCGCCAATCAGCTCGGTCGAATCGACACCCTCGGGCATCAGCGGCTCGGACCGAGCGAAAGACAGCAGGCGTCGGGTGAGCGCCGCCGCGCGATTGGCGCCTTCCATTGCATTGTTGAGGTGCATCATCACCTCCCGCCGCGGACCGTTCAGGCGACGAAGCGCCAGATCGATTCCGCCAACGACGACCGCCAGCATGTTGTTGAAGTCGTGCGCGATGCCACCGGTCAGCTGCCCGACCGCTTCCATCTTCTGGACCTGGCGGAGCTGGGCTTCGGCGGCCTCGCGCTCGGCAGCTTCGGCCTTCAGCGCCTGGTTCGCCTCCCACAGCTCCTGCGTTCGCTCCCGAACGGCTAGTTCAAGCGATTCAGCGCGGTCGGACTCGCTCTCCGCCTGTCGCCGCGACACCGCGTTCTGGCGGAGCGCCTGGACCGAGACGACGGCGAGGAAGATGGCCCCGAGTCCAACCAGAATCCCGAGGATGCTGAGGTAATTGGTGAACTGGTCCGCCTGGTCCGAGAAGAACTGGCTTTGCGCGATTTTCCCGCGAAGAGACTGGCGCTCGGCCTGAATGATGCCGTTGAGGGTATTGTCGAGTTCCTGTCCGGTCGGCTTTTGAGCGGCCGCGTAGAAGTAACTGATTCCCGCATCCCCCTGCCTCGAGAGGGCGGCGCGAGCGGCCAGTGCAAACTCCTGGCCCCGCTCGGCGTACAATTGTTGGACCCGGACCACCTTTTCCCGCTGTTCGGGACTGCCGCGCATGAGATCGCTGAGTTGCTGAATCTGATAGCCAGCGAGCTGCCAATCGCTGGCATAAATCTGCCCATTGGGCTTCTCATTCTCGTCGAGCACATAGCGCGCTAGGGCTGCCTCGGCGCCGGAGACGTTCGCACTGACGTTTCTGACAATCAGTGCGACTTCGTAGGAGTGACGCTCTGCGTCGAGCGCCCGCTCGCGCGCGTCGTTGGCAAATTTGACCAGGAAGACCATGGCGACAAGCACCAGCGCCGCCGCCAGGCCCGCAGCCGCAGCTCCCCCTCGCCGCCAATCGAAGCGGATGTCGTCCTCTTCCCCGTCCCCGATCATGCCGGCAATCTAGTCGCGTTAACCTTTTGGCGAAAGCCAAAGGTTCCCTGCCAAAGGCTCAACTTATACAGCCGGTAGAACGCCCTGCCGCAGCAAACATCTGCAAAATCTCGCCAACCTGCTCCTCGCTGTGGAGCGCGCAGAGCGAGCAGCGGAGCAGCGTCATGTTCGCGGGAGTGGCCGGCGGACGGGCAAGATTCACGTACAGGCCCTCGTGCAGGAGCGCTTCCCACATGGCCGCGCCGGTCTCGAGGTCGGGCATGATGACCGCGATGATCGCCGACTGGGGCTCGTCGGTCCCGAGCGTGAAGCCAAGCTGGCGGAGGCCGGCGTGGAGGCGCTTCGAATTCTCCCACAGGTGAGCGCGCTTGTCCGCGCTATCCATCAGCTTGCGGATCGAAGTTGCGGCCGTGGCGACCACGGACGGTGGCAGCGAGGCGGTGAAGACGTAGGGGCGGCAGACCAGGCGCAGGATTTCGAACTTCGGATGGTTGGAGACGCAGAAGCCGCCGACCGTGCCAACCGACTTCGAGAAGGTGCCGATGATGAAATCGACATTGTCGATGACGCCCTGGGCCTCGCAAACGCCGCGGCCGTGCTCGCCGATGAAGCCCATCGAGTGGGCCTCATCGACCAGGACCATCGCACCGGCCGCCTTCGAAACCGCGACCATTTCCTTCAGCGGCGCGATGTCGCCGAGCATCGAATAGACGCCCTCGAGCACGACGAGCTTGCCGGCCTCCGGCGGAAGGCGGCGAAGGCGCTTTTCCAGCGCCTCGATGTCGTTGTGGCGGAAGGGGACGATCTGCGCGTTGCCGAGCGCGCATCCGTCGTAGATCGACGCATGGCTGTCGATGTCGAGGATGATGTAATCGTCCTTGCCGGCGATCGTAGAAATGACACCGAGGTTCGCCTGGTAGCCGGTCGAGAAGACCATGGCGTGATCCATGGCGTAGAAGTCCTTCAGCGCCTGCTCGACCGCCTTGTGCCCGGCGTAAGTGCCGTTGAGGACCCGGCTTCCGGTGGTTCCCGAGCCGAAATCGTCGAGCGCCTTCTTGCCCGCCGCGACGACGTCGGAATCGAAGGTCATCCCCATGTAATTGTAGGTGCCGAGAAGGATTGTCCGCTTGCCGTTGCAGATGGCGACGGTCGGGCTTTCGACCTTTTCCATCACCAGGTTGAACGGATCGGTAAGGCCCGTTTCGAGAAGCGCCTCCCGCTGCTCGATCAGCGGATCGAACTTGGAAAAAAGATCAGCCACGGGCATCCGTCAGCCGCACCAGCGCATCGACGAGCTGGCCGACCGTCTCGATCTCCGCCTGCATGTTCATGGTGATGATGACGTCGAATTCATCCTCGATGTTGGCGACGAAATCCAGCACGGTCAGGCTGTCCCATTCGAGGTCCTGCGCGAAACGCGTAGCCTCGGTGACGGCGACGCCCTTCTTGTTGAACGGCTCGATTAGCTCGAGGGTCTTGTCGAAAATTTGCTGGCGGTCGGACATGGTGGCTCGTTAGTCGCGGGCCCGACCTTTCGCAACGCAATGGGGCGCGAATGCGGCGGCGGGCGGGCACCGATTCAGCGGCAGTTGACGCCGGCCGATCGATTCACCTACGCTTTAGCCATGGAACATAGCGCCGCATTTCGATTCAGCACTGCTTCCGCGACCGCGCGGCAGCTTTGGTGGCGCTGGAGTTCCTCTTCGGCGGGCGGCTGCTCGTGGCGATGGCGTCGGGTCTAGGACCTCTTCGCTTTCTCACCCGAAGCCCGCCCTCCGGCGGGCTTTTTTGTTGCCTTCTGAGCCCGAGAGCTTTCGTCATGTCTTCCAAGCGATCTTGCGCCGGCAGAGTCCGGCGCAGCCTCCTCATTTCCGTCGTCGCCGTTTCGGCGATCCCCGTCCACGCGCAGCAATCCCCGCCGCCCGACAAGCCGAGCGACATTGTCATCACCGGTACCCGGCTTCCGGCCGGTGTTCGAGCGCCGACACCGCTCACCGTTATCGGCACCCAGGCGATCGAGGATCGCGCGCCGGCGACGGTCGGCGAGTTGCTCCAGCAAATCCCGAGCTTCGGCGGGATGGATTCGCCCAACACCGCCGGGGTCAACTCGCGCGGTGGAGGGCAGATCAACCCCGACCTTCGCGGCCTGGGTGCGACCCGCACACTGGTGCTGATCGACGGTCGGCGGCACGTTCCGACCGCGACGACCGGTTCGGTCGACCTCAAGGTCGTTCCGACGCTGCTCGTGAAGCAGGTCGAGGTGGTCACCGGCGGCGCGTCGGCGGCTTACGGATCGGACGCGGTCGCGGGTGTCGTCAACATCGTCCTCGATGACGATCTAACCGGCGTCAAAGGCACCGCCGAGGGCGGGATTTCGGAGCATGGCGACGGCAAGGAACGCCGCCTGTCGCTCGCCGGCGGGACCCAGTTCGCGGGCGGGCGCGGGCACGTCATGGCGGGATTCGACTATGTGAAGATCGGCGGCATAGGAACGCAGCTGACTCGCGACTGGGGCCGACGCGATGTCGGCCTGATCACCAACCCGAATTTCGCGACCAACGGCCTTCCGAACTTCATCATTTCGCCCAGCGTTCATTCTGCGATCACCACGCCGGGAGGGCTGATCGTAAGCGGGCCGTTGCGCGGAACCCAGTTCGGGCCGGGCGGGACGACCAGCCAGTATGATTTCGGGCAGGTGTTCGGATCGACCATGATCGGCGGCGACGGTGCGCACCAGAATGAGAATCTGCTGGCGCTTCTCGGAACGCCGACCGAGGATTTCAACGCGCTCGCCTCGGCCAAGTACGACGTCAGTAATACCGTCCAACTATTCGCTCAGTTGTCCGGCGGAAAGTCTATCGTCGGCGGTGCATCGCAGGAATCGCGCGACCGCGGCAATCTCGTGATCCACAGGGATAACGCGTTCCTGCCGCAAGCGGTGCGCGACCTGATGACCGCCGACAATCTCCAGACGATCACCATCGGGCGGGTCAGCAACGACACAGGCAAGATCAAGCTCCATCGGGACGATGCCGTTTACGAGGCGGTGGGGGGCGCAACGGTGCATTTCGGCGGCTGGACCGCGGATGCCTATGCCCAATACGGCCGCAACAATTATGATCTCGCGTTCGGTCCGAACAACCGCAAGCAGAACGAGTTTCTGCAGGCAGTCGACGCGGTTGTCGATCCGCGGAGCGGCGATATCATCTGCCGGTCGACGCTAACGAACCCGACCAACGGCTGCATCCCGGTCAATGTCTTCGGCGACGGGTCGCTGACCCTCAACCCGTTCGTCAATGGCACCGCTCGCTTCCGGCTGGTCACCAAGCAAAGCATCGCCGCGGCGAACCTGCGCGGCACGCTCTTCTCGACCTGGGCTGGCCCCGTCGCGCTGGCCACCGGCGTCGAATATCGCCGCGACAGCGCAACCGGCACGTCCGACGCCATCTCGCAGCGGGTCAACGCCAATGGCTCAGTCGGCGGGTGGATCCTGGGCAACCAACTGCCCGAACGTGGCGTGATCAAGGTCTTCGAGAGCTATGGCGAGGCGCAGGCGCCACTCGCCAAGGGGTTCAGCATCAATGGTGCCGTCCGCCGAACGCATTATTCGCTGAGCGGCACGGTCTATACCTGGAAGGCGGGCGCGATCTGGGACGCGGTTCCAGGCCTTCGTCTTCGAGCGACGCGCTCGCGCGACATCCGGGCGCCGAATATCTCCGAGCTGTTCGAGAATGGCGGAAGCTCCAACACCAACGTGTTCGATCCGGTGCTCGGGCGATCGGTGCAAATCCGCGAGATCGAGGCCGGCAATCCCAGCCTGAGGCCGGAGAAAGCGGACACTTTGACCGCCGGCGCGGTGGTCCGTCCGAGCTTCCTTCCGGGCTTCAGCGGATCGGTCGATTATTACGACATCAAGATCGCCGACGAGATCGCGACTCTCGGAGCACCGACCCTGGCACAGGGTTGTTTCGCGGGGAACCAGCTGTTCTGCCAGTCGATCGCGTTCAATCCTGACGGGACGATCGCGTTCATCACCAACACGCGGCTGAACCTGGCCGAGGCGGCGACGCGCGGGATCGATTTCGAGGCGAACTATACGCGACAGCACGTCCTCGGCGGATCGCTCTCGGCGCGACTGCTCGCGACGCGCGTGCTCAAGCTGACCTCGACCACCCCCGCCGGCGTCCAGGACCGGCTCGGCCAGGTGAGCAATTTCAACCGAACTCCCGGCCTACCCAAATGGGCGGGCGACGCCTTCCTCGATTTCACGCGCGGACCTGCGCATCTCGGCCTGCAGGCGCGCTACGTCGGCGCGAGCAAGTTCAGCACGGTGCTTCACGAAGGTACTGGCGCGGCGAACACGATCAATGACAACCATGTGCCCGCGTTCGTCTACCTGAGCGCGTCCGCATCCTATCGGTTCTATTCGACGGACAAACGCTCCGCCGAGCTGTTCGGGATCGTCAACAACCTCACCGACACCGACCCGCCGATGATCCCCTCCGGAGCCGCGGGCGGGATCAATGAGAGCAGCACCAACGGCCAGTTCTACGACGTCGTCGGGCGCTTCTTCCGCGCCGGCGTGCGCTTCACCCTCTAGCTTCTCGAGGAATTGAACATGATTGCATTAGCGCTTTTGTTGAGCACCGCGGCGCCGGCCGACCTAATCATCCGCGATGCGCATATCGTCACCGTCGATCCGAAATTTTCCATCGCTGGCGCGGCGGCAGTGCGCGACGGGAAGTTCATCGCGGTCGGTAGCGACGCCGAGGTGTTGAAGGCGCGCGGACCAAACACTCGAGTCATCGATCTTCATGGCAAGACAGTGCTTCCGGGCTTCAACGACACGCACGTCCATTTGACCGC
>Ga0157369_10003766_pt1 | contig 18026 bp, 14 predicted proteins | sample C25metaG_FD_113461 | JGI IMG/M metagenome (GOLD analysis project Ga0157369, IMG submission 113461) | Corn rhizosphere microbial communities from Kellogg Biological Station, Michigan, USA - C2-5 metaG | ecosystem: Host-associated > Plants > Roots > Rhizosphere > Soil | place: USA: Michigan... | reverse complement strand
GTTTGCAGCGCCGCGCCGTAGTGAGCCCACAGCCGCTTCAACGCATCGACGCTGCGGTCGAGCACCGTCACGCGCGCGCCCACGCCGAGCGCGATTTCGATCGCGTGCGTGCCGACGACGCCGCCTCCGAGCACGACCACCTGCGCCGGCGAGACGCCCGGGACGCCTCCGAGCAGGATGCCCTTGCCGCCATGCGGCTTTTCGAGGTAATGCGCGCCCGCCTGCACCGCCAGGCGTCCCGCAACCTCCGACATTGGCGCGAGCAGCGGCAAACCACCGTCGGGCGACGTCACCGTCTCGTACGCGACGCACACCGCGTTGCTCGCGACAAGATCGCGCGTCTGGGCGGCATCGGGTGCGAGGTGCAGGTACGTGAACAGGATCTGGCCCGGCCGCAGCATTGCGCGTTCCGCCGCCTGCGGTTCCTTGACTTTCACGATCATGTCGCAGCGCGCGAAGATGTCGGCGGCCGCAGCGGCGATGGTGGCGCCTTCCCGACGATAGTCATCGTCCGTCGCGCCGATTCCTTTGCCCGCATCGTGCTCGACGGTGACGCCATGGCCGCGATGGCAAAGCTCGCGTACGGACGCCGGCGTGAGTCCGACGCGGTTTTCCGCCACCTTTACTTCCTTCGGAACGCCGATGTGCATGGAGTGCGCTTCGTCGACGCGAGGCGGCACAGGTTACGCCGGCGCCGATCGGACCGGTAGTGCCAGAACGCGCGTCCCGGCTGGGTCAGGCCGGCGCGTACGCGACCGCGTAGGCCGCCGCGAGCGCGGCAATCCCGGGCTCGATGCGTGAAACGTCGATCGACGCGAAGCCGAGCCGCGCGTAATTGCGTGGCACCTGCTCGTCGGTGGCCGCGTCGAAGAATACGTCGCCCGGCTCGATCAGCACGCCGCGTTGCGCGGCTTCGGCCGCGAGCGTGCGCGTGTCGACGTGCGCCGGGAAGCGCAGCCAGTACGACGACGCGCCGGCGGCGGTGGTGAACGTGGCGTCCGGCAGATGCGCGGACAGCGCCGCCGCCATCCTTTGCGAGCGGACGGCATACCCCTGCCGCAACCGGCGCAGCAGCGCATCGTGATAACCCATCGCGAGAAAAAGGCCCGCCGAGCGCTCGTTGTTCGCGGCCGGGTGCCTCAGCATGAGGCGCCGCAGCGCGCGCAGTTCACGGATCAGGTCGCGATTGCCGGCGACGAAGCCGATGCGGATGCCGGGCGCGAGCGTTTTCGACAGGCTGCCGACGTATACGACGTGCCCGCTGCGGTCGAGGCTTTGCAGCGCGGGTTGCGCACGGCCCTCGAGGCCGAGCTCCATCTCGTAGTCGTCCTCGATCAGCACGTGGCCGCCGGCCTGCGCCCAGGCGAGCAGCGCCTCCCGGCGAGCGAGCGGCATCGTCACGTTGGTCGGGCACTGATGCGAGGGCGTCAGGTATACGTAGTCGCAGCGATCGAGCTCGGGCGTCAAGGCGAGGCCTGCGCCGTCGAGCGGCAGCGGGACGACGTTCGCCGTGCGCGCGGCGAAGATGTTGCGCGCATCCGGGTACCCGGGGTTCTCGATGCCGACGGTCGTGACCGCGTCGACCAGCAGCGTCGCGAGCAGAAAGAGTGCGTGCTGCGCGCCGACGGTCACGAGAATCTCGTCGGCTGTCACGAACACGCCGCGCCGCACGAGCAGGCGCGTCTGGATCTGCTCGATCAGAAGCGCGTCGTCGCCGTCGATCAGATCGACGGCCCAGCCGCGCACCTCGGCGGCGGAGGTTGCCTGCAGGCTGCATTCGCGCCAGCCCGGCATCGGCAGCTCGGCAGGATCGATCTGGCCGTAGATGAACGGATACGGAAAGCGCTGCCAGTCGCGCGGCTTCTCGATGTTGCGCTGGCCGGATACGGCGCCGCGAAAGCGCGGCCCCCACGCCGCCGCGGCCGGCACGCGCGTGCCGCTCGCCGGCTGTGGCGCGGCCCGACCCGCGACGATCTCGGGGTTGACGAAGTGGCCGCTGCGGCTTTTCGTCAGCAGATATCCTTCGTTGACGAGCAGCTCGTAGGCGAGGGCCACCGTATTGCGCGCGACGCCCAGCTGCGTCGCGAGCACACGGGTGGAGGGTAACGCGACGCCGACCGGGATGTGCCCGTCGAGGATCGCGGCCACGAGCATCTCGCGGATCTGCGCCTGCAGCCCGACCTTGCTGCGAAACGAAAGCTGGATCAGCTGGTTCCACATACGCTTGGGCGATCTGGCACCACGCCGCAACGGGGTCTGGCTCCTTGAACCTGCCGCGCGCCGGCGCTACAAAGGCATATCATTCACGACGAGCCGATGCTAGCACGCTGCCCTCGGGCGGCGCGCGACGTCTTCCTGGAGGTTTCACGATGGGCCATGCCGAATTCACGCTCCGCAATCAACCGGCGCAGAAGCCGCTTTCGCTCGACGAGTTCTGGATGCCGTTCACGCCGAACCGCGACTTCAAGGCCGACCCGAAGATCGTCGTCCGCGCCGAAGGGATGTACTACTGGAACGATCGCGGCGAGAAGATCATCGACGCGTCCTCCGGCCTGTTCTGCGTCGCGGCCGGCCACGGCCGCCGCGAAATCGCCGAGGCAGTGCACCGCCAGCTTTCCGAGCTCGACTTCGTCGCGCCGTTCCTGCGCGCCCATCCGAAGAGCTTCGAGCTCGCAACGCGCGTTGCCGAACTGACGCCCGGTGATCTCAACCGCGTGTTCTTCGTGAACTCGGGCTCGGAGTCCGTGGACACGGCGATGAAGGTCGCGCTCGCGTACCACCAGGCGCGCGGCCAGTCCGGGCGCACGATGTTCGTGTCCCGCGAGCGCGCGTATCACGGCGTCAATTTCGGCGGCGTGGCGCTGTCCGGCATCGTCAACAACCGGCGCAAGTACGGCCCCGGCATCGCCGGCGTCGTGCACATGCGCCACACGCACCTGAAAGAGAACCTGTTCACGCCCGGCGAAGGTGCGCACGGCGCGGAGCTTGCCGACGATCTCCTCCGGTTCGTGAACCTGTACGGCGCCGAGAACATCGCCGCGTGCTTCGTCGAGCCGATCGCCGGGTCCACCGGCTGCCTCGTGCCCCCGAAGGGATACCTCGAGCGGCTGCGCCAGATCTGCGACACGCACGGCATCCTGCTCGTGTTCGACGAAGTGATCACCGGCTTCGGCCGCACCGGGCAGCCGTTCGCCGCGCAAAGCTTCGGCGTCACGCCCGACATCATGACGATGGCCAAGGCGATCACCAACGCCGCGCAGCCGATGGGGGCGGTGGCCATTTCCGAGCGCATCCACGATACGGTGATGGCCGCCGCGCAGGATGGCGCAATCGAGTTCTTCCACGGCTATACGTACTCGGGGCATCCGGCCGCGTGCGCCGCCGGCCTCGCCACGCTGGACATCTACCGCAACGAAGGGCTGTTCGAGCGCGCGCGCGAGCTCGCTCCTTACTTCCAGGACGGCATGTTCTCGCTGCGCGGAACGAAGGGCATCACCGACATCCGCGGCTACGGCATGTTCGCGACGTTCGACCTCGAGTCGGACGGCGTGCCGGGCCGGCGCGGCAACATCCTGCAGAAGAAGCTCTTCGACAACGGCCTCAACCTCAAGTGCACCGGCGATTCGGCCCTCGTCGCGCCGCCGCTCATCGCCGAGCACGCGCACGTCGACACGATCGTCGACATCTTGCGCAAAACCGCATCCGCGCTTTAATCTTTCGCGCCTTGCGGGGATCTCGGCCAGCCGCGCCGCGCACGCAACGCAACGACAACTCCTAGGAGGGAGCATGAAACGCAGCTTCGTAGTGTGGCTCGCGGGCGCGCTGCTGATGTTCGGTGGCCAGGCGTTCGCGCAAAAGACCGTGACCTTCGCCTACCAGGACATGATGAATCCGTGGCGATGGGTGCAGCAGACGGGCGAGATCGAGAAGGCGACCGGGTACAAGATCAACTACAAGAAGTTCGGCGGCGGCGGCGACGTCGTGCGCGGCATGGCGTCCGGCGACGTGCAGATGGGCGAGATCGGATCGACCGGCATCGCCACCGCCATCAGCCAGGGCATCGACGTCGAGCTCTTCTGGATCCTCGAGGACATCGCGTCGGCCGAGGCGCTCGTCGTGCGCAACGGCAGCAACATCAACTCGATCGCCGACCTCAAGGGCAAGAAGATCGCGACGCCGTTCGTGTCGACGTCGCACTTCCAGCTGCTCTATGCGATGAACAAGGCGGGCGTGAAGCCGACCGACGCGCAGATCCTCAACATGCGCCCGCCGGAGATCGCAGCCGCATGGGGCCGCGGCGACATCGACGCCACGTTCATCTGGGAACCGGTGCTGTCGTCGGTGCTGAAGAACGGCAAGGTGCTGATGACGTCGGGCGACGTGTGCAAGGAGGGCGCGTGCACGTTCGACGGCCTCGTCGTCACCCGGAAGTTCGCGAAGGAGAACCCCGAGTTCATGGTCGCGTTCGTCAAGGCGATCGCGAAGGCCGACGCCGACTACAAGGCGAACCCGAAGTCGTGGGCCGACACGTCGGACAAGGCGAAGGCCGTGGCCAAGTGGACCGGCGGCAAGGTCGAGGAAGTGCCCGCGGCGATGAAGCTCTACGGCTTCCCGTCGCCGGCGCAGCAGGCGTCGCCCGAGTGGCTCGGCGGTGGCGCGAACGGCGGTGCGGCGAAGGCGCTCACGCAGCAGGCCGGCTTCCTCAAGGACCAAGGCCGGCTCACGTCGGTGGCGCCCGATTACTCGAAGTCGGTCACGTCCGAGTGGGTGACGAAGGCGATGAAGTAAGCCCGGGACAGGGGACAGGCATTCGCGCGATGCGACCGTCGTCTCGAATTCGAGGCGCCGCCGCGGCCCGGCGCACGTATACTGACCTTTGACGCCTGTCACCTTGTCTGTGTCGCGCGGCGGCGTCCGGCATCCGGCGCCGCCGCTTCTGCATTACCGATGACTACACTCAATATCCGCCAGCTCGGCGTTCGTTATGCAGCGAAAGACGGGCTCGTCGACGCGCTGTCCGACGTCAACCTGCGCATCGCCGACGGCGAGTTCGTCGTTGCCATCGGCGCGTCGGGCTGCGGCAAGACGACGCTGCTCAATTGCATCGCCGGATTTCTCCCGGCGACCGATGGCGACATCGAACTCGACGGCAAGCCCGTGACGGGGCCCGGCGCCGACCGCGGCGTGGTCTTCCAGAAGCATGCGCTGATGCCGTGGCTCAACGTCGTGAAGAACGTCGAGTTCGGCCTGCGCATGCGCCATGTCGCGCCGGCCCGGCGGCGCGAGGTCGCGCTCGAGAAACTGCGCCTCGTCGGGTTGCAGGAGTTCGCGAACCGGCCGGTCTACGAGCTTTCGGGCGGCATGCAGCAGCGCGTCGGCATTGCGCGCGCCCTCGCGTCCGACCCGCAGCTCATGCTGATGGACGAGCCGCTCGGCGCGCTCGATGCGTTCACCCGCGAAGCGATCCAGGAGCTCATCATCGACGTCTGGCATCGCACCGCCAAGATGATGTTCTTCATCACGCACTCGGTCGAGGAGGCGCTGTTCCTCGCCACGCACCTCGTCGTGATGACGCCGCGCCCCGGCCGCATCTCGCACGAGTACCGCCTCGACTTCAACCGGCGCTTCCTCGAGTCGCGCGATGCCCGCGCGGTCAAGTCGTCGCCCGATTTCATCCGCGTGCGCGAGGAAGTGCTGGCGGTGATCCAGCACCGCGCGGCGCCCGTACTCGACAACGTGGTCGCGGCATGAATCCGCCCGCCTCGTCCGACGTCGCGCCGGCCGGCATGGCGGAAGCGGGCCCGCCGGCGCACAAGGCACCCGCGCCGAGGACATCCCGATTCACGACGCCCGGCGAAGGCCCGACGACGCTGATCAGCACGGTCACCGTCATCGCGATCTTCGCGCTGTGGTGGCTCGCGAGCCATTTCCGCTGGGTGCCGCCGCTCTTCCTGCCGACACCGGAAATCGTCGTGCAGCGGTTCTACGAATCGGCCACCGGGCAGCTTCCCGATGCGCCGCTCTGGGATCATTTCATCTGGTCGATGTTCCGCGTGTTCACGGCGTTCTTCGCCGCATGCCTGACCGCGATTCCGATCGGCATCGCGATGGGCGTGTCGCGTGTCGCGCGCGGCATTTTCGATCCGCCGATCGAGTTCTACCGGCCGCTCCCGCCGCTCGCGTACCTGCCGCTGATCGTCATCTGGTTCGGCATCGACGAGCTGTCGAAGGTGCTGCTCATCTACCTCGCCTGCTTCGCGCCGCTCGCGATGAGCGCGCGCGCCGGCGTGCGCTCGGTGTCGCAGGAGCAGATCCATGCCGCGTACTCGATGGGTGCGACGAAGCAGCAGGTGATCTGGCACGTGGTCGTGCCGGCGGCGATGCCCGAAATCCTCACGGCAATGCGCATCGCGATCGGCTTCGGCTGGACGACGCTCGTCGCCGCGGAAATGGTCGCCGCGACGAAGGGCCTCGGCCAGATGGTGCTGAACGCGTCGAACTTCCTGCGCACCGATCTCGTGATCATGGGGATCATCGTGATCGGCATCGTCGCCTACCTGTTCGACCTCCTGATGCGTTACATCGAGCATCTCGTCGTTCCATGGAAGGGCAAGGTCTGAGGCCGCTCCGGTAGTTCGTGTCCCCGCTCGCGCTGAAGCTCTTCCCGTTCCTCGCGTGGCGCCATCGCGTCGATCGCGATACGTTGCGCGCGGACGCCCTCGCGGGCCTCGTCGGCGCCGTCATGGTGCTGCCGCAGGGTGTCGCCTACGCGACGCTCGCCGGCATGCCGCCCGAATACGGCCTTTACGGCTCGATGCTGCCGGCAATCGTCGGCGCGTTGTGGGGCTCGTCGTGGCATCTGATGTCGGGGCCGACGAACGCGACGTCGCTGATGGTGTTCGCAACCGTCAGCGCGCTCGCCGCGCCGTTCACGCCGACGTACGTCGCCATCGTGCTCACGCTGAACCTGATGGTGGGCCTGATCAAGCTCGGACTTGGGCTGGCGCGCCTGGGCTCGCTCGTCAATTTCATCTCGACATCGGTCGTGATCGGCTTCACCGCCGGCGCGGGCCTTTTGATCATCGGCGCCCAGTTGCGCAACTTCTTCGGGCTGCACGTGCCGCAGGAAGCGAGCTTCATCGCAGGCCTGCGCGACTTCGCGCTGCATCTTCGGCAGACCGACCCCGCGGTGCTCGGCGTCGGCATGTTCACGCTGGTGGCGGCGATCGCCGGCCGGCGCTTCCTCCCCCGCGTGCCGTACATGCTGACCGGCATCGTTGCGGGCGCGCTCTTCGCATGGCTGCTTTCGCTTCTTGGCATCGCCAGCGTGCCGACGATCGGCGCGCTGCCTTCGGCGGTGCCGCCGCTGTCCGTGCCGGAGATGTCGCTGCAGACGTGGCAGCAGCTCGCGCCGATCGCGCTCGCGCTCACCGTCATCGGGCTCTCCGAGGCGATCTCGAGTGCGCGCGCCGTGGCGCTGCGCTCCGGGCAGCGCATCGACGGCAACCAGGAGTTCATCGGGCAGGGGCTCGCGAACATCGCCGGCGCATTCACGTCGAGCTATCCGACGTCGGGCTCGTTCAACCGCACCGGCGCGAATTACGAGGCGGGCGCGCGCACGCCGCTCTCGTGCGTGTTCTCGGCGATCCTTTTGCTCGTGATCCTGCTCCTCGTGCGCCCGCTCGCCGGCTACCTGCCCGTGGCGTCGATGGCGGCGGTACTGTTCATCGTCGCGCTCGGGCTGATCGACCTGCAGGCGATGCGCCGCGTATGGCGCACGAGCCGCGCCGACGCGCTCACGCTCGCGATCACGTTCATCGCCACGCTGACGATCCGGCTCGAGGTGGCCATTCTCGTCGGCGTGCTCGCGTCGCTGCTCGTCTACCTCAACTGGGCGACGCATCCGCTGGTGCTGCGCGTCGCGCCCGATCCGTCGCAGCAGCGGCGCTTCCGGCGCGTTGCCGCCGGCGCCGCGCTGTGCCCGCAGGTCGACATGCTGCGCATCGACGGGGCGCTGTTCTTCGGCTCGGTCGAGCACATACGCGACGAGATCGAGGCGGCGCGCGCGCAATGCCCCGGCGCGCGCCACGTGCTTTTGATCGGCACCGGCATCAACCTGATCGACACCGCCGGCGCGGAGCTGCTCGCGAACCTCGCGAGCCAGTTTCGCGAGGCCGGCATCGCGATGTACCTGTGCAAGATGCGTCCCGAGGCGCTGGCGCTGCTCGAGCGTGGCGGCTATCTGGATACGATCGGCCGCGATCAGGTGTTCACGACGAAGGACCGGGCGCTCGCGACGATCTACACGAAGCTCGAGGCGGCGACGTGCGCGCGTTGCGACGCGCGCATTTTCAACGAATGCCAGGTCACGCTGCCCGACGGCAGCCTGCGCGACCCGCCGCGGCCGGAACTGACGCTGATGCCGGGAAGCGGGTGACCGGCACGCGCGCGTGTTTCACGCGACGCGCGCGGCCGGCGACTGCGTCGTGGCGAAGAGCAGCTCGGGCTTGATCTCGATGATCCGGTTCTCCGCGAACGACCGCGAATCGATGATGCGAAACGCCTCGCCCAGCAGCCCCTCGACGTTCTGGCGCACCATCAGCAGCGGAAAGCTCAGCACGCTCGCAAACGGGTCCCAGTCGTAGCAGCCGAACGTGCACTGGCCGAGCTCGTCGGCCGGCAGCGTCTTCAGGTAGCGAACGACGCCCTCGAGCGCGATCGTCGAGTTGATGAACACCATGCGGGGGAGCCCGCCGAGCCGCCGGTGCAGCGCCGCCACCGCCGCCTCGGCACGCTCGCCTTCGTAGCCGCAGGCGTCGATCTGCTCGGCATCCACGCGCCCGAAGCGCGCACGTATCACATCGGCGAAGCCGTCGATCCGTCGCCGCGTCGCATGGTCGGTCGCGATCCCGCCGACGAAATGCGCCTGGTTGCGCGATCGGCTGCGCAGCGGCTTCGACCGGTCGATCAGCGCCTGCGTCAACTGCTGCGCGCCCCAGTAATTGTCGCTGATCACCGAGGTTGCCTTCGTTCCCGGGAGGTCGACGTTGACGTGCGCGACGCCGTGCGCCTTGCAGACGCGGCTCACCGAATCGGGATCGGTGGCGCCGGCGACGACCAGATATTCGATCCGATACGAGATCAGCGTGCGGACCGTCTCGAGCTCGAGCGCCGGGTCGCGCAGCGTGCTGACGACGAGCGGATACCAGTGCCGCTCCCGCGCGAGGCGCTCGAACACCTGCGACAGGCTGCTGAAGAACCGGTTGTCGTGCATCGGGATGATCATGCCGATCAGTCCCGAGCGGCTCTTGCGCAGCCCGCTCGCCTGCCGGTTGACGCTGTACTTGTGCGTCGCGGCGAGGCGCTGCACCCTGGCGGCGGTGGTCTCGGCGATGCGCCGCTGCCGCCAGTTGCCGTTGAGCACCGCGCTCACCGTGGACGCCGACACGCCGGCGAGCTCGGCGACGTCGTAGATCGTCGACCTTCTTTTTTTCATCGGGTTGCAGCGCCGGCAAGCGGATGGCACAATCGATTGAGCAACATACCGCGGTGGCCGTCGCACCGTCAATCGACGAATGGCGTACCGCCTCGAAAACAGGCCGGTTGCGGCGGCCTTGGGCGAATGGCACAATCGATTGTGCAGGCGTAGCACCGGAACGGCGCGGCCGGTTTCGCGGCGCCAGGGCAAATGAACGGCACGACGCGAACGTCGTCCTGCCGCAGCAAGCGGAGGCCAGGCGTGGCGAGCAGGGAAGCAGGTCGTCCGAACGTCCTTTTCATACTGAGCGACGACCAGGGCGCGTGGGCGCTCGGCTGCGCCGGCAACCCCGAGATCCGCACGCCGAACCTCGATCGCCTGGCGCAGCGCGGCGTGCGCTTCGACAACTTCTTCTGCACGTCGCCGGTGTGCTCGCCGGCGCGCGCGTCGCTGCTCACCGGCGACATCCCGTCACGCCACGGCGTCCACGACTGGATTCGCGTGGGCAGCGTCGGCGAGAACCGCGTCGACTATCTCGCCGGCCAGACGCTCGTCACCGACGTGCTGGCCGACGACGGTTATCGCTGCGGCCTCGTCGGCAAGTGGCACCTCGGCGCGAGCGACGTGCCGCGGCCGAATTTCATCAAGTGGTTCGCGCATCAGTCGGGCATGGGGACCTACTACGGCGCGCCGATGATCGACCACGATCGGCCCGTCGTCGTCGAAGGCTACCTGTCCGACGTGCTGTCCGACGTTGCCTGCCAATTCGTGCGTGACGAGGCGACGCGCGCCGAGCCGTTCTGGCTGTCGCTGTGCTTCACCGCGCCGCACTACCCGTGGATCGACTGCCATCCGAAGGCATTCACCGATCTCTATACCGATTGCGCGTTCGCGTCGTGCCCCGACGAGCCGCCGCACCCGTGGTTCACCGGGGGCAGGCCGGCGATCGAGAAGGGGCACCGCGAGCGCCGCGAAAGCCTCGTCGGCTATTTCGCGGCGGTGAGCGCGATGGACGCGGCGATCGGGCGCGTGGTCGACGAGGTCGACGCACAGAGCCTCGCCGAAAGCACGCTCGTCGTGTTCATGAGCGACAACGGCATGAACCTCGGCCACCACGGCATCTGGGGCAAGGGCAACGGCACGCGGCCGCAGAACATGTACGACACGTCGGTGAAGGTGCCGTGCATCGCCTCGCAGCCCGGTCGCATTCCCGCGGGCCGCGTCAGCGGCGCGCTCGTCAGCGGCTACGACGTGTTCCCGACGCTCCTCGACTACGTGGGCACGTCGTACAGGTCGCCGCAGCCCAAGCCGGGACGCAGCTTTCGCGGCATCCTCGAGGGACAGCCGGCACGCGACGAAATGCCGGTCGTCGTCTACGACGAATACGGCCCGGTGCGGATGGTGCGCACCTCCGATTGGAAATACGTGCATCGCTATCCCGATGGACCGCACGAGCTGTTCAACCTCGCCGTCGACCCGGGCGAGCGCGCGAACCTGATCCACGACGCCAGCGCGGCGGCGATGGCGGGCACGCTGCGCGGCCGTCTCGAAGCCTGGTTCAGGCGCTACGTCGATCCGCGGCGCGACGGCGTCGACAAGGGCGTCACCGGCTGCGGCCAGCTCGGGCTCGCCGAGCGCGCGAGTGCTGCGCACCCGATGTTCGCCGACCAGCACCTCGTCGGCGCCGACTGGGACCTCTGGGTCCCGAAGTCCGACGGCACGTCGGCCTGACGCGCATCACGATCCCATCGCTTCCGAAGCAGCGAACGACATCATGACCAACGACGATCGAATGACGGCCATCGTGTGCCATGCGCCGGAGGACTATCGCGTCGAGCAGATCGCACGTCCGCGCGCCGGCCCGCGCGAGCTGGTGATCCGTATCGGCGCCTGCGGCATCTGCGCGAGCGATTGCAAATGCTGGTCGGGGGCGAAGATGTTCTGGGGCGGCGACGGTGCGCAACCGTGGGTGAAGGCGCCCGTCGTGCCGGGGCACGAATTCTTCGGCTATGTCGAGGAGCTGGGCGACGGTGCGGCGGAGCATTTCGGCGTCGCGCGCGGCGATCGCGTGATTGCCGAGCAGATCGTGCCGTGCGAGCGCTGCCGCTATTGCCGCTCCGGCAAATACTGGATGTGCGAGGTGCACAACATCTTCGGCTTCCAGCGCGAAGTCGCCGACGGTGGCATGGCGCAGTACATGCGCATTCCCTCCACCGCGATCGTGCACACCATCCCGCACGACATGCCGGTCGACGACGCGGCGATCATCGAGCCGCTCGCCTGCGCGATCCATGCGGTGAACCGCGGCGACATCCAGCTCGACGACGTGGTGGTGATTGCCGGTGCCGGTCCGATCGGGCTGATGATGGTGCAGGTGGCGAAGCTCAAGACGCCGCGCAAGCTCGTCGTGATCGACATGGTGAACGAGCGCCTCGAACTGGCACGCCGATACGGCGCCGACGTCGTCGTCAATCCGAAGGACGACGATGCGCTTGCCATCGTGCGCGGTCTCACCGACGGCTACGGCTGCGATGTCTACATCGAGGCGACCGGCAGCCCGAGCGGCGCCGTGCAGGGCCTCGACCTCATTCGCAAGCTCGGCCGCTTCGTCGAGTTCTCGGTGTTCGGCAAGGACACGACGGTCGACTGGTCGATCATCGGCGATCGCAAGGAGCTCGACGTGCGCGGCGCGCACCTCGGCCCGTACTGCTATCCGATCGCGATCGACCTGCTCGCGCGCGGCCTGGTCACCTCGACGGGCATCGTCACGCACGGCTATCCGCTGGCGCAGTGGGACGAGGCGATCGCGGTCGCGAATTCGCTCGATTCGATCAAGGTCCTGATGAAGCCCTGAACGATCAGGCAGCAAGCGCTGCACAAGCCACGAAGAACGAAACTGAAGTCCGTCGAAGCCCGAAGCCCGTTCGTCGCCATCTCAAGGAGGAGCCGCATGAACCGCATCCGTCGCACGCTCGTCGCCGTTGCCGCTTCACTCGCCGTGCTCGCCGTCGTCCCCGGAAGCGCCGCCGCGGCGGACGCGAACGCCCCCGGCAAGGGCATCACGATCAACATCGGCTATTTCCCGGTCGTCTCGCCGGTGCCGATCATGCGCACGCAGCACATGCTCGAGGACAAGGGCTACACGGTGAACTGGGTGCCGATCTCGCAGGGGCTGCCCGGTGCGGCGAGCGCGATCGCCGCCGGCAAGCTGGACATCGCCTGGGGCAACAGCATCTCGGCGGTGGTGATCTTCTCGCAGTCGCCCGACGCGGCGCAATTCGTCGGCCAGTCGTTCAACAACGCGAACGTCACCGTCGTCGCGGAAAATAGCCCGATCAAGAGTGCGAAGGACATCGTTGGCAAGAAGGTCGTCGTGAGCGGCATGAAAACGGCGTCGACGCTCTTCTTCCAGATCGGCCTAAAGAAGGCCGGCGTCGATCCGAACGCGAACGAGTATTTCGTCTCGGGTACCGGTCCCGGCATGGTCGGCGTGCTCGATTCGGGCGGGGCCGAGGTGGTGGCCGGCTACGTCCCGTACGTCGCCGACATGGCGTTGAAGAAAATCGGCCGGGTGCTCTTCACCGGCTCGGACGCGATCGGCCGCGCCGCGCCCGGCGACGGCTTCATCGCGAGCACCAGGTTCATCAACGAGCATCGCGACGCGGTGAAGGACGTGCTGCGGGCGCAATTCGCGGCCACCGATTTCATCAAGACCCATCCCGACGAGGCGTACAAGTCGATGGCCGAGTTCGCGAAGGTCGACGAGGCCGCGGTGCGCTACTCGTTCGACAAGAAGCTCATCGGCGTCGCCGACTCGTACGTGCCCGATGTCGAGGGCATCGTCGAAACGGAGAAGGTCGCGCAGGAGTTGGGGTTCGCGCCGAAGGGCGTCGACCTGCCGACGTTCACGCGCAAGTTCGAGAACACGATGCTTGCGAAGGAAGTTCTCGCCAAGCGCTGACAGCGCGGCCGCGGAAATTCCCACGCAAACGCACCGCGCGGACAACGGCGATCGCATGACGACGGCACCCGGCGTTCTCGCGGCTGCATCCCCGCGGGTCCCGAGCCCGCGCGCATTGGCGTGGATGCTCGGCACCGCCGGTGTCGTCGTCGCGATCGCCGTGTGGACGCTGCTGTCGCACCTGCTGGCCCACGGCGGCGGCGTGATCAATCGCCTGCCCGGGCCGCTCGCCGTCGTGCGCGAGCTGGTGCAGTACGCGGGCAAGGACCTCGGGCGGGACCTCGTCTTCAGCCTGCGGGTATTCGCGATCGGCTGGGGCGTGGGTGCTGCCAGTGCGGCCGTGACGGGCCTGCTGCTCGGCCGCGCGCAACGGCTCGGCAACATCTTCCTGCCGATCGTCGAAGCCATTCGCCCGGTGTCCAGTATTGCGTGGGTACCCCTTTCGGTCGTGTGGTTCGGCTTCGGCCTCACGAGCAAGGTGTTCCTCGTCGGCCTCGCCGTGTATCTCGTCGTGATCGTCTATGCGGTCGACGGATCGCGCCGCGTGCCGGCCGATCTCGAACGCACCGCGACGATGCTCGGCATGAGCGGATGGCAGCGCTTCACGAGCCTCGTGCTGCCCGGCACGCTTGCCGAAGTGCTGATCGGCTCGCGCGTCGCGCTGATGGCCGGCTGGGGAACGGTGATCGTCGCCGAGCTGGTCGCCGCCGACTCGGGACTCGGCGCACACCTGATCGCCGTCGAGCAAAGTTATGACGTGCCGGCCGTGATGGCGACGATGATCTGCTTCGGCCTCACCGGATTCGCGATGAACGCGGCGTTCTCGTTCGCCGAGCGGCGTCTCATGCCGTGGCGACACGACCGTACCGCGCACGAGCGATGAAGCGCGGCGCCGGCCTGCTCGCGCGCCGCGTGCTGCTGCCGGTTGTCGGTGTTGCCTGCGTGCTCGCCGTCTGGGAGGCGACGCTGCTCGTCTATCGGCTGCCGCCGATCGTGCTGCCCTCGCCGTGGTCGGTTGCAACGACGCTGGTCGAACTGGTCGGCACCGCTGCGTTCTGGCGCGACGTCGGCGTGAGCCTGTACGAATTCATCGCCGGCTACGCGGTCGGCGTCGTGCTCGGCGTCGCCGTCGGCATGCTGATTGGCGAATCGCGCTACTTCCGCCTGGCCGCCACGCCCGTCATCGAATCACTGCGCTTCATCGTGCCCTTCGCGTGGATTCCGCTCACGATCCTGTGGTTCGGCACGAGCGTCACCGGGAAAATCCTGCTCGTTGCATACGCGGTGTTCTTCGTGATGGTCGTGTCGACCGCACGCGCGATGGCGCAGGTCGAGCCGACGCTCTCACGCGTGGGCACGATGCTCGGCATGGGTCCGTGGCGCCTCGCATGGAAGGTGCATCTGCGCGCCGCCGCGCCGACGCTCGCCAGTGCAGCGCGCGCTGCGGCGGCGATCGGATGGATTGCCGTGGTTGCCGCCGAGTACATTGGCGCGAGCGCGGGCCTCGGGCTCATGATCACCAACGCCGCGACGTCGCTGACGACGTCGGTGGTCATTGCCGGCATGATCGTGATCGGCCTCGTCGGTGCGGGCGTCAGTGCCGCGATCGGCGCGCTGTCGCGTGCGTGGCTGGATTACCGATGAGCAGCGATGCGGGCATGGTCCCTCGTCCCGGCGCTCTTGCTGCAAGCGGCGCCGTGGCGCCGTGCGCCAGCGACGCCGTGGATGGGTCGCGCAAGGCGCCAACGTCCGGGCACGGCGGTGAGCTCGTCATCGATCGCGTCTTTCATCGCTACACCTCGGCCGGCCGGCAGACCGACGTGCTGCACGATGTCACGTTTCGCATCGCGGCCGGCGAGGTTGCGTGCGTGGTCGGTCCGTCGGGATGCGGCAAGAGCACGCTCCTCGGCCTCGCCGCGGGGCTCCTGCGCCCGTCGAGCGGCACCTTGCGCTGGGATGGCGCGCCCGTTGCGATCGGACGCAATCGGCATCTCGGCATGGCGTTCCAGCAGCCGGGCCTGTTTCCCTGGATGTCGGTGCGCCAGAACGTGGCGATCGGCCTGCGCACGCGCGGACACAACCGCCGCGATGCACGGCGCATCGCCGACGAATTCCTCGATACCGTGGGCCTCGCCGACTTCAAGGATGCCTATCCGAGCCACCTGTCGGGCGGCATGGCGCAGCGCGTCGGCATCGCGCGTGCGCTCGCACTGCGGCCCCGCTTGCTGCTGCTCGACGAGCCGTTCGCGGCCGTCGACGCATTCACGCGGCTCAAGCTGCAGCAGGAGTTCAAGGCGCTGCTCAAACTCAACCGGCCGACCGTGCTGTTCGTGACGCACGACGTGCCCGAGGCGATTGCGCTCGGCGACGTGATCGTCGTCATGTCGCAACGTCCGGCCACCGTGCAGCAAATCATCCGCGTGGCGCGCGAAGACCGCGATCGCGCAAGCCCCGCCTATGCACGAAAGCTCGCCGAGACGCTCGAATGCCTCGGCGTGACGAGCGACCTCGGCAACGAATAGCGCCTCCGGACAGGACCTCTCCAATGACCGAGTTCGTAGTGGGCGTCGACATCGGCACGCAAAGCACGAAGGCGCTCCTCACCGATGCGCGCGGGCGCATCGTCGCCCAGCACACGAAGGGGTACCGGCCCGATACGCCACGGCCGCTATGGGCCGAGCAATGGCCGCAGGTGTGGCTCGACGCGGTGCTCGAGTGCATCGCGGCGTGCGTCGCGTCGGCGGGCGCGTCGGCCGATTTTTCGCCCGCTGCCGTGCGCGCGATCTGCGTCAGCAGCCTGTACGGCGGCTCGGGCATTCCGGTCGACGAGCGGATGCGACCGCTGCACCCGTGCCTCATCTGGATGGACCGCCGCGCGACGGCCGAGGTCGACCAGGTGCGCGCGACGATCGACATGGCGCGTCTCGCCGACGTCACGGGTAACGGCGTGGACAGCTATTACGGTTACACGAAGATGCTGTGGCTGCGCAACCACCGGCCCGACGTCTTTCGCAACACGCACGCGTTCCTGCCGCCCAACGCGTTCGTCATCTATGCGCTGACCGGCGAGGTCGCGGTCGACCGCTCGTCCGCCGGCAACATCGGTGGCGTGTACGACGTGCGCGCCGGTCGATGGTCGAGCGAAATGCTCGATGCGCTCGGCATTCCCGCGGCAATGATGCCCGAGCGGCTCGTCGCGTCGAGCGACGTCGTCGCGGGACTTACCATCGCCGCCGCCGAGCGGCTCGGCGTGCCCGTCGGAACGCCGGTGATCGCCGGCGGCGTCGATGCCGCGGTCGCGACGCTCGCGGCCGGTGTCACGCGCCCGGGGCAGCACGTCGCGATGATCGGCTCGAGCATGTGCTGGGGGTACGTCACGCAGGCGCTCGACGCGCGGCACGGTCTCGTCAGCATGCCGCACGTGTTCGGCGATGCGCGCGACACTTACGTGTTCGGCGGCGCCATCACGGCGGGTGCCGCCGTCACGTGGTTTCGCGATGAATTCTGCCGCGATGCGACCGAGGCCGCGAAGTCGCGCGGCCTCGACGTGCACACGCTCCTGGACGCCGCGGCGCGCGACATCCCGGCGGGCGCCGAAGGCATCCTCTTCCTGCCGTACCTGATGGGCGAGCGCAGCCCGATCTGGGACGGCAAGGCGAGCGGCGCGTTCGTGGGCCTCAATCTCTATCACCGGCGCGAGCATCTCTATCGCGCGGTTCTCGAAGGCGTGACGTTCGCGCTTCGCCACAACATCGACGCGGGTGCGGCGGGTGCCGCGTCGCTCGACGAGGAACTGATCGTCGTCGGCGGCGCGGCCCACTCCGACCTGTGGATGCAGATCATCGCCGACGTCACCGGCCGGCGCGTGCTGACGATCGCGCAGGAGGTCGAAGCGGCGATGGGTGCGGCACTCCTCGCCGCCTACGGCGTGGGGCTCGCGAGCGCCGACGACGTGCGCCGCGGCTGGGTCACGCTGACGCCCCGCGCGACGCCGCATCCGGCGGCCAGCGAACGCTACGATCGCGCGTTCGCCTCGTACAAGGCGCTGTATCCGGCGCTGAAGGCGACGATGCACGACCTGCACGAGCAGCGCGGGACCGAAGGCACTCAGTAACGCACGTCCGCCACCGCCCGCAGCGCTTCCGGGGTCGCCGTGCCGAAGCCGAAGAACTCGAGATACGCGGGAATCATCTCGAACAGCATGTCGGTGCCCACCTGGAACGGGCAGCCGCGCGCCTGCGCCGCCTGCAGCAGCGGCGTCATCTCGTGCTTCATCACGACCTCGCCGACGAACGTGCCGGGCGAAAGCCGCGACACGTCGAGCGGCAGCGGGTCGCCATCGTTCATCCCGAGCGGCGTCGCGTTCACCACCATGTCGTAGCCGTGCGGATCGCGCGAACCCGTTTGCACGTCCACATCGGGATAGTGCGCGCGCAGCCGTTCGGCGAGCGCGTCGGCGCCGGCGGCATCGACGTCGAACAGTGACAACCCCGCGACATGCTCGGCGGCAATCGACGCGGCGATCGCCGAGCCGACGCCACCGGTGCCGACGATCAGGCAGCGCTTGCCTTCGAAGCGGAAGCCCTT
>Ga0157369_10003764_pt1 | contig 18028 bp, 20 predicted proteins | sample C25metaG_FD_113461 | JGI IMG/M metagenome (GOLD analysis project Ga0157369, IMG submission 113461) | Corn rhizosphere microbial communities from Kellogg Biological Station, Michigan, USA - C2-5 metaG | ecosystem: Host-associated > Plants > Roots > Rhizosphere > Soil | place: USA: Michigan... | reverse complement strand
CGAGGCGCAGGGCGATCTGGTGCGGGAGGTGGGACAGATCGGCACTATTGTTCGATCGAGAACAGCTGTTCCACCGGCACGTTGAGCGCTTGGGCGAGCTTCAGCGCGAGCAGCGTCGAGGGGGTGAAGACGCCATTCTCGACGGTGTTCACGGTTTTTCGAGTCACACCGACGCGCTCGGCCAGTTCAGCCTGCGTCAAATGGAGTTCGGCCCGCGCCTCCTTGATTCGATTGGCAAGCCGTTCAGCCATCCCGGTGCGCGCGGCGCTCCAGAGTTCCGAACCTCAGAAGGGCGGCGCCGAGGCCGAGCGACAGAATGACGTGGATCGCCTCGCGCGCCGTCATTGGGGAGAATTCGTCCGCGATATAGAGGACGATGCCGGTCAGCACGGCGACGATGAAGCCGAGGCGCAATCCTTCGAGCCGGTGGGCGCGGCTGCTTTCATCGTCAATAAGATCGCGCAGTTCACGCGACTGAAGCCAGAAGCCCTTGGTCGCAAGACCCGCCAGCATAATCAGCGAAAGCACCATCCAGGCGCCAATCCACAGATAGTCGACGTCCCGCGGATGGGGATTAGCAGTCGACCGGAAATAGGTCGTCTGATGGATCAGGTAGAGAACGACGAACACTGGCAATATCCGCGCTCGTCTCCGGCTAAGGTAATCGGCCCTCTCGGCAATCGTACGCTGGGTCATTCCTTTGCCTCCTGTGTAACCTTCAGGTGACATGTAACCTTGACGTTACATCAGAGTCAAACGGGTTGCGGTGCCGAGTCCGCACTGGGTAGAGGCGATGGGGATGCCGTCAAAATCGCTTGATACGCCCTATCGCGGCGGCTTCGCCGGCCGCGAGCATCGTTTCGCGCTCAGCGTCTATTTCGAGGATACGGACGCCTATGGCATTGTTTATTATGCCAATTACCTCAAGTTCATGGAGCGGGCGCGGTCCGACATGATCCGCGCCGTTGGGGTCGACCAGGCGGCCGAGCTCAAGGCATCGGGAAGCGCTTATGCGGTGATCGAGGTCGACATCAGATATCGCCGCCCGGCGCGGCTCGGCGATGACCTGCTGGTCGTCAGCCGGGTCGAACAGGTCCGCGCATCATCGGTCGATATTCAGCAGCGAGTCATGCGCGGCCCCGAACTGTTGACCGATGCCCGGGTCACGGCAGCCTTCCTCGACGGCTCCGGCCGCCCGCGGCGGCAGCCTGGCGACTGGGTTCAGAAATTCAGGGCAATCATTGCGCAGGATCGATGAAGCGACTTCTTTACCCTCTACTCCTGGTTTCAGGCATGGCGAGTGCGCAGCCGGCTGCGCCGACCGTGATCGCCATTCCCCCCCTCACCAGCCCCGACAGCGGCGCGCGCGGCAACGAGATGCTCGCCGTCGGCTGGGAAGCGACCGAGGTGATCGCCGCCGACCTCGGCCAGACAGCAGAGCTGGCACCGCTCAAGCCCAATCGCGACGATTATTATGCCTATCCGGAAGTTACCGCCCCGACCTTTTCCAAGTGGCGGTCGACAGGCGCGAAAGCCCTGGTCATGGGTTTCGTCCAGTCGCGCAGCGACGGGCGGCTGACCTTCGGCTGCTACGTCTATGACGTCGACCGGGGCCGAGAGCTTGCCCGCAAGGGGTTCGTGATCGCCCCGTCCGAATGGCGCCGCGCGGCGCACAAATGCTCGGGCGTTGCTTACACCGCGCTGACGGGCGCTCCGGGCATGTTCGACACCCGCATCGCTTACGTGGCCGAAAGCGGTTCGGGCGAGGGCCGGATGCGGCGCGTCGCGGTGATGGACAGCGACGGCGAAAATCTCCGCTATCTGACCAACGGAACGTCGATCGTCCTGACCCCTCGCCTGGCGCCCAAGGCCCAGCAGCTCGCCTATGTGAGCTATGCCGACGGGCGGCCCAGCGTTCGGGTGCTCGACCTTGCCTTGGGCAAGGAACGGCCGCTGATCGCTACCGGCGCGATGAGCTTCGCACCTCGCTATTCGCCCGACGGAAGCAAGATCGTCTTTTCAATGATGACCGGCGACAGCAGCAACATCTATGTCGTCGACGCCGCGGGAGGGTTGCCGCGGCGCCTCACAACCTCTCCCGGGGTCGATACCGATCCCAGCTTCTCGCCCGACGGCAGCCGGATCGCGTTCGAAAGCGATCGCGGTGGATCGCAGCAGCTGTATGTGATGAACGCTGACGGCAGCGGACAGCGCCGGATCAGCTTCGGCAACACCGCCTACGCCGCCCCGGTGTGGAGTCCCGACGGTTCCTGGATCGCCTTTTCCCAACGCGGCCCCGGAACCCGCCGCATCGGGGTGATCAGGCCGGACGGGACGGGCGAGGCCATCCTGACCACCGGGCCGGGCGACGAGAGCCCGAGCTGGGCGGCGAGCAGCCGGGCGCTGCTGTTCCAGCGCAGCGATACATCGGGACGCTCCACATTGTGGCGCATCGCGCTCGACGGCACTGAACCTAAACCGGTCACACTTTCTCAGGGCGCGTCGGATCCGGATTGGTCGGGAGCGATGGACTGATGCCCCGGCTCTTTTTCTTCCTTTGCGGCGTTGGGCTCGCGGGGAGTGCGGCGTCGGCACAGCTCCCCGGCTTGCGCAGATATACGCCGGCCGATCATCACCAGCCGGCAGCGCCGGTCGTCCAAGGCATCGATGCGCAGCGCGCCGAATTCGCGGCGCAGTCGGGGGGAACGACGGTCTATTTCGGGGTGGGCAGCGCCATCGTCGGCGCGCCGGCCAAGGCCGTGCTCTCCGCCCAGGCGGCGTGGCTGAGGCGGCATCCCGAAGTGGTGGTCCGGGTCGAAGGCTATGGGGATGCCGGCGACACCCGCGACCATGCGCTGGCCCTGGGCGCTCGACGGGCCGAGGAAGCGCGCGATTATCTGTTGCTGCTCGGCATTCCTTCGGCGCAGGTCTCGACCACGAGCTGGGGCAAGGAGCGCTCGGGCCTCGGACGCGCCGTCACGATCTTGGTGAGATAGCGCCCCTGCGCAGACAGGTCAGGCGGCTCTACTCTGGTAGCCGGTCGTCGCCAGCCACGAGCGTGCCTGCCGCTGGGCTTCGGCGATTTCGCGAGCGGTCATCTCGCAGGCGATCTCGGCCCGGCATTGCTGACCGCGGGTGCAGCCCGACAGGGCTGCGAGGTTGAACCATTTGTGGGCTTCGACAAGGTCGACCGGGGCTCCGCCGCGGCCAGTGGAATAACTCACCCCAAGTTCGAACAATGCGTCGACATCGCCCGTTTCGGCATCGGCAACGCGGCTTCTAAGCAGAAACTCCGCGCTCTTCTGGCTGATCGCCCCCATTTTTTGTCCCCTCAGTCCCTGGTGAGGGCAAGTTCGTCCGCGAACGGCAAAGAAATGGTTAATGCCAAAAAACCACGTCTAGACGGCCACATTGTCTATCAGGCGGGTCGCTCCGATGACCGCTGCGGCGATCAGGCGCATGTCTCCGCCGGGCTCGTCGAGCGACTGCAGTGTCGCGGAATCGACGAGCGCGAAATAATCGATTCGCGAGAAGCCGGCATCGCGCAGGGCAGCGCGCGCCTCGTGCAGGGTCTTGGCCACCGACTTACCGGCGCGGACGGCAGAGCGCGCTGCTTCGAGCGTCTTCGGAAGCGCAACGGCTTGCTTGCGCTCTTCGGCCGATAGGTAGGCATTGCGGGAGGATAGGGCGAGGCCGTCCGGCTCGCGCACGGTCGGAACGCCGGCAATCCCGATGCCCAAGCCAAGGTCAGTAACCATGCGACGGATCACGCCAAGCTGCTGAAAATCTTTCTCGCCGAACAGCGCGACGTCGGGCCGAACGGCGAGCAAGAGCTTGGCCACCACCGTCGCCACGCCGTCGAAATGGCCGGGCCGCGCCTCGCCCTCCCAAAGCTCGGTCAGGCCGCCGACGCTGACGGTCGTGGCAAAGCCCGTCGGATAAATGTCCTCGGCCAATGGTGTCCACAGCAGGTCGCATCCGGCCTCCTCCAGCATCCTCGCGTCCTCGGCGGGGCGCCGGGGATAGCGGCCGAAGTCCTCGCCCTCGCCGAATTGCGTCGGGTTGACGAAGATCGAAGCCACGACCTTGTCGGCCTGTCTTCTGGCCTCGGCGACGAGCGCCATGTGCCCGGCATGGAGCGCGCCCATGGTCGGGACCAGCGCCACCGTTCCCCTGAGTCCCGCGCGGGCCCGCGCCAATTCTTCACTCGAACGAACGGTTTGCACGCGCAGGCCGCCTCAGTTAATCTTCGCAATCGGGCGGCGCTTGCACTCGCGCCGGGGGAAAGATCAAGCATGAGCCAGCCGCATTTCATCGTCTTCGCCAACGAAAAAGGCGGGACGGGCAAGTCGACGACCGCAGTCCATACGGCCGTCGCGCTAGCCGCGTCGGGGCACCGCGTCGGAGCGCTCGATCTCGACAGCCGCCAACGGACGATGACCCGCTATCTCGAGAACCGCGAGGCGACCATGCGGCGACTCGAAACGAGCCTCCCGCACGCGGCTTACGAGGTGCTCGACGAGCAGACGGAGGAAGGCTTCGTCGCCGCGATTCAGCGCCTCGGTGCGGAGGCGGACGTGATCGTCATCGACACGCCGGGCCGCGACGACCCGATCGCCCGCGCTGCGATTCTGAAGGCCGACACGCTGGTAACGCCGATGAACGACAGCTTCGTCGACCTCGACCTCATCGGCCAGGTCCATCCGGAGAATTACAAGATCACCAAGCCGAGCTTCTACGCCGAACTGATCTGGAACAGCCGGACTCAGCGCGCCAAGACCACCGGCAAGAGCGTCGACTGGGTGGTGCTGAGAAACCGCCTTCAGCACATCGAATCGCACAATCTGAAACGCGTCGGCGCGGCGATGGACGAGCTCGCGCGGCGGGTCGGATTCCGAGTGATCCCCGGGCTAGGCGAGCGCGTCATCTACCGCGAGCTGTTCCCCAAGGGCCTGACCCTGCTCGATCTGCAACAGCTCGGCGAGGTTGGCCTTGGCCATATCACCGCGCGACAGGAGCTGCGGGAGATGATCGCTGGGCTCGGCATTCCAGGCGCTGGCGAGGTGCAAGCGAGGGTTGCTTAATTCGTCCTCTGACGAGTGGATCGAATCGCGAGTTCGGCTATTGCGCCGAACATGACCCACCAGTTCAATCCCACCATCCTCCGCGAATATGACATCCGCGGGATCGTCGGCGACACGCTGACCGAAGCCGACGCTTACGCGCTCGGCCGCACTTATGCCGCCCTAGGCCGCGATGAGGGCGCCCGCCGCATCGCCGTTGGTCGGGACGGGCGGACCCATTCGGGGATGCTCGAAAGCGCGCTGGTCCGCGGCCTGACCGAAGGCGGGATCGACGCGGTGCTCATTGGCATGGGCCCCTCGCCGATGCTTTATTTCGCGACCCATTATCTCGATGTCGATGGCGGCATCCAGGTCACGGGCAGCCACAATCCCGCCGATTACAACGGCTTCAAGCTGCTGCTCAATGGCCGCTCGGTGTTCGGAGCCGAAATCCAGGCGATCGGCCAGCGGTCGTCGCGCGGGCACTGGAGCGAGGGTAACGGCGCTACCGAGGAAGTCGACATCCGCGAGGCGTATGTGAACCGGCTGGTCGAGGGCTTCTCGGGCAAGCCGTATCGGGTTGGCTGGGACGCGGGGAATGGCGCCGCGGGACCGATCCTCGACATGCTCGTCGATCGCCTTCCGGGTCAGCATCACGTCATTTTCAGCGAGGTCGACGGCACCTTCCCCAACCACCATCCCGACCCGACAGTCGAGAAGAACCTCGCCGATTTGAAGGAGCTGGTCGAGCGTGAGCAGCTCGATTTCGGCATCGCCTTCGATGGCGACGGCGACCGGGTCGGCGCGGTCGACGGCAAAGGCCGGGTGATCTGGGGCGACCAATTGCTGATGATTCTCGCCGCGCCGGTGCTCGACGAGCTGCCCGGAGCGACGATCATCGCCGACGTCAAGGCAAGCCAGACCCTGTTCGACCGCATCGCCGAGCTCGGCGGCCGGCCTTTGATGTGGAAGACCGGCCACAGCCTCATCAAGTCGAAGATGAAGGAGACGGGCGCCCCGCTCGCGGGCGAGATGAGCGGCCACATCTTCTTCAAGCACCGCTGGTACGGTTTCGACGATGCGCTCTACGCCGCGGTGCGGCTGATCGAGGCGGTATCGCAAAGCGGCGGGAGCCTGACCGGGATCATGGACTCGATGCCCAAGACCACCGCGACGCCCGAGATGCGTTTTGAGGTCGATGAGGTGCGCAAGTTCGCGATCGTCGAAGAAGTCCGCGACCGCCTGTCCGGGGACGGCGCCAAGGTCGATGCCACCGACGGCGTGCGCGTCAGCACGGGCGACGGCTGGTGGCTGCTCCGCGCCTCCAACACGCAGGATGTCCTGGTTGCGAGGGCGGAGGCGGCGGATCAGAGCGGACTCGACCGCTTGGTTGCGCAGATCGACGACCAGCTGGCGAAGTCAGGCGTCAAGCGGGTCGAAGCGACGCACTAGCCGCTGGACGGCGCGACCGGAACGGCGCAAGCTTTCGCCGGTCAGAACGGGGGGAACGTCCATGAACCGCTACAGGATCGCTGCTTGCCTTGCGGCGGCAATTCCAAGTTCGCTTCTGTCGGCCCCGGCTCCCGCCAAATCCGAACCCGCCATCTCGCCTATCGCGAGACAAGACGTACGTTGTTTCATGCTTTTCGCGACGGCCGCGAACGACGCGAATAAGGGCGGAAGCGACAAGACGAGGGACGCGGCCGGTCTTGCGGTCATGTATTTCTATGCAAAGCTCACCGTCGAAGCACCCGATCTCAACATCCCCGAGGCCGTACGGCAGGAAGCGGCGGCGCTCGTTGGAAACCCGCGAGCAAAGGAATATGGCGCAGCTTGCGACACTGAATTCCAGCAGCGCGGCAAGGATCTGATGAGCATTGGCCAGCAGCTCCAGAATATGGCCGCCGCTCAATCGTCCTCATCCTCATAACCGACGAGGTTCAGCTCGCACGCCTTGATCTGATGGGTCATACACCAATGCTTGAGCGCTTCCTCCCGGCCGTGGGTGATCCACACTTCGGTCGGCTCGAGCTCGCGGATGGTCATGGTCAGCTCGTCCCAATCGGCGTGGTCGGAGATGATCAAAGGCAGCTCGACGTTGCGCTGGCGGGCGCGCTGGCGGATCCGCATCCAGCCTGACGCCATTGCGGTCACCGGATCGGGCAGGCGCCGCGACCAGCGGTCGTTGAGCGCTCCGGGCGGGGCGATGACGATATGGCCGGCTATCTCCTGTTTGGTCGCGCCGCCCGCATGGCGAAGCTCGCCCAGATCGACTCCGAAACTCTCGTAGAGCTGGTTCAGTCGCTCGATCGCGCCGTGGAAATAGATCGGCGCCTCGTGCCCGCGCAGCCGCAGCTCGGCGATGATCCGCTGCGCCTTGCCGAGCGCATAAGCGCCGACCAGCACGCAGCGGCTGGGGTCCGCATGTAGCCGGTGGAGCAGCCGGTCGATCTCGCTCCCGGTCTCCGGATGGCGGAACACCGGCAGGCCGAATGTGGCCTCGGTGATGAAGATGTCGCACGGCACCGGCACGAAGCATGGGCAGGTCGGGTCGGGGCGGCGCTTGTAGTCGCCGGAAACCACGACTTTCTCCCCCTTATGCTCCAGCACGATCTGCGCCGAGCCGAGCACGTGCCCCGCCGGGACGAAGCTTATGTCGACATCGCCGACGCGCAGATTCTCTCCGTACGCGATCGGCTGCCCGCCCGGCCGCGGCCCGTAGCGGCACTCCATGATCGCCAGCGTCTCGGGGGTCGCCAGTACCGAGCCGTGACCGCCGCGCGCGTGATCGGAATGGCCGTGCGTTACCATCGCGCGCGGTTTCGCTTCCGACGGGTCGATCCACGCATCGGCGGGACGCACGTAAATCCCGTCGGGATGAGACTCGATCCAGGAACCCAGGCGCATCATCGTAAACTATATAGGGAAGTTCGCCGCGCCGATCAGCGCTTGGGGGAATAGAAAGGGCGGCCGGTCCGACCAAACCGCCCTTTGAAAATGAACTTAGGCGATTTGTGACAGGGTCGAGGTACGGCGGCGACGATAACGGAGCGTCGCGCCAATGCCAAAGAAGCCGACCAGCATCATCGCCCAGGTGGCGGGCTCCGGAACCGCGGCAACGGAGGTGAGCTGGAAGCTGCCGCCGGTCACGCTCATCGAAAGCACCTGTCCGTTCAACGGCTGGTTCGTCCCCGTAAGGCTGATGTTGGGGTTGATGAACTCAAAACCGCCCAGCGTGCCCGAGATTGGAACGCCGATGTTGCCGAAGGTGTCACCGACAATGTTCGCCTGAGTGCTGGTGAAACCGTTGACCAGGAGAGTGACGATCGTGTTTCCAGAGGTATCGAAGAGCCTGAGGGTCGAGCTGGCGTTGCCGGTGATGCCGATATTGTTCGGCGAGATCAGCCCGATCTGGAACAGGCCGAAGACATTGGTCAGCGTTAACGCCTGACCGGGCGCGAAGGTCACCTTATAATCGACGGAATCGCCGTTGGAGACGAGGAGTTCGTTGGAATTGGTCAGCGACGTCGTGAAGGCGGTCCCGCTGGCCGTCACACTACTCGAGGTAATCGTGGCTTTAGTGAGATCCACCGTTTGAGTGAAATCGATGGTGGCGGCTGATGCAGCCGAGGCTAGGACAAAGGTTGTGGTTAGGGCGGCCACTGCCGCCAGAGTCTTGAGCATACGGAATGCCATTGGAAAGGCCCCCCAAATTTGGGAAATGACCGGGAGTGGTCGCCGAGGGGGTAGTGCCAGGAGCCGATCGGCGCTAACAATACGTTAACAAATTTCGACTAAAGATAAGGTTAATTCGTCAGACGACCGGTTACAGCGTTGTATGGCGTCTCCCCTCACCCGCTACCTAATTCGAACCACAAGAAACCGAACCACGAGTCGGCAGCCTCCCAACTGCCCTTTATGACGAGCCTCAATCCAGGAACCCAAGCGCGCCGTTACGAGCTATAGGCATGAGCGAAACAAGTTCCGCCGGAGGATAGGATGGATTTAGCGAATTGGTGGGTGATGGACATCATCGGTCCGGCGATTCTGTTGATCGTCCTCATCTGGCTGGTGATGCGCAGCCGCTCAAACGGCAAGACCGGCCGCACCGAGCAGGCGACGCGCGAGCTTTACGACGAGGAAGAAATGCGCCGCCGCGACGGGACAGATCAGCTCTGAGCGATTTCCCCTCCGTCGTTCACCAGTGGTTCGAATTCAAGGGCTGGGCGCCGCGCCGGCACCAACTCGAGATGCTGGAGTTGGCACGGGCGGGGCGAAGTGCGCTACTCGTAGCGGCAACGGGCGCGGGCAAGACGCTCGCGGGATTCCTGCCGACCATCTGCGAACTAGCGCATAATCCGAGCGAAGGCCTGCACACGCTCTACGTATCGCCGCTCAAGGCGCTCGCTGTCGACGTCCGGCGCAACCTCATCGGCCCGATCGAAGAGATGGGGCTTCCGATCCGGGTCGAGACGCGCACCGGAGACACGCCGTCCGATCGCAAGGCGCGGCAGCGGGTCAAGCCACCACAGGTGCTGCTGACGACGCCGGAATCGCTCAGCCTCCTGCTGAGCTATCCCGATGCGGCGTTGATGTTCGAGAATTTGCGGACGATCGTCGTCGATGAGCTTCACGGCTTCGCCAAGGAAAAGCGCGGCGATTTGCTGTCGCTGTCGATGTCCCACCTGCGGAAGCTTGCGCCCGGCCTTCGGCGCGTCGGCTTGTCGGCGACGATCAGCGACCCGGACGCCTATCGTTCATGGCTGGCGCCGGATGCCGACATGGAACTGGTCGACCTGGTGCTCGGCGACCCGGGCGCGGAGCCGGACCTCTCGATCCTCATCCCCGAGAACAAGATCCCGTGGGGCGGCCATTCGGGTCGCCACGCCGCGCGCGAGGTCATGCAGCTGATCGAACAGCACAAGACCACGCTCGTTTTCTGTAACACGCGCAGCCTCGCCGAGCTGATCTTCCAGGACCTGTGGGCGGCGAACGATTCCGTGCTGCCGATCGGCATCCACCACGGCAGTTTGGCGGTCGAGGCTCGGCGCAAGGTCGAAGCCGCGATGGCGAGCGGCCGGCTGCGCGGCCTGATCGCGACCGCCAGCTTGGATCTCGGGATCGACTGGGGCGATGTCGACCTGGTCGTGCAGATGGGCGCGCCCAAGGGCAGCTCTCGGCTGCTGCAGCGGATCGGCCGGGCCAATCATCGCCTCGATGAGCCGTCGAAGGGCATCATCGTCCCCGGCAACCGCTTCGAATATCTCGAAGCGCGCGCAGCGCTCGACGCGATCGATGACGGCGAGCTCGATCCCGAGGTGTTCCGTCCCGGCGCCCTCGACGTGCTGGCCCAGCACATCCTGGCCGTGGCTGTCGCGGCGCCCTTCCGGCAAGACGAGCTGCTGACCGAGGTTCGCTCCGCGGCGCCCTACGCCGGACTCAAGCAAGAAACCTTCGAGGAGATCCTGAGCTTCATCGCGACCGGCGGCTATGCGCTGAAAGCCTACGACCGCTTTCGCCGACTGGTGCCGGAGGCCGGGGGCATGTGGCGCATCGCCAAACCGAGCGTCGCGCAGCAGCACCGCCTGAACGCTGGCGTCATCGTCGAACAGCCCTTGCTGACCGTCCGCTTCCGCAATGGCCGCAAGCTCGGAACCATCGAGGAAGGCTACGCCTCGACCCTTTCGCCCGGCGATCATTTCTATTTCTCGGGCCTCAGCCTTGAAGTCGAGCAGTTCAAGGACACCGACATCATCGTTCGCGCATCGAGCAAGCGCGCGCGGATCGTCACCTACGGCGGGCAGCGCATGTCGATGTCGACACACCTCGCCAACCGCGTCCGGCACATGCTGTGCGACCGCAACGACTGGTCCCGCTTCCCCGACGACGTGAGCGAATGGCTCGAGGTTCAGTCGGAGCGCTCCGTGCTTCCCGAGCCACATCAGCTGCTGGTCGAGACCTTCCCGCACGAAGGTCAGCATTTCATGGTTGCCTACAGCTTCGAGGGCTGGAATGCGCATCAGTCGCTCGGCATGCTGGTCACCCGGCGGATGGAAAGCGCCGGCCTCAAGCCGCTCGGCTTCGTCGCCAACGATTACGCGCTCGCTTGCTACGGGCTCGAGCCGATTACCGATCCCAAGTCGCTGTTCTCGGCCGACATCCTCGAGCAGGAGTTCATCGACTGGGTCGAAAGCTCCTATCTGCTCAAGACTGCCTTCCGCGAGGTCGCGGTGATCGGCGGCCTCGTCGAGCGCCACCATCCGGGGAAGAAGAAGTCTGGACGTCAGGTGAGCTTCTCGACCGACCTCATCTACGACGTCCTGCGCCGCTACGAGCCGCAGCACCTGCTGCTGCGGGCCGCCTGGGACGATGCGCGGCGGCGGATGACCGAGCTCGGCCGTCTCGTCCACCTAGTCGACCGCGCCTCGGCAACCATGGTTCATGTCGAGCCTGGCCGGATCACGCCGATGGCGGTGCCGCTGATGGTCATCGTCGGTCGCGAGGCGCTACCGCCCGGTGCCGAGGCCGACGAGGTGCTCCTGACCCAAGCCGAAGCGCTGGCACAGGAGGCGATGAGTCTCTGATTGTTCATTGCCCGTTCGCCTGGCTTCTGCGACTCTGCCCCGATGAAACGCATACTCGTTCTGTGGTGCTCGCTCCTTGCCGGTTGTTCGGTCGCCAAGACTGCGGTCGACGTGGCGATGGTGCCCGTTCATGTCGCCACCGCGGGCGTGAACGCCGTCGTGCCGAGCCAGAAGAAGGCCGACGAAAAACGCGGGCGCGAGTTGCGCAAGGCCGACGAGGAACGCGGCAAGCAGATCCGCCTGGCGCAGGAGCGCTGCCGCAAGGGCAAGCCGCTGCCGACCGACGACTGCACAGCGGTCGCACAGCGCTGAGATACTTCCTCGACACCGAATATAACGGCTGGGGCGGAGCGCTCCTCAGCCTCGCCTTGGTGCCGGAGGATGGCGAGGAACTGTACTTGACGATCGAGCATGAGGCCGCCTTCGAGCCGTGGGTCGCGCGTAATGTCGCGCCCTATTTGGACATGATTCCCGACAGCCTGATGCTGCCGCGGATGAGCCGCGACGATGCCGCTCGAACAATTGCCCATTACCTCGCCGGCGATGCCGACCCGCTGATCATTGCCGACTGGCCCGAGGATATCGCCCAGCTCAGCATGCTGCTGGTCACGGGACCCGGTGTGATGGCCGACGTGCCGACCGTGCGATTCGAATTCCGGGCACTGTCCGGCTTCAGCACAGCGGCAAACAGCAAGGTGCCGCATAACGCGCTGCACGACGCGCGCGCGCTGCGCGACCATATCCTGTCGCTCGAATAGCTACTCCGCCGCGGTGCGCAGCGAGCCGGCGCCTTCGCGCTCAATCCAGGTGAGATCGCTAAGCTGGAGCTCGCGCCCGTCGTGGGAGAGCACACACAATTTGCGTACCGGTTTGCCGTCGCGGCGGTCGGCAAGCACGACTCGCATGGTGCCATAGCCCCATTCCTCGCCCCATTGGCGAAGCGCGAGCACGACCGGAAGCAAGCCTTCGCCCTTAGGGCTGAGCGAATAGATGACCCGGCGCCCGTCGGCAGGGTCCAGGCAGCGCTCAAGGATGCCGCCAGCAACCAATTTGCCCAGCCGGTCGGAGAGGATGTTGCGCGCGATCCCCAGGCCGGCCTGGAACTCCTCGAAATGCTTGAGGCCGTTGAACGCGCCGCGAAGAATCAGGAACGCCCATTTTTCGCCGATCAGCTCCACGGCGGCGGGAAGCGGGCACGACAGGGCTGCCTGCTTGAACGCATCGATGTGCGTCGTCAGCGTTGCTGTCGGCATAAGCCGTTCTCTCCCCTGTGAAATCTCATCCAAGCACATTTTGGTTCCAAAAAACAGTTGCTGAATGAAACTGGATGTGTCATTCCGTTTCAAGTCGCAACTAATAAAGGGGCTTTCGCGATGGTCCGTTCTCTCCTGATCCTTTCCGCGCTGGCCGGGGTGGCCGCGCCGGCGGCTGCTGCCAGCTACTCCGCGAAGCTCGCGACACCGACCACCGAGCGGTTCATCGCACGCGATATCGTCTGGGCCTGCGGCACGGACGCTTGCCAGGGCGCGACGGAAGAAAGCCGTCCGGTCGTCCTGTGCCAGGGCCTGGCCAGGCACGCCGGAACGGTCGACACGTTCCTCGTCGACGGCCGCGCCTTCTCCGCCGCCGAGATCGCGCAGTGCAACAGCTCGGCCAGGCCGGCACCAAACAGGGCATTGGCTGCTCAATAGTTCCCCTGGGGCTGCGCGTCCTGGCTCCCTCTGCGCAGCCCCTTCCTTTCTTTGCTTGCGCTATAGCGGCGGCGTCCCCCATCTTAGGTGCGTGCTGAGGCAATATGAGCTGGTCGAGAAGGTCCGCTCCTACGATCCCGACGCGGACGAGGGGCTGATCAACCGGGCCTATGTCTTCTCGATGAAGGCGCACGGGTCGCAGATGCGCGCCTCGGGCGATCCTTATTTCAGCCACCCGATCGAGGTCGCCGGCATCCTCACCGACCTCAAGCTCGACGACCAGACGATTGCCACCGCGATTCTCCACGACACGATCGAGGATACGCTGGCGACGCCCCAGGAGATTGAAAAGCATTTCGGCAAGGACGTTGCGCGCCTCGTCGACGGCGTCACCAAATTGAGCAAGATCGAGGCCCAGTCGGAGAATGAGCGCGCCGCCGAGAATTTGCGCAAGTTCCTCCTCGCGCTCAGCGACGACATCCGGGTGCTGTTGGTCAAACTCGCCGACCGGCTGCACAACATGCGAACGCTTCATCACATCCCATCAGAGGAGAAGCGCCGCCGGATCGCGCGCGAGACGATGGATATCTACGCGCCGCTCGCCGAGCGGATCGGCATGTACGAGATGATGACCGAGATGCAGACGCTGGCGTTCCGCGAGCTTGAGCCCGATGCTTACGCGTCGGTCATGCGGCGATTGAAGCAGCTGACCGAATCCGGTGGCGACCTGGTCAGCCGGATCGGTCTCGGCCTCCAGCTCTATCTCGCCGACAACGGGCTCGAGGCCGAGGTCACCGGGCGCCAGAAGCACCCATTCTCGATCTGGAAGAAGATGGCCGAGCGGCACATCAGCTTTGAGCAGTTGTCGGACGTCATGGCCTTCCGGATCATCGTTGATGACGTTGCGGACTGCTACCGCGCGCTCGGCCTGATTCACCGCCGTTGGCCGATGGTTCCCGGCCGCTTCAAGGATTATATCTCGACACCCAAGCGCAACGGTTATCAGTCGCTGCACACCTCGGTGATCCACGATTCCAAGATGCGGATCGAGATCCAGATCCGCAGTCGCGAGATGCACGAGCAGGCCGAGCGCGGGCTCGCGGCGCACTGGGCCTATAAAGAGGGCAAGCCGAAGGGAGAGATGACGATCCCCTGGGTCGATGACCTGGTCGAGATCCTCGAACATGCCGAGAGCCCCGAGGAGCTACTCGAACATACCCGGATGGCGATGTATCAGGATCGCATCTTTGCCTTCACGCCGAAGGGCGAGCTGATCCAGTTGCCCAAAGGCGCGACTCCGGTCGATTTCGCCTATGCGGTGCACACCGACCTTGGCGACCGTACCGTGGGCGCCAAGGTCAATGGCCGCGTCGTGCCGCTGCGCACGATGCTCGAAAACGGCGACCAGGTCGAAATCCTCGCATCCGAGGCTCAGCACCCGCAGCCGTCGTGGCTCCGCTTTGTCGCGACCGGCAAGGCCCGCGCCGGAGTGCGTCGCTTCGTCCGCCACAAGGAGCGCGATGAGACGATCCAGCTCGGGCGCAAGATCTATGACGAGATCGTCGCCCGGCTTCCCGCCGAGCTCGACAAGGAAGCCCTCAAACGGGCGCTGAAGAAGCTGAAGATCGAGAATGATGACGAGCTGATGATCGCCATCGCCCGCAAGCGGACGAGCGACGATGCGCTGATGGAGGCACTGATGCCGGGATCAGCCGGCGCGGACGTGAAGCCGCGGCCGCTCGGCCAGCGCACCGCGATCTCGATCAAAGGCCTGACGCCAGGAGTTGCCTATCATCTCGCCCAGTGCTGCCATCCGATTCCCGGTGACCGGATCGTCGGCTTGCGCCGCGAAGATGAAGAAATCGAGGTTCACGTGATCGGCTGCGACACGCTTGCGAGCGGCGTCGACGCTGATTGGCTCGACCTCGCCTGGGGTGAGGGCTCGGACGGCGGCGCGGCGCGGCTGGCGATCATCCTGCGCGACATTCCCGGCGCGCTTGGCACCATGTCGAGCATCCTTGGTGCCAAGCACGCCAACATCATCAACCTTCAGCTCGCCCACCGTGACGGCAGCTTCCAGACTTTCCATCTGGACATCGAGGTTCACGACCTCGCGCACCTTCACGCGATCGTCGCCGCGCTGCGCGACGCCGAGCCGGTCAGCTCGGTCGAACGAATCTAGCGGCGCGCTCCCCGTCGCTGCTGGCGCGCGTGCGCGTCGCCGCCGGCCAGTACCGCAAGCATGACCAGGTCCGATGCGCTGGCGGTCATCGGGGCGATCTGCACCGGATGCTGGAGCCCGAGGATGTACGGACCCATCACGCTTTCGCCGCCAAGCTCGCGAAGCAGCTTCTGGGAGATGCTCGCGGATTGGAGGCCCGGCATCACCAGGATGTTCGCCGGCCCGCTGAGGCGCGTGAACGGGTAGAACCGCCTCTGCATGTCGTAATTGAGCGCAACATCGGGCGCCATCTCGCCTTCATACTCGAAATCGCCCTTGAATCCGTCAAGGATCGAGACCGCGCCGCGAAGCTCCTCGATGTGCATGCCTGGCGGGTTGCCGAACGTCGTGTAGCTGATGAACGCGACGCGCGGGTCGAGACCCATTCGCCGCGCGAATGCCGACGAGCGCATCGCGATCGCGGCATATTGCTCGGCGGTCGGTCGCTCGGTGACGGCGGTGTCGGCGATCAACACCGTATGCCCACGGCCGACGATCACGTTAATGCCGAACGGCGTTGCGTCGCGCTCGTTATCGATCACCATCCGCACCTGGCGCAGCGACTGGCTGAACGGCCGTGTGGTGCCGGTGATCATGGCGTCCGCTTCGCCCAGGGCGAGCATCGCCGCGGCGAAGTAATTGCGGTCCTGATTGACCAGCCGCTCGACCTCGCGGCGCAGCATGCCGTGCCGCTGGTGTCTCGAATAGATGTAATCGACCGCGCGGCCAACGAGTGGGGAGTTGCGGCTGTTGAGGACTTCATAATCCTTGGGGTCGTCGACGCCCATTTCCCTGAGCTGGTCGTAGACCTCCTCACGTCCGACCAGCACCGGCGTTCCGTACCCCGCTTCCTTGAAGGCGATCGCGGCACGGAGCACGTTGGGCTCCTCGCCCTCCGCGAACAGCACGCGTTTCGGATTTGTACGAGCATTCTCATAGGCCATGCTCATCACCGACACGGTTGGGTTGAGCCGCCCCCGGAGCTCCTGCCGATAGGCCTCCATATTGGCGATCGGCTTCTGTGCGACGCCGCTTCGCGCTGCTGCTTCGGCGACGGCCGAAGCGACCACTTCCATCAGCCGCGGGTCGAACGGCGCGGGGATGATGTAATCGCGCCCGAAGCTGTGCGATCGGCCGCCGTAAGCCGCCGCCACTTCCTCCGGCACCGGCTCGCGCGCCAGTTCGGCCAGGGCCGCCGCCGCCGCGATCTTCATCTCGTCGTTGATGGCGGTCGCGCGCACGTCGAGCGCCCCGCGGAAGATGAACGGGAAGCCGAGGACATTGTTGACCTGGTTGGGGAAGTCCGAGCGTCCGGTGGCGATGATCGCGTCGGGCCGCGCTTCCATCGCCTCGGGCGGCCAGATCTCCGGGTCGGGATTGGCCATGGCGAAGATGATCGGCTCCTTGGCCATGGTCCTCACCATGTCCGGCTTCAGCGCCCCCGCTGCCGACAGTCCGAGGAACACATCGGCGCCGACCAGCGCCTCGGCCAGGGTCCGCGCCTCCGTTTCGATCGCATGTGCCGACTTCCACTGATCGAGGTCCTTGCGATCCTTGGAAAGCACACCCTTGCGGTCGCACATCAGGACATGGTCGCCGCGAGCGCCCATCGCCTTGATGAGCTCGGTGCAGGCGATCGCCGCGGCGCCGGCGCCGTTCACGACGATCCGGATATCGGACAGCTTCCGTTTGGTGAGCAGGCAGGCGTTGATCAGCCCGGCGGCGGTGATGATCGCGGTCCCGTGCTGGTCGTCGTGGAAGACCGGGATGTTCATCCGCTCGCGCAGCGTCTGCTCGATGATGAAGCAGTCGGGAGCGGCGATGTCCTCAAGGTTGATTCCGCCGAAGCTCGGTTCGAGCAATTCCACGCAATCGATGAACCGCTTCGCGTCCTCGGTCTTCACTTCGATGTCGATGGCATCGACGTCGGCGAACCGCTTGAACAGCACCGCCTTGCCTTCCATCACGGGTTTGGACGCAAGCGCGCCAAGATTGCCCATGCCGAGGATCGCGGTGCCATTGGAGATCACCGCGACGAGATTGCCCTTGGCGGTGAAGTCGTAGGCGCAGCCCGGATCCTCGGCGATCGCCCGCACTGGAACCGCAACTCCGGGCGAATAAGCGAGGCTCAAGTCGCGCTGCGTCGCCATCGGCTTCGAGGCGATGATCTCAAGCTTTCCCGGCCGCCCGCGGCTGTGGAACTCGAGCGCCTCGGCCTCGGTATATCTGACATTGCTCTCCGACATGGCGGAGGTGCTTAGCGGAGACCCACGCATCCGTCATCCTGACGAAGGATCAGGATCAATGAACTCGGAATCTGAGGACTTTTCGAAAGTCGTGTCCATGGATGCTGAATCAAGTTCAGCATGGCGGTTGAAGCGGCTACGGTTCGCCCATGGCCCGAGCCGACGCACCCACCCCGATGATGGCCCAGTACCGGCGCCTCAAGGAAGAGGCGGGGGATGCTTT